>Ga0265327_10002210_pt1 | contig 21270 bp, 20 predicted proteins | sample 41621metaG_FD_202089 | JGI IMG/M metagenome (GOLD analysis project Ga0265327, IMG submission 202089) | Rhizosphere microbial communities from Carex aquatilis grown in University of Washington, Seatle, WA, United States - 4-16-21 metaG | ecosystem: Host-associated > Plants > Roots > Rhizosphere...
GAAGCCGGTGATCGATCTCTGCGAACGTACCGCGCAGGCTGTACAGCTTCATGTCGCCTCGGTGTACAGCGCTCATGGGCTCCAGCTCGTAGATCGCATGAGAGGGGTGCCCGTGGTTGCTTCTGAACTGCAGGACATCTTCAAGTGAGTCACATGCGAACATCGATTGAAGCCTGGAGGGCGCATGGGGATAGTGGTGCCTTCGCACGCCCTCGAGCAGCAGGTCGAGCACTCCAGAGTCTCGCTGCGGCAAATTCTCAGGCACGCAAGAATCACGAAAGTAATCGAGACCGTGTTGTGAATACCCGCCCGGGTTCATTCGGCGGATGTGCTCGGCCAGGTCGCCGGAGTGAATCTTCGAGTCAGGCTCGAAAAGTTCGCGTATGCCTTCTGCGTAGATGCCGCGCCTGTCGATGGAATAGAGCTTCTGCATCGCTTTGTCTTCCTGAATATTTTGTTGGAGCGGGGATGGTACTGGGGCGGTTCACCGAGGCGTTCAACGCATGGGGCACATCGTGAACGACGCGTAGCCGTCGGGCTTCAGCGTCTTCGACCGGGAGGCGGAAGCCGAGCGGCTCTCGAAAGACGGCCTGCGCTACAAGGCACTCGGGAACAGCTGGGCCGTGCCGCGCCCGCGTTGGATCGGCCGGCGCATCGCGGTTGTCGACGCGCTGGTTCAAGGGGCGATGCAATGAGCTCCGGACTTGCCTATCGCCGTCCGAGGAACTCGCGCCTCAGCAGGTCGTTCACCCGCGTCTGCCACCCCAACCCGGAGCTGCGCATCGCGTCGAGCACATCCGGATCGAAGCGCATGCTGACGGCAACCTTCCTGCGTTCCGCGAGGCTGCCGGCGGGCCGGCCGCGGGGCCGCTTCATTGCAACCAGCTTGCCCGCCGTCTCGGCTCCCAGCGCTTCGCTGGCCGGCTTGGCTCGCTTGAAGAACTCGGGCGCCAGCTCGGGGTTGTCCGCATCGGCTGCGGCGCCCAGGGAGGCGCGCGCGTCTTCCTCGGCCGTCGGCATGTGGACCGTGCGCCCGGACTTAGTCTTGACTTTCGACATAGCTGCGAACCTCTCTTCGATTGGCCCTGCGAAGGCTGATGAGTCGGACCGTGGTGGTGCGCAGGGTGAACACCATCACGTGCACGCGATCTCCGACCAGGCCGACCGCGACGAGCCTGGGCTCGCCGTGCTGTTTGCGCGAGTCGACGGCAACGATGGCCGTCTCCCAGTCGAAGTCGTCCGCGGCCGAGAAGAAGACGCCGTGCTTCGCCACATTGATCGCGTTTTTCTTCGGGTCGAACGCGTAGTGCATTGATTAAATTGTATATACATAATATCCGATCGGTCAAGGTGACAGGAGGGGAGAGGGCACGGGCTGGATCAAGATGCGCGGGAGGGCGATCTTGAACATCAATGACCATCCGGATGTTCGGCTGTGCTTCTCAGCGTTCCACACCGAGTCTCTCGACATCAACTACACCGTCGGCGGCGGTGGGAACCCGGCGGCGCGGAAGGATCGGGCGTCATCGCCCACCTCACAAAGCACGATGCGCGACACGAGGCCTGTTGCCGGTGGGTGCAGCGCAAGGGCCCGAAAGGATGGACGTCGACGAGGTCGAAGTCTGCAAGAACATTGGAGCGGGAGCGCACCATCATGTTGCTTCGTCATGCATCGCTTCGAGGGGCAGATCTGGCTGCTCGACTGTTCTACGGAAACGCGAGCTTTTCTTCCACAGCGTTGTGCGGATTGGGAGATCCTCTTATGCATGGGTAGGCGCGACACGGCAACATATCGCAGTCGGCTTTTAGGCCGCAGCATAGTGCGGATGATCGTTTTGTGGATTGACCGGTCGCTCAGATCGACTTGCAAAAAGGCCAAGACATGGAAATTCGTGAACTAGCGGAAGCGGATCTATCCGGGCTGCTCGATCTTTACAAGCATCTTCATGTTGTCGACGAGGCCATCCCAAATCAAGGCATGGTCGAAGCGGTTTGGCGAGAGGCTCTCGTGAACCCGCGGATCAAGTATTTCGGCGTGAGTGCAGGTTGTCACCTTTTCTCAAGTTGCACGTTGACCGTTATCCCCAACCTCACCCGAGGATGCCGACCCTACGGATTGATCGAGAACGTGGTGACTCACCAGGACCATCGATCCCAGGGACTCGGCAAGGCGGTCCTGGCGCACGCGCTCGACTTCGCTTGGAAACAAGACTGCTACAAGGTCATGTTGATGACCGGCAGAAAGGACGAGAGGACGTTCCACTTTTACGCGTCGGCCGGATTTGATCGCCATGAAAAGCAAGCGTTCATCGCGAAGCGTCCTGGGGCCTCTTCATAGCTTGGCAGCTGCCGCTTATAAGCGAACTCGACGGCGGAACCGGGCAAAATCACTCGCTTTGCAACGAGGTCGTTTCCGATGCCAGCCTGGAAGGTCATCGATGCCACGGAAGACGAAGTCCGATCGGGCGATTTGGGACGCCGACTGCGGCGCTTCAATTACGGCTTCGTGGGCGAGTATCCGGAGTCGAAACCCGTGTGGCTCAGTGCGCGAAATGCGGAGGACCGAATGATCGGCGGCCTGCGCGGATACGTCTTTCTGTCTTGGCTGCACATTGACCTGCTCTGGGTCGATGAAGCCTTCAGAACCACTGGGCTAGGCAGCGAGTTGCTCAGGCAGGGTGAGGCCAAAGCGAGTGCGCTCGGTGCTCACGGCGCGAAGCTGGAAACCTTCGAATGGCAGGCACCCCAATTCTATGAAAGGCGTGGGTATCGTGAATGCGGCCGCATCGACAACCACACCGATGGTTTCTACCTGGCATTCATGATGAAGAGGCTCTAGGAACGGGATGGGGAACTCGGCGACAAGAAGGCGCTGAGCGATAACCCGTTTCGAGCACAAACATGGCGTCTGCTTCAGGACATGATATTCATGCCGCCATCCACGTAGATCGTCTGCCCGGTCAAGCGGCGCGCATAAGGCGTCGCGAGGTACGCGCAGGCGTAGCCGACGTCGTCGATGTCCACCAACTCGCCAACAGGCGCCCGGCTGGCGGCGTCGGTCAGCAGCAGGTCGAAGTCCTTGAGACCCGAGGCGGCGCGGGTTTTCAGCGGGCCAGGCGATACAGGATGCACGCGGATGCCCTTATGCCCCAACTCATAGGCAAGGTAGCGGCAGACGGCCTCCAGTGCCGCCTTGACCGGCCCCATCAGGTTGTAGTTCGGCACCACCTTTTGTGCGCCGTGGTAGCTCATCGCGAACATGGTGCCGCCGTCCTTCATCAGCGGCGCCGCCAGCCGTGCCATGCGGATGAATGAGTGGCAGGACACGTCCATCGCACGAAGAAAGCCTTCGGTGGAGCAATCGAGCAGGCCGCCCTGCAGATCGGCCTTGGGCGCGAAGGCGATCGAATGCACCAGGATGTCGAGGCGGCCCCATTGGGCTTCGACGGCCTCGAACAGGGCTTCGAGCTGGCCCGGTTGCTCGACGTCGAGCGGCATCAGGAGGGACGCGTCGAGCGCCTTGGCGGCCACCTCCACATGCGGCCGCGCCTTCTCGTTCAGGTAGCTCAGTGCCAGATCGGCGCCCAGCGTGCGGAAGGCATGGGCGCAGCCATAGGCGATCGAGTGCTCGTTGGCGACACCGACTACCAGGGCTTTCTTGCCGGCCAGAACCGGATTGTGTTGCGCGGTCATGGGTCTCGTCCTTGCAATCGTCAGTTCGCCAGCAGATCGCGCGTGTGGCGCGCGATCATCAGTTCCTCGTTGGTAGGAATCACCCAGGCGGCGACCCTGCTGCCGGCCGTGGAGATGCGCGGTCCGTCCTTCGCATTGGCTTCGGCGTCCAGTTCGACGCCCAGCCACTCCGCCTGGCGGCAGACTCGCGCCCGCACTTCGGCCGCATGCTCGCCGATGCCGGCGGTGAAGACGATGGCATCGAGGCCGCCGAGCGCTGCCGCGAGCGAGCCGAGTTCGCGGCCGATCCGATAGACAAAGAGGTCCACCGCGACCCTGGCGCGCGGCTGATCAGAGGCGAGCAGTTCGCGCATGTCGGACGACAGGCCCGACACGCCGAGCAGGCCCGACTCGGTGTAGATGAGTTTCTCTATCTCGCGCGCGTTCATGCGGTGTTCGTCCATCAGGTAGAGGATCACCCCCGGATCGACCGCACCGCAACGCGTTCCCATCGGCAGGCCGTCGACCGCGGTGAAGCCCATCGTGCTCGCGATGCTGCGGCCAGCATCGAGGGCACACATGCTGGCACCGTTGCCCAGATGAAGCGCAACCGTCCTGCCGCGCGCAGCCGCCGCATCGAAGCGCGGCAGCACGCTAGCGATGTACTCGTAGGACAGGCCATGGAAGCCGTAGCGCCTGACGCCGGCGTCGGACAGTGCCTGCGGCAGGGCATACATCTGGGCCAGCGGCGGGTTGGACCGATGCATGGCGGTATCGAAGCAGGCGACCTGCGGCAGCTCGGGCGCACGCTGCAGCAGTGCGCGGATCGGCGCCAGGTTGTGCGGCTGGTGCAGCGGCGCGAGCGGAATCAGCTTCTCGAGTCGGCTCACGATGCCGCCGTCGACCCGCACCGGCGCCGAGAAATCCATGCCGCCATGCACCACGCGATGGCCGACCGCCGTCAACTCGAACGCATGCCCATGGTTGCTGCGCATCCATTCGACGATGTGGCCGATCGCGCCCGGATGATCGAGGTCGGTGCCGTCGTCCCAGCGGCGGTCGGCGACGCTGCGGCCTTCGGCATCCCTGGCGACGAAGCGCGGCGCCGCAGTGTATAAGCCGGACACCTGGCCGCCGACGACGAAGGGCAGGTCCCCATCCGCGGCGAACAGCGAGAACTTGAGGCTCGACGAGCCCGCATTCAGAACTGCGATCGCGCCGTTCATTGCAGGACCTTCGACGCGTCCTCCCGCCGCGCATGCGCGACCAAGGTCGCGACCGCGCAGGAGGCCAGGCGTGCGGTCACCGAATCGGCGCGGCTGGTCAGGATGATCGGCACCTTGGCGCCGAGCACGATGCCGGCCGAGTCGGCGCCGGCCAGGAAGCTCAGGCTCTTGGCCAGCATGTTGCCGGCCTCCAGATCGGGAACGATCAGCACGTTGGCGCGACCGGCGACCGGCGAGACGATCTTCTTGATGCCTGCCGCTTCCAGGTTGATCGCGTTGTCCAGCGCCAGCGGTCCGTCGAGGATCGCACCGGTGATCTGGCCGCGATCGGCCATCTTGCAGAGCGCAGCTGCTTCGACGGTGGATGGCACCTTCGGATTCACCGTCTCCATGGCCGACAGGATCGCGACCCGCACCTCGGGCAGCCGTAGCGCATGGGCCAGATCGATCGCGTTCTGCACGATGTCGACCTTCTCCTCGAGCGTGGGCGCGATGTTCACTGCGGCATCGGAGATGATCAGCGGGTCCGGATGCCGGGGCACGTCCATGACGAAGCAGTGGCTGAGGCGGCGCGCGGTGCGCAGCCCGCTGTCGCGGCGCACCACTGCGCCCATCAACTCGTCGGTGTGCAGGCTGCCTTTCATCAGGGCCTCGACCCGACCCAGCCGCACCAGTTCGACCGCCTTGTCCGCCGCAGCGTGGCTGTGCGGCGCATCGACGATCTCGATGCCCGTGAGGTCGAGTGCCCCAGCCTTGGCGGCGGCTTCGATCTTGGCTTGCGGGCCGACCAGGATCGGACGGATCAAGCCCATGCGGGCGGCGTCGAGGGCGCCGGCCAACGAACTCGAATCGCAGGGATGCACCACCGCCGTGGGAATGGCTTCCAGCGATTGCGCGACGGCGATCAGCCGGTCGTACTTGACATGGCTCATGACGAACTCCGGTGCTTCTTGCGGTGGCTCAGGCGGTCCGGCGGGGCTTCGCCGGTGCATCGAGCGACAGGATGCCCGATATGCGCTGCAGGCGTTGCTCCTGTTGCGTGCTCGGCCGGCCGCGCGCGCCTGCCACCTTGCGCAGCGCCTCGAAGCCGCTGCGCCGCTGCTGCGTCTCGCGGATCAGCGCCGGCAGCGCCGCGATGGCGCGCTCCTCGTCGAGCGCGATCACGAAGGCCTGTCGCTTGATCGCGGCCTTGACGGCGGCCAGGGTCGGTCGCCGCTCCGGCTCCATGGCGTCGATCAGACGACGCATCATGTTGTAGGGTCGCTCGTCGACCACGTTCTCCTCGCGTCTCGCATACAGCAACATCCTCGCCCAGGCATCCAGCAAACTGCCGGATTCGAACTGCGACTCGACCTCCAGGCGCTTGAGCCGCTTCAATTCGTCGTGCTCCCAGGTAGCGGTGTCAGGTCCGCGCTTGCCCAGGGCATCCGGAGCGAGTCCGACCGCGGCGGCGAGCCAGGGCGCTTCGTAGATGGCCTTGAAGGCGCGCTCGACAAGATCGTCGCGCGCATCGCGCACCTGGTCGAGGGAGCTTTCGATCCGGTGCGACACCTCTCGCTCCGCCTTGCTGAAGGGGTTGCCGGGCGCCACTGCGCGCCGGTTGGCGCGCACGTTCTCGGCCAGCGCCTGGACCCAGAACATCCAGGGATTGAGGTTGGAAAGGGCCCAGCGTTCGGCGCGCGAAGGATTGGCGGCCCGCACAACTTCGGCGCCGGCCGCGCTCGATGCCGCCTTCAGCAGCGGCGAGGCGAAGGTGTCGTACAGCTGCTGATTGATCTGGGACACGCGTTCCACCACCTCGAAGGCCTGCTCGTCCGCGCGGCCATCGTCGAAAGCGAGGATGTCCTGGATGGTGCGCGGCACGAACTGGATCAGATAGCGGCCTTCGACATAGGCCAGTCCGGGCATGTCGGGATGCGTGTCCTGGATCACCGCTTCGTAGAGGCCGGGCGGCAGGGTCTCGATCAGGTCGAGTGCGCTCGCGAGTTCCGAGGTCTCGCGCTTGGCGACCCCGGCCGAAACGAAGATGCCCAGGTGGCCGATCTTCTCGTGCAGGCAGTAGACGATGGTCTGCTCGTTGAGCCGCATTTCATCGACGCTCGCGTAGGTGTCCGCAATCCAGTTCAGCGCCTGCTGCGGCGGCGTGATGTTGTCGCCCCAGGATGCGAAGACGACGATCGGCGTGCGGATGTTGCGGATGTCCACATGGTGCTTGCCGTCGAAGGACTTCACCTGGCCGGCCGAGAGCCGGTTGCCGACGAAGAGGTTCCGAGTGATCCATTCCATCTCTTCCTTGTTCATCAGGAAGAGGCCGCCCCACCATTTCTCGAATTCGAGGAAGCGCTCGCGCTCGGTATCGACCTGCGAATAGAGGTTATAGAGCTTCGACCAGTAGGTGTTCGACGGATTGAGGCTCTCGAAGTTGTTGACCAGGTAGGCGCCATCGAACTTTCCGTGCCCAAGATCGCCGGCCAGCGATGCCAGCCAGGTGCCTCCGAGAAGGCCGCCCGAATAGCGCATCGGGTTCTTGCCTTCGACGCCGGCCCAATAGGAGACCGGCGAGCCGGCCAGCAACAGCGGCCCCACGTACTCGGGCGCGAGTGCCGCAACCATGACCAGCGCCCAGCCGCCCTGGCAGTTGCCGATCACGAAGGGCTTGCCCTCGGCATCGGGATGCAGGTCGTTGACCTTCTTGATGAAGGCGACCTCGGCGGCGCAGACCGACTCGATGGTCTGGCCCGGTACCGGGTCGGGAAAGAACATCACGAAGTAGCAGGGATGGCCGTGCTGCAGCGCGATGCCGATTTCGCTGTCCATTTTGAAGCCGCCGATTCCGGGTCCGTGGCCGGCGCGCGGATCGATCACCACGAAGGGTCGCTTGCGTCCGTCCGTCGGGGCATGGACAGCGGCCGGCTTGATGCGCGCCAGCGCATAGTTCGCTGGTTTCGGCAGTTCGCGTCCATCGAGCACCGTCTCGTAGTCGAAGACCAGCACCGGCGGCTTGCCGGAGCGCGCGTGCTCGATGTACTGATTGCCGCGCTCGCGCAGTACGTCCAGCGTCAGGATGCCGCGCTGCCAGGCATCGATGCCGTATTCGAGGGCCGCCTGCGTGGCCTGCATCGGCCACGACGACGAAAGTGCGGCGAACGGGAAAGGAGGAGTGGGGGAATTCTCGGTCATCAGTTTTCTCCTGGGTGCGAGGCAACATCGTTCCCGCGCCCTGTGTCAGAAATTTGTCGGCAGTCCATGCGGACCTGGGTGAGACCGAGGCCTCGTCGATCCGGGCCACCGCCTCGAGCATCGAGGTCCGGCCCGCCGCAGTCCGGGCGCGGATGCGAACCGCCTTTGCCGTAGCGCAGTGTTTCGGATGCGGTGTGCTCGGAGGCAATCATGACGGGCTTCGCGAGGCGCCCGCAGGCGGGATTGCTCGCAAGATATGGACGGTCGAGTTCGGGATGCCGAGCTTGCGCTGGTGGTGCAGAACATGGGAATCCAACCAAGGTAGGATCTTGGCGCACTGCCGCCGCCCCTGGTGTTGATACTCGTCAATGCAACCGCGCCGGCAGGTATTCGCCAGGCACTCGGCGCCTTCGCCGGCGGCGGCAAGGGATTGCTTTGATCGCCGTCAAGCGGTGTCGATTTCGATTCTTGACAGCGCCAAAGATGCGGAAACATCATCTCCTCGCATTTCGCGATCAACGCGAGGAGTCAACGATGCGCCTGGTACGGAGCGGGTCGGCGCCAGGCGCCCGGGGGACAGGTCGACGGGTCAATGCCGAGGTCGTCCTGCTCGAGCGGCTGGCTTTCGAAGGGCTGCTGGCGGACCTGTCGGCGCGCCTGTTCGGCTTCGACAATGCCGATGTCGATCTGCTGGACCGGACCGAGCACGCGCTGGAATGCGTCGCCGCCTTTCTGCATTGCGATCGCTGCACGTTCTCGGAGTTCGTTGGCGGCGACTACCTGAACGTCCTTTGCTCGGTGGGCTCGGATCGCTATGCGGCTCTGCCGCGTGCCCGCTTCCGCTTTCCTTTTCCCTGGTTTGTCGAGGAACTGCGCCGCGACCGTATCGTGGCGGTCTCCAATCTTCCCGAGGACCTGCCGCCCGAGGCGGTCGAGGAAGCGGCGCACTGCGAGCGCGAGGGGCTGCGCTCGCATCTGTCCATTCCGGTGCGGATCAATGGCCGCGTGACCAGCGTGCTCTCGTTCGCAGTGCTGCACGAGACGAGAAGCTGGCCGCCCGCGATGGTCGAGCGCCTCAAGATCGTCGCCGACATGATCGGCAGCTCGGTCGCGCTCGCCCGGTCGGAAGAAGAGACACGGCAGTTGCGCCACCGGATCTGGCATGCCGATAGGGTGCAGCGCGTCGGCGCGCTGACTGCGGCAATCGCGCACGAATTCAACCAGCCGCTGGCGGCCATCCTGAGCAATGCCCGGGCCGGACTCAGGTATCTCTCTCGCGACGACGCCGGGTCCGATGCGATCAACGGCATCCTCGAGGCCGTGGTGCGCGAGGGCAAGCGCGCCGCCGAGACGATCCGCACGATGCGGGCGTTGATTCGCCGCGACGAGACCCGGCGCGAATGCGTCGATCTGGGCGCTGCGATGGGCGAGGCCGGGCGCCTGCTCGAGGGGGAATTCGCGGACAAGGGAGTCCGCGTCGAATACGCCTGCGAGAGTGGATGCCGGGTCATGGCCGACAAGGTGCAGCTGGAACAGGTGGGCCTGAACCTGCTGCTCAACGCGGCGGCGGCGCTGCGGGACGGCGCGCGGGCGCCGCACCCGATCGAGCTCAGGGTCGAGCATGGCGCCGAAGGCCGGGTCAGGATGTCGGTCCGCGATGCGGGCAGGGGCGTGGCGCCGGCGGACCTGGAATCCATCTTCGAGCCCTTCTGGACCACGCGCGAGGAAGGACTGGGCCTGGGCCTGCCGATCTGCCGCTCGATCGTGGAGGCGCACAACGGCCGAATCTGGGCGGAATCGAATGCCGAGGGCGGCGCGACCTTCAATGTCGAACTGCCCGCTGCGCCTGCCGCCGAAGCCATCGCGCCGGGTCCCGACGAGGCAGCGCAGACCGAGCCGATGGCTTCGAGCCGGCCGCTGACGGCTGCGATCGAGGAACAGCCGCTGGTCTGCGTGATAGACGACGACCCCGAGGTGCGCGAGGGCCTGCTGCGCCTGCTCGGTGGAGAAGGCTGGGCGGCAGCCAGCTTTCCCGCGGCCGAGGATTTCCTCGCCCGTCCACCGGCCCGAAGTCCGGCCTGCATCCTGCTCGATGTCCAGATGCCCGGGCTGTCCGGACCGCAACTGCATCGCCGGCTGCTGGAGACCGGTTCTGCGCCGCCCGTGATCTTCCTGACCGGCCGCGGCGATCTGGCGGAAGGGGTCGAGGCGATGAAGCGTGGCGCGGCCGACTTTTTCGAGAAGCCGGTCGATGGCGAGGTGCTTATCGCCGCGGTGCACCGAGCCATCGCGCGGCAGGCCGGGGCGCGTCTGCAGGCGCGCCTGCAACAGGCGCAGCGCGAGCGGCTGGCCCGCCTCTCGCCGCGCGAGCGCGAAATCATGGCGCATGTGGTGCGCGGTCGCCTCAACAAGCAGATCGCCTTCGACCTTCGGATCGCCGAGCAGACGGTCAAGCAGCATCGCGGACGCGTCATGGAGAAGATGGGCGTGCGTTCGGTCGCCGACCTGGTCCGGGCCTGGGAGACGACTCGGGAGCCGGCGGCGATCTCGACCTGAGAGGCGAAGTCTGCGCGTGAGGAAGTTGAGCCACATCAAGTCTGCCGGCGACGCGCCGTTCCATGATGACTGGGCAAGGTCTTCTTGCCCGTGCCGTCGACCCCGACGGCACGCAACGAAGGAGTCGAGATGAACAACACACGCAGGAATTTCAGTCTGTCCGTCAGCGCTCTGGGCCTCGCAACCGCCCTGGGCAGCCTGCCGGCCCATGCGGCGGACGACGCCGCCGATGCGCAGGCTGTGGTGCGGGAGGCTCAGGCGACCTTGAATGCCTTCAGGCACGGCAAGAGCTTCCCGGGGCTCGGCGCGGACATCCAGAAGGCCAAGGGAGTGCTGATCTTCCCGAAGGTCCTGAAGGCCGGCTTCATCCTCGGCGGTTCCGGCGGCACCGGCGTGCTGATGGTGCGCGACGAGAAGTCGGGGCGCTGGATCGGGCCAGGCTTCTACACCGTGGCCTCGGCCGGCTTCGGCTTCCAGGCCGGCGTGTCGTCGGCCCAGACTCTGGTGTTGGTGAACACGCAGAAGGCGCTCGACTCTCTCTACAAGAGCAAGGTGCAGGTCGGTGCGGACACCTCTGCCGCGCTCTGGAAGAGCGGGGTCGGCGCCGGCGCGGCGGTCGGCATCGACTTCCTGTCGACTTCCATGGTCAAGGGCGCGTTCGTCGGTGTCTCGCTCGACGGCTCGGTGATCGACGTGCGCGAATCGCTCAACACCGCCTACTACGGCAAGCCGGTCACCCCGTCGGAAATCTTCGTGGCGCGTGGCGTCAAGGGGCATTCCCCGTCGGGCCTGCAGTCCTCGCTCAAGGGTTCGAAGTAGCGCGACGCCGGGCGCCCGACGGTGGATCGCCGCAGCGGCGGACAGGGCGCCACCCGTCAGTCCGGCTGGGCCGGCCAGTAGAGCGCGCCGAGGGTCGGGCCGCGTCGAACCCGGAACATCTGCGCGCGGGTGATGCCGGCGTAGCGCGCCTGGACCCTGTAGTTTCCGGGAGGCAGCGCGACATGGAGAAGGGGGCCGCAATCCGGGAATGGCCCGAACGAAGGTGCGCCCCCCACGCCGTCGATCATGACGAACACGCCCGTGACGTAGGCGCCCGTGCCGCTCTCGGCGAATGAGAGCCGCAGGTCGTAGAGGTCCCGGCTGAGGTCCATGGCCGCCCGCTCTTCGTCGCCGATGCCGCCGCAGGCATGTGAGCCCGGCACCAGGACCGGGCGGGGCGGCGCGCCGGCAGCAGCGTCGGCGCACGGCGATGCCAGCACCATCGCGGCGAGGAGCAAGTGGCGAACGAGGTGGTCCATGGCGGCACTGGGCGGTCCGGTTCATTCTGGAGCGCCTGCAGATAAAAGTGCTTGCGCTGCATCAAGCAGGATGCGGCTCGTTGTCGCATTGGCCGCGGCGACGTACGCGTTCTCGCCAGCACTCCGGCGCTGGGTTCGGCGCCGACCCCCGCATCGAAGGCATCCGACCAAAGTAGGATTTGCGGGCTTCCTTCCTGGGAATAGCGTCGGGCTGTTCGGTTCGTGTGACAACTTCCGGACAGCCGCCTGTTTCTAGCGCCGGAGGACAAGACATGCAAAAGCAGATCCACATCGTCATTGCCAACCTGCCCGACGATGTCACGGAGGATGGGATTCGCGAGGCACTCAGCAGCTTCGCGCAGGCCGACAAGATCAGCCTGGCCAACGAGACAGGAACGCCGACCGCGGTCATCGACGTGCAGATGCCGCAGGCCCAGGCCGAGTCCCTGGCGAAGCGCATCAATGGCCGGGTTTACCAGGGCCGGCCGCTGCGTGCCTGGGTGCCCAAGATGGACTGGTAGCGCGCCGCCTCGTGGAGGCGCCTGACCGAGACACGACCATGAACCTGTCCAGCTTGTTCGATCGGGTGACCTCGGCGCTGATGGCGCGCGACGACGCGCCCGCGGACGATGCGGCCGAGAAGCAACTCGTCGCGGACATGATCGAACTCGTGGTCGAGATCGTCGATGCGCGAATCCGCCTGAAGTCGCGCTACGCCGAAAGACTCGAAGGCTGTGTGCGCACGACCATCGCGCATCTTCGCGAGATCGGTCGGCAGCCCCTCGAGCCGCTCCTGTTGACGCGTGCCGGCTGGAGCGACGATCCACGCCTCAATTCCTTCTTCGTCTCGGCCGACGACGTGCCGGCCTTCCTCGGACAAAGCAAGGAACTGCGAACCTTCTTCAGTGTGCCTTTGCATCGCGAGGGAGGCGAGGCCTACGCCCTGCTTGCGATGAAGATGACCGAGCGCAATGTGCTGGGCCATCAACAGGAGGGCGACAGGGTGCTGCATGACGTGCCTCAGGTGACCGTGGGCTTTTCCGGCCACAAGCTCTTCGCGCCTGCGTCGACGCTCGAGGAAACCCGCATGGAGGTTGGGCGCCGGATCATCTCGCGCCTTGGGCAGATGGCCCTCAAGCGTATCGTCGAGATAGACATGAAGGTGGCGGACCTCGGTGAGCGAAAGGCATGGCTCGCGGCGCGACTGAGGCTCGTGAAGCTGGCGGTCGACGGCGCGGCCGGTCTTCTGGAAGACAACGCGGACACACGCCAACGCATGGCCGCGCTGGAACGCGAACTCCAGGAGACGGTGCATGACTACATCGAGAAGAAGGCGAGTGTCGCGACACTGGATCAGTTCATCCGGCACGTGAAGGCCATCTTCGACCACCCGGATGAATACGTGACGCTCCGGCAGGCGGCAATGCGACTCAGCCGATTGGGCGTGAAGCTGAACGAAGGCGATGCCGGACCTGCCAATGAGTTCACGCTGTCGGAACTCGTCATTGGCGACGGCATTGCCGCCGCGATCGCGATCGTGCGCTGCCCGTTGGCGGAAATGCCGCCGGAGACGGACCCGCTGGCCAACGCCGAGCGCTACATCTAGGTGCCAGATCCGCAGAGGTGACGCCATATGCCGAATCCCACGCACTTGCGAATCGTCTATGTCGTCGAAGGTGATGTGTCGATACGCGAAGGCCTGTCCCGATTGATGGATTCGTTGGGCCTGGAAGCGCGTCCCTGTGAATCGGTTGCCGACTTCCTGGAGCGATCGAAGGGCACGCTGGCGGCATGCGTGCTGCTCGACATCTGTGCGGTGCGCCAATGCGAGGCGTCCGCCCGCGCGGCGCTGCAGGCCGCTGCGGAGGTGCTTCCCGTCATTGCACTGTCGTCGAGCGACGACCCGGCCGCGCAGCGCCTTGCGCGGGCATGCGGCGCGCATTCATTCTTTCGCAAACCTGTCGATGCGGCGGCTCTTCTGGATGCGATCGATTGGGCAATGCAAGTCGACGCAGGGCGATCACCGCGGCACGATCACTGATGCGGCGGGATTCTCCCTAACATTGTCTTGACAAGGCTAGACGCCCGGCTTCAAATCGCGCGGCGTTTCGGGCAATCTGGCGCTTGCCAATACCAATAAGTACGAGTCGACCACGGGCAGCTGGTTATTCGTGCAGATTTCTATCTGCATGTCCTTTCATCCGCCGCGGGGTTCCGGTGGGTTTCCGGTTGCGCTCATGCTCGGAACCGAGAGGAGGGTGCGATGGGCAGTCGCCGAGGCAAGCCGCCGGCGGAGACCGACGAACACTTGAACGCCGAAGCTGTCCTGTCGGAACGGCTGGCTTTCGAGCGTCTCCTCGCCGACCTTGCCGGTCGGCTGAGCGACATCGCAGATCCCGATTTCCTGAGCCGGACTGAACGCGAGTTGACTCGAATCATCGAGTACCTTCACTGCGATCGCTGCACGTTCTCCGAATTCATCGGCGGTGACTACCTGAACGTGCTGTGTTCGGTGGGATCGGCCGAATTCGGCCCACTGCCGCGTGGCCGCTTTCAATTGAGGCTGCCCTGGTTCCTCGGCGAGCTGCGCGGCGGTCATGTCGTCGCTTGCGAGAAGCTCCCGGCCGACCTGCCGCCGAATGCCTTGGAGGAGATCGAGCACTGCCGCGCCGCCGGCCTGCTTTCGCACATCTCCATCCCGGTGCGCATCGGCGGGCGCGTGACCGGCGTGCTGTCCTTCGCCGCCGTGCGTCGGGCGCGCACCTGGCCACCCGAGACGATCGGCAGGCTCGAGATCATTGGTGGCGTGCTCGGCGGATCGTTCGCACTGATGCGCGCCGAGGAAGAAGCGCGCCAGTTGAGACAACGCGCCTGGCATGCCGATCGGGTGCAGCGCGTCGGCGCGCTCACTGCGGCGATCGCTCACGAGTTCAACCAGCCGCTGGCAGCAATCCTCAGCAATGCCCAGGCCGGCCTCCAGTACATCGCGCGCGACGGCGCGTCATCGGAGGCGGTCAAGGGCATCCTCGAGGCCGTGGTCCGGGACGGCAAGCGCGCAGCCCAGACCGTGCGCACCATGCGTGCGCTGATCCGGCAGGACCAGACCCGGCGCGAGAGGGTCGATCTCGCGGCCGCACTCGACGAGACGAAGCGCCTGGTGGAAAGCGAGTTCGCAGGAAACGGCGTCCGCATCGAGACGCGGCTCGACGCCGATTGCTGGGTATTCGCCGACAAGGCGCAGGTCGAGCAGGTAGGGCTGAATCTGCTGGCCAATGCGGCCGCGGCGGTTCAGGATTGCGTGCCAGAGAGGCGCCTGGTCCGGTTGCAGGTCTCGCGCGAGGGTGCACGCGTGCGCATGACGGTCCATGACGAGGGCAAGGGCATCGCGCCACAGGACCTGCAGTCGATCTTCGAAGCCTTCTGGACCACGCGCAAGGAAGGACTGGGCCTCGGGCTCGCCATCTGTCGCTCGATCGTCGAGGCGCATGGCGGCCGGATCTGGGCCGAGTCGAGCGCGCAAGCCGGCACGACCTTCAACGTGGAGCTGGCCGCGGCGCCTGGCGCATGCGACGCCGGCGTCGATGCCGCCCAGGCCGCGGGCACCCTTGCCGCGGCCGTCGCCAGGGAAGTCTATGCACGCGCTACCGGCGAACGTGCGCTGGTGTGCGTCATCGACGACGACTTCGAGGTCCGCGTCAGCCTGCTGCGCCTGCTCGATGGCGCCGGCTGGGCGAGCGCTGGATACGCGTGCGCCGAGGAGTTCCTCGCCAATCCGCCGCACGTCGCCTGCCTGCTCGTCGACATGCAGATGCCCGGCCTGTCCGGCCCCCAGTTGCAGCAGCGCCTGCTCGAAAGAGGCTGCACGCCGCCGATCATCTTCATCACCGGACGCAGCGACCTCGGCGCCGGCATCGAGGTGATGAAGAAGGGCGCCGCCGATTTCCTGGAGAAGCCGGTGGAGGCGGACGTCCTTCTCGCCGCGGTGCGCAACGCGGTGTCGCGCCACGCGGAAGCGCGCGGGCGAACGCTGATCCACGATGCGGCCAAGGCACGGATCAGCCAGCTCTCGCGACGCGAACGCGAGATCATGATGCACGTCCTGCGCGGCCGCCTGAACAAGCAGATCGCAGCGGACTTGCTGATCGCCGAGCAGACCGTGAAGCAGCATCGTGGACGGGTCATGGAGAAGACCGGCACCCGCTCGGTTGCCGAACTGGTGCGGCTCTGCGAAGCCGCCGGGCTGGTGGTGGCGGATGCGGCGATCGATGGAGAGTCCGTCGTTCCGGAGACGAGCGACGACTGGCCGGACGCCGTCCGGCCATAGCCAGGGCCGGCTCAGGCGGGGCCGGTTGCGCGCCCCTGGGCCTCGAAGGCTTCCAGGATGTCGATCACCGCCACGCGACGGCCGAAGTGGCCCACGCGCTCCTCGAGTCCTTCGCTGCGCAGGATGTCGCGGGCGACGGCATGCGGCGCGGCCAGGCGAAGAACGACGCCGGCAGCCTCCAGCTGTGCGTGCAGGCGGGCCAGCATGCGTGCACCCGCCAGGTCGATGTTGGGGGAGGTCGACAGGTCGCACACCACGAGCCGGACCGGCGGCTGGGATTCACGTACCCGGGTCATCACGACTTCCTTGACATGGTCGACATTGAAGTAGAGCAGGGCGGCCTCGACGCGAAACACGAGTGCGCCGGCGATGCGTTCGTTTTCCGGATGGCGTTCGATGTCCGACAGGTGGCGCGTCCCGGGGATGCGTCCCAGAAAGGCGACCCGGGGCTGGGCGACCCGGCGGATCAGCAGCAGCAGCGAAGCGATTGCCGCCAGCATGACGCCCTTGAGGATCCCCAGCGCGAGCACGCCGGCGAAGGCGATCATGGCCACGCCGAATTCGTAGCGGCTGGCCCGCCAGAGTGCACGCAACTGCGGGATGTCGAACAGGCCCTTCACCGCCACCAGCACGATGGCGGCGAGCACCACGCTCGGGAGGTTGCGCAGCAGCGGCGCCAGGTACATCAGGCACAGCCCGATCGCGACGGAAGCGAAGACCAGCGCCAGGGGTGTCTTCGCGCCGGCCTTGTCGTTGACCGAGGATTGGGACAGCCCGCCCGCCACCGCGTAGCCCTGGACGAAGGCCGCGGCCAGGTTGGCGCCGCCCAGGCCGAGCAGCTCCTGCCGCGTGTCGATGACGTCGCCGTGTCGCTCCGCCAGGGTACGCGCGGCCGACACGCCCTCGACATAGGCCAGTAGCAGGCAGGCGAAGGCCAGGGGCAGCACATCGTCGATGTCGCTCAGGTGAAAGCCGGGCACGCGCAGCTCGGGCAGTCCCCGTGGCACTTCCCCCAGGACCGGCAGCCCCAGGTTCGCAAGGGGCGTCACCGAGAGCGCGACGATCGACAGCGCAACCACGGCCAAGGCCACCGGCCGCCCCGGCATCCGCTTTTCCCCGACCAACAGCAGGCCGATCGCGGTGAGCCCGAATGCCAGCGCGGCCAGGTTGGTGTCGGGAAGCTGCCGGGCGATCGCCGCGGCGCGCTCGAAGAAATGTTCGCCGCCGCCACGGATGCCGAATAGCTTCGGCAGCTGCGTCATGGCGATCGTCAACGCGGCACCGGCCTTGAAGCCGAGCAGGATGGTCTCGCTGACGAAGCTCATGAGCGAGCTCAAACGCAGCACCCAGGCAAGGATGCACAGGCCGGCCATGACCAGAGCGGTGAGTGTCGCCATGTCCACGGCTCGCTGCGTGCCGCCCGCGGTCATGGCCGCGATCGCCATGGGAGAAATCAGGATCGAGATCGCCGAGGTGGGGCCGATGGCCAATTGGCGCGACGAGCCGAACAGTGCATAGAACAGGCCGCCCGCCAGGTAGCCGTAGATGCCGCTCTGCGGCGGCAGGCCCGCCAGCAGCGCATAGGCCAGGGAGACCGGAATCGCGTAGGCGGCCAGCGTCACGCCGGCGATGGCATCGTGCCGCAGCCACGCCCGGCGATAGCCCGGCAGCCACTGGGCGGGCGGAAACGCGGCGCGCCAGCGACCGGGCGTCACTGCCGCACGCACCGGGGTTTCCGGCGGAGGGGTGTGTTCAGTGGTATGCGCCATGCGGACCGCCTGGAAGTCGGCCGAGCTTGCGCCGTGACGCGACCTGCGGGAAATCCGACCAAAGTAGGATTTGCGCTTCCGATGGCCTGCGCTAATTTCCACGCACAACGAAGACGAGCGAGGAAGCCATGCAGCACAAGCAGAGATCGTCGAACCACCGCGATAGCGATCCCGCCACTGCCAACCGGGAAACGGCGGGCCCTGCCGAGTCGAGGGCGACGCCGGAGCGCCTGAGCCGCAGGGAGTACGAGAAGGAACTGCAGCGGCTGCACGTCGAGCTCGTCAAGATGCAGGAATGGGTGGTGCACAAGGGCCTGAAGGTCTGCATCGTGTTCGAAGGCCGCGACGGCGCCGGCAAGGGCGGCACCATCAAGGCGATCACCGAGCGCGTCAGCCCACGCGTCTTCCGGGTGATCGCCCTTACCGCGCCGACGGAACGCCAGAAGAGCCAGATGTACGTGCAGCGCTACCTGCCGCATTTGCCGGCGGCCGGCGAGGTCGTGATCTTCGACCGCAGCTGGTACAACCGCGCCGGCGTCGAACGAGTCATGGGCTTCTGCAGCGAGGAGGCGACCCGTGCTTTTCTGGGCGCGGTCCCGAAGGTGGAGCAGGTGATGATCGACTCCGGCATCATCCTCATCAAGTACTGGCTCGAGGTCAGCCCCGAGGAACAGACACGGCGTCTCGAAGCGCGCATCGACGACGGCCGCAAGATCTGGAAGCTCTCGCCCATGGATCTCAAGTCGTACAGCCGCTGGTATGACTATTCCCGCGCGCGCGACGACATGTTCGAGGCAACCGACACCGACTTCGCGCCATGGAATGTCGCGATATCGAATGACAAGCGCAGGGCGCGACTGAACATCATCTCGCACCTGTTGAGCCAGGTTCCCTACCGCGAGCTGCCGCGCGAAAAGGTGAGGCTGCCGAAGCGCCAGAAGGCCAACGGCTACCGAGAGTCCAACCACCCCATGCGTTTCATCGAGGAACGCTATTGAACCCGGCGTTCGTTCATAGGCGCGCACAGATGCAAGTTGCTCATCGCTCCGGCTCGAACGCCTCTCCCGAGGATCGGCAAACGGGTCGACGGCCCGGGCTGCCGCGTCGTTCACGAAGTTTGCCGGCGTTGGCATCGGGCGGCGGAGCGTTCGCGCTTTCGTCCGCCGCGCACGCGTCCTTCCTGCCGCCGGACATGCTGGCCTCGGCGGCCACCGGGATCGCCTGGTTCGTCGTCTGCGTGGTGCCCATCGTCCTGGTGGTGCTGTTCTGGATGGTGCATGTGCTGCCGGAAAAGATCGCACACAAGCGCCATCACCCGCAGCGCGATGCGATCAAGACCCTGTGCCTGCTCTCGCTGGCGTTCGGCGGGCTGCTGTGGCCGCTGGCGTGGCTGTGGGCCTTCGTGAAGCCCGTCGCCTACAAGGGCGCCTACGGCACCGAGAAGCACGACGACTATTTCCACGAGCAGAGCGCGAAGGCCCACGCCGGCGAACTGGTCGACGCCGACATCAGCCACCTGCGCGACGAGCTCGATGCGATGGACGCGAAGGGCGCTCTGTCCGCGGAACTCAAGCAGGTCCGCCGCAGCCTGGATGCAGCCTTGGCAGCACGACCTGAAGCCGCAGTCCGGGACGCGGGTGCCTGATGGACATTCTCCTGCTCGGCATCTATGCCTTCTTCGTCTGGCTGATCTTCATCAAGCTGAAGTGGCTGCCGTGGACCACCACGTCGCAGGTGACGGTCGTGATCATTCCGATCGTCGCGCTGGCGATCATGATCCTGACGCTCAACGTCGTCGCGCCCTCGACGGCCGATGTGCGCGTCATCAAGTATGTGGTGCAGGTGGTGCCGCAGGTGCGGGGCCGCGTGCTCGAGGTTCCGGTCGAGCCCAACCGGCTGGTGAAGAAGGGCGAACTGCTGTTCCGGATCGACCCGACCCAGTACGAGAACGAATTGGGCGTGGCCAAGGCCAAGCTCGCAGCCGACGAGGCGAAGTTCGCGGCGGCGGGCGCAGCGCTGGTCGATGCCTCGGCGGGCGCGCGCCAGTTGCAGGAGCAATTGAAGGCTGGGACGGGGCAGGTCAAGGCACTGCAGGCCAAGATCGAACTTGCGCGCATGCGCGTCGGCCAGAACCGCGAACTGGTCGCGGCAGGCGCGGGCGATCAGTTCGCGCTCCAGCAGGCCGAGTCGAACCTCGGTGAACTTCGCGGTCAGATCGCGACAGCCAGCGCGAACGAGGCACAGGCTTCGCAGCGCCTCGCAGCGCAGGTCAATGGCGAACAGGCGTCGGTCGCCTCGGCGCGCGCCCAGCTGGCCACGGCCAAGGCGCAGATCGACCTCAGCCGCGCCGAACTCGCCAATGCGCAATGGAACCTGGACCAGACCGCCGTCTTCGCTCCAGCGAACGGCTATGCGATCAATGTCCAGCTGCGGCCCGGCTCCTTCGTCGCCGCGCTCCCGCTGACACCCGCCATGAGCTTCGTCGAGGAAACCTACCAGGTCATCGCTCTTTTCGACGAGAACGAATTGCGGCTTGTCGAACCCGGCGACAGGGCGGAATTCACGCTCAGGACCTATGCCGGACGGATCTTCAATGCCAAGGTCGACTCCATCGTGTGGGCACAGGGCCAAGGCCAGGTCGCGCAGGCCGGTACGCTTCCCCAGACCGGCGCGTATCCCCAGGTGCCGGGCCGCTTCCCGGTCAAGCTGGACGTCGACGAGGCGGATGCAGCGACCTTCCTTGCCGCAGGCGCGGGCGGCGAGGGCGCGATCTACACCGAGCACGTGGCGGCGATCCACATCCTTCGCATGGTGCTCCTGCGCGTGAGCTCCATCACCAACTACCTGGTATTGAAGCTGCACTGAAGCGGCCGCGACGCCATGCGATGCCTTCGTCCGATCATCCTGGCCGCCGCGCTCCTGACCGTGCTGTGCGGCTGTGCGCTTCGGGCACCACCGTCATCCGAAGAACTGCGTGACGGCGCGATGCCCCAGGGGCCGCTGCCGCCCGCCTTCCGCGCGGGCGGCGATCCCTCGCAAGCCGTGAACGGCCCATGGCTTGCAAGCTTCCAGGAGCCGGCGTTGACCGCCCTGGTCGACGAAGCGCTGGCCTACAACGCCGACCTGCAGGTTGCCGCAGCGCGGGTCGACGAAGCGAGCGCCTATGTCAAGGCCGCGTCCGCCGGCCTGTTGCCATCGGTCGGGCTGGCCGGCGTCGGCGGCGGCAAGTCGGGTGGTGGAGGCGG
>Ga0265327_10002212_pt1 | contig 21240 bp, 20 predicted proteins | sample 41621metaG_FD_202089 | JGI IMG/M metagenome (GOLD analysis project Ga0265327, IMG submission 202089) | Rhizosphere microbial communities from Carex aquatilis grown in University of Washington, Seatle, WA, United States - 4-16-21 metaG | ecosystem: Host-associated > Plants > Roots > Rhizosphere...
ATTCGCTTGTACGCCTTGGCGCTTCGTGGGCAGGGGCGGCTGCACGAGGCGAAGTGGATGGCCTGGCGCGCGGTCTGCGGCAACCCGAACGAGTATCGAACCCACTTGGTGTATGCCCAAATCCTTTCGGATGAAGGCTGGTTCGATGCCGCGCTGACCGAGGTCACCGAAGCGATCCGCCTCGAGCCGTCAGATCCTGATTTGTTTGTCCTGCGGGGGAACATCTTTCGGAAGATGTCTAGAACCGTCGAGTCGGATACGGAATATACCGCCGCGCTCCGGCTACAACCCGATCACGCGATAGCGACCCACAACCTGGCGGTCAACCGGATGACGCGGGGACGGCTGTTGGGCGCGCTGCGAGGCTTCCACGGCGCCGGCACACTCGACCCCGCGCTCGGCGGTCTGGCACGGCGCAACATCGCACTCGCGATGGCCCGGTGGCTGCGGTGGTGCACTGCCGGAGTGCTGTTCCTGCTGTGGCTGCTGCTGGTCACCGCAGCCCCGGGCAACACGCTGGGGATGGGACCGCGGCTCGGGATCGCCGCGGCGACCATCGGTCTGGGCGCCGCGCTGGCAAAGCTGGTGGTCACCGTCGGGCGCCGGACCTTGGCTTCGGCCCTGAAAACCCGGCCACTGCTCGCGGTTCGTCTTGTGGTCGTTGTCGTCGCAGTGGTCCTGGGCGCTCTCACAGCCGTGAGCCCCCGGCAGCTGGAAGTGGTGCAGATCGGCGCTCCGATGCTGCTCATCGTCAGTCTCGTGCTGGCTTGGGTAGGCCGCTTCACGCGACAGTAGGCAGTGCGGTACTAGTACGACTGCCCATTGGCGTAACGCTCGCGACGGAAGTGGCGACCGTTGCCGCGGTTGCGACTCTTGTACGTCGGCAGCTGTGAGTCACAGTTCGGACAGATCAGGCGCAGGTTCTCCCGGCGGTTGTTCGTCGGGTTGCCGTCGATGTGGTCCAGTACCAACGCGAGCGGCAGGTCGTGCCAGGTCGTGTCGGCACCGCAGATCGCGCAGCAATCAGATTGAGCGCCGAGAAGATACTCCCGGATGTAATGGCCTTGGTGGCTGTCGATTCGCCCGATACCCGTTTCGAGCCACTGTTTAGTGCGCGTATCGCGGCGTGCTGAAGCTTGACACGCGTTACCGCAATAGCGCTTCTGGCTGCGTTTCACCAGCGGACTGCCACAACCAAGGCACGACCTCATGAGGCGACGTTACGACGAGCCACCGACAATTGGTCGCTACCTATGTGGAGCCCCCCGTCGGGATTGAACCGACGACATCCGCTTTACAAGAGCGGTGCTCTACCACTGAGCTAGGGAGGCATGCGGTTCGAGAATGGTCGAACCGCCCCGAATCCTAACCCGTCAAGGTCACTCGCCGGATCCCGGCTGTTCCTGGCCGTTCTCGTCGATGACCTGCCGTGCCGCGGCCGCCCGGGCTGCGCGCTTGCCGCGCTGGCGGCTCAGCGGGATGCGACCGGCGATGTTGCTCAGCGGATTCACCGCGTCGTTGAGGACGAGCACCGCGTCGTACAGCTTGTCGACGGTCGGGGCGAGCCCGGCGAGCACGGGCGCCAGTTGGTTGAGGTTGTCGACGACTTCGTTCAACTTCATCAGGGCGCCGTCGGGTGCGGTGAGGACGTCGATCGCGCCGCCCTCATCGAGCAGCCGTTCGGCGATACCGCCCTCGCTGAGCAGCCGGTCCACCAGGCCGCCGTCAGAGAGCATCTTGTCGACCGGCCCGCCATCGCCGAGGAGGCGGTCGGCGATGCCGTCGGCGCGCAGCACCCGGTCGACCACCCCGTTGTCGGCCAACAGCCGGTCGGCGATACCACCTTCGCCGACCAGTCGATCGGCGATGCCTTCCGGGCGAAGGACCCGGTCCACCAGGCCACCGTCGGCGAGCATCTGTTCCACGACACCGCCTTCGGCCAGTCCGCGGTCGGCCACCCCGCCCGGGGCGAGGACCCGGTCAAGGATGCCGTCGGCGGACAGCACGCGGTCGACGACACCGCCGTCGGCGAGGACGCGGTCGGCGGGGCCGCCCGGTTCGAGCAGTCGGTCGACGATGCCGCCCGAACTCAGCAGCCGGTCCACCACTCCGCCGTCGGCGAGGACACGGTCGGCCGGTCCGCCCTCGGCGATCAGGCGGGCGGCGATGCCGTCCTCGCTGAGTACCCGGTCGACGACACCGTCCGGGGCGAGCACCTGTTCGGCGAAGCCACCTGGGGCGAGCACTCGGGACAACGCGCCGTCGTCGGATGTCAATTGGTCCAGCAGGCCGCCGTCGAGCGTCAGTTGGTCGATGATGCCGCCGGGTGCCAGTGCCCGCGTCACGGCGCCGCCCTCGGCGGTCAGGCGGTCGAGGAGGCCGCCGTCCTGGCTGATCTGATCGACCAGGCCACCCGGGCGCAGCAACCGATCGAGTACGCCGCCCGGCGCCAGCGCCCGGCCCAGCGGAGCGTCGTCGTCGACCAGTCGGGTGAGACGGCCGGCCCGGCTGAGCGTGTCATCGAGGCCGAGCATGGACATGACGGGCGAACCCACGCTGGTGTCGCCGAGTGCGTGTTGCACGCTCGACAGCGTGCCGCTGGCGATTTCGAGACCGGCGCTGGCGATCTTGAGCGGCGTCGAGGCCAGGTCTGACAGGGCTTTACCCAAATCCATCGGCCAAGTGTATGGCGCGGATCACATTTGATGTCGCTGAGGTAGGTACCGGCGGTCCGGCTATCTGACGAATGACTCACAGTATCTTCACAGCTACCGAGCAGGGAGGATTTAAGGCCTGCGAGGACCATGGCTGCATGGCTATGGCTGCAGTTCCTGAGGCGACGCCCGAAGCTCGGATTCTCGTCGTCGACGATGAGACCAACATCGTCGAGCTGCTGTCGGTCAGTCTGAAGTTCCAGGGCTTCGAGGTGCATTCCGCCTCCAATGGCCCTGCCGCGCTCGACAAGGCCCGCGAGGTCAAGCCCGATGCCGTGATCCTCGACGTGATGATGCCCGGTATGGACGGGTTCGGCGTGCTGCGCCGGATGCGTGCCGACGGTATCGATGCGCCCGCGCTGTTCCTCACCGCCCGCGACAGCCTGCAGGACAAGGTGGCCGGCCTGACGCTCGGCGGCGACGACTACGTCACCAAGCCGTTCAGCCTCGAAGAGGTCGTGGCGCGGCTGCGGGTGATCCTGCGCCGCACCGGCCGTGGTGTCGAAGAGCCCCGCAGCGCGCGGCTGACGTTCGCCGACATCGAACTCGACGAGGACACCCACGAGGTGTGGAAGGCCGGCGAGCCGGTGTCGCTGTCGCCCACCGAGTTCACGCTGCTGCGCTACTTCATCATCAACGCGGGCACTGTCCTGTCGAAGCCGAAGATCCTCGACCACGTGTGGCGCTACGACTTCGGCGGTGACGTGAACGTGGTCGAGTCGTACGTGTCGTACCTGCGTCGCAAGATCGACACGGGTGAGAAGCGCCTGCTGCACACGTTGCGGGGAGTCGGTTACGTGCTCCGCGAGCCGCGCTGATGAGCGCTTGCGCGAAGAACAGACCGCGCTGAGGTATTTCTGGCGCGACATCGCCAACAATGGAGTGATGACACGCCGGCTGGGTGAGCGAAGCGACGGGACAAGTCGCGGCGCACGCGGTATCCCACTGCGAGTGGGGCTGGTCGCCGCGACGGTGCTGCTGGCGGCCTGCGGTCTGCTGGCCTCCGGCGTCGCCGTCACGTCGATCATGCAGCACAGCCTGATCAACCGCGTCGACGAGACGCTGCTCGACGCCTCGCGGAGCTGGGCGCAGGAACCGCGGCGCATCCCGGCCACCCCGATCGAGGGGCCGAACCCGGCGCGGCCGCCGTCGAACTTCTACGTCCGTGGCATCGATCCCGACGGCCGGGTGTGGATCGCCGTCAACGACAACGACGCACAGCCGGCCCTGCCGGACACTAATGACGTCGGCCCGGTGCCGACGACGGTCGGCTCGATCCACCACTCCGACGTGAAGTGGCGGGCCATGACGGTGCGCGGCCCGGACGGGGAATTGACGACGGTCGCGATCGACCTGTCCGACGTGGCGTCGACGGTGCGCGCGCTGGCGTGGTCGCAGGTCGGCATCGGTGCCGCGGTGCTGCTGATCCTGGGCATCGCCGGTTATGTCGCGGTGCACCGCAGCCTGCGGCCGCTGGACGAGGTGGAGCGCACGGCGGCCGACATTGCTTCGGGACAGCTCGACCGTCGTGTTCCCGAGCGGGACTCACGCACCGAGGTCGGCCGATTGTCGTTGGCGCTCAACGGCATGCTGGCGCAGATTCAGAACGCCGTCGCCTCGTCGGAGCAGTCGGCGGAGACGGCGCGGACCTCCGAGGACCGGATGCGCCGCTTCATCACCGATGCCAGCCACGAACTGCGGACGCCGCTGACGACAATCCGCGGCTTCGCCGAGCTCTACCGGCAGGGTGCGGCCAACGACGTCGAGATGCTGATGAGCCGCATCGAGAGCGAGGCCCGGCGCATGGGTCTGCTGGTCGAGGATCTGCTGCTGCTCGCGCGCCTGGACCAACAGCGGCCGCTGGAGCAGCGGCCCGTCGACCTGCTGATCCTGGCCACCGACGCCGTGCACGACGCGCGCTCGATCGCACCGCAGCGGGCGGTGTCGCTGGAACTACTGGACGGCCCGGGCACCCCGGAAGTGCTGGGCGACGAGCCCCGGCTGCGCCAGGTGCTCGGCAACTTGGTGATGAACGCGGTGCAGCACACCCCGGAGTCCGGCGGCATCACGGTGCGCGTCGGCACGGTCGGCGGCGACGCGGTGCTGGAGGTCTGCGATCAGGGCCCGGGCCTGACGGCCGAGGACGCCCACCGCATCTTCGAGCGCTTCTATCGCACCGATTCGTCGCGTACGCGGACCAGCGGCGGCACGGGCCTCGGCCTGTCGATCGTCGACTCGCTGGTGCGGGCGCACGGCGGCGTCGTCACGGTGACCACCGCGCCGGGCCATGGGTGCCGGTTCACGGTGCGCCTGCCGCGTATCGGCGGCGGCGCAGGGTCAACCGAGGGCAGCGATGATCTTGGCCTGAGCCTCGTCGAGTGATTCCGGCGACGGGTTGCGGTCGACGTTGGCGAACCCGAAGTCGGACAGGTTGCGGGCCGGGAACACGTGCACGTGCAGGTGCGGCACCTCGAGCCCGGCGATGATCACGCCGGCGCGCTCGGCGTCGAAGGCTTGGCACACCGCGCGGCCGATCTTCTGCGACACCGCCATGACCTTGTTGAACAGTTCGGGGTCCAGGTCCTGCCAGTTGTCCACCTCGGCCCGGGGCACGACCAGGGTGTGGCCCTGCGTCATGGGCTCGATGGTGAGGAACGCGACGACGTCGTCGTCCTCGTAGACGAATCGGCCCGGAATGTCGCGGTTGATGATCATGGTGAACACGGACGGCATGAGCCCACCCTATTGCTCGACGCGGGTGCCCGATAGCCAGGGATCGATGTCCGTGCCGGCTGGGCTGGCGAACGGGCTGTCGCCGATGGTCTCGTAGTCCTGCTGAAAAGCGTCCGCGGTCAAGTGTTTTCGCGGATTCCGGCCCGTTCCGATGAAGCCTGCCAGCTCGAAGTCCAAGGCGCCGGACAGGGATCGGTTACTGCCGAAGTAGACGGCGCGTTTGACGGCCGCGATGGCGTAGGGGGAGCGCCGGGACAGTCGCTGCGCGGTGGCCCGGACGTCGTCGAGCAACCCGTCGGCGGGGGCGAGCCGGTGCACGACGCCGGCGTCGAAGGCCTCGCGCGCCGTCAGGGGGCGGCCTTCCAGCATGTGCTCCAGCGCGGCGGACATCCCGAGCATGGCCGGAAGTCGTTGGCTCCCACCGCCTCCCGGCACCAGCCCGGCGAGAATCTCGATCAGGCCGATGCGGACCTGGTCGGCGTCGGCCGCGATGCGCAGGTCGCAGAACAGCGCGAGCTCGAACCCGCCACCGAGCGCCGCGCCGTTGATCGCGGCGAGGTAGACGACGCCCGACCGGTTCATCCGGGTGATGGTGCGTTTGAGGATGGTGCTGTAGACGATGCCGGTGCCCCAGTCGCCGCCGCGGGTCTCGGTGGCCTTGAGCAGGGCAGGCACGCGCATGGCGGCGTTGTTGAGCTTGATGGACCAGGTCACGGCGCGCGACGGCAGTGGCGGTGTCGCCATCTGGAAGAAAAGCTGCACCTGTTCGGGTTCGGAGTGCGAGATGAATTTGTCGCCGGTGCCGGTCAGGATGACCGCGCCGACCGACGCATCTTGATCCGCGGCGCGCGTCAGCCGGTCCATGTCCTTGACCAGGCGCAGGGACAGGAAGTGGTTCGGCGGGTCATCGAACCGCGCGGTGAGGACGCGGCCGTCCTGGTGCAGCGTCAGGGTTTCCAGGTTCAGCTCGGCAGTGCGAACCGGGGCTCGTCGTGGCACGGTGTCGTCCTAGGAGTTCACGGTCTGGACCAGGGCGGGAATGGGCCCGTCCGGCACGATCGTCAGCGGCGCGGTGATGGGGAACGTCGACTCGCGTGAGGTCAGCCGGCAGTGCCGGACGATCGAGGCCAGCTCCAGGGTCGCCGCGGTGAGGGCGAAGAACTCGCCGATGCAGGAGCGCGGCCCACCGCCGAACGGCAGGAACTGCCACTGCATCCGCGAGCGGCCCGCGCTGAACCGGTCGGGATCGAATTCCAGTGGGCGGTCCCACAACTCCGGATCGCGGTGCATGGCGTAGACCCCGACCAGGAGCATGCTCCCGGCCTCGACCCGGAATCCGTCGACGGCCATGTCCTGCCGGGCAATACGCATCACCCCGGGCGTCGGGCCGCCGAGGCGCAGGGCCTCCTGTATGACGCTCACGGTGTAGGGCAGGTGGCTGCGCGGATTGGTCCGCAGCACGGTCTCGTCGACCGCGGACACCTCGGCGGCGACCCGATCGAAGATCTCGGGATGACGGCCCAGCGCCCACAGCGCGTAGGCGAGTGTCGTCGCGGTGGTCTCCAGTCCGGAGGCCAGGAAGATGACGAGCTCGTGGCAGATTTCCTCGTCCGTCAACGGTTCTGCCGTCTCCGGGTCCCGGGCCGCCATCATGGCGCGGACCAGCGGAGCGCTGAGCTCCGGGTCGGTGCGACAGTCCTGCAGGATCTGTGCGGCGAGGTCGTGTGCCACCTTGTTGAACTTGACCGCGAAGCGTCGCTCCTTGGTCGGCACCCAGCTGGGCAGCTTCACCGGGGCGCGGCCACGGTCCGCGATGTACTTGCTGATCCGGCGCAGCGGGTCGACCAATTCATCTGTGTATGAACCGGGTTCGAATCCCATGATGGTGCGGCCGAGCACTCGCATGGTGATCCGCCGGCTCTCCTGGTCGAGGTCGATCTCGGATCCGTCCCGCCAGGAGGTCGCGGCGTCGGTGGCGATGTCGTACATCTGCTCGTTGAGTTCGGCGATGCGCGCGGTGGTGAACACCGGCTGCAGCATGCGGCGCCGCCCGACCCATTCTTTGTGACTGAAGTTCAGTAGCGATCCGCCGTTGAGCTTCTGCTGTTCGGTCATGAACGGGAAGTCGCGGTCGACGGCAGGGAAGGTCGCGGTCAGGACGTCACGCGCACCCTGCGGCGAGGTCACGGCAATGATCGGCGGCATCATCCACTTCGGCGCGATCCGCACGGTGGTGACGGGACCGCCGGCGTCGCGGAAGGTCTCACATCCGCTGTGCGCCACCTGGATTGCCGCGATGCGCTCGCGCAAACCCAAGGGCACGTCGGGGGCCGGCGGCAGCCGGCCGACATCCGGTGCGTCGGTTGACACTGTCGGCTACTGTCGTCAGATGCCGTACCGGACACCGGTGTGGTGTTCGGCGGCAACCCAATTCGCGGTCATCAGGGCTTGGTCGGTGGCCGTGCGGCCGGCCTTCGCCGGCGCCGGCAGGCCGCGCATCCCGAAGAAGCGGTCGGGCCCGTAGTAGCCGCCGCCGGTGACGTCGTCCGCCGCTGCGGCATAGGCGATCGACAAGGCGGCGACATCTGCCGGCTGGCCGATGGCCCGGCACGAGGCGCGCCAGGAGACGTCGCCCCACTTGCGGCCCGAGTGCATGCCCGCGTCGGTATCGGCCCAACCGGGTTGTGCGGACACCGATTTCAGCGTGCTGCCGGCAGCCGACAGGCGGCGCTGCAGTTCGTTCGCGAACAACAGGTTGGCGAGCTTGGCCTGGCAGTACCCGTCGAACGCGGAGTACCTCCGGGTGCGCCAGCCGGGATCGGCGGGGGCGAGCTTGCCGAAACCCGGCCGGCCGACGAATTCGTGCGCGCGGCTGGTGACCACCACGACCCGATCGGTGATCCGGTCCAGGAGTTGGCCGACCAACGCGAAATGTCCGAGATGGTTGATGCCGGTGTGCAATTCGAAACCGTCGGCGGTCAGGCCGTAGGGCACGTGGCATACCCCGGCGAGCGCGATCACGGTGTCGACGGGGCCGCAGGTTGCCGCCGCGGACTTCACGGAGTCCAGGTTCGCCAGGTCGAGGTTCAGGGTCTGTGCGGCGGGCCCGATTTCGGCGGCCAACGCGGCCGCCTGTTCAGGGCGGCGGCACGCCAGGATGACGTGCGCACCCGCGTCCGCCAGATGCCGCGCCGTGGCGGTGCCGAGGCCACCGTTGGCGCCGGTGATCAGGACGGTCCGGCCGGTCTGGTCAGGAATGTGCGCGCCGAGCCAGTCCCTGGCGACTTTGGTGGCAGGGGCGCTGATCGACCGCGCCATCTAGCCGCGGGCCCACTTGGGCTGGATGAAGACGCCTTCGGCCTCGATGGTGACGCCCTGGTCATCGGCGATGTGGGCGACCCCGTAGGCCTTGAAGCCCTCCGTGCGCACGATGCGCGCCTCGGCCCGCAGCTTGCCCAGCGGGGTGGGGCGAACGTACTTCACGTTGATGGTGCCGGTGAAGCGGGTGGTGCCGTCGTTCGACGCCACCTCGCCCAGCACGTGGTCGAGGATCATGGCGCAGACCCCGCCATGGGCGTGGTTGGGCGGGCCCTCGTAGGCGGCACCGAGGGAGAACTCGGACCAGACATAGTCCGTCGCCTCGAGGACGACGGTCAGTGGCGGCGCGACCGGATTACGCAGGCCCACAACGGCATTGGTCCACGGCAGCCACTCGCCTTCGGTGGTGAAGCGCAGGCCCCATGTCTTTTCCAGTTGCTTGGAGCGCAAACGTGCAGTGGCCGACTCGATTTCGGCTTTCGCGGCCGCGATGGTGTCGGGATCGGCGTCGCTTCGGGCCGTCGCGTCCATGAGCTCGCGGACCGACTGGGTCAGCGGCTCGAATACGGAACGGAGGTGTTCGGCTTCCTCGGGGCTGAGGGTATCGGTGCTGAAGTCGAGCATGTCGCTACTAGAACATGTTCTACCGGATGCTGTCGAGCCCACAGTTTGCTGTGATGGCGCCTGACGGTTTGCCAGAGTGGTCGGTGTCGCGGCGCTGACCGTTCGGTCTACGGGCTGCTGCGTCGCTTGGGTCAGCCTCCTTCCTACCGCCGTTTTCGGTTGTGCGACAACGTGGTTCCGGATGTGACGGCGGTTACACAGACTCTGGTCGCGCACAAATATTGAAACAGGTTCTAACTAGTTCGCTAAATTCATAATTAACGCTCCTGACGTGGATATTTACGCGAAAGGAATATAGACCGCGGCTGAATTGCGTGCTACAAACTATTGCCGTTAGTAGCTGAAAACAGCACAACGAAGAACAGCCATGCCGTAATGTCCGCGCGCACACGACAGTTCTGAACAGTCCGCGGTTTGCGCGGCGCGGCAAGCGGACGTCGTTGCCGAGGAGGGCAAGAACCTTGACCAATCCCGTAGTCGTTGCGTATGCGCGAACCCCGTTCACGCGTTCGCTGGTAGGTGGACTGGCCAACGTTTCCGAGTTCGAGCTCGCGAGCACCGTGATCCGCGAGGTGATCCACCGCGCCGGCGTGGACCCCGAGCTGATCGACAACATCGTGCTCGGTGAGGTGCTGCAGGGCGGCGGCTGCATCGCCCGGTACTCGGCCCTGGACATGGGGCTGCCGCTGGATACGCCGGCGGTGGCCGTCGGCGGCTGGTGTGCGTCCGGAATGATGGCGATGCATCAGGCCGTGGCGACCATCAAGGCAGGCATGGGCAAGTGCGTCATCGCCGGTGGTCTCAACACGCCCTCGGCGTCGCCGCTCGCCGGCCCGCATTTCGCGGCCACCGGCATCACCGACACCCAGATCGCCCCGATGCACCCCGGCATCGGCGAGATGCCCGCGCTCGACCTGGCCCGCACCCTCGGTGAAGGCACCGCGCGGCAGTACGGTCTGACCCGCGAAGAGGTCGATGAGTGGTCGGCCCGCGCGCACACCCTGGCCTCGGACGCCATCGACGGCGGCGTCCTCGATGCGGAGAAGGTCGCCGTAAAAGTCGACGGTGCCGAGGTTTTCGCCGACGAACTACCGTGCCGCGAGTTCAACATGACGAACCTGTCGGCGCTGACGTCGTTCCTCGGTGCGGACTGCACGGTGACGCCGGGCAATCAGACGGGCCTGACCGACGGCGCCGCCGCCATGATGATCTGCGACCCGGACTTCGCGGACGCCCATGGCCTCACGCCGTTGGCCGAGATCGTCGGCTGGTCGGTCGTGGGCTCGGAGCCCGAGCGCGCCACCGACGCTGCCATCACCGCCACCCGGCGGGCTCTCGATGGCGCCGGCATCAGCACCGAGGCCGTCGATCTGTACGACGTCCACGACTCCTACGCTTCCATCGGCATCGCCTATGAGCGCTCGCTGAACATCGGCCGCGACCGGCTCAACGTGCACGGCGGCGGTCTGGCGCTCGGCCACCCCTACGGCGCCTCGGGTACCCGCGTGGCCGGCACCTTGATCAATGAACTGCGGCGACGCGGTGGTGGCATCGGCGCTGGTGCGATCGTCAGCGCAGGTGGTCTGGGTGCCGCCGTCGTGCTCAACGTGTTCCCGCCGGCAGCGTGACGCGACGATGCTCGAACTGATCTCGCGCGTGGTGATCGCCGCGCCCAAACGGATTCTCGTCGCCACCGTCATGCTGATGTCGGTCTTCGGGATACTTTCCGCGCCCATCGGCGACATGCTCGGGGCCGGCGGATTCACCGACCCCGATGCCCAGTCGAACCGCGCCAACAAGGTGCTCACCGAAGAGTTCCACCGCGGGTTCGTGAACCTGAACCTGTTGGTACAGGCCGGCGACCCGGTGACGTCGGCTCCGGTGCGGGCCCAGGTGGACCGGTTGGTCACCGAGCTGCGCGGCACCGAGCACGTCGCCCGGGTGCTGTCGCCGTTCGAGGCACCCGATCCGGTCGCGGCCGGGCTGGTGAGCAAGGACGGTCGCTCGGCCCTGGTCATCGCCTTCCTGGACGGCAACGAGACCACGGGCATCGCCTCGTCCACCGCCCTGGTGGAACGCTATGTCGGACACCGGAATCCGGGGCTGACCATCTCCGCAGGCGGTCCCGGCGCCGTCTACTCCGCGGTCAACGAGCAGAGCCGGCACGACCTGACCCTCAGCGAGGCCATCGTGCTGCCGTTGACGTTCCTGGTCCTGGTGTGGGTGTTCGGCGGCGTGGTCGCGGCACTGGTGCCGCTGGCCGTCGGCGCCTTCGCAATCTCGGGATCGGTTGCGATCCTTCGGGTTCTGGCCGAGTTCGTCGACGTCTCGGTGTTCGCGCTCAACCTCGCCGTGGCGCTGGGACTGGCCCTGGCCATCGACTACTCACTGCTGCTGGTGAGCCGATACCGCGAGGAGGTCGGTGACGGCTCCCATGCCGACGAGGCGTTGCGACGCACCATGCGCACCGCCGGTCGCACTGTCGTGTTCTCGGCGGCGACTGTCGCGCTGTGCCTGGCGACCCTGGCGGTCTTCCCGATGTACTTCCTGCGCTCGTTCGCGTACGGCGCGGTGTCGGTGGTGGCCATGGCCGCGCTCGCGGCGCTGGTCATCACACCGGCCGCCATCCGCGTCGCGGGCAAGCGGATCGGCAAGCCGGGCCGGCGTGGCCCGCTGACCGAATCACGTTGGTACTCCTGGACGCACGCGGTGATGCGTCGCCCCAAGATCGCCGCTGCCGTCACTCTCATTCCGCTCGTCATCGTCGGACTGCCGTTCCTGAACATCAAATTCGGCTTCCCCGACGACCGCATCCTGCCGACCACGTCGTCGGCCCGGCAGGTGGGTGACCACATCCGCAGCGACTTCACCCAGGACGCCGGCCTGCCGGTGCACATAGTCCTGTTGCACGGCAACGGCGCTCGCGACAATGCCGCGATCGATACCTACGCCGCCGAGCTGTCCAAGGTGCCGACCGTGGTCGCGGCGGCCGGACCGGGTGCCACGTACGCCGGCGGGCGTGCGGTCGGACCCGCGGGCCACGAGGCGGGCACCGGCACCGACGCCAGCTTCCTGACAGTGACCACCACGACGCTGCCGTTCAGCGCGGCGTCCGACGAAGCCTTGGACCGGTTGCATGCCGTACCCCCGCCGGCCGGCATGACGCCCTTGTTCACCGGAGCCGCGCAGTCCAACCGCGACGGCGTCGAGGCCATCGCCACCCGGGTGCCCACCATGCTCGGGCTGATCGCCATGGTGATGTTCGTCCTGCTGTTCCTGCTGAGCGGCAGCGTGATCATCCCGCTGAAAGCGTTGGTACTCAACGCCTTGTCGCTCACCGCGACCTTCGGTGCGTTGGTGTGGATCTTCCAGGAGGGCCACCTCGGCGGCCTGGGGACCACGGTGGTGGGCACGCTGGTGTCGACCATGCCGGTGCTGATGTTCTGCGTCGCGTTCGGACTGTCGATGGATTATGAGGTGTTCATCATCGCCCGCATCCGCGAATTCTGGCTGGCCTCAGATCGTTCCGATGCGGCCGGTCGCGAATCGGTGGCCCTGGGCCTGGCCGGCACCGGGCGGATCGTCACCGCCGCCGCGCTCGTCATGGCGATCACTTTCGCCGGGTTGGTCGCCTCGCAGGTGTCGTTCCTGCGCATCTTCGGCTTCGGGCTGGCGGTCGCGATCCTGGTGGACGCCATCGTGATCCGGACCGTCCTGCTGCCGGCTGTCATGGTGCTGCTGGGCAAGGCCAACTGGTGGGCGCCGGCGCCACTGGCGCGGCTGCATGCCCGCATCGGCCTGAATGAAGCTGCACCGTCCAACAATTCGTCGGTCCCAGCGGAAGTCGGGTAATGAATCAGATGGCCACACGAAGTCTGCTGTTGACCGGCGCGACCTCCGGGCTGGGCCTCGGCCTGGCGCAACGGGTCGTGGGTACCCCCGGCTGGCACTGCGTGCTACCCGTCCGCAACGCCGAGCGCGGCGCGGAACTCAAGGCCCTGCTCGGTGACCGGGCCGCCGACGCCTTCACCCACATCGTGGTGTGCGATCAGGGGTCTCAGGAGAGCGTGCGTCGCGCCGCCTCCGAAATCGCGCGCCTCGTGGGGGACGGCGTCATCCCGCCGCTGAGCACCGTCGTGCTCAACGCCGCGGTGCTGCGCAACGATGCACATGAGCTGAGCGTCGACGGCATCGAATTGACCGTCGCCACCAACCTTTTCGGCCCGCACGCGCTGCTGGCGCGGATCAGTCCGCAGCTCGCCGACGATGCCCGCGTCATGATCGTCGGGTCCCCGACCATCCGCGAGACGCTGTTCCAGCGGCTGGCGCGGGTGAAGACCGCGGAGTGGAAACCGCTCGCCGAGCAGTGCCTGCCCAGCGATGACGGTGTCCAGGCGTACGCGCGCACCAAGCTCGGCCTGTTCTACCTGTCCCGCGCGGCGGGGTGGCTGGTGCCAGAGGGCATGTCCGCGGCGTACTTCGATCCGGGCGTGATGCCGGGCACGAACATCCTGCGCGAGCGTGGTCAGTTCAGCCAGGTCTACTGGCGCCGGGTGCTCCCGTACATCGCCTGGACCTTCGGCGGGGTCACCGTCGGCCGCGGCGCGCGGTCGATGTCTCCCTATGTGCTGCACCAGAAGTCGATGGGGGACAGCGGATTCCTGTCGGTCAAATGGGGCAAGCGCGCGCCGGCCGTCGACCCGGCACGGGTGCACGAGTACTTCGTGGCGGCCAACGACATCACCGGCATCGGCGAGTCCGACGCCGCACCGTGGTGGTCGCAACCGGACCGCCTGCTCGGTCAGCCGGTCGGGCCGCGCGCCTGATGGCGCCGCGCAAGTCACTGGTCATGGGCGCCAGTGGCTTCCTCGGCTCCCACGTGACGCGTCAACTCGTCGAGCGTGGCGACGACGTCCGGGTGCTGCTGCGGGAGAGCAGCTCCACCAAAGGGATCGACGATCTCGACGTCGAGCGTTGCTACGGAGACATTTTCGCCGACGACGCGGTGCGGGCCGCGATGGCCGACCGGGACGTCGTCTTCTACTGCGTCGTCGACGCGCGGGCCATGCTGCCCGACCCGGCACCGTTGTTCCGGACCAACGTCGACGGACTGCGCCGCGTGCTGGACATCGCGGTGGACGCAGACCTCGAAAAGTTCGTGTTCGTCAGCACCATCTGCACCATCGCCGTCAGCTCTGACGGCAGTGCCGTCACCGAAGAGACCCCGTTCAATTGGGGGGACAAGGGCGGCGACTACGTGCGATCACGCCGTGCCGCAGAGCAACTCGTGCTGGAGGCCGCCAGGGCGCGGGGGCTGCCCGCCGTCGCGATGTGTGTATCGAACACCTACGGGCCGGGAGACTGGCAGCCGACGCCGCACGGTGAGATCGTCGCTCGTACCGCCGCCGGCCGGATGCGGTTCTATGCCGCCCGCGCGGCGGCTGAAGTCGTCGGTATCGAGGACGCGGCTCGTGCGTTGCTGCTGGCGGCGGAACGAGGGCGCGCCGGAGAGCGATACATCATCTCGGAAAGTTATCTGTCGCTGCGGACCATCTTGGAGACGGCGGCCGACGAAATCGGGGTCCGACCATCACGATTCGGCGTTCCGAAGGCCGCTATGTATGCGGGCGCCTACGCCGCGCTGCCGCTCCGCGCCGTGTGTCCGGGCAAGGTGCCGCCGCTGCTCACCATCACGCGGTTGCTGTACCTGCCGTCACCGGCGGACCACAGCAAGGCCCGTCGTGAGTTGGGCTGGGAACCGGAGCCGACCGTGAATGCCATTCGCCGAGCGGCCCGGTTCTACGCCGAGCACCACATCGTGTAGTTCGGCGCTTACTCCGCCGGCTGCTCGAACTTCATCGCCTCGAGGTTCCAGTAGCCGCGCAAGTTGGTGATGAGCCCGGCGTCGTCGACCTTATAGGTGAAGGGGCCGCGGACGGTGGCCACGAAACCGTTCGGGAACTCGGTGCGCAGCACCAGGATGTAGGCGATCTCGTGGGGCGAGCTGGACGGGAACGTCTCCTCGCAGGTGATCGTCAACTGGTTGGGCCCGATGTTGGTGTCGTAGAAGGCCGCAAGCGCCTCCTTGCCTTTCACGCCGGTACCGTCCGGGTTGGTGACGGACTCGCCGATCGGGTCTTCGACGACGATGTCGTCGGCCATCAGGGCCAGCCAGCCCTCGCGGTCGTGGCTCTGGACGCAACGCCACGACGACTGAGAGGCGATGACAACGGGACTGTCGGACAAGGTGTTTCCTTCCATTCATGCTGAAACGGCGCCCCGGCAGGCGGTTACTCGAACCTTCCCTGCCGAAGCGCCGTTTCAGGCCGGCGCGTCTCGCTCAGCGGTCGGCGTCGGTGTACCGGATGACGCCGCGGATGTTGCGGCCTTCGAGCATGTCCTGGTAGCCCTCGTTGATCTGCTCCAGCTTGTACTGCCGGGTGACCATGTCATCGAGGTTCAGGCGGCCGGCCTTGTACATGGCCAGCAGCGACGGGATGTCGTGGTGGGGGTTGCCGCCACCGAAGATGGTGCCCTGCAGGCGCTTCTGCATCAGCGTCAGCATCGACAGGTTCAGCTTCACGTCCAGGCTGGCCATGTTCGCCACCGCGGTCACCACGCAGGTGCCGCCCTTGCTGGTGATGTTCAGGTAGTTGTCGATGTCCTCACCGTGCAGCTCACCGACGGTGACGATGGTCTTGCTGGCCATGCGGCCTTCGGTGACCTCGGCGACACCGGCCATGGCGCTGAAGATGTCGGGGTAGGCGTGGGTGGCGCCGAACTTGAGTGCGTTGTCGCGTTTGAACTCAACAGGATCCACGACGAAGACGTTGCGTGCGCCGGCGTTCAGCGCACCCTGCAGGGCGCCGGTGCCGACACCACCGACACCGACGATGCACACGTCGTCGCCGGGGCGCACGTCACCGCTGCGGACCGCCGAGCCGTAACCGGTGGTGACGCCGCAGCCGACGAGGCAGGCCACCTCGAACGGGATGGTGGGATCGATCTTCACGACCGAGCTCTTGTGCACCACCATGTACGGGCTGAACGTGCCCAGGAGGGTCATCGGGAGGACCGGCGTGCCGTCGGCGGCGTGCACGCGGTGGGTGCCGTCGGAGACCGCGGTGCCGGTCAGCAGGTACATGCCCAGGTCACACAGGTTGCGCATGCCGGCCTGACAGGACGGACATTCGCCACACGACGGGATGAAAGACAGCACGACGTGGTCGCCGACGGCGATGTGGTCGACGCCGGGGCCGACCTCGACCACGATGCCGGCGCCCTCATGGCCGCCGAGGACAGGGAAGCCCGCCATCGGGATGTCGCCGGTCACCAGGTGGTGGTCGGAGTGGCACATGCCCGACGCTTCCATCTGGATCTTGACCTCGTCCTTGACGGGGTCGCCGATCTCGATCTCCTCGATCGTCCACGGCTTGTTGAACTCCCAGATGAGAGCACCTTTTGTCTTCACCGCATGTGCCTTCCACTAGAACCTGTTTCACTCAGACTAGAGGGAATAGTTAGATACGTCACACCCACCCCCAATCAACTGCTTGGCCGGTTCACCAGATCGGTACCGGGGCCTCTCCCAGGGGGTAGTAGCCCGGCAGTTGCTCGCCGGCCAGGCTGCGCTGGATGCGCTGCTGCATGCCCTTGGAGAGCTTGCCGGCCGTCATCAGGTCGAGGTAGAGCTTCTGTACGTGGCCGAAGTCGAAGAAATCGCGCTGCCACGCGATCTTCGGTTCGCTGCCGACGTTCTCCAGCCGGAACCAGCTGCCGCCGATGCCGTAGATCTCCCGCCCCGGAGCGGTCGGATCGTCCGGATCCGTCACCACCTGCTTCCAGAAGCCCACGACCTCGCCCTGCTTGTCGTCGATCACCACCCGTTGATACGGGTACTTCCAGCCTTCCAGGCCTTCCATCTCCAAACCCAAAGCGATGTCGCGGATTTCGGCCTTGCCGAGGCACATCACGTCTTCCTTCGGACCGATGTTCCAGCCGTAGGTGGCGTCGTCGGTGTAGAAGTCGGCCATGGGCTTCCAGTCGCCGGCCGCCTCGGCGTCCCGGTTGACCTGCAGCCACCGCTCGACCCATTCTTCGAGTTGTTCGCGGGGGAATGACGTCATTGTCTTGTCCTTTGTTTTCAGCTGGTTTCGCGAATGAACAGGGCTTGGGTGGGGCACTCGGCCACGGCGCGCTCGATCTCGTCGCGTGCCTCGTCGGGCGGGTTCTCGTCGAGGATCTCGACGGTGCCGCGCTTGGGCACGTTGAAATAGTCCGGCGCCTCCAGGGCACACATGGCGTGGCCCTGGCACAGATCGCGATCGACCTCGATCTTGTAGGTGCCCATGGCCTAACCGCGCTTCCGGTACCGCACGTTGGCAGGCCGCTCGAGCTGGACGACCATCTTCGAGTGGTCGTTGCGGTAGCTCTCGGCGGGCTGGGCCATCTCGAACTCGTACTCGCGCAACAGCACCGAGAAGATGGCCTTGATCTGCATCTGCGCGAACGCCGCACCCACACAGCGGTGTTTACCGGCGCCGAACGGAATCCAGGTCCAGCGGTTGAGCAGGTCTTCCTGACGCGGCTTGTCGTAACGGTCCGGGTTGAACGCGTCAGGATCCGGGAAGTCCTCGGGAATCCGGTTGGAGATCGCCGGCGAGGTGGCCACCATCTGGCCCTTGTGGATGGGGTGCCCGGCGACCTCGAACTCGTCCTGCGCGACCCGCATCAGGATGATCAGCGGCGGGTGCAGGCGCAGGGTTTCCTTGAGCGCGTTGTCCAGATTCGGAATCTGGCGCAGCGCATGGAAACTCACCTCCTGGCCGTCCGAGTAGAGGTCGTCTAGCTCCTGCTGGACCTTGGCGTAGAAGTCGGGGTGGCGCAGCAGTTCGATCAGCGTCCAGGACGACGTGCCCGAGCTGGTGTGGTGCCCGGCGAACATCAGCGAGATGAACATGCCGGTGACCTCGTTGGCGCTGAAGCGCGGGTTGCCCTCCTCGTCCTTGATCGACACCAGGACGTCGAGCAGGTCCCGATCGCTCTTGTCGGTGGGCGGGTTGGCAATTCGCCCGGTCATGACCTCCTGCACGAGCTCCACCAGGTTGGCCCGCGCCTCGTCACGGATCCGGAAGCTCTCGATGGGCAGGTACGGGTCGACGTAGCAGAGCGGATCGGTGCCGCGCTCGAGCAGGTGGTAGTAGTTCGCGAACCGCGAGTCGAGCTGGTTGCGGAATTTCGGGCCGATCAGGCAGGCCGTCGACGTGTAGATGGTGAGCTCGGAGAAGAACTCCAGCAGATCGATTTCGCCTGAGTCGCCCCAGTTTTCGGTCATCCGCCGGACCTCGCGCTCGATGGTGGCGGCGTGGCCCTTCATCTGCTCACCGCGCAGCGCGGTGTTGTGCAACATCTCCGCCCGACGCTCGGGATCGGCGTCGAACACCACGCCCTCGCCGAAGATCGGGGTCATGAACGGATAGGCCTCGGCCTGGTTGAGTTCGCTGTCGCTGGAGCGGAAGAAGAATTCGTTGGCCTCGGCGCCCGTCAGCAGTACGACCTGCTTGTCGGCCAGTTGGAAGATGCCGGCGTCGCCGCATTCGTCGCGCACGCGCTGCATCAGGCCGATCGGGTCGGTGCGGAACTCCTCCAGGTGGCCGTGCTCCTCCGCGCCGCCCGAAACCCGTTGTACCTCAGTGGTGATCGTCATGAGTTGGGCATCCCTTCTTCTCCCAGGGCAAGCGACTGACGTTCCTTGGCTTCGGCCAGTGGTGCTTCGGGCTGAAGTTCCATGTTGGCGATGAACCCGCCGCGCGGCGTCTCGGCGACGAACGTGATGGCGCGGGCCAGGTCGGCGGCGCGCAGGAAGTAGCTGTGGCGGGCCTGGCCCCACTTGGCCCAATCCTCGAGGGCCGGACCGATTTTCTCGGCCGGCAGGCTCCAGCCCATCGACGTCATGGTCGGTCCGGGATGCACCACCGAAGCGCGCACTCCGGTGCCTTCCAGCTCCATCTGCAGGTTGGTCACCATCGCCACCAGGCCGGCCTTCGCGGCACCGTAGGCGCCCATGTGCGGACGTTGCCGCAGCGCGACGTCGGAGCCGACGAAGATCAGGTCGCCGCGCCGGCGCTCCACCATGCCGTCGAGGACGGCGCGGGCCATCCGGTTGGCGCCGACCAGGTGAATTTGCAGCTGCTGGGCGAACTCGTCGGTGCTCATCTCGTGCAGCTTGCCGAAGTTGGTGTCGCCGGCGCCGGTGACCAGGACCTCGATGTCGCCGAGCGCGGCTGTCGCCTTGGCGACGAAGTTCTCGACCGATGCCGTGTCGGTGACGTCCAGCGGCAGCGCAATCGCTTCTCCGCCTTCGGCTTTGATCTGGTCGACGAGTTCCTGACATTTCTCCACCCGGCGGGCGCCCAGGGCGACCGGGAAGCCGTGGGCCGCGAGCGCGGTCGCCGTCGCGGCGCCGATGCCCGAGGAGGCGCCGGCCACGATGGCGGGCCTGCGGGTGGGGTGCGGTTCAAAACGGGCCATTTAGCGTGCCTTAATCTGTGATGGGTTTCAGCGGTGGGACACCGCGATGGGCAGATGCGCGAATCCACGTACTGAACTGGAATGGACTCGGACGGAGTTGTCCTCGTCCACCTCGTAGCCGCGGATACGTTTGAACAATTCGGTCAGGGCGACCCGGGCTTCCATGCGGGCCAGGTGCGCGCCCAGGCAGAAGTGGGCGCCGCTGCCGAAACTCACGAGCTTCGAACCGATGTCGCGTCCGATGCGGTACTCGTCGGGCTGGTCGAACACCCGCTCGTCGCGATTGGCCGAGCCGGCCAGCAGGATCACGACCTCGCCGGCGGGGACCGTGGTGCCGTAGAACTCGAGGTCCTCGACGACCGCCCGGGCCAGGAGTTGGCTCGAGGTGTCGTAGCGCAGCGTCTCCTCGATCCAGGGTGCGATCAGTTCGTGGTCATCGAAGATCGGGGCCAGTTGGTCGGGGTTCTTGTGGCCCCAATACGCCGCATTGGCAAGCAGTTTCGTCGTGGTCTCATTGCCGGCGACCACCATCAGGAACAGGAACGCCATGATCTCGTCGTCGGTGAGTTTGTCGCCGTCGATCTCGGCTTCCACCAGTGCCGAGGTGAGGTCGTCGGACTGGGACTTGCGGCGCTGCTTGACCATGTCGGCGTAGTACATCAACAGCTCACCCGATGCGGCGATGGCGGAGGTCGGGACGTCGGACACGCCGTCCTCGCGGTGCATCACCCCGTCGGCCAGCGCGCGGATGCGGACGCGGTCCACCTGAGGGACGCCCATCAGCTCGCTGATGACGTCCATGGGCAGCTTGCCCGCGAAGTCGTCGACGTAGTCGAAGCTGTTGTTCTGCAACGCCTCATCGAGATGTTGGACGGCGATCTCGGTCACGCGGCCTTCCAGCTCGCGGATGCGCCGCGGCGTGAAACCCTTGGAGACCAGCGTGCGCAGCCGTAGGTGCGCTGGATCATCAAGGGCGAGAAACGACATCACGCGGTGGGCCTCGTCGTTGCGCGATATCGGGTCCAGCGCGACGCCGTGCTTGTTGGACAGGGCGGTACTGTTCCGGAAGCCGCGCAGCACGTCCTCGTGCCGGGACAGTGCCCAGAAGTTGAGCTTGTCGTTCCGGTAGATCGGTGCTTCGTCCCGCAGCCGCCGGTAGTACGGATACGGATCCTCGTGGAAGTCGTAGCTGTAGGGGTCGATCAGTAATTCGACTTCCCCGGGCGAGCGAAGCGAAGGGGATGTGTTGGCTGTCATGCGTTGTTGCCCACCTTGGGTTATTGATTGTCTCCGACAATGAGCCCGACGACATACGACAGTC
>Ga0265327_10002213_pt1 | contig 21222 bp, 32 predicted proteins | sample 41621metaG_FD_202089 | JGI IMG/M metagenome (GOLD analysis project Ga0265327, IMG submission 202089) | Rhizosphere microbial communities from Carex aquatilis grown in University of Washington, Seatle, WA, United States - 4-16-21 metaG | ecosystem: Host-associated > Plants > Roots > Rhizosphere...
CACAGCTACGCTCCACCGCCCGAAGGGCCATCTCCCGCAAGGGAGTTGACACCCATCATACGATGAAGAACAAACAGTGAGTTGACGACGACACCGCCGGTGTCTTTTTTCCGTGATGCAACGGGGCCGGGCAAACCGGCGTATCTCATCCGCATGAAATCTGCCGCCAAATTTTCGCTGGTGCTGGTCACCGCGCCCAATTTGAAAACCGCCCGCGCACTGGCCAAGGCCGCGTTGACCGCCCGGCTGGCTGCTTGCGCCAATCTCGTTCCCGGAATCGAATCGCATTACTGGTGGCAGGGCCGGCTGGAATCCGGCCGCGAAATTTTGCTGATATTTAAAGCGCCCCGGACCAAGCTATTAGCGCTGGAAAAGCTCATCCTGGCCGTACATCCCTATGATACGCCGGAGGTTCTGGCCCTGCCGCTGGCCGCCGGCAACCGCCAGTACCTGGACTGGCTGGCCGCAAGTTGTTGTTGAAATTTGGTTGAAGTCCCCGGCAGGCGGCGTAAATTCATGGGCATGGGCCAGTATGATTACATACCCATGATGCTGCTCGCTATGCAGAGCATAGCCATCGTCATTGGTTTATTCATATTGGTCTGGATGATGGCGGTGCACCGGCGGAACCGGCAGGACCAGAAATCATTCGCCGGGGCATTCGGCCTGTTTCCCTCCAAACTCGATTCGCCGCCCCGCCCCGCGTGCTGGCTGGCCATCCGCTCTGTCTCCACTGAAGCCGTCAAAACCGCCCTGGGCTTGAATCGCGCCGCGCCGTGTTCCTGGGTGGAAGGCCTGGCCGGCAGCCATGAATTTTTCATCAGCCCGCGCATGCACGGTGGTTGGGTCATCGTCACCGGCATGGGCCTGCCCACGCCCACGGATGACGTGGACGCCACGTTTATGTTTCTCACCGCGCTCAGCCGCAAGCTCGGCCATGTCCAGTTTTTCTATGCGGACAAGTTTTCGCGTCATCATGCCTGGGCCCGCCTCGACGACGGTTACGTGACCCGCGCCTATGCCTGGACCGGCGAAACCGTCTGGAACCAGGGCAGCAAGACGCTGCCGGAAACTGAAACCGGCATGAAAACCTTCGGTTACGGCGACCAGTCCGCAACCATTCTGGATGCCGAGACAAATTTTGAGCGGGTGCCGCAACTTGCCGCGCGCTGGAGCCTGGACCCCGCCGAGGTCAAGCTGGATTCCGTCCGCCAGTCCATCGGCCTGGCCGGCGAATCGGCATTCAACTGAAAATTTTGATTGCGGTTGTCGCGCAGCGGGCGCAAAGTGCGCTCAAGAAAGGACTAACATGTCATTCAGCATCGAACTTGTACTCCAAAAATACCCCAAAAACCTGACGCTCAAGGACGGCAAAAACGCGGTACTCCGTCCGCTCAAGCCCGAAGATGAAAAGGACTTTCACCACTTTTTCCAGGGCATTCCCGAACCCGAGCGCATGTTCATCAAGCATCGTGTCCAGGACATCAAGGTCATCCGCGACTGGTGCAAAAATATTGATTACGGCCGGAACCTGCCGCTCATGGGCGTGATTGATAAAAAAATCGTCGGCGCGGCCACGCTGCATCAACAGCTCGGCGGCTGGAAACGGCACATCGGCCGCGTCAGCGTGCTGGTGCATCCTGAATACCGCGGTCGCGGCCTCGCCCGCGCGCTCATCTCGGAAATCCTGGACATCGCGCGGCACGGCGGTTTGGAACGCGTCGAGGCCGAATTTATCGGCGAACAGGACACCGCCATGAAGATGTTTGCCATGCTCGGCTTCAACGAAATCCTGCGCGTCGAAGATTACGTCAAGGACATGCAAGCCATCACCCATGATTACATCATGATGGGCCTCGACCTGCGCACCGACGAGGAATACGCCGGCGTGGGCGGGTGAACTTGAATGCAGCAGGAAAAATGAAGAATTCAGAAACGCAAGCAGCTTGCTGACTGTTTCTGCATTCTTAATTCCGCCTTCTTCTTTTTTCGATGGCCCCCGAGACCTGTCCCAATTGCGGCGCCGACGTTCCGCGCAACGCCAAAGCCTGCCCGGAATGTGGCGCCGATGAAAAAAGCGGCTGGTCCGAAAGCGCCTATGCCGGCAACCTCGGCATTCAGGAGGAGGACGATTTTGACTACCACGAATTCGTAAAGGAAGAATTCGGCACGGGCTCAGGCCGCGTCAAACCGCGCGGCATTCATTGGATTTGGTGGGTGACTGCGATTGCCTTGATCGCGCTGTTCTTCATGTTTTACTTTCGTTAGGGAATTTTCAGAAAAGCTGTAGCCAAGATTTCGGAGCACGGTTGGCAACGTGCCGCTGCCAATTTCCAAATGCCGAGGGCTGGTGGGGCGGGCGCTCCGCGCACGCCGCTTAGGTTTTGCGCCAGTCTTACCACCTTCGCGGTTCTGTAGCGGCGGTCTGTGACCGCCGAGGTTTTGCCAATAGATTTCACCTTCCCGGCGCTCATAGAGCGCCGCTACAGGGTCGCCCTTTACGCGTCGTTTTAACGATTCGTGTAATTCGCGTTAATTCGCGGATTCAACCGGCTCGTGAGAATACTCGCCCCACCCAAGGCTTGCCTGAGCCAACGATGCAATTGAGAACAGGAGCGCGCCCGCCTCGGGCGCAGCGGGTCGCGCCCACGCGGCCCGCACGGGGACACAAAATAGCAAACCAATGGGTTTGCTCCGGGTGGACGGGTTCGGCGCGGGGGCGCGCCGAACAGCAGCCGGGGCGGCTGCGCTCCCCAGCACTCCAATTGCATTGTTTCGACTGAGAGCGTATTTACAACAAAAAAGCCCGCTCGATGGAGCGGGCTTTGTGTTTTGGTTAAATCTTACTTCTTGCCTTCGGTCTTGGCCTCTTCGGCAGGAGCGGCTTCAGCCGGAGCCGGGGCGGCGCTGACCACGTTGTCCACCCATTCCAAGATCGCGCGCTGGGCGGCATCGCCCTGGCGTTGTTCGAGCTTGATGATGCGGGTGTAACCGCTGCTGCGGTCCTTGAAAGCAGGCGCAATTTCCTTGAACAGGGTATGGGCGGCGCTTTCCTGGTGCAAACGCGCGACAGCGAGCCGGCGATGATGTTGGGTGCCTTTCTTGCCCAGCGTGACCATCTTTTCAGCGACGGAACGCGCGGCCTTGGCCTTGGCCAAAGTCGTGGTCACACGCTTGTGTTCGATCAAACTGCAAACGAGGTTGGCGAGCATCGCATTGCGATGTTCCGAGGTGCGGCCCAGTTTGGCCGTGCGCTTCAAATGTCTCATGGCAAATCCTTATTCCGCTTTCGCTTCTTCCTTCGGCGCTTCCACCAGGCCAGGCTCGAAATTCATCCCGAGCGAGAGGTTGAGCGATTGCAATTTTTCTTTAATTTCGTTGAGCGACTTCTTGCCGAAGTTGCGGTACTTGAGCATTTCCTGCTCGGTCTTCAGCGCGAGCTGGCCAACGGTGGTGATGTTGGCGTTGTTCAAACAGTTGGCGGCGCGAACGCTCAGCTCGATTTCGTTGACACTCATGTTCAACAGCTTCTTGAGCTTGGCCTTCTCGTCGTCCTGCTTGTCGGCTGCTTCTTCAAATTCCACGGCGTTCTTGTCATAACCCACGAACACGTCGAGGTGATGCGCCAGGATGGCCGAAGCCTGCGTCAGGGCGTCATCGGGGGTGATGCGGCCGTCGGTCCAGATTTCGAGGACCAGGCGGTCGTAGTCGGTACGATTGCCGACGCGCGCGGCTTCCACGGCATAACGCACGCGGGTGACGGGCGAGAACAGCGAATCAATCGCCACGATGCCGATGGCCTGGCCGGGCTTCTTGTTTTCGTCGCTCGGGCAGAAACCGCGGCCAATCTTGACCGTCAGTTCCATCTCAAATTTCTTCTTCTTGTCCAGCGTGCAGATGTGCTGGGTGGGATTCACGAGCTCAATATTCTGGTTGAGCTGGATGTCCCCGGCGGTGACTGCGCCTTCCTTGTTCACGGAAAGCAACAAAATCTGCTCATCGCGGGTATGGGCCTTGAACTTGATTTTCTTCAGGTTCAGGACGATGTCGGTCACGTCTTCGGTGACGCCGTCAATCGTGGCAAATTCATGCATGGCACCATCCACCTTCAGCGAGGTGATGGCCGCGCCTTCCAGCGAGGAAAGCAACACGCGGCGGATGGAGTTGCCAACCGTATGGCCGTAACCGGTCTCAAACGGGTCGGCAATAAACTTGGCGTAGGTTTCGGTGGCGGAAGGTTCATCCTTCTGCAACCGCTTGGGCATTTCAAAACGTCCGAGACGAACTGGCATGGTATCCTTTCAACAATTTTAATCTGGCTTCCCCGGCTAATTTTATTCCCGGCCGGGAAAACCCGTGTAATTGTTCTTCTAGTTAAGGTTTAGCGGGAATAAAATTCGACAACCGCCTGTTCATTGGCGATGGGGCGGATCTCTTCGCGCGTGGGAACGCGCATGACTACGCCCTTGAACTCTTCTTTGGTCAGCGACATCCAGTCCGGCACGGCGCGGCTGGCGGCCACTTCGAGGTTCTTGGTCGCGAGCTGGCGGGACACGTTGTGGTTCTTGACGCTGATGACGTCATTGACCTTCAACGCGTAGGAGGGAATGCCCACCTTGCGGCCGTTAACCGTGACGTGACCGTGGCACACCATCTGGCGGGCAGCGGCGCGCGTGTTGGCAAAACCGAGGTGAAACACCACGTTGTCCAGGCGGGTTTCCAAAATTTGCAACATTTGTTCGCCGGTGACACCACGACGGCGCAATGCCTTTTCATAAACGCCACGGAACTGGCGCTCGAGCAGGCCGTAATAATACTTGAGCTTCTGCTTCTCAATCAGACCTTCACCGTATTCGGTGGTCTTGCGGCGGGACTTGGGACCGTGCACGCCGGGACCGTAGTTGCGGCGTTCAAGATATTTTGTCGGGCCGAAAATCGGTATGCCAAAACGGCGGCTAATGCGGACGCGGGGACCTGTGTAACGAGCCATAAAATTCGATTAGTTGCGATTTGCGATTTGTTGTTTACACGCGGCGCTTTTTGCGCGGGCGGCAGCCGTTGTGCGGAACAGGCGTGACATCCTTGATGGCGCTGATTTCCAGGCCAATGGCCTGCAATGCGCGGATGGCCGATTCACGACCGGAGCCAGGACCCTTGACGCGGATTTCAACTTCCTTCATGCCGTGGGCCATGGCCTGGCGGGCGGCGTCTTGTGCGACCATCTGGGCCGCATAAGCCGTGCTCTTGCGCGAGCCTTTGAAGCCCACGCGACCGGCGCTGGACCAGCCAATCAGGTTGCCCTGCGCATCGGTGATGGTCACTTGCGTGTTGTTGAAGGTGGCCAAAATGTTGGCGATGCCGCTGACGATGTTTTTTGCGTGCTTGGCCTTGACGATCTTCTTTGCGTTCGGATCTTCACCAAGCAATTCGGCAGCAGTAGGCGCAGCCGGAATGACAGGTTCGACGGGCTTGGCCGCATCAGCGGCAACAGCCTCGGCAGGCGCGGCCTTCTTGGCAGGCTTGGCTTCCGCAGCAGGTGCGGCGGCATCGGCCTTGACTTCTTTTTCCTTCTTCGGCGCGGCTGGTTTCTTTTTTTCTTCGGACATAACGAAATTAATTATTAGTGGATACCGGTCTTGGCGTTCGGATTACGCTGCACGCCGACAGTCTTGCGGGGACCTTTGCGCGTACGGGCATTGGTCTGCGTGCGCTGGCCGCGCACCGGCAAACCGCGCAAGTGGCGGACGCCACGATAGCACTTAATGCCCTGGAGACGCTTGAGGTCCATGCCGATTTCGCGGCGGAGGTCACCTTCAATGACGTACTTCCCTTCCTGGATCGCGTGAACGATCAAGGCGAGCTGCTGCTCGGTCAAATCCTTCGCGCGAATGGCCGGGTCGATGTTGGCGCGTTCGAGAATCTCTTTCGCGTTGACCGGGCCAATGCCGTAAATGTAGCGGAGCGCGATATCAATGCGCTTGCCGGGCGGAACTTCCACACCAATGATGCGTGCCATAAATTATTATTAACCTTGACGTTGTTTGTGGCGTTTGTTCGAGCAGATGACGCGAATTACACCGCGCCGCCGCACGATTTTGCAGTGCTCACACAATTTTTTAACTGACGCTCGAACTTTCATGCTTAAATTCTTTTGGTTTCGACTAAAATACGCCCCACGCTCAAGTCGTAAGGCGTCAATTGTAATTTCACTCTCTCGCCAGCCTGCAAGCCGGCAAAAATCTTTTGATCGCGACCAGCCACAAAGGCGGTCAAGCGGTGGCCATTGGCCAGTTCCGCGAGAAACGTGCCGTTCGGCAGCGCTTCCATCACCCGAGCTTCGACACGGAAGGCGTCTTCGCCCACGTTAAAATCTCCGGTTCCCCATCCGTTATCAGGACGGTATGCTCAAAATGGGCAGATAGTGAACCATCTTGCGTCACTACTGTCCAGCCGTCTTTCAATATTTTTACGTCAGGACGACCCGCGTTCACCATCGGCTCTATGGCGATGGTCATGCCGGCCTTTAACTTGGGCGAATTCTTCCGGCCCTCATCAAAGTTCGGCACCTGCGGTTCTTCGTGCATCGAACGGCCTACGCCGTGGCCCACAAACTCGCGTACCACGCCAAAACCGTTTTGCTCCACGTACTGCTGCACCGCTATCGAAATATCCACCACCCGGTTGCCCGCCTTGGCTCGCGCAATGCCCAGATACAAGGATTGCTCCGTTACATCCAGCAACCGCTGCGCCGCTACGCTGCAACCGCCTACGGCGACCGTCCGGGCGGTGTCGCCAATGAAACTTTTATAGGTCACGCCGACATCCACGCTGACAATATCGCCAAATTTTAATTCCCGTTCCGACGCCAGGCCGTGAACCACTGCGTCGTTGATCGAGAGGCACGTATGACAGGGATATTTGCGATACCCCAAAAACGCGCTTTTCGCGTCATAGCTGCGGATGCGTTCCGCCGCAAAATTATCCACTTCACGCGTCGTCAGGCCGGGTTTGATAAACGCCGCAATCTCGTCCAATACTTTTCCGGCTATCAACCCTGCCGGACGCATCAATTTCAAATCGTCCTCGGACTTAATCTTGATCCCAGCCACAAAATCTCGCTTAAAACCGGCCGCGCAAGCGGCCCTTCTTCAGAAAGCCATCATAGTGGCGCATCATCAAGTGCGATTCCACCTGGCGCATGGTGTCCAGCAAGACACCCACTGCAATCAAAATGCTCGTACCACCGAAAAAGCTGGCCACGGTCTGGTTAACATCCATCGACTTGTACAAGATGATCGGGATGGTGGCGATGACCGTCAGGAAAATGGCACCCGCAAGTGTAATGCGGCTCATGGCGTTGTGCAGATAATCGCTGGTCCCCTGCCCGGGACGCACGCCGGGAATGTAACCGCCGTTCTTCTTCAAATCGTCAGCGATCTGAATTTCGTTAAACTGGGTAGCCACCCAGAAATATGAGAAGAACAAAATCATCAACGCATAGACGCTCAGATAAGCGACCGAACCATACGCCAGCTTGATGGCCATCCAGTTGAAAGCGTTTGACAAAAAGCTCAACGACGGTGACGTGGTCCAATTGGCCAGGTTCCGCAACAGCGGCTCCGGAAACATCAGGATGGACTGGGCAAAAATAATCGGCATCACACCCGAGTAATTCACGCGCAAAGGCATGAACGAGGTGCCACCGGAATAAACCTTGCGGCCTACCGCGCGCTGGGCGTATTGCACCGGGATTTTGCGCTGCGCCTGGGTGATGGCAATGACACTGGCAATCACGAAAGCCAGCAGCAGCAGCAGGACGATACCCGTGCTCCAAAAGCTGTGGGTAGGCTCTGTGGTGCCACCGTGGGTGCTGAACATATCCACCGCACCTTGGATGGCGTTGGGCAGGCGGGCCAAGATACCAATCGTGATGATCAAAGAAACACCGTTGCCAATACCGCGTTCGGTGATTTGTTCACCAATCCACATTAACAACATGGTGCCGGCCGTCATGACCACAATGGTCACGAAATAAAAGACATACACACTTTGCCACGTGACCAACGAACCTTGGAAACCCGGGAAAGACTTTTCGGGGGTCAACCAAGTATGAGCAAAGTACCAACCCTGCAATATACACAAAATAACGGTCAAATAACGGCCGTATTGAACAATCTTGGTACGACCACCTTCTTCACGAGCCAGCTTGCTCAACCGGGGCCAAACCGCAGTAAGCAACTGGATAATAATCGTGGCGCTGATGTAGGGCATGACGCCCAGTGCGCCAATGGCACAATTACCCAATGCACCGCCGGCAAAGGTGTTATAAAGACCCAACATGCCGCCGCCCTGGCTGTGAGTATTGAAATACTCACCCAACGCAGCACCGTTGATGCCGGGGATCACAATGTACGAGGTCAACCGGCAGACGGCTAGCAGCAGGATGGTGAACAAAATCCGCGATTTGAGTTCGGGGATCTTGAAACAATTGCCGAGCGTGGTGGCGATGGAGCGAAACATTGTGGGTTTTCAGCCGGAATTATTTTACTTTGGCCTGAGCCGCCGCTTTCCTGTCAGCAGCAGACTTCTTGGGGGCAGGCACCTTTTTGGTGATGATTTCCACCGTACCGCCCTTGGCTTCCACCTTGGACTTGGCCGAGGCGCTGATGGCGCTGACCACCAGCGTAAGCTTCTTGGTCAAATCGCCGGTAGCGAGAATTTTCACGCCATGGAAAGGACCATTGGCCAGGCCAATGGAACGAATGGCGGTTTCATCGACGCGGGCTCCGTCTTCAAACACGTTCAAGTCACCCACGTTAACTGCGGAGTAACGCGTGGCAAATTCGTAGTTGTTGAAACCACGCTTGGGAATACGGCGGATGAGCGGCATCTGGCCGCCTTCGAAACCGATACGGATCGAGCTGCCGGAACGGGCAGTCTGGCCCTTGCCACCGCGACCGGCGGTTTTGCCGCGGCCGGAGGATTCGCCCTGACCGAGACGCTTGCGGCGATGCTTGGAGCCGGGACGGGGTTTAAGATTGTGCAGTCGCATAAATATTTAAATCAGGCAGCCACCGGCGCGGGGGCCTTGGGCGTTTCAATTTTCTTGATTTGCAAACCGCGGCTTTGATAAATCTGCTCGCGGGTACGGAGGCTCAACAGCGCTTGCAAGGTGGCCTTGACCACGTTGGCCGCGTTCTTGGAGCCCAATGATTTGGTCAGGACGTCCTTCACACCGGCGGATTCCAAAACGGCACGAACCGTCTTGCCGGCGATGATGCCGGTACCGGGCGAGGCTGGACGTAACAGGATCTTGGCGCCACCGTAGGTGGAGTAAACTTCGTGCGGGATGGTGACATCCTTCAGCGACACGGCCTGCATCTTGGTGCGGGCCAGTTCGCCGCCGCGACGAATGGCATCAGCGACTTCCGCCGCCTTGCCGAGCGCCACGCCAACTTTGCCCTTCTTGTCACCAACGACGACGAGCGCGCTAAACTTGAAGCGGCGTCCGCCTTTGACGACTTTGGATGAGCGGTTGATGAAAACGACCTTTTCAGCGAGTTCCTCGCCGCCGTTTTCAAAGGCGTTTTCGCCTACATCCGCCGGCCGGCGGCCACGGCCACCACGGCCGCCACCACGGGGACCGCGGTCACCACGTTGTTCGCGCTGCGGCGGCTTCGTCTCCTCAGGAGCAGAAGGGGCAGGAGCAGTTGGAATGTTTTCGTTTTCAGCCACAATAAATTCTCCGGTTCAGGTTAAAATTTCAGTCCGGCTTCGCGCGCGGCGTCAGCCAGCGCCTTGATCTTGCCGTGATAGCGGGTGCCGCCGCGGTCAAACACCACGGTGGTGATGCCCTTGTCGATGGCGTTCTTGGCGGCAATGGTACCAAGCTTCTTTGCACCAGCCACGTTCGCGGAGAGTTCTTTCGTCTCGGTCTTGCTGACCGTGGAGGCCGCCGCCAGCGTCTTGCCGGCCACGTCATCGATGAACTGCACGTGAATGTTTTCGCTGGTAAAGCGCACGCTCATGCGGGGGCGTTCGCTGGTACCGCTGATGCGTTTGCGGATGCGCCAGTGGCGCAACTGCTTCAACTTTAATTTCTTTTCCGTTCTCATTTCAATGGATTCACGGATTGGGCCGTGAATTTAAATATTATTGGACTGTTTTGCCTTCCTTGCGCTGGACGTGTTCGCCCGCATAACGTACGCCCTTGCCCTTGTAAGGTTCCGGCGGGTAGAAGCTGCGGATTTCCGATGCCACTTTGCCAACCATCATCTTGTCGGGGCCTTCGATGGTGAGCTTGGTGTTTTCTTCAACCGTGACCTTCACCTGGTCGGGAATCTCATAGTTGATGGGATGCGAGAAACCGAGCGCGAGATTGACGATCTTGCCTTGAACGGCGGCTTTGAAACCGACGCCTTGAATTTCGAGTTTCTTGACGAAACCTTCGGCCACACCCTTGACCATGTTGTTGACGAGTGCGCGGCTCAGGCCGTGCAACGCCTTGGCCTGGGCATCATCACCGGCGCGGCTGACGACAATCTTGCCGTCTTCCACCTTAAGACTGGTGCGGCGGGGCAGTTCCCAGTTGAGCTTGCCTTTCGGCCCTTCAACGTGAACTGTCTGGCCCTTCACTTCCACCTTCACTTTGGGCGGAATGGCAATCGGTTGTTTTCCAATACGCGACATAAAAATTTTACCAGATGTAGCAGAGCAGTTCTCCGCCGAGGTTCTTCTTGCGAGCCTGCACGTCCGTCAACAGGCCTTCCGAGGTGGATACAATGGCCACGCCCAAACCGCCGCGCACGCGGGGGATTTCCGTCGAGCCGACATAGCGGCGCAAACCGGGGGAGCTGACCCGCTTGAGGCCTTCAATGACGCTCTTCTTGCCATTGAATTTCAGGCGGATTTTAATTTTTTTCTTGGTGGCGCCTTCCACGGCCACGTCGGTCACATAACCTTCGGCCTGGAGGATCTTGGCCATGCTTTCCTTGATGCGGGAATGCGGCACTTCCACCGTGGGCAGATGCGCGGAACCCGCATTGCGGATGCGCGTCAACATGTCAGAAATCGGATCGCTCATATTTTATTTCACTTTCGTCCTTCGTTTCGGCCCCATCACCAGTGCGGGACCGACAGCAAGCACGAATCAAATTGTTTACCAACTGGCCTTCGTCACGCCGGGAATCAGGCCGTTCAATGCGGCTTCGCGGAACGTGAGGCGGGACACCCCAAACTTGCGCCAGTAGCCGCGGCGGCGGCCGCTCATCGCGCAACGGTTCACCACGCGGGTGGGGCTGGCGTTGCGGGGCAGCTTTGCCAGACCGGCGTAATCGCGCTTCGCCTTCAATTCGGCGCGCAGCGCGGCGTATTTCTTCACTGTCTCACGCTTGCGGTTGTTCCGCTCTATCCATGATTTCTTGGCCATAACAAATATTATTTTTCTGCAAACGGAAAACCCATCAGTTTGAGGAGATCACGGGCCTGCTCATCCGTGGCGGCGGTGGTCACAATGGTGATATCCATGCCCTGCTGGCGCTTGATCTTGTCCAGTTCGATTTCCGGAAAAATGGTCTGGTCGGACACGCCGAACGTATAGTTGCCGCGGCCGTCAAACTTGCGCGGGGACAAACCACGGAAGTCGCGAATACGGGGCAGCGCAGTGGCCACCAGCCGGTCAAAAAACTCAAACATCGTGTCCTTGCGCAGCGTCACGTGACAGCCAATCGCCTGGTTTTTACGGAGCTTGAAATTGGCAACGTCCTTGCGGGCGCGGCTGATGACAGGCTTGCGGCCGGTGAGCAGCACGAGGTCCTTGGCGGCATCTTCCACGGCGCCCTTTTCGAGCGAGGCGTTGACACCCATGTTCACCACGATTTTGACGAACTTGGGAACCTGGTGGACGTTCTTGAAGTTGTGCTTGGCCTTGAGGGCGGGCACCACTTCATCGGTATATTTTTTGTAAAGTCTGGCTTTCATTGTTTCCTCTCACGGATTTTGCCGTGAAAAACTGGTTACGCGGCAGCGGCCTCCGCCTTTTTCACATTCGAGATGTGCACGGAACCCTCGCGCTCCACAATGGCGCCGTTGGGGTTCTGCTGGCTTTTGCGCGTATGCTTCTTCAGCATGTGGAGGCCTTCCACCACAACGCGCTGCTTGTCGCTCAAGATGGCAATGATCTTGCCGCTCTTGCCTTTTTCCTTGCCGGCGATGACAGTAACCTGGTCGCCCTTTTTAACGTGAAATTTTGACATAACCTTCAAATAACTTCGGGTGCGAGCGAAATGATCTTCATGAACTTCTTTTCGCGCAATTCGCGCGCCACGGGACCGAAGATACGCGTGCCCTTGGGGTTCAATTCCTTGTCGATGATCACGCAGGCGTTGCGGTCAAAGCGCAAGACCGAACCGTCTGAGCGGCGGATGATCTGGCGGGTGCGCACGATGACGGCATCATGGACCTCGCCTTTTTTCACCGTCCCGTCCGGGGCGGCGTCCTTGATGTGAACCTTGATGACGTCGCCGATGCCGGCATATCGCTGATTGCGGCCCGTCACCCCGATGTTCCAAGCAATCTTGGCACCGGTATTGTCGGCCACATCCAAACTGGATCGAACTTGCAACATAAAATTTTAAATCAGGCTGTGACTGCGGTTTCACCCACGCCGCGCTCAACGACTTCGATGAGCTTCCAGCGTTTCAATTTGGACAACGGGCGCGATTCCTCGATGCGCACCGTATCGCCCACCTTCGCCTCGGCCTTTTCGTCGTGGGCGTAAAATTTCTTGTAAGACGTGACGATCTTTTTGAATTGCGGGTGCGCAAAACGGCGCTCCACGCGCACCACGATGGTCTTGGTCATCTTGTTGGACACGACCTCGCCGATGCGCTGCTTGCGCTTGCCGGTTGTCGCCACAGTATTGGTTGCTTCAGCCATACAGAATAATTTCGCTTATTTGGCGGCCACTTTGGCCGTTTGCGATTTGGCCGCCTGGTTGCGCAAGGCGGATATTTTGGTTTCCACACGGGCGATGTCCTTGCGCAACGAGCGCAAGCGCGCGGGTTTTTCCAGTTGCGCGCTGGCCTGTTGCAGGCGCAGCTGGAACATCTCCTGCCGGAGGTCGCGGCTTAGCGCCGACAACTCCACCAGCGTGGCATCTTTGATTTTCGTATCGGAAAACTTCATAAATCAGCGGGTGCTATGGTGGCGCGAAATGAATTTGGTCTTGATGGGCAGCTTGGTAGCGGCCAGGCGCATGGATTCACGGGCTTCCGCCTCGGTGATGCCATCCACTTCGAACAGGATGTTTGCGGGGCGGACCACTGCCACCCAGCCTTCGAGGGGCGCTTTGCCCTTGCCCATTCGCGTTTCCAAGGGCTTCTTGGTATAGGACTTCTGCGGAAACACACGGATCCACATCTTACCCTTGCGCTTCATGTAACGGGTAATCGCCACACGGCAGGCTTCGAGCTGCTTGCCATCCATCCAGCAACGTTCCAAGGCCATCAGGCCGTATTCGCCAAACGCCACGGTGTTACCGCTCATGGCCAGGCCAGTACGGCTGCCACGGTGCATTTTGCGATATTTTACTTTATCCGGCTGCATTGCCATAACAGATTTCTTTCTCTAAAAATTAGTTGGCCACAGGCGTTTCCGCCTTCACTTCTTTCTTCTGCGGCTTGTTTTCACCTTTGCAAATCCAGCACTTGATGCCGAGCTTGCCGTAAACCGTGTTGGCTTCGGCGAAACCGTAATCGATGTCCGCGCGCAACGTGTGCAGCGGCACCCGGCCCCAGTGATACATTTCCACGCGGGCGAGTTCGGCGCCCCCGAGACGGCCGGCCGCACGCACCTTGATGCCTTCAGCGCCAAAATCCTTGGCGGTCTGCAACGCCTTTTTCATGGCGCGGCGGAACGACACACGGCGTTCGAGTTGCAAAGCGATGTTTTCAGCGACGAGCTGGGCGTCGAGTTCCGGCTGCTTGACTTCGACGATGTCGACGTACACTTCCTTGCCGGTTTTCTTGCTCAATTCTTCCTTGAGCTTGTCAATTTCCGAGCCTTTGCGGCCGATGACCACGCCGGGGCGGGCGGTCAAAATCGTCACGCGGCAGCGGTTGGTGGCGCGCTCGATCAAAATCTTGGGCACCGAGGCCGTTTCAAGCTTCTTCTTGAGCAGCGCGCGAATTTCGCGGTCTTCGGTCAACAGCTTGCCGAAGTCCTTTTTGTCGGCGTACCACTTGGAGCGCCAGTCTTTGTTGACTGCAACACGCAGCCCGATTGGATTGGTTTTTTGGCCCATATTATTCGTCGGACAAAGTGATTTTAATGTGGCAACGGCGCTTGAGAATCGGGCCGGCGGAACCGCGCGCTTTCGGCTGAAAACGCTTGAGCGTGGTGGCGGTGCCTGCAACCGCTTCCTTGATACGCAGGCTTTCGGGGCGAAGCTTGTTGTTGTTTTCCGCGTTGGCGATGGCGGACTTGAGCGTCTTGGCGGCAAAGCGCGCGCCCTTGCGGGGCACCACCGCGAGAATGGCCTGCGCCTGCAGCGCGGGCAACCCCTGGATTTGACGCACCACCTCGCGCATCTTCTGCGCGGACATCGGGATGTTCTTTTGAATTGCGAAAACTTCCATAAACTATTTGGCCTCCGCCTTGGCTGTGTGGGCACCGTGCTTGCGGAACGTGCGGGTCAGCGCAAATTCACCAAGCTTGTGGCCCACCATGTTTTCCGTCACAAAGATGGGGCTGAATACCTTGCCATTGTGAACATTGAAAGTAAGACCAACGAATTCAGGCGTGATGGTTGAACGGCGCGACCAGGTCTTGATCGGCGTCTTTTGGTTGACAGACTTCGCCTTCTGGATTTTGTCCAGCAGCGAAAATTCCACAAACGGGCCTTTTTTAATCGAACGTCCCATATAATTTTACTTGGTCTTGATTGGCAGTCCGTTGCGGCGGACCACAATGAAACGGTTAGAATATTTATATTTGACACGCGTCTTGCCACCCTTGGCCACCTTGCCCCAGGGAGACATCAACTGCTGCCAACCACCACCAGACTTGGACTTGCCCTGACCGCCGCCGTTCGGATGGTCGACCGGGTTCTTCGTCACACCGCGGTTGATCGGGCGGATGCCACGATGGCGGGAACGTCCTGCCTTGCCCAAAATCACGTTTTCATGCTCAGTATTGCCGACCTGGCCGATGGTGGCGTAGCAGTCTTCATTCACGCGGCGAATTTCGCCCGACGGCAAACGAAGCTGGGCATAACCCTCATCGCGGGACATCAACGTGGCCGAACCGCCAGCGGAACGAACCATCTGACCGCCGCGACCGGGCGTCAATTCAATATTATGAATGGCCACACCCACCGGGATGGACCTGAGGGGAAGCGCATTGCCCACTTCGGGCGGAGCCGTGGGACCACTGGAAATCGTGCCGCCAACCTTGATGCCAACCGGGGCGATGATATAGCGCTTTTCGCCGTCCTTATATTGGAGCAGCGCCAGACGGGCAGAACGCATCGGGTCATACTCAATCGCAGCAACCGTGGCTTCGACACCATGCTTGTTGCGCTTGAAGTCCACGAGACGGATCTTCTGCTTGTGGCCGCCGCCGATACCGCGCGCAGTCATGCGGCCATATACATTGCGGCCGCCGGTCTTCTTGCGAATTTCAACCAGCGACTTCTCCGGCTTTGTCTTTGTAATATCGCTGAAGTCCGCAATCGTGATATATCGCGTTGACGGCGTCAGCGGTCTAAATGTTTTAACGGGCATAATAGCTAAAGTTTTTAGTCAGCAACCTTTAGAAGTTGGCAGGCCATCAATCCTGTCCCGAGTCGGGAAATTCAGTTATCGGTCTGCAAACATGCTGTCCTCTCGACCTTACGGGCGAAGGGAGCGCGTAATTTACCAAAGCGACAAATGATTGCAATATCTTTTTTAAATATTTTTTAGTGTACTTGATTTGACAGCCCGTTAAATGATCCAAAAACGCACCATCCCAAACGGTTTCGCGCTTTTTTAAGCCGCATATAAAGCTAAAATCACCAATAAACACGGGGGTTTCCCCAAGATGCGGTAAACCTGGCCAGCTTCCCCTGCCCTCCCTAAATCAAAATTGCCCTGCAAAAGACAAAAAAAGTTAACACTTTGGTAAATGGTGGTTAGTCGAATAAAAACTCTTCACCGATTCTATGCATGAACGGACAATAAATGTCGCAAGAAGTGCTAGAACTGCAAACGCCGTCCGCCAGTGCCCATCGCGCTGGCGGGCGGTGCTTTCATTGTGGCGAACCGTGCCCGGACGACTCTTTCGTGCTGGAGGAGAAGTCCTTTTGTTGTTTCGGTTGCCAGACCGTTTTTACGCTTTTGCGTGAGAACGGTCTGGACCAATTTTATCAATTAGAATCGACCCCCGGCATTCGTATTCGCAGCGCCACGACTGCCGCCAAATGGGCCTATCTGGATGACCCGGCCGTGCAGGAAAAACTGCTGGATTTTGCCGACCAGACGCGGGCCAAGGTCACTTTTCACCTGCCCGCCATTCATTGCGTGGCTTGCGTGTGGCTCATCGAAAATCTATTTAAACTGCATCAGGGCGTTGGTAAATCGCAGGTGAATTTCGCCCGCCGCGAAGTCGTGATTCTCTACTCACGCGAGCAAATCAAACTCAGTGAACTCGCTGCCCTGCTGGCTTCGCTCGGCTACGAACCCCAGTTAACCCTGGGCGAAACAGAAAAAATTAAGCCCTCGCCCATTCGTAAAAAAACGTGGCTGCAAATCGGCCTGGCCGGTTTTGGTTTCGGCAACATCATGCTGATGTCGCTGCCGTTTTATCTCGGGCTCGATAGTTTTAACGGCCCTTGGTTCAAGGCCATTGCGGGCTGGCTGAGTTTGGCCATGGCATTGCCGGTGGTCACGTTCAGTGCGTCCGATTTTTGGCGGGCGGCGTGGTCCGGGCTGCGTCGCCGCACCATCACGCTCGAAGTGCCCATCGCCCTCGGCCTTGCCGCCATTTATCTTTCCAGCATGGTAGAAGTCGCGGCTCATCGCGGCCCCGGCTATTGCGATTCGTTGACCGGGTTGATTTTCTTCCTGCTCTGCGGCCGGATGTTCCAGAAAAAAACCTACGACCGGCTCACGTTTGACCGCGATTACAAAGGCTTTTTCCCGCTTTCCGTGATTCGCAAAACTGCGACCGGCGAGGAAAGCATTGCCATCTCGCGGCTCAAAACCGGCGACCGCATCGTCCTGCGCCACGGTGAATTATTGCCGTCCGACGCCCGGCTCGTGTCCGGCGAAGCGTGTATCGATTATAGTTTTGTGACTGGTGAATCCGAACCCGTCAGCAGCCTGACCGGTGCGCACCTTTACGCCGGCGGCCGGCAGGTGGGCGGTGCCATTGAAGTGGAAACGGTCAAGCCCGTCGCGCAAAGTTATCTGGCCACGCTCTGGAATAATGAAGCCTTCCGCAAAACCCGCGACAACGACCTCGACTCGCTCACGAACCGTTACAGCCGCCGGTTTACGTTGCTGGTCATTGGCCTCGCCCTGGCCGCCGCAATTTTCTGGCTCATCGTCGAGCCAGCCAAGTCGTTACGGGCATTTACCTCCGTCCTGATCGTGGCCTGCCCGTGTGCGCTGGCCCTCGCGGCACCGCTGACCCATGGCACCGTGCAACGGCTGCTGGCACGGGTGAATATTTTCCTGCGCAACGCGCTCGTCATCGAACGCATGGCTGCCGTGGATACCATCGTGCTCGATAAAACCGGCACGTTGACCACCGCCGACACGCACGGCGTGCATTTCGCGGGCACGGAATTATCGGCGCTTGAAAGCGGATGGATTTCCTCGCTGGCCCGGCATTCCACGCATCCCAATTCCCAGCGCATCGCCAAATCATTGGGCGCAGAATCATTGATGGTCACGGGCTTCAAAGAAATACCCGGCTGCGGCGTGGAAGGCCGGATTGCCGGGCATGATTTGGCGCTCGGCTCGCCCGCGTGGGTGACAGCCCGCAGCATTCGGGATGATGCCGGGCTGCCCCAAGCCGGCCCGATCCGTGGCGGCGCGATGGTTTGTGCGGCCATCGACGGCAAAATGCGCGGCACGTTCACCCTTGAAAACTCGCTGCGCCCCGAGGTGGCAAACTTGATTTCCAAACTGGGCGGCCGTTTTGAACTGGCGTTGTTGAGTGGCGATAATGAACGTGAAGCGGCGCAGTTCGGCGAAATTTTCGGTAATCGCGCCACGCTTAAATTCAATCAAAGCCCGGCGGACAAATTAAATTACATTCGCGAGCTTCAGCAGCGCGGCCGCACGGTCATGATGGTGGGCGATGGTTTAAACGACGCCGGCGCGCTCAAACAGGCGGATGTGGGCGTGGCCGTGGTGGAACAGGTCGGTGCCTTCTCACCCGCCAGCGACGTGATTCTCGACGCCGCTGAATTGCCGCGACTGGCGCGCGTCTTGGATTTTTCTCACAGCGCCGCGCGCGTGGTGCGCGTGGGATTTGCCATCTCCGCCATTTACAACCTCGTGGGCATCAGCATCGCGGCCGCAGGGCTGCTGCAACCGATGGTCTGCGCCATTTTAATGCCCATCAGTTCGGCCAGCGTGGTGATTTTCACCTGCGGCACCATGACTTGGAAAGCCCGGCGCATGGGCTTGCTGAACACCGGGCCGCAACCCATCGCTTAAACACGCCATGAACAACTCCCCTTTTCCTGAAATCGAAGCATGGCACAAACTCGCGACGTCGCCGTTGGTACGCGAGCAACAGGTCGCGTTTACCTGCGCCACGGGCGTGCCGCTGACCTTGTCGCCAGCCAGTTGCTCCGCGCTGGCCGATGGCACGTTCTGCGTGAAGGGCTGCCTGGGCGGCCACAGCGGCGAAGCCTGCCGCCACAAGCTATTGCAGGCGGAGAAACGCGCCGTCACGCGGCTGGGACCGGTGCAATATTGCTGTCCCTCCGGCCTGGTCAAAATTCTCGTGCCGGTATTCATCAACGGCCGCCATGCCGGTTTGTTGCTGGCCGGCCCCATGGCGTTGCATGAGCTGGATGAACAACGGCTGGAACGGCTGACCCACCGGCTGGAAAAACTGGGCTTGGGCGGCCGCGCCGAACAATTGCAAACCACGTGGCGCTTCACGCCGCAACTGACTTCCGCCAAATGCCAGGCCGCAGAAACGTTGTTGCGTATGTTCGGCAAATACCTCGAAGAATCCGGCAAACAATTTTTGGAATCCAGCACCGCACCGCGCTCCAACTGGCTGAAAAAAATCGAGGATTTCCTCGCCGGCTGCCAGGACAGCCAGGTGTCTTTGAAGGACGTGGCCGCCAGCGTCAACCTGAGCCCATGCCATTTCTGTTCCGTGTTCAAGAAACAGACTGGCCTGACGTTCAGCCGTTATCGCGTGCGTCAACGGCTGGAAAAAGCGCGCGAACTGCTGGCCGACCGCAACCGGCGCATCAGCGACGTGGCCTTTGAATCCGGTTTTGAGTCCATTCCCTATTTTAACCGCGCTTTTCGCCGGCAAATGGGCTGTTCGCCCACGGAATACCGCAAACGGTTGACCGGGCAAAATCCAGGACAAGCAAATCAAAATCCAGGCGTAGCGCCAAACGCCGGTGACAGGTTCAATAATTAGTTTACGAAATGGCACCTGCCCATCCGAAGCAGGTGAATAAATCATGCGAGCAACCACCGCCAGCAACCCAGGCAAACAACCATGAGCATCGTCATCATCCTTATTTTGGCGAGCCTCGCCGTGGGGCTGGTTTTTGTTGGCGCGTTTGTCTGGTCCGTCCGCAGCGGGCAGTACGAGGATACCTTGACGCCGGCCATGCGGATGTTGCTGGACGACACGACACCGCAGGTCCATTCGCAGAAAGCCAGGGCTGTTACCGTCCCGAGCCCGGCTTCTGAACCAACCGAGGGGCGGCAAACACACGTAAAATCAAAATGAAACTGAATACAAACTTGACCGCCCAGGCGGGCACTGCGGCCCTGGTTTTGGCGGCGGCCACCACCGCAGCCTATGGCGCCGACAACAACAGCCCAAGCTGGCTGGACAACACCATCTCACCCGTAAGCAATCCCATTTATTTTGAGGATGCGAAAATCAACAGTGAGGTGCACCCGGTCTACATGTATCACTTCCTGCCGGACACGTTTAATTTTTACGGCGGCAAGGTTCCGCTCGGTGGCGACGTGCAAGTCATGGCCGTGCAACTGCGTTATGCGCTGACGGACCGCCTGGCCATCATTGCCACGAAGGACGGTTATGTTCAATTTCAACCGGACCACACGCTCGCCGGCAGATACGGCTGGGCCGACCTGGCGGCCGGTTTGAAATATGCCCTCGTGGATGACAAGGATAATCAGTTGCTCGTGACGCCGGGCCTGACCGTTACGGTTCCCACCGGCAGCACCGATGTCTGGCAGGGCCACGGTTCCGGCGAAGAAAACGTGTTCGTGTCCGCCGAGAAAGGCTTCAATAAATTTCATGTGCTGGGAAACCTCGGGTTCATCGTACCGAACGATTTCGACCAGGACACGGCGCAACTGCACTACAGCCTGCAACTGGATTACTATGTGCACCAGTACTTCATCCCCTTCGTGGCCCTGAACGGCGAAACCATCCTGAGCAACGGCAAGCAAAAGTTGCTGGGCGTCGTGCCGCTGAACACCGAAGGCTATGACCTGATTAACTTCGGCAGTTCCGAGGCGGCCGGCACCACGCAACTCACGCTGGGCGGCGGTATCCGCAGCCGGCTCACCAAAAACATCGACGTCGGCGCTGCCTATGAAGCCGGCGTGGTACACCCGGTCGGCATTTTCGACAGCCGTGTCACCGTGGACGTCATCTGGCGGTTTTAGTCTTTGAAAATGGCGGCGCGGTCCTGCGCGGTCGCGCCGCCGGTTAATGAACTGGATATTTAAAAAGAACAAGTATGAACATAGAAACATTCAAATATGACAATCGAGTCGTGCGCGCGTTTGCGATAGCGACCGTCATTTGGGGAATCGTCGGCATGCTGGTGGGCTTGCTCGCCGCCGTGCAATTATTCTACCCGGACGCCAACTTAAACTTCCAGTTCATCACCTTTGGCCGCATCCGCCCGTTGCACACCAACGCGGTGATTTTCGCCTTCGTCGGCAACGGGATGTTCATGGGCATTTACTATTCGCTGCAACGCCTGTGCAAGGC
>Ga0265327_10002214_pt1 | contig 21210 bp, 19 predicted proteins | sample 41621metaG_FD_202089 | JGI IMG/M metagenome (GOLD analysis project Ga0265327, IMG submission 202089) | Rhizosphere microbial communities from Carex aquatilis grown in University of Washington, Seatle, WA, United States - 4-16-21 metaG | ecosystem: Host-associated > Plants > Roots > Rhizosphere...
CGAGTTCAGGAGTGTCAGACACCGGTCTTTCTGTGGGTGGACCGGGTGGATGGCCGGGTTATTCTGGAGGCCGATGTCCCTCAAAAATCACCGACGGTTCGAGGTTTGGTGGCGCTGCTGGTCGTGGGACTGAACGGAGAGCCGGTTACGGCAATTCAGCAGTTGCCGGACGATTTGGTCAAAGTGCTGGGGCTCGGAGGAGCACTGGGAATGACTCGACAACAAGGGTTTCGTGGGGTTGTTTCCCGGTTGAAACAGGCGGTGCGGGTTGGGGATGCGAATTGAGACGATCGCTTCCTGAACTCGGGAAAATTAAGAAATTCCTCTCCCAAATCGGAATTTCTTCTGTATGCTATGACGTTAACCTTACCGGGGAGCCCGTGTTACGCGGGTGCCGGCGAGTCTCCTGCCTGTGATCTCGACCTGATTTCTACCTATTGGCAGACGAGTTCTGCACTCGCAAGAATCAACATGGGACTGCGGATTGACCGTGGTTTTCCCGGATTCTTCCGCGATGTGAAGGATCCGCTCTGCGATGAATGGTTCTCCCTCTCCTGAAGTCGACCTCAGCGGTCCGGAGAAGGAATGAAGCGTTCGACGTTCCGCTCATCGGATGAGCCGGATGCCTGATCAGGAAGATGGTTTTGTATTGCGGGACACTTCGTGAACCAGGAAATGTGATTGAAGGGAATTCAAGAGTGATGATGGAAGCAACAGTTGAAGCCGTACGGCTGCTGCCGTCGACCGAGTTGCCGGGTTATACCTATGTTCCCGGCACTGACACGCCGCATCCGATTCGTGACCCGCGTGGACACAGTTATCAAAGGAAATCGCCTCCTCCGCGGATGCTGACCCCAACCAATTGGGCCGAAAACCGCCATTACCTTCTGGCGCTCGATTTCTTTAATCATGGCTTCTACTGGGAAGCTCATGAAGAATGGGAGCGTCTGTGGCGAGCTTCAGGTCCTGATACCGCCGTGGGCAAGTTCCTGAAGGGACTGGTCAAGCTTTCCGCTGCGGGTGTGAAAGTTCGCGAGAACAGCATTCACGGTGTCCGCCGACATGCCGCGTCGGCTGGCGAAGTCTTCGCAGATGTCGCTGCTGAAGTTGGAACCGAGTACTTCTGCGGACTGGAATTCACCCTGTTGCAGTTCGCTGCGGATCGGGCAGCCCAGATCTCGTACAAGGATCGGATCAGTTCCCCGCACAAGCCAACGCGAGTCTTCCCGTTCGTACTGCAGACGGAACCGATGCCGCTGGCATAGAACCGCGGCCAGTCATCGCAATCCAAAAATCAAAAGCGGCGGGGCACTCACCCGCCGCTTTCTTTTTTGCACTCCCATCGTCCCCGAAATTCACTTCGCAACGACGGATCGAGTCACGTCGGCAGTCTTCGGACGATTGGCCGCGTCCTTCTTTGCTTGATCAACCAGCTCACGAGCACTCTTCAATTGCTGGGGAGTGAACAACGGCGTGGGAGCCCCGGGGATCTTCTGATCCATCAACTGAGCGATCTGATCCCACGACAACCCATTGGCCAGGTGCCATGCGGCCGCCTGCTGCACGGCCCGATTGGTTCGCGGTGAGTAGTCTTCCAGAAGCTGTTGCAACACCGGATCGGTCGTCACCGTTTCGGCCTTGACCAGGCGATACTTCATCCCGGCGTGTGGTTCACGTCGTCCGTAATTCAGACAAACCGAATTGAATGCCAGTTGCACGGTCTTTTCTGGCGGGATTGAAAAGAACCCTGGATTGTTGCCGTTTCCTGCTCCAGGGAGTCCGGTGTTTCCTCCTGGAAAGCCATTGTTGTTCCCGATCGGGTTCGCATTTCCGCCAACGGACTGAGCCAGCCCATTTTGCCCCTGCCCATTCTGGGCGTTCAAGCCCCCATTCCCCTGTCCGAACAGGTTTCCCGGGTTGCCAAAATTCAAGCCAGGTTGCGCCAGTACGTGCACCCCAACCAGCCCCTTGGGAATCGAGACGGTCAAGGGTTTATCAGTCTTGTTGGTAATGAAGATCCTGCCATCGTGCGGGTTCTGGGCAACCAGTCGAACATCGAACTTCCCCTGGTCCATTCCATCAAACAGGTCCACAACGGGCGCGTTCGAGTCGAGAGTCAGTTTGGTGATTGAACCCCGACTGGCCCCCATCAGTGACACACAGATTGCACACGACGCAGCGATTGCCGAAAGTCTGGTAACCCACCGAGAAAAACGTAGCTGTGACATGCCTGGGCTCCTGGAGAAGTGAAACTTGCGAAGTGATTCCTGTATCGCAGGTCGTAATCCTGCCTCGTCGTTCGAATTGCCCTGAAGGCTGGCCAAGATTTCGCCACGACACCGTCGAAACTGGCGCGTATTCCTTCCTAAACGAAATTTCCCAGGACTCATCAACAGGTTTGAGATTTTTTTTCAAGTTTCACTGTTCGGCAGATTTTCCACATTGGTCCGACGAAGAAGGACTGACGCTGGGAATGCTGCGAGTTTTGACACCCCACATGGCATGTCATGACCAGAATTGAAACTGATCAACCTGATGCTCGCTTGCGTGGCTTCCAGAGAATCAGGCAGGCGGACAGCAGCGTCATTGGAGAGATAACCCACCAATACGAGTGCATGGTATCCCTGGCATCACCACGAAGGAGATCGCTGGATTTAACGTGGGATCCAGGGAAACTTTGCCAGCGGACACTGGTCCGCCCCCCTCGCAATATGGACAATGGTGCTGTTCGAATGCTGACGGTGCGACTCTCGAGGTCTGTCCCCACCACTTGAACGAATCGATCCACGACGACAAACACAAACCGATCACCTCCGGAAACGAAGATGCGGCAGACGTTCGGGCTCTGCAATTCGATCAGATCCACGGTCGTTCGGCTTCTCATCAACAGCAGGAGAAGCAAGAGCGACAGTGTCAGGGTGACAAAGCCCGTCTTTCGCTTCCAACCATGGAACGCGCCTCGCATTTTTCTTCCGTTGAAATGAATCCGCCCGGGAACGTCATATCACCCGACGGAAAGAGAGCCAATGCCGACACCCGACAACACTGCCGTGCGGACCGCCCTCTGGCGAGCCCTGCACCTGGAAATTGATCCCCCTCCCCATGTCTTCAACGACGCCACCGGCGCGCAACTGGTGGCGCCCGAAGTGGGATGGCGAGACCGTCCGGACATGAGTCCGTTCACGCGTCCCTTTCGCGCCTCGATCCTTGCCCGTGCTCGATTTGTTGAAGATCTGGTCGAAGAACTTGTGGCTCGCGGAGTCCGCCAGTATGTGATCCTGGGGGCTGGACTGGATACGTTTGTCCAACGCCGACCGGAACTCACCAGCCACTTGCAGGTCTTCGAGATTGACCAGCCGAGTCCGCAGGAGTGGAAACGTCAGCGACTTGTCGAACTTGGATTTGGAGTTCCGACTTGTCTGAAGCTTGTTCCTGTCAACTTTGAAGCCGGAGATGACTGGTGGAAACAACTCATCGCGGCTGGCTTTGAACCAGGATCGCCGGCAATCGTCGCTTCCACCGGGGTCAGCATGTACCTGACGAAAGAAGCGGTGAACGCCACGCTGCGCCAGGTCGCCACGCTCGCACCGGGATCCACGTTCGCCATGTCGTTCATGCTGCCGATCGAGATGTCGGATCCCGAACTGCGTCCTGGAATTGAACGGGCCATCGCCGGAGCCCGCGCCAGCGGCACCCCATTTCTCAGCTTCTTCACGCCGGCCGAGATGTTGGCGTTAGCCCGTGATGCCGGTTTTCGAGACGTCCAGCATGTCCCGGCGCAAACCCTCGCGGAACGCTACTTCGCCAACAGGAAAGACGGCCTGCGACCGCCGAATCATGCAGAAGAACTGCTCGTGGCAATCACCTGACTCGGCTTGACCCATCGTGATGCGGAGTTCAAAGTGTGGTAGTGGCCTGTGGACTCGTCATCAAATCTCTCCATTCACTTCGATGGTCGTTTCCATCAACGCAGCCACGACCAACGCCATAAAACTGATGATCGGCGAAAGACCTGGAGCCCACGATGAATCCGTTTCTGACCTCGCGCCAGATCCCTGCTTCCCCCGAACAAGTCTTCGCGACCATCAGCGACCCACAACGTCTGGCACGCTGGTGGGGGCCTGCGGGATTTACCAATACGTTTCACACCTGCGAGTTCCGACCGGGAGGAACCTGGTCGTTTGTGATGCACGGACCAGACGGGCAAAACTATCCCAACGAAAGTCGATTCGTCGAAATTCAGCCCCCAGCGAAAGTAGTTGTCCAGCACGTATCGGAACCGAAATTCCAACTGACCATCGAACTGACCCCTGCGACCAACGGAACAACTGTGTTGTGGACTCAGTCCTTTGAAAGTGACGAGATGGCCCGCCGCATTGAGGCAATTGTCGTTCCTGCGAACGAGCAAAACCTGGACCGGCTTTCCGCCGAGGTCCTTCGCGATCCCGCGGTCGCGTCCCCGCCGACTGGAAAAACTGTCCAATAAGACGCAGCGTTTTTTGAGCCGCATGGTTCGCATCCTACTTCTCAACGGAGCACTGTAGTGAAAGCCCATTTCGAACGGTTGTTCCAGTTCTCCGCGTGGGCGGACCAGCGATCAATCGCAGCGCTGCGCACGACACTTGCGGCTCAGGAAGAGGGATTGCCGCTACTGGCACACCTCCTCGCCGCCGAACATGTCTGGCTGGAACGACTGCAGCATCGCCCGCCACGACATCCTGTCTGGCCGTCGCTCGACATCGATCAATGCGCCGCCCTGGCCGTGGAAAACGCCGTCGGTTACGAGACCTTCTTCGATCAGCTCCAGGAAGATCAACTCGGCGCCCCAATCCGGTACCGAACCAGCCAGGGCCAGGAATTCATCTCATCGGCCATCGATATCCTGACGCAGGTGGTCCTGCACGGGCCTTATCATCGCGGCCAGATTGCCAGGATCATTGGGCGAAGTGGCGGAGTCGCCAACAATACAGATTTCATCACGTTCGCTCGCGAAACGGTATCCCCCAAGTAACCCGCCGCGCCATCCATGACGGCATTAACCACGAAGCTTCGCTGACGAGTTGCGATCCGGCGCTGCCGCTCTTAGGATCCGTGAGAGTTTTGTTGGCAATCCTTCTGGAAGGTGGAGCATGACGAGGATTTCGCAGGACAGCGCGATGGGGATCGCCATCGTCGTCGCCTGCCTGCTGCTGTGGTTTCGTGAAAGCTGGTTCCTGGCCAATACGGGCAAGGGCCAGCGTCTGGTACAGCGGTTTGGCATGGCTCAAGCCACATTGGTCCTGCGTGCGATACTGCTGGGATTCGGCCTGCTCGGCGGAATGCTTGCGACAGGAATCATTCGTCCGATTCAGTGGTGAGCCGGTATTTGGTGCGTGAACAGGCTCACCAACTTAGTCCGCAGATGCAGTCAATTTCTGGTGCGCTTCACGGGCGGCGGCGGCAACCAGTTCATCTTCATCCCCGGCAGCGACCACCAGCGCGGCGATCACTTCGCCTGACGAAGTGCCCCCCTGCCCGAGCGCCGTCGCGGCATTTTCGCGGACGATCGGCTCTTCGTCATCCAGCGCCAGAATCAGTTCCGGAACCAGTTGGCCCGTCATCGGTCCCGACTTGGCGGCCACCATGGTTGCCGCTTCCCGGACCTCAGCCTGCGTGTGAGCGATCAGGCGGCGCATCCGCGGGATCCAGGAATCGATCTCGACATCCGCTCGTTCCCCCAGGGCGACAACGACATGAGCCAGCATCAACGGCTGGGTCTCGTCATCATCCAGAAATGCCAGCAACAGGTCTCGCGCCGTGGTCACACGGGGTGAAACCGTTCCCAATGTGCGCGCCGATTCAAAGCGAACATCAGGATCTTCGTCCTGCAACCGTTCGACAAGTTCCGCGCCAATACCTTCCCACAACGAATTGGACGGGGATTGCTGCCGCAGGTCCTTCAGCCGTTTTGCCGCCAGCCCCCTCAAACCGGGATCGGCATCGCGCAGAGACAACTGGCAGCATGAGATCGCATCCTCCGGCGTCGCCAGTGACATGACGGCGAGCAGGGCACGATATCGATCGTCGGGCAGGCTGCCCGTTTTCAATTCGTGAATCCAGTCCTGCAGAGAACGATGTGAAAACTGACCCATGGCAATCCCATCCCTGCCCGGTGAAACCGACCGTTACCAGTGCATCACAAATCCACCGTCGACGTTGATCGTCTGCCCGGTTACCTGGGCCGCGCGAGCCGATGAAAGAAAGATCACCATGTCGGCGATGTCTTCGACCGATTGCCAGCGGCCAAGCGGGATCACGTTGCGCACCTTGTCTCCCGCCCAGTCCTCATAACTGCGGCGCTTGTCGGCAGGTTGCTGATCATTCCACGCCTGCCAGACCTGGCGGTTCAATGGGGTCTGGACCATCCCTGGATTGACTGTGTTGACACGAACCAGGTGCGGCGCCAGGTCTTTGGCAAGACATTGTGCAAAATTGATGTTGGCCGCCTTGCTGGCGCTGTACGGAGGATCGGTCTGTGAACCGATCTGACCGGCGACCGAACCGACAAATACCATCGTGCCGTTCCGCCGTGTCATCATCCCCGGAGCGATCAACTGCGCGACATGCACCATCCCCATCACATTGATGTCCAGCACCCGGCCCCAATCCTGCGGGGCGACATTGGTGAACGGAAACCCAAACTTTCCTGACGGGACTGCCGCTGCATGGACCAGGTGCACAATCGGCCCCAGTCCGGCCTGCGTCAATTCGAACGCGGCCTGGACGGATTCCAGTCGGCTTACATCGACGGTGGCGCCAAACGTGGCAACGGGAAACTCGTCTCCCAGGCAGGCAGCGACATCCGCCACATCAGCCGCCACATCCCATAGTGCGATGTCACATCCTTCACGTGCCAGACCCCGTGCACATGCCAGGCCGATTCCGCTGGCTCCCCCGGTGACGACCGCCACATGTCCCGCAAGTTCCATTTCCATGCGTCTGATATTTCCGACTGGTTCAGCGACCCGGCTGTCGCCAAAAAGATTTCATTGAAACCAATTCGATGAGGCAGAAGTTTGTCTGGTGATTGTCTCGGTCACGATATCAATCTGGCTGGCCCTTGGCACGGGTTCTGGTAGAGTTTGCAGTCGTCATCGCAACACTCCACTTCGACCTAGCGCCATACTTCGGAATTTGCTCATGAAACTTGGTCTGATCAATTCGGCATGGGCTCAAGCAGGACGCGAGACCGCCTGGGGAATTCAAAAGACCAAGGAACTGGGCTTCGATTCCATCGACATTTTTGCCGACCCGCTGGATATCGATGTTCGGGAACGGCTGTTGATTCGCCGCGAATGCGAACGTGTTGGCTTACCGATCATGTCGATCTGCTGCGTGGCGACGGGACTGATCGACTTCAATCCCAGCGTCCAGCGATTCCACGTTGACCGGGTCACGCAGTACCTGGATCTGGCTCGTGAATTCTCGGCTCGGAATGTCTTGCTGGTGCTGGGGGAATACATCTGGAATCGGGAAGTGATTCGTCCCGAAGACCAGTGGGCGTTCGCCGTGGAAAACTGCCTGCGATTGGGGGACTATGCGGCGGAATTGGGCCTTCAGATCGCGTTGGAACTGGAGCCGTTCCCGCTGTCGCTGCTGAATGATGTCGACAGCATGGTCCGCTTCATTGATGACGTGCACCACCCGGCAGTCCAGGCCAACATTGATGTCTCTCATCTCTGCCTGGCAAACGTCGCCCCGCAGGAACTGCGTCGCCTGAAAGGGAAGGCGATCCATGTGCACATTTCTGATTGCGATGGGAAGGTCCATGGCGACCTTCCCCCTGGACGTGGTGTTGTTCCGTTTGAACCCTACCTGAGTGAGATTGCCAAGCTGGAAATTGACGGCGCCGTCTCAATCGAACTGGAGTACAGTCCGCAGCCCGACCAGATTGAAGCCTGGGTCGCGGAGGCGTATCGGGAAACCGATCGCCTGATGCAGGGGGCGGGGCTGCGAGCCTGACGGAATTGCAAGCCACGGAGTGTAAAGTTCAACCGACTTTCTGCATCGGCTTTGAGGTCGGTACAACTGCGGCCGCGGGCTGTACGAGCGGAAACTTTAACGTAAATGTCGTTCCGGCGCCGACGGCGCTCTCCACTCGAATTCGCCCCCCATGACCTTCCATCACTTCGCGAGCGAGTGACAATCCCAGGCCTGTCCCACCCTGCCCCTGTTCATCGAGCGTTTTCGTCGTGAAGAAGGGCTCGAAGATTCGTCGAAGTTTTTCGGCAGGAATGCCGGCCCCCGTGTCCTGCACGCTGATTTCGGCGTGACCGGATTCGGTGTTCGTGCGAACGGAGACCGTTAAAGTTCCGCCGGATTCCATTGCCTGTCGGGCATTGACGATCAGGTTCATCAGCACCTGCTGGACCTGACCGGAATTCACCGAGCCCCACGGACGCGATTCATAACGGGTCACCAGCTTGATCCGAAATCGCTGCAAGTCCTTTTCGACCAGGACCAGCACGTCTTCCACAAGCGGTGTCAGGTCCATTGGTTCACGCCGATCTCCGTGGTGGCGTGCGTAAGATAGCATCCCCGTGGTGATCTTCGATGCCCGTTGGCCAGCCGCCATAATCTTGTCGAAGGCCTTGTCTCGCGTCGCCGCATCCTTATGGCGGATCCCCATTTTCGCGTAGTTGATGACGGTCGTCAGGATGTTGTTGAACTCGTGCGTGATCGAGGCAGCCAGAACCCCCACAGAACTCATTTTCTGCGCCTGTAGCAATTGCAATTGCATCGCCTTGAGCTGCAATTCGAGTTCCGCAATCCGGTCCGCTGTCCGATCCTGGACTTCAATCATCTCCCCGCCTTTCGACCAAGCTGTGGGTTCGAAGAGTCTATGCCCATCGGACTATCGGATGGACCGTTGCGGAGACTTCATGGTCAGTCCGACGAATACGAACTCGATGGTCAATCGTTATCCTGTCGCAGCGCATACTGAAACTGGGACAAGCTGGGAGAGAGGTTAAGCCAAGGGGTTTGCGAAGAGTTTTCGGGTGAGCTTGAGAATCACGGTCGCGGAATGGCACAAGCGATCCCGTTCGTCCGATGCATCGGGCGGCGTACGGCTTCAAAGTGGATTTGCCGCGGAACTGGTAATAGTGACTGCTGTTGCCTGATTGAATCGAATGCGGCAGGATGATCGGAGCGGCCTTAACGATCGTCGCTGGCAGGATTTTCAACACCCATTCGGAACGGGCCCATGAACGGATTCGCTGACTGCGTCTACTCGAAACTCTGGATCACCGGGTTGCTCATGGCACTTGCGAGCCCCACCTGGGCTCAACCGGGGGGTGACAAACAGGAATGGCCTCAATTCCTGGGTCCACATCGAAATGGGATTTCCTCGGAACAGGGATTGTTGACAGAGTGGCCTGAAGGAGGTCCCAAGGTCGTCTGGAGGTCACCCGGCGGTGTCGGAATGTCCGGTCTGGCGATCAGTCGCGGACGGCTGGTGACACTGGTTCAGCGCGGCGGAAAACAAGTTGTCGTCGCGCTCGATCCACTTTCTGGAAAGCCTCAATGGGAATCTCCGGTCGCCCCCGCTTACAAGAACGGGATGGGAAACGGGCCACGAGCAACTCCCGCGATTGCCGGCAATCTGGTTGTCGTCTTTACGGGCGAAGGGATTCTCGCGGCACTCAACTCGGCCGATGGGAAGCCCGTCTGGTCTCACAATGTGGTCCAGGAATTGAACGGTGCCATTGCGGAATATGGAATGGCCTCATCGCCGCTGGTTGTGGGGGACAATGTGATTGTCACTGCCGGGGCTCAAGGGGGTTCGACGGTGGCCTACAACTTGAAGTCCGGCAAACTGGTCTGGAAGTCGGGTGATGATGCCGTCGGTTATTCGTCACCGACGTTGCTCGAATTATCAGGGCGTCCACAATTGGTTGTCTTTACGGGTGAAGCGGCTGTAGGCTTGGTACCCGAGACCGGCGCTCCACTATGGCGCTTTCCTTATGAAACCAACTTCAACTGCAACATCGTTACACCGCTGGCAGTGAACGAGAACGTCTTCATCTCCTCGGGTGAAAATCATGGTTGCGTGATGTTGTCGGTGAAGCCGGATGGCGCCAAATTCAAAACAGGGGAAGTCTGGAGTTCTCAGGGTTCGCAAAGCGTCCTGAGGAACGAATGGCAGACATCGATCCTGCACGAGGGGTACCTGTACGGCTTCGACAATGTCGGCGCGGCCGGGCCGGTGACTCACCTGACCTGCGTCAACGCCGAAACGGGAAAGCGAGTCTGGCAGAAGACCCGGTTTGGCAAGGGAAATCTGATTGCCGCGGATGGCAAGCTGTTTATTTCCACCATGAGCGGCGAGTTGGTTGTCGTTCGCCTGACTCCGACCGCTTTCGAAGAACTCGGCCGAGTCCAATTGATTGGGCAAACGCGTCAGGCGCCTGCTCTGGCGAATGGTCGAATCTATCTGCGCGACGACGAAGAAATCGTCTGTGTCGATGTTCGCGGAAAGTGACTCCGCGAGAAATTGTTCTGGTTCCTGATCGTTACCGACACGTTATCGGTGAGGCGTCGCCGCCAGGGGAAGCGCCGCCGCGTGTAACGTGATCGGAATCGATTTGAACGCCGGTGTCCGCGATCGGGGATCCGAAGCGCGCGGAACCAGGATGTTGCATTCCGGATAGTACATGGCGGCATTTCCCGGACGGATCTTGGCATACGGCATGATTTGAATGCCGTGCATGTTTCCCGTCGTGCTGGAGACGGTCACCGTCTGCCCCGGCTCAAACCCCTGCTGAGCGATGTCATCCGGATGCAGCAGGATCACGAATCGCCCTTCGATTCCGCGATACAGATCATAGTCTTCATAAACCACGGTGTTGAATTGTCCTTCGCTGCGAATCGTCATCAGCCGCAGTTCGTTCGGCTTTCCGGCCAGTTCCGGCAGAGAATGGACTCGCAATTGCGCCTTCCCCGTGGCGGTGGGAAACTGTGGGGTATGAAACGTTCGTCCCGCCAATTGAAATTCCTTCTTGGTCTCGCCAATAGACTTGATCTCGTCAAACCCCGGGACGACTCGGGCGATGGCATCGCGGATCTTGTTGGTATCCTGCATGGACTGCCAGTCGATCGGACCACCAGATCCAAGCACTCCCTGTGCTATTTTCGCAATGACTTCGATTTCGCTCTTGGGTCCTTCGTGCCGGGCAGGACCACCATCGCTGAGGCGGATGTAGTTGAACATCGACTCCTGCGTTGTGGCCTGGGGCTCTTCATCGCGAGCGCAGACGGGAAGGATGATGGTCTCCTCCGCAAGTCCGTGTGCATGACCGGTATTCAACGTGGTGTTGAGATACACGAGCATTTCGAGGTTATTCATCGCCTGCCGGGCGTATTCCGCGTCGGGATTGGATCCGTACAGGTTTCCCCCCAGGCAGAAGCCGAATTTGAGTTCCCGGCTTAGCGAACCATCCATGCAGGCGAGTGTGTCGAGTCCCGGGGTCGTGGGAAGAGTCATTCCGAATTCGGACTGCAGTCGATCGAAAATGGCCTCTTTCAACTTGGGTGTCACACCGACGGAGCCGATCCCCTGGACATTGGAGTGACCACGAATGGGCAACAGTCCGGCGTTCGGCCGGCCCACCATGCCGCGCAGCAGTGCCAGGTTGGCGATCGCCTCGACATTCTCAACGCCGTAAGTGTGATGCGTAATCCCCATGGTCCAGGTGAAGACGACATTCTCGGCCGCGGCATAGCGTGTCGCGATCGCCTGGATCGCGTCAGGACCGACCCCCGATTTCCGGTAGATGTCATTCCAGTCCATGGCTGCCAGGTTGGCCTTCAGAGCCGGCCAGTTTTCACAATAATTCGTCAAATACGCTTCGTCGTGAGCCTGCATCTCGACAATGCGTTTGGCAACGCCGGACAGTAGCGCCAGGTCACCGCCGATATGGGGCTGCACGTAAAGTGATGCGATCGGCGTCCCGAAGAACAGACTCAGCGGATCACTCGGCACACTGAAATTGACAAGACCCGTTTCGACGATCGGATTAATGACCACAACATGACCGCCCCGCCGGCGGATGTGTTTCAGTGTCGTCATCAGGCGCGGATGGTTGCTGGCTGGGTTTCCGCCGATGACAAAGACCAGGTCGGCATGCTCGACATCTTCCAGCAGCAGTGTGGCGGTGCCGGTCCCGAGCACGCTGTTCAGGCCAACGCCACTTGCCTGATGGCAGTAGAAACTGCAATTGTTGACGTTGTTCGTGCCAAACATGCGGGCAAAGACCTGTAACAGGAAGCCTGCTTCGTTGGAACTGCGGCCGCTGAAGTACCAGAAGGTTTCGTTGGCGGCGACGGATTTCAGCTTGGCAATGATTTTGTCGAACGCCGCCTGCCAGGAAATTGGCTCGTAGTAGTTGCCTCCCCGTCGATGGAGCATGGGTTGGGTCAACCGGCCGCTCATTTCGAGTTCGCGCGGAGAAAACGTCTGCAATTGTGCAACGGAATAGGTCTTAAAGAAGTCCGGTTTCACGGCCCCTTGCATGTCGGCGACCATGGCCTGCAGGGATTTCTTGCAGACTTCCGGAAATACCCCACGTTCATTGACCATGCCTCCCTGCTGGCCCCCCATCCCGACCGCGCAGGTTTTGCAGGCGTTCTTGGAACGCATGGCTCGCCACAGTTTCCACAAACCACCGGCTTCTCGAGCCTTGCGAAACGTATACAGCACGGCGGGCCAACCGCCACCAGAGTTGACTCGACGCATAATGGCACTCGATCCCGGATTTCCTGGTGCAACTTCGGATAAGGGAAAGAGATTGTAGACGCCCCCACGTGGTACCTCAACACCGTTCCGGAACACCGCTCCCGTCAGGCTGGTCCGTCACGTCAGGTTGCGATCCGGTGGCGTCGGCCCGGTACGATTGTTAGAACGGTCAGATCCGTTTTCGAGAATCTTCGTTGCAGGAACTGACATGATCCACGTGCTGGCCCAGATTGAAACAACTCCCGGGCATCGAGACGACTTTCTGGCGGAATTTGCGCAGGTCGCAATCTTGGTTCGCCAGGAGGCGGGTTGTATCGAATATGGAGCGGCCGTTGACGTTCCGACCGGTATTCCCGTCCAGAATTTTCTTGGGGAAACGACCGTGATGATTGTGGAAAAGTGGGAGAGTATCGATCACTTGAAGGCGCACCTGGTCGCACAGCACATGGTCGATTATCGGCTGCGGATCAAGTCGTTTGTTCAAGGAGTTCGCCTGCAGGTCCTGGAACCTCGGGTTTGAAGTCATGGGAGAATCCCTTTTCGCGGGGCCGACTCCGAGGATTTGGTGAGGCGAGGGGCAACTGGATGAATCACGAGCTTGTCAGGGAACTTGAGGATCGAATTGCCGCAGCCATCGCAGGTGTCTTTCAACAATCCCGCGTTACCAGGCATCTTTCGCGAAACCAACCGCCGCCGGATGACAAAACTTTACACCTGATGGCCAAAGCGGCTGTGACGGTGTTCGAGGCGACCGAATACGAAAGGGAACCATGACGGTTCGGATGACCTTCCTGATCGGAGTGCTGCTGGCGGCGTTTTCCGCGTCAGCCGCCGATCGACCGCCGAACTTTGTGATTATCTTTGCGGATGACCTGGGCTATGCCGATCTGAAGTGCTTCGGGTCCCCGTATTCGGATACTCCCAATCTGGACCAGATGGCTGCCGAAGGACGACGCTTCACGAGTTTTTACGTCGCTCAAGCGGTCTGTTCTGCATCTCGCACCGCACTGTTGACGGGTTGTTATCCTAATCGCGTCGGGATTCAGGGGGCCTTGGGCCCGGCCGCGACGCATGGGATTCATCCTGATGAGTTGACCATTGCCGAAGTGTTGAAACCGCGAGGGTATGCCACCGCCATCTTCGGGAAGTGGCATCTGGGGCATCATCCGGAATTCCTGCCGACCCGCCACGGCTTCGACAGCTATTTCGGCCTGCCCTATTCCAATGACATGTGGCCGAAGCATCCGACCGCCAAGTTTCCCGATCTGCCGTTGGTGGAGGGCGAACAGACGATTGAGTTGAATCCGGATCAGTCAAAGCTGACGACCTGGTACACCGAACGTGCCGTCAAGTTTATTGAAGCCAATTCGGATCGCCCCTTCTTTCTCTATCTGCCCCATGCCATGCCACACGTGCCGTTATTTGTCTCTGACAAACACGCCGGAAAGTCGGAACGAGGAATCTATGGCGATGTTGTTCGCGAGATCGACTGGTCCGTGGGACAGGTGCTGAAGACTCTGAAGCGACTGAATCTGGACGACAATACACTCGTGATCTTCACCTCGGACAATGGCCCCTGGTTGTCGTATGGAACTCACGGAGGTTCGGCGCTGCCGCTGCGGGAAGGGAAAGGGACGGCATGGGAAGGGGGCGTCCGGGAACCGTGTGTGATGCGGTGGCCTGGCAGGATTCCTGCGGGGACCGAATGCCGCGAACTGGCAGCCACGATTGATCTGCTGCCGACATTGGCCCGCCTTGCCGGAGCCAGTCTTCCCTCTCGAAAGATTGATGGTCTGGATATTCAACCGTTGCTGACGGACGCGTCCGCCAAGTCTCCTCATGATGTCTACTGGTATTATTGGGGGGATGGGCTGCATGCGATTCGCAGTGGTCGCTGGAAGCTGCACTTTCCGCACCCGTATGTCCACGTTGATGTCGCGGGACGCGACGGCAGTCCAGGAAAGTTGTCTCAACCCAAAACCGACATGGCGCTGTATGATCTGGAAGCCGATGTGAGCGAGTCGATGGATGTTTCGACCAGTCATCCCGATGTTGTGGCGCGCCTCTCGTCGCTGGCCGAGATCGCGCGTGACGACCTGGGGGATTCGCTGCTGAAGCGAGTCGGGCGAAACGTGAGGCCTGCCGGAAAACTGACGGAAGTCCGTGGAGTCGATTCCAAGTGAAGTTCTTCAATCTATTGGGATTGGTGCTGGCCGTCGCCGTACCTTCGACGCGACTGGCGGCGGCAGAACGTTATGCCGCCCAGTTTTTGGATGGGACGCGCGTTGAAGAAGCGGAAGTTCGCGACTGGTTCGAGCCTGCCTCAGCTCCCAAGATCGGCGGCAAGCCCCTGTTTGACCCGAACAATCCCGTCCGCTGGATCATCGATCGTCAGCAGCCGACGTCAAACGAAGCGGCCATGGCGGTCGAGTTTCATGGCGGGGATCGCCTGGTCGGCGAAGTCGTTGCATTCGTGCCGGATTCGGGGCTTTCGTATGAACAGCGGCCTGCGCATCTGGTGGTTCGTCCGTTGTCCGAATTGCAACCGCCTGAGGATCCTCAACTGAGTGAAGTCCGGGTCAATCTCGACTGGCTCCGTCGTGTCATCTGGCAGCGATCGGCCGCCGAAGAATACCGGCCGGGGACGGCCTGGCTGCGCAGTGGCGGCATGTACACCTATCGGACTTTGAGATGGTCAGAAGGATCGGTCACATTGCTCACCGCCGATGGGGTCAAAGAGATTTCGTTTGCGGACCTGGCCGAGATTCATCTTCCGAAGCTCGATTCCTGGGCATGCTACTACGAGCAACTGGCAGTCCTGTCACCGACATTGGGATCGCGGCTGGTGCAATCGGAAACCATGGACGGCAGCCGCTGGACAACGTCGCTGGAGCGATTCCAGGCACGCCATCATGGAGATCGGAACCGGCCCGAGCAGTGGTATCAGTTTCTGCAACCGGCGTGGAGCCTGGATCCCATCTGGTTGCGGTATCGGACCATACGTGCGTGGCGTTTTCATGCGCCGACCGACGTCCCCTTGTCGAATCTGTTGCCGATTGAAGTGCGGCGACAATCGGTCTTCGGGTCCGGCTGGAACTGGCGGACGAATCAAAACGTTCAGCGCGGTCCTCTGCAATCCGCAACCCAGGAGTATGGCTGGGGCTTTGGCGTTCAGGCCTCATGTGACCTGACGTTTGAATGGCCCGAAATTGCGCGTGCCTGGCGAACGCAGTACGGGTTGGATCGGGTGGCCGGACCAGGGGGATTTGCGCGGCTGGCATTCCTTGTCGGCCAGGGCCAGCCGATTGGACCTCAGCCCAATGTCCAGGGATCACAGTTCGTCGGAGACACGGGCTGGCTGTCGCTGCCGACACTTCCCGCGGATCAGCGGCGGTTGCTGTTGCGGGCGGATATGGCTCACACCGATCGTCCGCCAGAATCCGATCCGTTTGATGTCCGGGATGCGGTGAATTGGTATGAGCCGGAAATCCGGCTCGACCCAGCGGCACTTGCTGTGGAAGTCCAGGGACGGGGACTGGGACGACTGAGTGGACTGCATGGATGGGCGATGACTCCGATTGATCTTCGCTCGCTGAGACTGGTCAATACGCTCGACAACATCCATGCACGTGATCCTCAATTCCGCCTGACAACGGGAACTCCGGATCGTTTTTACACTGTGACGCGCAAGTTGAAGGTGGGGGCTCAGCACCGCTGGCTGTCGATTGCGGCCAGCCGGTTCACCGATGCAACTCCCACGTTTGTGCAGGTGCGAATCGACGATCGTTCGCAGGGGGAATTCGAAATCCCTGTCAGAAACGCCCCCAGTGATCCCGATCCGATTCTGCTTCCGGTCAGCGCGCTGCAGGGAAAAACCGTCACACTGGAACTGGTCGTCTTCCCCACGGACGAGAAATCACTGGTGGACTGGCGGGGAACGGCGCTGACCTCCGAGCGCCCCGGGTTGTTGACAATCTTCGAAGACGAGCCAGCGTTTGCGGCGGAACTGCGTCGAGGGGCTGGCCAGGTGGAGATTTCCAATGACAAGCCGTTTTCGGGAAATGTCTGCCTGAAGGTGACACCCGATGCGGGTGAAAACTCCCGACTTCCCGGTCTGGACGCCACCATTTCCGAGCATCCCAGGCTGGGCCAGTATCGCTGGATCCTGTTTTCGTGGAAACAACCCACCGGCACCCGAATTCGGATTCAGATGGCCAACGACGGCAGGCTCGGTGAAGAAATTGCCCAGGCGGGGCGTCGACCCGGACAATTCCGCAGTCGGCCAGGGCGAGGTCAATTTCGATTTGATGGATCTCCGGACGATCGCGGACTGCGGCATGGATTCTCGTATGACGCGGGCACGCAGCGTCAGATCGCGGGGGACTCGCTACGAGTCGCCAGCCCGAATCCGAAGGACTGGCAACTACAGGTCCGAGACCTGTATGGGGACTTTGGTCAATTTAACCTGACGGGAGTGGGTCTCAATTGCATAGACGGCGAAGCCGCCTGGTTTGACCACATTTACCTGGCTCGAACGTATCAGGACATCGAATTCGCCAAGACGTACCTGATCAATCCAACGCCGCCGCCTCAAGGGCGAGATCCAGGTTTGATCGACCTGGCCTATGTTCGACAGGATTACGGTCGCGTGCTCGCTCCATTCACCACGCAATTCTCAACACTCGATCTGACTCATGGACTGCTGCGACTGAAGGAGCACGCAGGACAGACGGACATGCTGCGGACTCATCCCAATTCGCCTGAGAAACCGGTCGTGTTTCGAGCCGGAGTGACGCTTCCCAAGGACAAGCCAGCGCTGCTGGACCTGCTCGTGTCTCATTACCCGCAGGCGGATTGGCAGTTGGTGGTGAAGGCAAATGGGGAAATCATTCATCAGGAGTTGATCGATCAGAAACTGACAATTCCGCAACGTGGCTGGGCCAGCGTTCAGGTCGACCTCAGTCGGTTTGCCGGTCAGAAGGTTTACCTGGAAGTGCTCAATCAATCGAACCGTCGGCCAAACGAGTTCGCCTATTGGAAGCGAATGACGATCATTGAGAAATGAGCGGGATTCATTTCGATCGTTGCAGTTCCACGTTGATCAATGATTGACCACTTCGAAACGCAATTCCGATCGATTCCAGTTCTCTGCCCGGCGGCTGGTTTCTACCGAGATTCAGTCCCCTGGTGCCAGGGACAAGGTGACCTCGCAGGCCTCCTCTAAACCGCGAGATTGCACCTTCAACGACTGCACTTACGACTCGTTGGGGATCCTGTCGAAGGCCGTGCGACGGCTGAGCATCAAATATCGCTCTTTAGCAGCGGTACTTGTTTTGCATCCACTGGCCTGCTGTTGACGAGATCGACGAGCCTCGGTTCGTGTCCCGAGGGCGCTCCGCTCAGAGTGGCTGATTGGCTGCAGTGCTGAGCGAGATCTCGTTAATGCAAACTCCCCAATCCCGGCTGCACCTTCGCAGTCGTGTTGTCTCTACCGGAGGATTGACGCCATGAAGACCGCGCTGATGAGTTTAAGCCTGGCAACACTGATGCTGATCGTTGGATTCGCTCATGGAGATGGAAAGGATCCGCCGGGGGCGAAAGCTGGAAAAGAGCCCGTCGTCAACGAGTCTGCGAAGCCTCCGGGAAAGGTCACAGAAAAGCCAAAGGATTCCTCGGACGCACCGAAGAAGGTTGTCGTTGATGGTGCTGCCTCCTTGACTGCATCGGAACGTCCCGACGATGAGTCCGCCATTCGCAAGACGGGGCAATCGTTTGTCGAGGCCTATGATCGCGGCGACGCATCCGCGATCGCAGCCCTGTTCACGGCGGATGCGGAATACATCGACGCCACCGGCAATGTGTCCCAGGGGCGCGAAGCTATTGCCGACGTTTTCAAAGAGTGCTTTGCATCAAAAGCGGGTGGACAGATGGAAATCCATATCCATTCCATCCGATTCCTCAGCCCTACGGTCGCGATTGAGGACGGCATGACGGCAGTCACCTTCGATGAGGATGATGAGCCGAGTGACATTTCCTATTCCGCCATCCATGTGAAGGCGGATGGAGCGTGGTTGACCGCCAGCGTGCGAGAGCGTGCACCGAAAGATCGCCGTCAGCATCGGGCGATGCTTCGTCAACTGGCATGGCTTCAGGGGGAATGGGTGGACGAAAGCCCTGACACTGTGGTCGTCTTTTCCTGTGAACCTGCACCGGGTGGGAATTTCCTCGACCGCACCTTTGTCATTGATGCTTCAGACCAGGCTCCCATGATGGGGACTCAGCGAATCGGCTGGGATCCTGTCGCAGGAAAGTTGAAGGCTTGGATCTTCGATTCGGAAGGCGGTTTCGCCGAAGGGTTCTGGCACCGCGATGAGGACCGCTGGATTCTGAAAGCGACCGGCGTCACATCCGACGGCCAAACGGCATCAAGCACCAGCATCTATACCCTGGTCAACGAAAACACGATGACGTGGCAGTCAGTCGATCACGAGGTGGGTGGAGTGGAACTGCCCGACAGTGAAGTCGTGACGATCATTCGTCGTTCGGTCCGGCCCGAGACGGCCGATCAGAACGTCCCCTCTTCAAAATGAACTTGGCCTGACTGAAGCGAATAAGCGAACACAGGAGACACGAATCATGAATCGCTACTTGAAATTGATTGTTGTTGGAATCCTCGCCACATCGATTGCATCTGTCGAGACCCTGGCCCGTGGCCCCGGAGGGGGAGGAGGCGGACACGGCGGGGGCGGGGGAGGAGGACATGGAGGTGGAGGTGGAGGACCGCACTTTGGCGGGGGCGGTGGCGCGCCACACGTCGGCGGAGGTGCTCCTCGAGTCAATGTTGGTGGAGGTGCTCCCCGCGTCAATGTCGGCGGAGGTGCTCCTCGAGTCAACGTTGGCGGAGGTGCTCCCCGCGTCAATGTTGGTGGAGGTGCCCCGCGAATCAATGCGGGTGTGCCTCATGTTTCGGGTGGCGGAGCCATTCGTGCACCGGGTGGCGCGCATCTCTCCAACCCCGTGCGAACTCCCTCTTTCAGTCGCCCGAGCGTGAATATGCAACAGCACATGGCCTTGCCCCAGCAAAATATCATTCACTCGGGTGGTGGGCCGGCTCGACTTCAATCAGGGCAGGGAGGTGTCCGAATCCAGCCAGGTGCCGCGGCGCGACTGCAGCCGAATGCGGGAGTTCGATTGCAGCCCGGTCGAACAGGTATTGCGACGTCATTGCGGCCTGGGAACAACATCAATGTGAACAATCGAAACTTCACCCGGAATTCGGTCAACAATGCCTATCAACCGTCCTACCAAAGGCACCCATACTACCGGGGATTCTGGAACTACGGCGGTCTTGGCCGCGGTTATGGTCTTGGAAATGGAGGCTACGGCGGATATGGCGGTTACGGTCGATATGGTCTCGGTGGCGGAAATGGTTGGGGATATCCCGGAGCTGGCCTCGGAAACGGGTTTGGCTATGGAGGGTACGGCGGTTATGGCGGATACGGTGGATACGGCGGCTATGGAGGGTACGGTGGATATGGTTACGGCTATCGCCCACTGGGCTGGGGGCTGGCGGGCTGGGGGTTGGGAGCTCTGGCGTACAACAGTGGGTATCTCGGCTACATGAATCCGTATTACAACAGCAATTACGGATCCTATGGCAGTTACAGCTACGCGCAGCCAATTCCGGTCGTCTATTCATCGTCGGTCGCCACGGACGCCAGTGCAGGATCCGCATGTGATCAGGTGCTGGACTCCGCCGTCGCGGCGTTCAAGCAGAGCGACTACGACCTGACGCTGGATCAGGTCAACAAGGGAATCGTTCAGTGTCCTGATGATGCGGTGATGCACGAGTTCCGAGCGCTGGTCCTGTTTGCCAGGGGGGACTATCAACAGGCGGCGTCGACGATCCATTCGGTGCTGGCCGTGGGACCGGGTTGGAACTGGAGCACCATGAGCGGCCTGTATCCCAGTGTTGCGGTCTATACTCCGCAGTTACGGGCATTGGAAGGATTCACCAAGTCGAATCCTCAGGATGCTGCGTCCCGGTTCCTGCTGGCCTATCATTACATGGTGGGAGGCTACCCGGAGTCAGCGGTGAAGCAGTTGAACGCTGTTGTTCAACTGGTCCCCACCGATCGTGTGGCGGCCGATGTGTTGAAGATGCTGTCACCGCCGACAGGCCAGACTCAAGACCCGGGAGTGCAGCCAACGCCTCAGCCTCCAGCAGCGGCTCCCGCAGGATCGGCTCCGACAAGTGCAACGAATCCAGGGACACCTCCGAGCTTGCCAGGTCCGCGGATTGATCCTGCCACCCTGGTCGGAACATGGCATGCAACGCGAGGGGATGGCTCGAGTTTTGACCTGGTCCTGACGGCAGACTCGATGTTCACCTGGAAGTTCACTCAGAAGGACAAGACGCAGCAGATCTCCGGAAA
>Ga0265327_10002216_pt1 | contig 21201 bp, 15 predicted proteins | sample 41621metaG_FD_202089 | JGI IMG/M metagenome (GOLD analysis project Ga0265327, IMG submission 202089) | Rhizosphere microbial communities from Carex aquatilis grown in University of Washington, Seatle, WA, United States - 4-16-21 metaG | ecosystem: Host-associated > Plants > Roots > Rhizosphere...
CGCGGAAGAAGAGCGCCGATCCGACGCCCGTACCCAGGGTCAGCATGAGCGCCTTTCCCCCGAAGTCCTTGCCCGTGCCGAAGGTCATCTCCGCAAGCCCCGCCGCCGCCGCGTCGTTGGTGAGGGCGACGGGCCGGCCCGTCGCACGGCTGAAGAGCTTGATCCCGTCGCACCCGATGAACTTCTTGTCGAGGTTGGCGGACGTGAGGATCGTTCCCCCGTGGATGACGCCCGGGAAGCCGACGCCGACCGGGCCCCGCCAACGGAAGTGCGCCGCGATCATCCCCGCGGCGTCGGCCATCTCCCCCGGGGAGAGCAGCAGGGGCGTCTCGATCTTGAAGCGCCCGGCCAGGAGGCGGCCGGTGGAGGTGTCGACCGGGGCCCCCTTTATCGCGGAGCCGCCAATGTCGATTCCGAGTACCTTCATGGGCCGGACATAGACAGCCCCGGCCGCCCTTTTCAATGCCGTGTTTCGGGAGCCCGGACTCCCGGGCGAGGCGGCTGTTTTTGGGTCAGTCCCCTTGACGCCGGGCCGGCGTCGCGCTCCTCTTTCCGCAAATGAAGGTCACCTACTACCTCGAGGTTCTTTCGTCTTGGTGCCACTGGGTGGAGCCAGCCTGGGCCGAGCTGAAGGCCCGCTACGCCGGACGCGCGGATTTTGAGTGGCGGATCGCCCTCATGCGCCAGGAGGACTTCCCCGTCTCCCGCGACCAGTGCGACTGGTTCTACCGGCGCAGCGGGGGCACGGTGATGCACTCGCCCTACAAGCTCAACTCGGGCTGGTTCGAGGCGGGCCGCACCGACGCGTTCCAAAACCCGAGCCTCGTGGCCGAGGCCGGCAAGGACTTTGGATTCAGCGACGACAGGATCCGCCTCGCCCTGTCACGGGCCGCGGTCATCGACGGCCGGAAGGTCGGGCGCATGGAGGAGGCGGTCGCCGTGGCGGCGAAGGCATCGGGTATCCCCGCCAGGAAGCTCAGGGCGCGGGCCGAGTCGGCCGCCGTGAAGGCCCGGGTCGAGGGAAGCACCGCCGAGTTCTTCTCGCACCGGATATCGCAGCGCCCGGCGTTCGTCCTGGAGGACGCCATCGGGGACAAGGCCGTCTTCTCGGGACTGGTCCGAATCGAGCCGCTCGCGGCGGCGATCGACGCGATGCTTGCGGACACGGCGGCCTACTCGGCGCACGCCGCACACCACGGCACTGTGCCAAAGGCGTAGCCCTCCCCGCCATGGACTTCACCAATCTGGGGGCGACGGGACTGAAGGTGTCGCGCATCTGCCTAGGGACCATGACCTATGGCAGCAGGAAGTGGCGGCCCTGGGTCCTCGATGAGGAGGAGGCCAGGCCGTTCATCCGGCGCGCGATCGAGCTTGGCATCAACTTCTTCGACACGGCGGACATGTACTCGCTCGGGGCGAGCGAGGAGGTCCTCGGACGCGCGCTCAGGGACTTCGGGCCCGGGCGGGACCGGGTCGTCGTCGCGACGAAGGTCTTCAACGCGATGGGGGACGATCCCAACCAGAGGGGCCTCTCGAGGAAGCACATCCGCCACGCGATCGACGCCAGCTTGAGGCGCCTCGGCACCGACTACGTCGACCTCTACCAGATCCACCGATTCGACCCGGGCACCCCCATCGAGGAGACCATGGAGGCCCTCAACGACCTCGTGAGGGCGGGAAAGGTCCTGCACCTGGGGGCGTCGTCCATGTTCGCCTGGCAGCTCGCGAAGATGCTGCACGCGAGCGAGGCCCGCGGATGGACACCGTTCGTGACCATGCAGAACCACTACAACCTCCTCTATCGCGAGGAGGAGCGAGAGATGGTTCCGTTCTGCGCCGACCGCTCGATAGGACTGCTGCCGTGGAGCCCGCTAGCGCGGGGTCTCCTGGCGCGCGCCCTCGTGGCGTCCACCGTCCGGGCGACGACCGACGAGTACGCACGCAACCTCTACGGCGGCGACCTGTCCGATGCCGACCGCGCGATCCACGCAGCGGTCCAGGGCGTCGCCGCGAAGCGCGGGGTGCCCCCTGCGCAGGTCGCCCTTGCCTGGCTTTGCCAGAAGCCGGGCGTCGTGGCCCCCATTGTCGGCGCCTCCAAGCCCCACCACCTGGAGGATGCCGTCGCCGCCCTCTCGCTCAGGCTGACCGCGCAGGAGATATCGGCCCTCGAGGCGCCCTACCTCCCGCGCCCCGTGGCCGGACACCAATGAGCCTGCGCCCGCGAATCGCGAGACTGGGCCTTCTTACGGCAGCGCTCGCCGCGTCGGGCGCCCGCGCGTCGACGGGTGTGGTCTACGAGGACGCAAACGGAAACGGGCGCCGCGATCCCGGCGAGGCGGGCCTGGCGGCCGTCGAGGTGTCGAACGGCGTGGACGTGGTGAGGACGGACGCGTCCGGCGGCTTCAGCATCGCCGACCGCCCCGGCTCCCGCGTCTTCGTGATCAAGCCCCGGGGCTGGCGCCCGCCCGCCGACGGGGAGAACCTCCCGCTGTTCTATGCGACCGCCGGAAAGCCGGCCGACTTCCCCCTCCATCGAGCGGACGAGCCCGACGACATGAGGGCCCTCATCCTCACGGATCCGCAGCCCGCCTCCGCGACCGAGGTCGGCTACCTTTCCAGGGGGTTCGCGGAACGGCTCGGCCCAAGGGCCGACCTCGCGTTCGGAGTCACCCTCGGCGACGTCGTCTACGACAGGCCCGACCTTTTCGGGCCCGTGAACACCGTCCTCTCCCGTGTCGGGATCCCCTGGTACAACCTCCCCGGCAACCACGACCTCGCCCTGGGCACTCCGGACGAGGCGGCCGCGATAGCCCCGTTTGAGGCGGCCTACGCGGTGTCGACGTACGCCTTCCACGCCGGCCCCTCCCTCTTCGTCGCGTTGGACGACGTGCGGCCCCTCGGCGGACCCCGCTACATCGGCGGGCTCCGCGACGACCAGTTCCAGTTCCTCGGAAACCTTCTCGGGGGAACGCCGGCGGGCGAGTGGGTCGTGATCATGGTGCACATCCCGCTGTTCCCGCCCGACCCGTCGGGGGTCGAGGGTTTCCGGCCGGCCGACCGCACCCGCCTGTTCGGGCTCCTCGCGGGACGCAGCAAGGTCCTCATCCTCTCGGGCCACACCCACTACCAGCGCCACGTGATGCACGGGCGCGGCGACGGCTGGAGCGGGGCCGAGCCCCTCCACGAATACAACGTGGCGGCCGCCAGCGGCGGATTCTGGGGAGGCCCCGCGGGCGCTGACGGAGTCCCCGTCTCCACGATGTGGGACGGGACGCCGCCGGGCTACGCAATCCTCGGGTTCAAGGGCGGGGGCGTGTCCCTCGACTACCTTCCCGCACGGCTTCCGCCCGACTTCCAGATCGCGCTGCACGCCCCCGACGTCGTCGCACCCAGGCAGGGCTTCGTCTCGTTCTACGCCAACGTGTTCAACGGCCACGACGGCTGGGTGGTCGAGTCCCGCGTCGACGACCGCGCCTGGAATCCGGTCCGCAGGATCCTCGGCTGGGACCCCTCCTACGCAGCCGAGTTCCTGGCCCAGGACACGGCTGCGCGCCCGCCCCGCGGTCCGCGCCTGCCCGATCCGGCTGTCTGCTACCATCTCTGGCGCGGGATGCTGCCGGCGGACCTGCCCCTCGGCCGGCATGTGCTGCAGGTCCGCGCCACGGACACCGAGGGGCATGTGTACTCGGCACAGAAGTCCCTTGAGATTGCCAGCCCCTGAGGGGGGCCCGGCCGCCCCGCGCGGCCGGCGCCTGGCCAGTACATGATTTTGCGTACGAAAACACGATGACGGCCCCTAGATTTCCATTTTCATCGCCCGTGCCGTCTTCGCCGTCACTCCATCCCTGCGCGTCATAGCCGGTTGTGCCATCCTGTGGACCGCGTCCCGGGAAGGCCCGACACGGGCGTTCGCCGCGGCCGGCTGGCCGCTGGAAACCGAGGGGATGCCTCCGATGCATGTCTTCACCGCGCGGGACACGGGGATCGAGACCATGGCCTGGTCGGCTGCGCAGGATCCGACCGGGACCCTCTACTTCGGGTGCGACACCGTCATCTCGTTCGACGGCGATCGCTGGCGCCCGAAGGCGATGGACCCCACCTACCTCGTCCGGGGCCTGGACGTCGGGCCGAACGGCAGGATCTGGGCCGGGGGTGTGAACCAGATTGGCTGGTTCGACACGGGAACCCGTGGCGAGCCCGCATACCACTCCCTCATGGGCCGCCTGCCAGCGGGCGCCGCCGAACTGGGCGACATCTGGAGGGTGTACGCCCAGGGTGACGAGGGCGCGGTGTTCGTGGCGCGCGAAAGGGTCCTTCAGTGGGACGGCAGGGCCTTCAGGACGTGGGACTACCCGGGGACGCACCTGGTGTGGTCGACGCGAACGGCAAAGGGCATCTACGTGCACTATCCCCCGGTCGGGCTCCTCAAGCTCGGCGCCGGGGACCCCACGCTGGTCGTCCCGGCCCAGTCGCTCGGGCCTGCGGAGGTGCGCTGGCTTGACGACACCGGCAGTGACTGGCTCCTGCTGACGGCCCGCGGGTTCAGCGCCCTGCACTCGGGAATCTGCACGCCTCTTGACACCCAGGCCTCGGCGTTCGCGCGCGCCAACACGCCGACCTCGGTGGCACGGCTTGAGGACGGCGTCCTGGCCGTCGGGACGCTCCAGGGAGGGATAGGCCTCGTCGACAGGGAAGGGTCCCTCCTGCGTGTCTTCGATGTGAAGTCGGGCCTCCCGTCGAACCAGGTCTACTCGCTCTTTGTCGACCGGGCGGGGGCGCTCTGGGACATGGGCCCGGCGAGCATCGTGCGCCTCGCCATGGGGGCCGACTGCTCCTCGTACGGTGCCCGGAGCGGATACCCACCGGGAGGAATCAGCTCCCTTGCGCGCTCCGGGGATTCCCTCCTTGGCGTCTCGCACAGCGACATACTGCGCCTTTCACCCGATCCGGACTCGGGCGGCGCCGGCCGCTTCGTGCCGCTCGGGATCAAGAGCAGCCGGTTCTACAGCCTTCTCTCGACTCCGGCGGGGCTCGCGGTGGGGCATTTCCACGGGCTCGGACTTCTGTCTGGCGGCGGCATGAGGCCGGTCGTGGGCCCCCGCGACGTCGTGTTTCGATTGAGCCCGTCCGTGTCGGCACCCGGCAGGCTCCTCGCCTCCCTTTACGAAAGCGTCCTCTCGGTCGACCCGGACTCCGGGGCCTCGCGCATCGTCGCCGACGCGCTGCCCGACTACGGCGACACGGTCGTCGATGAGCCCTCGGGACGCGTGTGGATAGGGACCCCATCCAGGGGCCTCTTTGTTTCAGGGGCCGCCGGCACGAAGGCGGAACCCGCCGGGCCGCGCTTTGGCCCCTTCCCCGCGGTCGGGCCGGCGCTTGTCGCCAGGGCCGGCCCGAACGTTGTCGTGCTCGCGAACGGCTGCGCATTCGCCATGGAAGCCGGCGGCGACCGGTTCCGGCAGGTCGCGGGCCTTCCCTCGGGAAGCCCCCTCGCCATCTCGAACGCCGACAGCAGCGGGGCCGTGTGGGCGGCGCTCGCCCCGGGCCCGGGCGGCCGCACGCCGGTCCTCGGTAGGATAGCCCCAGGGGAGGCCGGGGCCACATGGATCCCGCAGTCGTTCGAGGGGATATCCGGAATCGGCTCCCTAGTCGGCCTGCAGGTCGTTCGCTCGGCGGACCACGACGAGCTCTGGATCGAGGGAACGGAGTCGCTGCTGCGCGCGGGGCCCAAGGCCCTGGCGGCGTGTCCACCCCCTCCCAGGCCCCAGATCCGGGCGTGGCTGAGAACCGGGGAGCGGCTGGGAGGGACTCCGGCGGACGGCGCCCTACCGTACTCAACCCAGGGGATTCACATCGAGTGCAGCTCCCTTGATTTCGGGATGAGGGAATCGGAGCGGTTCCAGATGATGCTCGGCGGCGCCGAGGCCCAGTGGTCGTCCCCCGGGGACTCCTCCGAGAGGGACATCTCGGGCCTTAGGGAGGGGGACTATGACTTCAAGGCGAGGCTCGTGAGCGACTCCGGCGTGGCGGGCGAGGCGGCCGAGCTGCATTTTTCGATCGCGCCTCCATGGTGGAGGACGTCGCTTTCGCGCGCGGGCTTCGGCGCCTTCGCTCTGCTCGGGATTCTCGCGCTGCTCAGGCTGCGCACCGGTGCGCTCAGGCGAAGGGCTGAGCTCCTGGAGAGGCTGGTCCGACGAAGGACGCAGGAACTGGAGAGGGCGAACGCGGCGAAGAGCGAGTTCGTGGCCAACATGAGCCACGAGATCCGCAACCCGATGGGCGGCATCCTCTCGTCCGCCCGCGAACTGTCGCGCGCCCCGCTGGATCCCGAGCGCCGGCAGGCCGTCGCGACCCTGCAGAGCTGCGCCACGTTCCTCGCCTCGCTCGTCGAGGACGTGCTCGACTTCGCCGCAGTCGAGGCAGGGTCCTACAAGGTCTCGCGGGCGCCTCTTAGCCCGCGCGACGTCCTTGGCAACGTGGTCCAGATGCTCCAGGCCAAGGCCGACGGCGCAAGCCTGGGCCTGACCGTCGATCCCTCCCTTCCCGCCAGGGTCATGGGCGACGCCGCCCGCATCCAGCAGGTCCTGGTCAACTTCACGGTGAACGCCCTCAAGTTCGGCGGCAGGACGATCGTGCTCTCCGCGAGGGCGCAGGGCGGCCAGCTCGAGTTCGCGGTTTCCGACGACGGCGACGGCATCCCCCGCGACGAGCAGAAGAACCTTTTTGTCCGGTTCTCCCGGCTGAAGGCCGCGCGCAACTCCGCCGTGCCGGGGACAGGCCTCGGGCTCGCCGTCAGCCGCGTGCTGGCGGAGCGGATGGGGGGATCGGTCGGCTTCACCACCGCCGCGGGGCGCGGATCGGTCTTCTTCCTCAGGATTCCCCTTGTCGACGCGGCCCGCGACGGCAACAAGGCACCGCCGAACGTCCTCGGGGCCCGGGCCCTTGTCGTCGAGGACATCAAGTACAACGCCCGGGCCCTAGGCTCCATGCTCACCGAAAATGGATTCGAGGTCGACTTCGCGGAGGACGGCAAGGCGGCCCTCGCCCTCCTCTCGTCCGTCCCCTACCGGGTCGTCTTCCTCGACTGCGACATCCCGCGCATCGACGGGCTCGAGGTGGCACGCCTCCACCGTTCATCGGAGCGGCCGGGGGCGCGTACCCTCATCGTCGCGACGACGGCCTATTCTTCGCCAGGTGACCACGGGAGATGCATCGCGGCAGGCATGGACGCCTGCATGGCGAAGCCGATCACTCCCGAAAGGCTGATCGAGGTCCTTTCGGAGCTCGCGGGACCGGAAATCCGCCCGGACGCGGGTTCGGCGGGCCTCGACCTGCGCCTGATCCTGAGGCCCTCGGACGGATCGCCCGAGGGAAGGGACCGCGCACTCGCCAGCTACGTCGCGGCGCTCGACGAGGCCATGGATGGCGCAGCCGGCCCCCACCCGATTCCCTCGCGCCCAACGGTCTCATCCGCCGCGCACCGGGTGCTCTCGCTGGCCCGCTTGGTGGGCGCCCAGGACCTGGCGCGCACCGCGGCCGACATCCAGGACTACGCCGGGGTCTACACCGACTCGGAGCTGGCAGCGGAGATCGGCAAGTTGCGGCGACAGGCCTCCGATGTCAGGTCGACCCTGGCCCGCGGACTGGGCAACCCTCCCCTTAATCCGCCTTGGGCTTCTTGAACTCCTTGTGCTCCTTTTTCTCGAAGTCCTGAATGTCGTTGAACAGGGCGACGGCCTCGTCGTTGCGGCCGGCGGCGAGGGCATCCACGAGCTTGGCGAGCCTGTCCTGAAGCTCCTTGATGCCGGCCCTGAAGTCATCGACGAACTTGGCGCGCTGGCTTTCCGGGAGGTCCATCGCCTTCGCCGGGGTGAATTCGACCGCCTCCCTCGCCGCCTTCTGCATGGAGGCTAGGAGCTCGAGCGACGAGGCGTTCTGCGCCGGGTCGGCGATCTGCTTCTTCAGCTTCCTGACGGCCTTGCCCATCGTGTCCATCCGGGTCTCAAGGTCGGTCTTCTTCTCGTCGGAGGCCGCGCCCTTGGGAGTCGACGGGGGCACGGGCACGGGGAGAGAATCGGCGCGCGAGAGGACGGGCGCCACAACGGAGAAGGCAAGGAGCCAGGCCAGGGAACGGGAAATCTTCATGGTTGTGCGGGTGGTGTTTTTCGGAGGGATGGGGGTGAGGATCATCGGCCAGACGCACGCGACGGCAAATCGTTTCTGGATTCCGGGCGCCGCTTCCTGGGTGCACCCAGGCTCAGGTCGTGAATGAGGATGGCGGCGGCGGCGGAAACGTTGAGGGACTCCACAAGTCCGCTGCCCGGGATCGTCACAAGCCGCGTGCAGGCCGCCTCGACCGGCGGCGAAAGGCCATGCTCCTCATTCCCAAGGACCAGGGCCCAGGGCGCGTCGCGCTTGCCGTGCGGCGCCCCGGCGGCGCCTCCACGGGTCGCGGCGCCGACCACGTCGAAGCCCGCGGCCGCGAGGGCGCGCAGGAATGTGGGTATGGAGGGGGTGACGCAGATCTCGACCGCGTCCATTCCCCCCTCCGCGACACGGTAGGCAGCGGCGCCCGGACGCGCCGACGAGGCCTCGCCTGAGATCACGATCCTTGGCACGCCGAAATACGCGGCCGTGCGAACGATGGCCCCCAGGTTGTGCGCGTTTCCGATCCGGTCGAGCACGACGAGGTTCTCGTTGCGCTGGCTCCAGACAGCGGCGTCGCCCGGCGTGGGGGCGGGCGGCGGTGTGTCCTCGACAACCGCGACGATCCCGCCGTGGTGCACCGTGTCGGCGATCTTCTCGAGCTCCGACGGCTCCACGCAGCGGTAGACCTTTTTTGCGGCGGCAAGGGCGCTGCACATCGCCCCGACCTTCTTCGACCTCGGCAGGTCGAAGAAGAGCCTGACGATGGACGATGGGTCGCGCTGGTAGCGGGCGCGGACCGCCGCGAGGCCGCAGATGGTGATTTCGCTGTCCTTCATGGTTTGAGGCTCCCCATCACGGTAAGCTCCTCACGGTCGTGGTAAAGGTGAACAATCCTGACCCCGGCCCCATGCAGCATGAACGGCGAGCCCTCGGAGCGAAGGCTAGCCAGCAGGGCGATCGGGTCCACCCGGCCGAACTTCAGGTTCACGATGAAGCGCCTGCACCACCGCCCCGCGAGCCACGGCCGGACAATCGACTCCACCACCTTCTGGGGGTCCTCGAGCATGTCGCTAAAGAGCCAGTCGTACACGGCATTCTTGCCGGGACTGAATCCAAACGCGTCGTCGCAGCGATGGTCGATCAGCGGGTGGCCGAGCGCCCCTCCCTTCATGGGGCCGTTGTCGACCGCGACCACGTGCGCCCCGCGCTTCGCGGCGCTGTAGCTCCATCCCCCCGGCGCGGCGCCCAGGTCGCAGACGGTCTCGCCGGGCGCCGGCTCCGCGCCGATTATCCCGTAGGACTCCTCGACCTTAAGGTACGAGCGCGACGGCGCCGCGTCGTCGTCCGCCATCCTGCATGGGCCGTTCATGTGCGCCGAGCGGGCGACATGCGCCTTTCCAAAATCCGTGAACCAGACAAAGAGGCCGCGCGCCGGCCCCAGTCGGGGGCGCTCGCTCGAGGCGAGCCGTGCGACCCTCCCAAGCTTTCTCCTTAGGAGCTCCCGGAAGGCGGCCTCGACGGAGGCGACCCTCCTGCCCAGGCCGGTGATTTCCGGGCCGCCGCCAAACACGCATGGCCAGCGCTCCTCGATCCGCTCGCCCCTCAGCGTCTCGGCAAACCGATCCATGATTCCCTGAGCGAGCTCATTGACGCCCTGTCCCAATACGGGAACAGGCGACTCGAGGAGCATGTGCGCAAACGCCGCGCCGCCCAGCCGCGCCACGAGACCTTCCTCGCTGGCGGCGGTGCCCTGCCCGGCGATCACCCAGCCCGGGCCACTCTCGCCGGCTGCAAGCCCGAGGCCCGCGACTTCACGCGCAAGGAGTCCCTCGTACCCTGATTGGCAGACCACGAGGGCCCCGGTGGATGGCATGTCGGCGGAGCTAATCCGAGGAGAGGATCCCGTTCAAAGCAAAAGGTCCGCCGGAAGCACGCCGTGGCCCTGCATGATATGCGCCACCGAGATCCGGCTTCCCTCCAGCGAATATCCCCCCTGGAAGGGGTTCTCGGCTAGGAAGAGGGGGGTATCGAGGTCGGCGTAGCCGAATCCCCCGAGGCCTGCGGCGAAGCAGGCCGAAGTGGACATCGCCAGGACGGATTCGACATTTCCCCCGATCATCAGACCCAGCCCCTCTTCCCGCGCCGCTCCCACAACATCGAGCGCCCCCGAGACTCCGTCCTTCATCAGCTTGATGTTGACGACCTGCGCGGCGCCGCGGCGTGCCACCTTGCGAACATCGGCGGCGGTGGCGACGCTCTCGTCGGCGGCGATGGTCCAGCCCGTCTCGGCCCCAAGGGCCCGCATGCCGTCAAGGTCGTCCTTCGAAAGCCACTGCTCCAGGAGGAGCGGCCGGATCCCCAGCGTCCGAAGGCCCGCCGCCAGCTCGGAGGCACCCTCACGCCCCAGACCCGCGTTCCCGTCCAGGATGAGGGGGGATCCCGGGGCCGCCTCGAGGATTGCAGCCATGCGGGCGAGGTCGGCTGCAACACCCCCTGCCCCTCCCACCTTGGCCTTGATGATCCTTATCCCCCTCCCGACGATGGCCTTCGCGGCCTGCGCGGCCTCCCCGGGGGTCCCCGTCGTTATTGTCATGTCGGTCTCGAGCTCGGTGCCGGCCCCGCCAAAGTGGCGCCAGAGCGAGACGCCCCGGCTGCGCGAGGCGGCGTCGAGGAGGGCCGTCTCCAACGCGCATAGCGCCGCCCCGCAGGCCGGCGGCGACGATGCCCTGAACTCGGTCCCGATTCCCTTCCAGTCCTCGGCGTCGCGCCCCTCCAGCCAATTCGCGGCCCGGGCCAGGAGGTCGAGCGTTCCGGCCTGCGTCTCCCCGTTGAAGGCGGGAAAGGGCGCGGCCTCTCCCCGGCCGACCGTCCCGTCGGCCAGCTCCACCGTTACGAGTGCATTGGCCGCGAGCGCGAGGGTGCCCCGGGAGATCCCGAACGGTGCGAGGAGCGGGATGTCCATCGGGGCGACCCGCACCCTACGGATCGAGGTCGGATGGAGCGCGGGGGCCATGCGGTTAAAGTCTTCCCCGCAGGGGATGAATTGCAAACCGCCAAGTCGCGGGTCTAGCAATGGGTCCACATGCGCGTCCTGATTGCGTTCGACAAGTTCAAGGACTCGATCGGCGCCGCCAAGGCGTGCGAGATCGCGGCCTCGGCCGTGGCCGCCGAGCGGCCGCAGTGGCAGGTCGACCGGTGCCCGCTCACGGACGGCGGCGAGGGATTCATGGACATCCTGACGCGCGCCGCCGGGGGCGCCGAGGTCCCCAAGGCGGCCACGGGCCCGAGGGGGGGCACGATCCCCGCGTCCTTCGGCATGGTATCAATGGACAGGATACCCGATGCCGCGCGCCTGCGGCTTGGCCCGGCCGCGGCCGGTCCCGGCGGCACGGTCGCCATCGTCGAGATGGCCGCAGCTAGCGGGCTCGCCCTGCTGGAGCCCGGCATGCGCGATCCGTGGCGGGCGTCCTCCGTCGGCACGGGCGAGCTCATCCGGGCCGCGGCCAATGCCGGGGCGCGGGCCATCCTGCTCGGCGTCGGCGGCAGCGCGACCCATGACCTGGGGCTCGGGGCCCTGGGCGCACTCGGGGTGCGATTCGAGGGGTCTTCCGGGAAGGCGCTTTTCCCCCTCGTCCCCGCGGACTGGAAGTCGCTGCGGCGGATCGAGGGCACCGTGGCAGCAGGCCTCCCTCCCCTGCTCATCGCCTGCGACGTCGACAATCCGCTCCTCGGCCCGCGCGGCGCCCTGGCCGTCTACGGAAGACAGAAGGGCCTGGATCCGGCCGACTACGCCGGCCTCGAGGCCGAGACCGGCAGGATCGCGGCGCTCGTGTGCGGGCATTTCAGTCGTCCGGCGGAACTTGTTTCGGTTCCCGGCACCGGGGCTGCGGGCGGAATCGCTTTCGGCCTCATGGCGGCGGCGGGCGCGTCCCTTCTGCCCGGCTTCGACCTTGTCTCCTCCTGGCTCGACCTTGACGCGCGCCTGGCGGAAGCGGACGTGGTCATGACCGGGGAGGGTCGCTTCGACGACTCGTCCCTGAGCGGGAAGGGACCCGGCACCGTCGCCCGCCGCGCCCTTTCCCAGGGCAAGCAGGTCCATGTCTTTGCCGGGGAGGTCTCGCTGTCCCAATCCGTGGCAGGCCTCCACACCCATCCCGTCACGCCGCCGGGCACGGCGCTGGCAATAGCTCTCTCCCGAGCACCGGAGTTTCTCGGCGACGCCGTGCGCCGCGCCCTCTCCCGTCGATGAAACGTCTCGACCAAGCTCCGCCGGCTGATGATATTTTTTCGATGCTCAGTTTCCTCCCCCGTTCGGTCCGGCGCACCCTCTCAAGCGTTGCGCCCCTCCTGGGATTGATCGGGTGCACGACGACCCCTCCAAAGCCCGCCCCGGAAGCGGTGGCAAAGGTGGCCGCGCCCGCCCCGCAGGCGGCTCCCAAGATTCCCTTCGACCCGGCCCACCCGGTCATGCTCGGAATCGATGTTCTTGAGGCGGATGGATTTGCGATCCTAAAGGGCAAGTCCATCGGACTCCTTACCCACGCCGCAGGGGTGAACATGCATGGCGTCAGCACGATCGACGTCCTGCGCCGCGCGCCGGGCGTTCACCTGACGGCGCTCTACGCCGCGGAGAACGGCCTCTACGGCGACCGCCCCAGCGGAATCAACTACCCCGACCATCTCGATCCCAGGACCGGGCTCATGGTCCACTCGCTCTACAACGGGATAAGCTACAACGGGGTCATCGACCGGCCGACGAAGGCCCAGCTCAAGGGGATCGACGCCGTCGTCATAGACCTCCAGGACATCGGCGCGCGAAGCTACACGTTCGTGAGCGCAATGAAGATGTGCATGGAGGGCTGCTTTGAGAACGGCGTAGAGGTGATCGTCCTGGATCGGCCCAATCCGCTTGGCGGACAGAAGGTCGACGGTCCTCCGCTCGATCCGCAGTGGGTGAGCTACGTCGGGGAGTTCCGGGTTCCCTACGTGCACGGGCTTACGATCGGCGAGCTCGCCAAAATGGCCAAGGAGGCCCCCGACATCATGAAGATCCCAGAGGCCAGGCGCCTCGCCGGCAGGCTCACGGTGGTCCCCATGCGCGGATGGCACCGGAGCATGCGGTGGCCCGACACGGGGCTCACGTGGGTGAAAACATCGCCCTACATCCCCGACTACCCCGCCGTCGAGGGCTACCCCATGACGGGACTCGGCTGCCAGATCGGCGGCTTCACGAACGGCATTGGCAGCGCCTACCCCTTCCGCGGGATCACCTATCACGGGGTGCGTATCGATGCCCTTGAAAAGGAGCTGCGCGCCCTGAGGATCCCGGGAATCGATTACCGGAGGGTCAGCGTCCCCAATGCAAAGACGGGACAGCCCGGGCTCGGGCTGTACGTGGAGATCACCGATTGGGACCTGTGGAGGCCCACGGAGCTAAGCCTCCAGATGATGAGGCTCGCCTGCAAGTACGACGCCCACAACCCGTTTGCGACGGCGCAGAAGAAGGACATCAACCTGTTCATGAAGGTCATGGGCTCGACCTCGCTCTTCAACGACCTGGTCGCCCACGGGGCGAAGACCGACGTGGAAGCGTACGAGCGCGACTGGCAGTCGAGGAACGCCATCTACCAGCAGCAGAGCCGCCGGTTCTGGCTCTACTACTGAGTCCCCGGGAGGACGGAATTCCCCGCGGGAGCGCCCACAAAAAAATCGCCATGGGGGCCCGGCCCGCCAAGGATTGCAAGCCCACCGCCCAGCCGGCCATTCCAGGAAATGAAGCCCAATCGAAATAAGACCCGCTTTCGCGTCGCAGTCGTCGGAACTGGTGCCATCGGCGCCGACCACATAGCCAGCTTCAAGCTGCACCCCGCGGCGACGGTCGTGGCGATCGCCGAGGTCTCGCCCGAGCGGGGTCGCGAGGCGGCGGCGCGTTTCGGTGTCCCCGAGGTCGTGACCGACTACCGGAAGCTGCTCGCGCGGGATGACATCGACGTCATATCGGTGGCGGTGCCGAACTACCTCCACGCATCGGTCGCCCTAGATGCGCTCAGGGCGGGCAAGCACGTCATGCTCGACAAGCCGATGGCGACCAACGCCCGCGACGCGGCAAAGTTGGTCCAGGAGGCCAAGAAGCGGGGCGTCCTTTTCATGGTCGGGCAGAATTTCAGGTTCAACTCGGACACCCAGACCGCCCGGCAGATCGTCGAGCGGGGTACGCTTGGCGAAGTCTACCATGCAAAGACCTCCTGGAGGCGCAGGGCCGGGATCCCGAGGATCGGCTCCTGGTTCACGCAGAAGCGGTTCGCCGGCGGCGGGTGCACCTACGACATCGGCGTGCACGCCCTCGACCGCTGCCTGTACCTCATGGGCGAGTTCGACGCGGCCGCGGTGAGCGGGCAGACATTCGCCAAATTCGGCCCGCGCGGCCTTGGAAACGGCGGATGGGGCCGCAGCGAGATCGACCCCAAGGCCCGTTTCGACGTGGACGACCTCTCTATCGCGCTCATCAAGCTCAGGAGCGGAAGGACGGTGCTGCTCGAGGCCTCCTGGGCGGCCCACGGGCCGCACACCGACGTCAACGCGACCGAGCTCTTCGGCACCGAGGCTGGCCTCAGCCTGCCGCCGATCCAGCTCTTCAAGCAGACCAAGGGCGGCTACATGACGGAGGCCGTGGACCTGCTGCCCCCCAAGGTGAACACGAACAGGATGGTCCATTTCATCGACTGCCTGCTCGGCAAGGCGAAGCCCTTCGTCGCACCCGCGGAGTCGCTCGCGGTCCAGAAGATCCTAGACGCCATCTACCTGTCGGCGGCGTCCGGAAGGGAGATACGGATCAAATGAGCGCCAAGGCTCCCTCATCCGCCAAGGCCCGCACGCCCGTCGCCCTGCAGCTATGGTCGGTCCGCGAGGACGTGAAACGCGATTTCGCGGCGGCGGTCGCCGAGGTGGCCGAGATCGGCTACAGCGGCGTGGAGCTCGCCGGCTACGGCAACCTCGACGCAAAGGGGGCGAAGGCGGCCTTGGACGCGGCGGGGCTCAAGGTCGCGGGGATGCATGTGAGCTACGCGAGCCTCAAGAACGACACCCAGTCCGTGATCGGGGACGCCCTGGCGCTCGGGGCGCGCAACGTGGCGTGCTCTTGGTGGCCTCCCGCCCACTTTGTCTCCGCGGCGGCGTGCGAGCGAATCGGCGAACAGCTTGGCGAGGTCGGCCGGGCGCTGCGCCCGTTCGGGATCCGTCTCGGCTTCCACAACCACGACAGCGAGTTCAGGATCTTCGACGGCCGACCGGCCATGGAGTGGATCCTCGGCGCAGCCGAACCGCGGAACCTGTTCGCGGAGGTCGACGTGTACTGGGCCCAGTTCGCCGGGTACTCCCCGGCGAAGTTCATCCTCGACCAAGGTGCACGGGTGCCGCTCATCCACCTGAAGGACAAGATGGAGCTGGGCCAGGGCCCGGTCGGCTTCGCCGAGATCTTCACCGCGGCCGACCAGGTCGGTGCGGCCGAATGGTTCATCGTGGAGCAGGAGGAGTACAGCCATGCGCCAATGAAGTCCGTGCGCCTCTGCTTCGAGCAGATGCGGGCATGGGGCCGGGCTTGAATTTGCCCCAGAACAAAAGTTAAACAGAATAGGATCACCACCATGCCCCGCCCCGTCACCCTCTTCACCGGCCAATGGGCCGACATGCCCCTTGAGACGCTTGCGCCCCTCGTAAAGAAGATGGGCTACGACGGCGTCGAGCTCGCCTGCTGGGGGGACCACTTCGAGGTAGACAAGGCCCTCTCGACCAAGCGCTACGTGCAGGAGAAGTGGGACCTCCTTCGGGCGCACGGCCTCTCGTGCCAGGCCGTGTCGACCCACCTGGTCGGCCAGGCCGTGTGCGACCTCATCGACGACCGCCACCGGTCGATCCTCCCTCCGGACGTCTGGGGCGACGGCAAGCCCGAGGGCGTCCGCCGCCGTGCGGCGAAGAAGATGATCGCCACGGCGAAGGCAGCCCGGAAGTTCTTCGACGCCCGCCCGGGCGCCAGGGCGCCTGGGGCGTTTCCCGCCGTGGTCAACGGATTCACGGGTTCGTCGATCTGGCACTCCCTCTACGCCTTCCCCCCCACTTCGCAGGAGTACTGGGAGAAGGGCTTCCAGGATTTCGCGGCCCGCTTTGGACCCATCCTCGAGGAGTTCGAGGCATGCGACGTCAACTTCGGACTCGAGGTCCACCCGACCGAGATCGCCTTCGACACGGCAAGCGCGCACCGCGCCGTGGAGGCCGTCAAGGGCCACAGACGATTCGGGTTCAACTACGATCCCTCCCACCTTGGCTACCAGGGCGTCGACTACGTCGGGTTCATCCGCGCCTTCGGAAAGCGCATCTACCACGTGCACATGAAGGACGTGTGGTGGGGCCACGGCGACGGCTCCGCAGGCGTCTTCGGCGGTCACACGAATTTCGGCGACCCCCGCCGCTACTGGGATTTCCGGTCGCTCGGCCATGGGGACATCAATTTCGAGGAGATCATCGTTGCGCTCAACGACGTCGGTTACCGTGGCCCGCTCTCCGTCGAGTGGGAGGACATCCGCATGGACCGAGTCCATGGCGCCACGGAGGCCGCCGCATTCGTCCGAAAGGTCGACTTTCCCCCGAGCGCGCTCGCATTCGACGCAGCGTTCGACAAGAAGAACCAGTGACCAGGGCCCGACGAGGCACGGCACAAATCCCCTAGAAACACCATGCGCAGAAAACTTCGTTTTGGGATGATCGGCGGAGGCCGCGGCGCCTTCATAGGCGCGGTGCACCGGGTGGCGGCCATAATGGATGGCCACGCTGAGCTGGTGGCCGGCGCCTTCTCAAGCGACGCCGTCCGCTCGAAGCTCTCGGGCGCGGACCTTCTCCTGGACCACACCAGGGTCTATGGCTCCTACCGCGAGATGGCCGAGGCCGAGGCGGCGATGCCGAAGGAGAAGCGCCTGGACTTCGTGGCGATCGTGACGCCGAACCACCAGCATTTCGAGGTGGCAAGCCTCTTCCTGAAGGCGGGTTTCAACGTCGTCTGCGACAAGCCGGTCACGTTTGACATGGCCCAGGCCAAGAAGCTGCGGGCAATCGTGAACCGCACGAAGAAGGTCTTTGTCCTGACCCACAACTATACGGGTAACGCGATGGTGAAGCAGGCCCGGGAGTTCGTGCGCGACGGCACCCTCGGAAAGATCCGGAAGATCGTGGTCGAGTACCCGCAGGGCTGGCTTGCCGACGCCGTCGAGCGCACGGGACAGAAGCAGGCATCGTGGCGCACCGATCCGAAGCGCTGCGGCGTCGCCGGCTGCATGGGCGACCTCGGCACGCACGCGGACAACCTTGCGCGCTACATAACCGGACTTGAGACCGAGGAGTTGTGCGCCGACCTGACGACCTTCGTGAAGGGCCGACGCCTGGACGACGACGGCAACGTCCTGGTGCGCTACAAGGGCGGCGCGAAGGGGATTCTTCACGCCTCACAGATCTGCGTCGGCGACGAGAACAACCTCAATATCCGGGTCTACGGGACGCTGGCCTCCCTGGAGTGGCACCAGGAGCACCCCAACGAGCTCGCCGTCAAGTTCGTCGACAAGCCCCGGCAGATATGGCGCCGGGGCAACAGCTACATTGGTGACGAGGCCAAGCGTTTCACGCGGCTGCCCTTTGGCCACCAGGAGGCCTACCTCGAGGCGTTCGCCAACATCTACCGCGAGGCGTTCCGCGCCATCATTGCGGAGGTGGAGGGGCGCCCGATCCCGCGAAAACTCGATTACCCGACAGTCGATGACGGCATCAAGGGCATGGCCTTCATAGACGCCGTGGTTAAGAGCAGCCGCCTAGGCGCCCGCTGGGTGAAGCCGGCATCACCCTAGGCCCCCGCCGATTTGCCGGGGGAGGCCCTCGGGCCCGCGCCCGCTCACATGCGGCAGATCAGCAGCTCCCGCTCGTAGATCATCTCCTTCGGGAGACGGTCGTGGAGGTCGAGGAAGAGCTCCTCGTGGCTCATGACCTCGGAACGCCATGACACCCGGTTGAACGACTGGAGCTCGTCAAACCGCTCGCGCGGGAACGTGATTCCGGTCCAGTCGATGTCCTCATACCGGGGCATCCACCCAATCGGCGTCTCCTTGGCGAGGCTCTTTCCCCTCGCGCGGTCCACGATCCACTTGAGGATCCTCATGTTCTCGCTGAATCCCGGCCACATGAACTTCCCGTCCTCGTCCTTGCGAAACCAGTTCACGTGGAATATCCGGGGCGTCTCGCTCAGGCTTTTCTGCATCAGGATCCAGTGCCCGAAATAGTCCCCCATGTGGTAGCCGCAGAACGGCAGCATGGCCATCGGGTCCCGGCGGACCTTGCCGATGGTGCCCGCGGCGGCGGCGGTCATTTCCGATCCCATTGTCGCTCCCAGGTAAACACCGGAGCTCCAGTTGAAGGCCTGGTAGACAAGCGGGATCGTGCTGGCACGCCTCCCTCCGAAGACGATGGCGCTGATCGGGACGCCGTCGGGCCTCTCCCAGTCGGGGTCGATCGTCGGGCACTGGGACGCGGGAGCAGTGAACCGGGCGTTCGGGTGCGCCGCCGGCCGGCCGCATCCAGGCGTCCATTCCTTGCCCTGCCAGTCGGTGAGGCGCGCCGGGGGCGTGTCCGTCATCCCCTCCCACCAGACCCCGCCCTCGGGCGTGAGGGCCACGTTCGTGAAGATGGTGTTCCTCGAGAGGGCCGCCATGGCGTTGGGGTTTGTCTTGGCCGATGTCCCCGGCGCCACGCCGAAGAATCCCGCCTCGGGATTGATCGCCCTCAGGCGGCCGTCGGCGTCGGGCTTGAGCCACGCAATGTCGTCACCGAGCGTCCACACCTTCCATCCCTGGTCGGTGAACGACTTGGGCGGCACCAGCATCGCGAAGTTGGTCTTTCCGCAGGCACTCGGGAACGCCGCGCTCACGTAGGTCTTCTCCCCCTGCGGGTTCTCGACCGCGAGGATCAGCATGTGCTCCGCCATCCACCCCTCGTCGCGGGCAATGTTGGAGGCGATCCGAAGCGCGAAGCATTTCTTGCCCAGGAGCGCGTTGCCTCCGTAGCCCGAGCCGTAGCTCCAGATCTCGCGGCTTTCCGGGAAATGGACGATGTACTTGTCCGGGTTGCACGGCCACGGAACATCCTTCTCCCCCTTCTTCAGGGGCGCGCCGACGGAGTGCATGCAGGGGACGACGCGCTTCTCCGCCTTGTCGATCTCCTTGAACACGGGGACGCCGATCCTCGACATGATGCGCATGTTCGCGACCACGTAGGGCGAGTCCGTAAGCTGGACGCCGATCTGAGCCATCGGCGAACCGACCGGGCCCATGCTGAAGGCCAGGACGTACATCGTGCGGCCGCGCATGCTGCCGCTGAAGACCTCCCTGAGCTTGCGCCGCATGTCGAAGGGGTTGACCCAGTTGTTCGTCGGGCCCGCGCCGTCGCGCGAGTTTGAGCAGATGAAGGTCCGGTCCTCGACGCGGGCGACGTCACCCGGATTGCTGCGCGCGTAGAAGCAGCCCGGCCACATTTCCTGGTTCAGCTCGATGAAGGTCCCGTTGGAGACCATCAGCCTGCAAAGGTCGTCGTATTCCTCCTTCGAGCCGTCCACCCAGTGCAGGGAGTCCGGTTTGCATAGCTCCGACATCTTTTCGACCCAGCGGAGTAGGTGCTCGTTCTTGCTAAGAGGTGTCGCGGGATTGCGTTTGTTCATAGTAGTCCCGTGGAGGACCGCCGAGATTGCATTACGCGGTGCAGGCAACGCAAGGTTCGGGCCCGTGCGGAATGCAGGCTGGCTACGGTTTCACCTCTTCTAATAAGCGGTATTTCAAGAGGGGCGCGACGGCGCCGCGAATACGGCAATGCGTTCACACAGACCCGCCTGCGAACGGCTCGGTACCGGTGGAATTTGACCGCACGCGGAAAAAGGGTACCTAGGACGTGTGCCGACGTCGAACCAGGATGGGGGAAAGCCGCGCCATGTCCTTCAGGAAATCGCCCGCCGTGCGATGCTCGACCGCGGCCTTGCACCCGACTTTTCGCCCGCCGCCGTGGTCGAGCTCGCGGCGATCGGCGCGGCCCCGTTGAGGCGGCCCCCGTCGGCGCGCGATCTGCGCGGGCTCCTCTGGTGCTCCATTGACAATGATGACTCGCGCGACCTGGACCAGCTCTCGGTGGCGCAGTCCCTGCCGGACGGTTCCTCGAAGGTCCTCGTCGCGATCGCCGACGTCGACAGCCTTGTGAGGAAGGGAACGGCCATCGACGAGCACGCCCGCACCAACACCACATCCGTCTACACAGCCGGAGGCATTTTCCCGATGCTCCCCGAGAAGCTGTCGACGGATCTCACCTCGCTCGGGTACGGAGTCGAGCGGCTCGCATGCATCATCGAGATGGTGTTCGACAAGGACGGCGCCCTCAAGGGATCGGACGTCTACACGGCGGTCGTGACGAACAAGGCGAAGCTGGCCTACAACTCCGTGGCCGCGTGGCTCGAGGGCACGGGCCCGATCCCCGCCGCCGTGGAGGCGGTCCCCGGCCTCGGCGACAACATCACGCTCCAGCACCGAGTCGCCGATCAGCTCCGGGCTCTGCGCCACATGCGCGGCGCGCTCTCCCTTGAGACGCTCCAGGCGAGGGCCGTCTTCAACGGGGACGTCCTGACCGACCTGCTCCCCGACCAGAGCAACTCGGCGAAGAGCCTGATCGAGGAATTGATGGTCGCCGCAAACGGCGTGACGGCCCGCTTCCTCGGCACGCACAACCTCCCTTCAATCCGCCGGGTCGTGCGCACCCCGGCGAAGTGGGGCCGGATCGTCGAGCTCGCGGCGACGCACGGCTCCAGCCTTCCCTCCCAGCCGGACGGGCGGGCGCTCGAGCAGTTCCTGGTCGCCGCGCGAAAGGCCGACCCGGCGTACTTCCCGGACCTGTCGCTTTGCGTTATAAAGCTTCTGGGCCGCGGCGAATACGTCGTCGAGTTCCCCGGAGGAACCGTGGCGGGGCACTTCGGCCTCGCCGTCG
>Ga0265327_10002217_pt1 | contig 21198 bp, 19 predicted proteins | sample 41621metaG_FD_202089 | JGI IMG/M metagenome (GOLD analysis project Ga0265327, IMG submission 202089) | Rhizosphere microbial communities from Carex aquatilis grown in University of Washington, Seatle, WA, United States - 4-16-21 metaG | ecosystem: Host-associated > Plants > Roots > Rhizosphere...
CGACCGGGCCGGCGGCCGGGGTACCGACGCCCACCGCGGTGACCGGGATGGGTCCGACGGGTGCCGGTGCGGGCGCGGGCGGCGGAGCCTGCGGCAGCAGGAACGGCGGCAGGTTGAACGGGTTCGGCGGGGCGGTGTCCAGCGCCGGGGCGTCCGGTGCGGGGATGGGCGCGGCGACTGGCGCGGGCCCGCCCTGCAGGCAGAACACCGCGCAATTCTGCTTCGGTTCGGCCGGCCCGGGCAGCGGACCCGTGCGCCCCATCTGCAGCGCGGGTGTCATGGCCAGCGGGTCGTCGGACGGCAGTCCCATCGCGTTGATGGGCAGGCCCGGCCCGAGCCCCTCGGGGTTGTCGAGGTGCTGGTCGCCGATGGCGGGCGGCGGCCCGACGATCGGCGGGAGGTTCACCGGCGCGATACCGGTGACGTAGGCCTTCGCCCAGCCGAGCACGTTCTGCGCGTAGGGCATCGAGTTGTTGTAGCGCAGGATCGCGGTCAGTACCTGGGACGGATCACGCAGGTTCAGCCCGCCGCTGCACAGGTAACGGGCCGCGGCCAGGGATGCGTCGTAGACGTTCTGCACGTCGGGCTTGCCGTCGCCGATGGCGTCCGCGGCGTAGCGCGCCCAGGTGCCGGGCAGGAACTGCATGGGACCCAGGGCCCGGGCGTAGGTGACCCGGCCGGCCGCGATGGTCTGGACGATGACCTCGTTGCCGGCCAGCGTGCCGTCGAGGACGGGGCCGAGAATCGGGGTGAGCGCGGTGCCCCGGGCATCGGTCGCGCCGCTGTTGGCGTGCCCGGACTCGATACGCCCGATGCCGGCCAGCAGATTCCAGCTGATGCCGCAGCCGGGCGCATTGGTCGCCATGATCTTCTCGGCGGTGCGGTAGGCGTTGAGCACGACGGGCGGAATCCGCAATCCGCCGGGCGCCATCACCAGCGACGCCGGCGGCGGCGACAGCGCGGTGGTCGGATCCATGTGGAGGGCGCGGGGAATCTGATCGGATGCCACCACGGTCATGCCGGTCCGGTCTCGGGGGCCGGGGGTGGTGGGGGTGACGGCCGCCAGCGGCGTGATGCCCGTGGTGGCGGTGTTGTGTACCGGTGTTTGTCGAGTCGGCGCGGAACCGCCGACGGCCAGCATCAGAACCAGCGGCGCGACGACGGCGACGCCGGCCAGCGGCCGACGCAGCGCCTTGGCGATCTGTCGGCGCCGGCCGGGCACCGCTTCAGCAAAGCCGACAGCAAAGTCGACGTTGTCACCGGCGGCGGCGTCGTAGTCCTCGAAGGCGTCGTCAACCGGCTCTGAGTCACCGACAGGTGCGTGGGAGTCGGTGGTAGGCGCAGTGTCGTCCGCGAAATCTGCGGTGTCGCCCCCGTTGTGCACTAAGCCATCCTATGAAAGTGGAATACCGGAGTGACCCCGGTGACCTGTGTGGTGATCCAAGTCACCATACCTATTCCGAGGGCGGTTGGCGTAGCAATGTTTCCGCAGAATGGAAACTCTCATCAACTGCTGCGCCGGAGTCGGCCGCCGGGTCGCCGAGGGTGTCGTTCTCCCCGGCCGGCGGCCGTGACTTTCCGGTCTTGCGCTTGCCGGATCCGCCCTTGGCGCCGTTCTGCTGAGCAATCAACGTCCGCAACTCGTCGAGCTCGCGGCGGAGGTAGTCGCGGGTGGCCACCTCGCCGACGGCGAGCCGCAGCGCGGCCAGTTCGCGGGCCAGGAATTCGGTGTCGGCTTTGGTTTGAGCCGCGCGCCGGCGGTCCTCTTCGAGCGACACGCGGTCCCGGTTCTCCTGGCGGTTCTGCGCCAGCAGGATCAGTGGCGCCGCGTATGCGGCCTGTGTCGAGAACGCCAGATTCAGCAGGATGAACGGGTACGGGTCGAACTGCAGGCTGATGGCGATCAGGTTGAAGGCGATCCAGATGATCACGATCACCGTCTGGATGAGCAGGTATTTGCCCGTGCCCAGGAACCGGGCGATCGACTCACTGAATTGGCCGACCGCTTCGACGTCCACCCGCGGGGTGAGCCGGAAGCGAGAGGTACGGGGGATGTCCAGGCGTTGCCGCGCCGAAGGCTCGCTCACCGGCCTGCTCCCGAGATGTTGTCAGTGATGGCCTGGGTCGAGCCCGGTCCGGGTTCGTCCGCGCTGCGCCAACCGGAAGGCAGCAGGTGGTCGAGCAGGTCGTCGACGGTGACGGCGCCCAACAGGTGGTTCTCGTCGTCGACCACCGGCGCGGACACCAGGTTGTATGCGGCGAAGTAGCGCGTCACCTCGGCGAGCGAGCTGGCTGGGGACAGCACCGGCAGATCGGTGTCGAGGATGCCGCCGACCTGGGTGGCCGGCGGTTCCCGCAGGAGGCGCTGCGTATGCACGAGACCCAGGTAGCGGCCGGTCGGTGTCGCGGTGGGCGGGCGGGCCACGAAGGTCATGGACGCCAGCGCCGAGGTGAGTTCGGGGTCGCGGACGCGGGCGAGCGCCTCGGCGACTGTGGTGTCCGGCGCGAGGACGACGGGCTCGGGCGTCATCAGACCACCGGCGGTGTCAGGGGAGTGCTGAAGCAGGCGGCGGACAGGCTCCGAGTCCTCGGGGTCCATGCGGTCCAGCAGCACCGCTGCGCGGGTGGCGTCGAGCTCGCCGAGCAGGTCGGCCGCGTCGTCGGGATCCATCTCTTCCAGCACGTCCGCGGCGCGCTCGGTGCCCAGCTGGTTGAGCAGTTCCGCCTGTTCGGGTTCGGAGAGCTCCTGCAGGATGTCGGCCAGCCGCTCGTCGTCGAGAGCCCGGACCACTTCGTGGCGACGCTTGGCCGGCAGGTCGCGCAGTGCGTCGGCGACCTCGACGGGGCGCTGGCCGTCGAACTGCTCCAGCAACTGGGCCACGCCCTGGCCCGGCAGCGCGAGCGCCGACGGCGTGAGTCCGGTGACGTTCTGCCATTCCACCACGTGCACCGTGGTGCGCCGGCCCAGCCGGCGGTGGCGCACCGCCACGCGGGTGACCAACCAGTCACGCGACCGCGTCTGTTCGATGGCGAGGTCGACCACGACGACGTCGATGCCGGCGAGCTGTTCGAGCTCCGGATCCGTGACGCGGACGCGGGTGTCCAGAATCTGCCCGAGGACCAAGGCCTCGCCAGGCCGTTGTTCGAACCGACGCAGCGAGATCGTCGCTCCCGTGAGGGTGACGGAATTGTGCTCGATCGCGGTCACGCGAAGGATCGGGACGAAAATTCTCCGGCGCGTGGTCAGCTCCACGACCAGGCCGAGCACCCGCGGTTGCTGGCGGATGACGCCCATGCTCACGACCACGTCGCGAACGCGGCCGACCGATTCTCCGTCGGGGCCCAATACGACCAACCCGGCGAGTCTTGCCACGTAGACCCTGTTGACCGCCACCATGCTCCACAGGGTAGAGAGTGGGGTTGTGGAGAACGTGTATCGGCCCCGCCGTACCTGCCTGTCCGTTCCGGGAAGCAGCGACAAGATGATCGCCAAGGCCAAGACGTTGCCGGCCGATCAGGTGTTCCTCGACCTCGAGGACGCGGTCGCGGCCGACGCGAAGGCCGCGGCGCGGACCCGGGTGGCGGAGGCGTTGTGCGAGCCGGGTTGGGCGGGCCAGCTGCGTGGACTCCGGGTCAACGACTGGACCACACCGTGGACGTACGCCGACGTGATCGAGGTCGTCACCGCGGTGGCGCGTGGCGGCGGCGAGCTGGACGTCATCGTGTTGCCGAAGGTCAGCGACGTCTCGCACGTGCATGCCCTCGATCTGCTGCTGACCCAGCTGGAGCGCACCCACGGACTGCCCGTCGGCCGCATCGGTATCGAGGCCCAGATCGAGGATGCCAAGGGGCTCACCAACGCCGACGCCATCGCCGGCGGGCCGCGGGTTCAGGCGCTGATCTTCGGGCCGGGCGATCTGATGGCAAGCCTGAACATGCGCACCCTCGTCGTCGGCGAGCAGCCGGTCGGCTACGGCGTCGGCGACGCCTACCACCACGTGCTGATGACGATTCTGGTGGCGGCGCGGGCACACGGCATCAACGCCATCGACGGCCCGTATTTCAAGGTGAAGGACACCGAGGCGTTCACGCGCGTCGCCGGGCAGACCGCGGCGCTGGGATACGACGGCAAGTGGGTGCTGCACCCCGACCAGATCGCCGCCGGAAATGAGATCTTCAGTCCGCGGCAGGCCGACTACGACCATGCCGAGCTGATCCTCGAGGCGTACGAGTGGCACACCTCGCAGGCCGGCGGCGCCCGGGGCGCGGTGCTGCTCGGCGACGAGATGATCGACGAGGCCAGCCGCAAGATGGCACTGGTGATCGCGGGCAAGGGCCGCGCCGCCGGGATGACGCGCACGGGCGAGCGGTTCAGTCCACCGGCGTGAGCGCGCCGGCTACGCGCCGAGGACCAGGACGACCAGGAACAGGTTGAGCAGGAACGCCAGGGCCCCGCAGCCGATGCCGATCAGGGCCAGCACACTGCCGCGGGTGCCGCTGCCGGGGATGCGCTCGTAGGCGACCACGCCGAGCCCGACGCCGATCAGTGCCACCGGGCCGAACACCACCCCGGTCAGCGCGCACACGATCGAGCCGACCGCCAGCCGGTTGACCCGTGCGCCGATCACAAGTTCGGGTCTTGGTGAATTGCCCAGTCGTAGAACAGCACGAAGCCGAGCAGGCCGACGACGATGGAGATCCCGCCGACCGCGATGCCGGCGATCGCCATGGTGCGGCCGTTGGTCCGCGGTCGGCCCTTGCTCTGCATCAGGGCCACGATGCCGAGGATGATGCCCAGCAGCGAGCCGATCGGACCGATGAAGCACATGAAGTAGAGCGGCAACGCGACCAGTGAACACACCAGTGATCCGATGGCCATCCCGTCGTTCGACGGCGGTGGCGGGTACGACGAGTACAGCGGCGGCGGCAGGTAGCCGGCTGGCGGCGTGAATCCCGGCGGCGCCATCCCGTTCGGTGGCGGGCCGTACGGCCCGGCGGGCGGGGCACCATAGAAGCCCGGCGGCGGCCCGGGAGGGACGGGAAACGGACCGGTCGGTGGCAGCTGGGGCGCCGGTGCGGGCGGGCCCTGCTGCCACGGCGCGGCGGTGGGTCCGGGTGCGTCGGTCGCCGGGTATTCGTACACCGGGTAGTCGCTGGTGGCTTCGGCGTCGGTGCCGGTCGGCGGGGGCGTCGGACTGACCGGTCGCGGCCGATCCCAGGAGGGTTGCCCCGACTGCCCGCCCGGACTTGTCATGCCGACCAACCTAGCGCACGAGTTCATGGCATCGTGGTAGCCGAAGCGCGTTCCGAGGCGAGTGACAGGAGACCAGGGGCATGACGAATCCGCTGCAACCCGACCGGGCCCCGGGCCCGGGTGGACAGCCCGGATTGCCGACTCCGCCGAAGGGCTGGCCCATCGGTTCGTACCCGACCTACGCCGAGGCGCAGCGGGCCGTCGATTACCTGTCAGACCAAGAGTTTCCGGTCCAGCACGTGACCATCGTCGGCGTCGATCTGATGCAGGTCGAGCGGGTCACCGGCCGACTCACCTGGCCACGCGTACTCGGCGGCGGCATCCTGACCGGAGCATGGCTGGGTCTGTTCATCGGGCTGGTGCTCGGGCTTTTCGGCACCAACGCGTGGGGGTCCCTGCTCACCGGTCTGATCGCCGGCATCTTCTTCGGCCTGATCACCTCGGGTGTGCAGTACGCGATGTCTCGCGGCACAAGGGATTTCAGCTCCACCATGCAACTCGTCGCGGGACGTTACGACGTCCTGTGCGACCCGGTGTGTGCTGAACAGGGCCGCGACCTGCTGGGTCGCCTGTCGCTGTAACGGCCGGCGGCCCCGCCGCCTGATCCGCTCCGACGTCGCCGCTCCGGCACATGATCGGCTCCTGACGTCGCCGCTCCGGCACATGATCGGCTCCTGACGTCGCCGATATGTTGCATGGCACACCTTCTGCGCTCTACGGTTTGCGCGCGGGAGGTTCCCGTGAGACAGGAGGCGTCCGTGGTGCGCGCGGGAAAGCTGCGGGCTGCGCTGGCAGCAGGTGCGGCGGCGTGCCTGGCCGCCACGTCGGTCTCCGCCTGTGGTTCCGGTGACAACGGCACCGTCGTCAACGTCTATACGTCGGCCAACGAGAAGGCGACGTTCTCGGCCCTCGCCAAGCGATGCAACGCCGAACTCGGCGGTCGTTTCAGCATCAAGCAGGTCAGTCTGCCCAAGGGCGCCGACGATCAGCGCCTGCAACTGGCCCGCCGGCTGACCGGCAACGACAAGAGCCTCGACATCATGGGCCTGGATGTCGTGTGGACCGCCGAGTTCGCCGAGGCCGGCTGGGCCGTGCCGCTGGCCGACGATCCGGCCGGAAAAGCGGAAGCCGACGCCGCCGACGACACCCTGCCCGGACCGCTGAAGACCGCGCAGTGGAAGGGCCGGCTGTACGCCGCGCCCATCACGACCAACACCCAGATGCTCTGGTACCGAGCCGATCTGATGCCTGAGCCGCCGGCCACCTGGGACGACATGGTGGCGCAGGCGACGCGGCTGCACGCCGCCGGGGGACCCAGCTGGATCGCCGTTCAGGGCAAGCAGTACGAGGGCCTGGTGGTCTGGTTCAACACCTTGCTGACCAGTGCCGGCGGCAGCGTGCTGTCCGACGACGGCAAGACCGTCACCTTGACCGACACCCCCGAGCACCGGGCCGCGACGGTCAAGGCGTTGCAGATCATCAAGGCGGTGGCCACCGCACCCGGTGCCGACCCGTCGATCACCCAGACCGACGAGGGAACGGCGCGGCTGGCCCTCGAGCAGGGCAAGGCCGCGCTCGAGGTGAACTGGCCGTTCGTGCTGCCGTCGCTGCTGGAGAACGCGGTCAAGGGCGGCGTGCCGTTCCTGCCGCTCGACGAGCACGCGGATCTCAAGAGCGCCATCAACGACGTCGGCACCTTCGCGCCCGACGATGCGCAGTTCGCGACCGCCTACGACGAGAGCAAGAAGGTGTTCGGCTTCGCGGATTACCCGTCGGTGCGGCCCGAGGTGCCGGCCAAGGTCACCATCGGTGGACTGAATCTCGCTGTGGGCAGGGCCAGTACGCACAAGGCCGAGGCGTTCGAGGCCATCCGGTGCATGCGCAGCGCGGCCAACCAGCAGTTCACGTCGGTGGAGGGCGGGCTGCCCGCGGTCCGCGCGTCGCTGTATGACGATCCCAAGTTCCAGGCCAAGTACCCGCAGTACGCGGTGATCCGGCGCCAGCTCGCCGATGCCGCGGTGCGGCCCGCCACGCCGCAGTATCAGGCGGTGTCGACGCGGATTTCGGCGACGCTGGCCCCGATCACCAAGATCGACCCGCAGCGCACCGCCGACAAGCTGACCGCCGAGGTGCAACAGGCGATCGACGGCAAGGGGCTGATCCCGTGAGCGAGGCCAGCCGAGCGAACACACCGGCCGCGGGCCGTGTCGCCAATCCCGAGCGGCGCCTCGCTTATTGGTTGATCGCCCCCGCGGTTCTCGTGATGCTCGCGGTGGCCGCGTACCCCGTCGCCTACGCGGTGTGGCTGAGTCTGCACCGGGACAACCTCGCCGCGCCGGGGGAGACCCGGTTCGTGGGGCTGGACAACTACGCGACGATCCTCACCGACCACTACTGGTGGACGGCCTTCGTGGTCACCCTCGGCATCACCGTGGTGTCGGTGGCCATCGAGTTCGTGCTCGGCATGGCGCTGGCGGTGGTGATGCACCGGACGATGTTCGGCAGCTCGGTCGTGCGGACGGCCATCCTCATTCCGTATGGCATCGTGACCGTAGCCGCTTCCTACAGTTGGTATTACGCGTGGACGCCGGGCACCGGATACCTCGCGAACCTGCTGCCCACGGGCACCGCGCCGCTGACCGAGCAGTTGCCGTCGCTCGCGATCGTCGTGCTGGCCGAGGTGTGGAAGACCACGCCGTTCATGTCGCTGCTGCTGTTGGCCGGACTGGTGCTGGTGCCACAGGACCTGCTCGACGCCGCCCAGGTGGACGGCGCCGACCGGTGGCAGCGGTTCCTCAAAGTCACTCTGCCACTGATGAAACCGGCGATCCTGGTGGCTCTGCTGTTCCGCACGCTGGACGCGTTCCGCATCTTCGACAACATCTACGTGCTCACCGGCGGCACCAACAACACCGGCTCGGTGTCGATCCTCGGTTACGACAACCTGTTCAAGGCGTTCAACATCGGACTGGGTTCGGCGATCAGTGTGCTGATCTTCGCGACCGTCGCGATCATCGCGTTCATCTACATCAAGATCTTCGGTGCCGCGGCGCCCGGTGCGGAAGCCGAGGTGCGCTAGATGAGCGGGCAGAGAAATGGCGGCCGGCTGGCCGGCTGGAGTGTGGTCAACGTCCTGGTGGTGGTCTACGCGCTGCTGCCGGTGCTCTGGATCTTCTCGCTGTCCCTCAAACCGACGTCAACGGTCAAGGACGGCAACCTGATTCCGCGTCAGGTCACGTTCGACAACTACAAGGGCATCTTCACCGGCGGCGGCTTCGGCTCGGCACTGATCAACTCGATCGGCATCGGGCTGATCACCACGGCCATCGCGGTGACGATCGGTGGCATGGCCGCCTACGCCGTGGCACGGCTGGACTTTCCGGGTAAGCGGCTGCTCGTCGGCCTGGCGTTGTTGATCTCGATGTTCCCCCAGATCTCTTTGGTGACACCGCTGTTCAACATCGAGCGCACCGTCGGGCTGTTCGACACCTGGCCGGGGCTGATCCTGCCGTACATCACATTCGCGCTGCCGCTGGCGATCTACACGCTGTCGGCGTTCTTCCGGGAAATCCCTTGGGATTTGGAGAAGGCCGCCAAGATGGACGGCGCTTCGCCGGGGCAGGCCTTCCGGAAGGTGATCGCACCGCTGGCGGCGCCCGGCATCGTCACCGCGGCGATCCTGGTGTTCATCTTCGCCTGGAACGACCTACTGCTGGCCTTGTCGCTGACGGCCACGCAGCGGGCCATCACGGCGCCGGTGGCGATCGCGAACTTCACGGGCAGTTCGCAATTCGAGGAGCCGACCGGTTCCATCGCGGCCGGGGCGATGGTCATCACGGTGCCCATCATCATCTTTGTTCTGATCTTCCAACGACGAATCGTCGCGGGCCTGACGTCCGGTGCGGTGAAGGGGTAGTTCATGGCCGAAATCGTTTTGGACCACGTCACCAAGAGTTACACCGGCGGGGCGACCGCCGTGCAGGACCTGTCGCTGACCATCGCCGACGGTGAGTTCCTGATCCTCGTCGGCCCGTCGGGGTGCGGAAAGTCGACGACGCTCAACATGATTGCCGGGCTCGAGGACATCAGCTCCGGCGAACTGCGCATCGGTGGCGAGCGGGTCAACGAGAAGGATCCCCGCGACCGCGATATCGCGATGGTGTTCCAGTCCTACGCGCTGTATCCGCACATGACGGTGCGGCAGAACATCGCGTTCCCGCTCACCCTCGCGAAGATGGCGAAGACGGAGATCGCGGCCAAGGTCGAGGAAACCGCGAAGATCCTCGACCTGACCGCACTTCTGGACCGCAAACCCGCCCAGCTGTCCGGTGGCCAGCGCCAGCGTGTGGCGATGGGACGCGCCATCGTGCGCAGCCCCAAGGCCTTCCTGATGGACGAGCCGCTGTCGAACCTGGACGCCAAGCTGCGGGTGCAGATGCGTACCGAGATCGCCCGGCTGCAGGCCCGCCTGGGCACGACGACCGTCTACGTCACGCACGACCAGACCGAGGCGATGACGCTGGGGGACCGGGTCGTCGTGATGAGCGGTGGTGTGGCGCAACAGGTCGGCACGCCCGACGAGCTGTACAACGAACCCGCGAACCTTTTCGTCGCGGGCTTTATCGGCTCCCCGTCGATGAACTTCTTCTCGGCGACCCGGACCGACGTCGGCGTGCAGCTGCCGTTCGGGGAGGTCACCTTGAGCGACGAGGCCCGCGCGGCGCTGGACCGGCAGCGGCCGTCGGCCGACCTGATCGCCGGCGTGCGTCCCGAGCAGTTCGACGACGCCTCGGTGATCGATGCCTACGCGCGTATCCAGTCGCTGACGTTCGAGGTCGATGCCGAGCTGGTGGAGTCGCTGGGCGCGGACAAGTACGTGCACTTCCGGCTCGACGGCGCGGGCGCCCAGGCCGCCCAGCTGGACCAGCTGGCCGACGACACCGCGGACGCCGGTTCGAGCGAAAACACGTATGTGGCAAGGGTTTCGGCCAAGTCGTCGGTCACGGCGGGTGGCCGGATCGAGCTGGCCCTGGATACGTCCAAACTCACCCTGTTCGACCCGGCCACCGGTCGCAACCTGTCGCTGCCGCAGTGACCGACGTCCTCGCCGCGGTAAGGGACCGTCTCACAACGTATTTCGCCGGCCGAGGCAGCTCCGCCGAGCCGGTGGGTGCCAGCGTCACCTTCCTCGGTGCCGACCCCATCGAGGTGCTGCGCTACGGGCCGACCGACGGCGACGTGTATCACTATGCGTCCCTGGGATGTTCGCGCCATCCCATGACGGATCCGATGGACATGGTGGCGGACGGGGTCAGTGGCCCGCGCGCGGAGGCGGTGCTGTCCCTGCGTGGCCCCACCCCGACCGGACTGGCGCGCTCGATCGCGGTGCTGGCGTCGGCGCCGGCCGTCGAGGGCCTGATCCTGGAACCGGGCGCCCTGATCGATCTGCAGCAGCCGGTTTGGCAGGGTGCCTCGTTCACCGCATTCCTGTTGGGCGCCGGCGAGATCGGCGACGTCGAGCTGCCCGAGCCGTATCAGCCGGTGCGAATACTGACCGCCACACCGATCACCGCCACCGAGGCTGCCTGGGTGCGCCTCAAGGGCGCCGACGCCATGCGTGACGCATGGCAGCAGGACGGGGTCGACGTCCTCGACCAGCGACGCCGGGCTGCAGAACCCAGCTGACCACAGTTACGACGTGTTGTTGGGGCAGGCGACATCAGCCCACACGATGTCACCCTCGGCGGGCTCGTCGGAGGATGGGTTGTTGACCCGGACCACGGTGCAGCGCGGCAGGAGCACCGGCTTGTTGCCGTTGAGCCAGTTGATCCTGACGGTGTAGCCCTCGGCCTCGAGGTCTCTGATCACGGCGTCCGCGCCGTTGGCGTGGGCGGCCGGCGCGGCGACGCCGCCAAGCGCAGCACTCGCGAGGGCAACCGCCACTGCGAGGGACTTGGTTCCGATTTTCATCTCGAAATCATGCCCGGACCGCGGCTTTCCGCGATGTGTTTTACGAAAGATGTCATTCAGTCCGGTGTTGCCGGATGTTCACCTGGTTAGAGCCAGTGGTTGTGGCGGAATGTCCGGTACAGCCCCGTGCACACCAGCACCATCAACGTCAGCACGGCGAAATAGCCGTAATGCCAATGCAACTCGGGCATGTTGTCGAAATTCATGCCGTAGATTCCCGCGATCATCGTGGGCATCGCGGCGATGGCGACCCATGCCGAGATCTTGCGCATATCCGCGTTCTGCTCCATCCCGACCTTGCCCAGCGCGGCCTGCACCAGTGAGCTCAGCATGTCGTCGAACCCGGTGATCTGGTCGGCGGCCTGGCTGTTGTGGTCATGGACGTCGCGGATGTAGCGGCGGACTTCTTTCGAGATCAGGTCGTGGTGGTCGGACAACAATCGCTGCAGTGCCTGGGTCAGCGGGTTCACCGAGTGCCGCAGTTCGACCACTTCCCGCTTGAGCAGATAGATGCTCTCGATGTCGGTCTGGGTATGTGAGGAGAAGACGGACTGCTCGATGCTGTCGATGTCGGTCTCGACGAGCGCGGTGACCTCCAGGTAGCTGTCCACCACGTGGTCGGCGATGGCATGCATCACCGCATAGGGGCCCAACGTGAGGATGGTGGGCGACTCGTCCAACCGGTGCCGCACCCCGGCCAACCCGCTGTGTTCCCCATGGCGGACGGTGACCACGAAGTCCGGTCCGACGAACACCATGATCTCACCGGTCTCGACGATCTCCCGAGCGTTGGCCACGGACTCGTGCTCGACGTAGCTGACCGTCTTGAGCACCAGGAACAGGGTCTGGTCGTACCTCTCCAGCTTGGGCCGCTGATGAGCGCAGACCGCGTCCTCCACGGCCAGTTCGTGCAGGCCGAAGACATCGGCGACGGCCTGCATCTGGTGCTGATCGGGTTCGTGCAGCCCGATCCACACGAAGGCCTCGGCGCCGGCCGCGCGCAGTTCGCGGACCTTGGCGACGGCCGCGCCGTGCGTGTACTTGCCCGGTAGTCGCGTGCCCATGGAGTAGACGCCGCAGTCCACGGTGGCGCGCGCGACCGGCACGTGGATAGAGCTGGCATCAGGGCCGGTAGACGCCTTTTTCGGGACCGGCCGGAAGTTCGAAGGTTGTAGTGCGCGGAACGAGGGCATGCGGCTGACCTCCCGTGGGGCGGACTTTGCGGGCCTTTACGGCCCTCGCAAATGCTACGCGTAACCGGCGGGTAGCTTTTGTGTGAAGTAGCCTGACGCGGTGTCAGATAAGTCAGGTGCTGTGCGCACACCCCAGGTGGTCATCGATGATGCGGAAATTTTCGCCGCCCACGAAGGGGGCAAGCTCTCCGTAGCCCTCAACGAGCCGCTGGATACCCAGCGTGCGTTGTCCATCGCCTACACCCCGGGTGTCGCCCAGGTCAGCCGTGCCATCGCGGCCGATGCGACCCTGGCGAAGAAGTACACCTGGGCCAACCGCCTGGTCGCGGTCGTCAGCGACGGCAGCGCGGTGCTCGGCCTCGGAGACATCGGCCCGGCGGCGTCTCTGCCGGTCATGGAGGGCAAGAGCGCCCTGTTCAAGACCTTCGGTGGGCTGGACTCCATCCCGATCGTGCTGGACACCAAAGACCCCGACGAGATCGTCGAGACCCTGATCCGGCTGCGTCCGACCTTCGGTGCCGTCAACCTCGAGGACATCTCAGCTCCGCGATGTTTCGAGATCGAGCGCCGCGTCATCGAGGCGCTGGACTGCCCCGTCATGCATGACGACCAGCACGGCACCGCCATCGTGGTGCTCGCCGCGCTGATGGGCGCCACCAAGGTGCTCGAGCGCGACATGCACGATCTCAAGGTCGTGGTGTCCGGCGCCGGTGCAGCCGGCGTGGCCTGCACCAACATCATGCTGGCCAGCGGCATTCGCGACATCGTCGTCCTCGACAGCAAGGGTGTCGTGCATTCCGGTCGTGAGGACCTGAACTCCTTCAAGGCCGAACTCGCCGGCCGTACCAACCCGCGCGGCGTCACCGGTGGCGTCGCCGAGGCGCTCGACGGCGCTGACGTCTTCCTCGGTGTCTCGGCCGGCCTCGTGCCCGAAGAGCTCATCGCCACGATGGCACCGGGCGGCATCGTGTTCGCGCTGTCGAACCCGGACCCGGAGATTCACCCGGACGCCGCCCGTAAGTACGCCGCGGTGGTGGCGACGGGCCGCAGTGACTTCCCGAATCAGATCAACAATGTGCTGGCGTTCCCCGGCGTGTTCCGCGGCGCCCTGGACGCCGGTGCCCGCCGGATCACCGAGGCCATGAAAGTGGCTGCCGCAGAAGCCATCTTCTCGGTCGTCGGTGACGATCTGTCGGTCGACTACATCGTGCCCAGCGCGCTCGACCCGCGCGTGGGTCCGGCCGTGGCAGCCGCGGTGGCGGCCGCCTCGCAAGCCTGAGCACAGTGAGCCGCCGGGTCGCGGTGGGCGGTGTGGCGCTGGCCGCACTGCTCACTGCGACGACGGCGGGTTGCAGCACCGGGCAGTCCGTGCCGGGGCCCCCGGCGTTGACCGTCGGTGCGGCGCCGACCAGCGAGTCGAAGCTGCTGGCTCATCTGTACTCGGCGGCGCTGGGATATTTCGGCATCCCGACCCGCGTGCATCTGGTCCCGGATCCTGTTGCGGCCCTTGACTCCGCCGATGTGACAGTCGCGCCGGGCCTCACCGGTGAACTGCTCGCCAGGTTCGTTCCGCACGCCACGGCGCGGGCCGACGAGCAGGTGTACCGGTCGATGATCTCGGCGCTGCCCGAAGGCGTTGCCGCTGCCGACTACACCGCCTCGGCGCAGGACAAGCCGGCCGTCGCAGTCACCGCGGCGACCGCCGATCGGTGGGGCAAGCGTGATGTGGCGGCGCTGCCGGGGCATTGCGGCGGGTTGTCCGTCGGAGTGGTGACGGGCGACGCGCACCCGGCGCACGTGGGGGACTGCGTCCTACCGGCCGCTCGGGAATTCAAAGACGCCGCAAGCCTTTTCGACGCGCTGAAGGCGGGTGCGGTGACGGTGGCGTGGACGTCGACCGCGGCGCCGGCCGCACCGTCCGGCGTGACGGTGCTGACCGACCGGACCGCACTGATCCGTGCCGAGAACGTGGTGCCGCTGTATCGGCGCAACGTTCTCGCCGAGCAGCAGGTGTTGGCGCTCAACGGAATTGCCGGTGAACTGGACACCGCGACGCTGACCGACATGATCGGTCAGGTCGACAAGGGGGCCGATCCGGCCGCGGTGGCGGGTGCGTGGTTGGCCCAGCACCCACTGGACCACTAGCCGAGCTTCGGCAGGACCCGTCCCGCGATCGCCGCGAACAGCCCCTGGTAGGCGCCCGACCCCGTGATGCGGACGATCACGTCGACGATCTTGGCGTCCGGTCCGACCAGCACCCGGGCGTGGCCCTTGCGGACCGCCTCGAGAATGATCTGGGCGGCCCGTTCCGGGGTGGTCAGGGCGCCCTTGTCGAACAGCTTGTTCAGGCCCGCGGAGTCGATGTCGGCGGCCGCGGTCGAGTTGCGCACGATGTTGGTCTTGATGCCACCCGGGTGCACCGTGGTGACCTTCACCGGATGGCCGGCCAGCTTCATTTCCTGGCGCAGCGCCTCGGTGAAGCCGCGGACGGCGAATTTTGCTGCGTTGTAAGCGGATTGGCTGGGTACGGCGAACAGCCCGAAGATGCTCGAGACGTTGACGACGTGCCCGTCGCCCGAGGCGATCAGGTGCGGCAGGAAGACCTTGGTGCCGTTCACGACGCCCCAGAAGTCGACATCCATGACGCGTTCGATGTCCTTGAACTGGCTGACCTCGAGATCGCCGGTGAAGGCGATGCCGGCGTTGTTGTAGACCTGGTTGACCTTGCCGAAGTGCTTGACCACCTCGTCGGCGTAGAGCTCGAAGGCCTCCCGCTCGGCGACGTTCAGCCGGTCGGCTTTCACCGGGGCGCCGATGGCCTTGACCTGTTCCGCGGTCTTGGCCAGGCCCTCGGTGTCGATGTCGCTGATCGCGAGCGACGCGCCCGAGCGCGCCAGTTCGATGGCCAGCGCCTGACCGATACCCGACCCGGCTCCGGTGATCACGCAGACCTTGCCGGCGAATCCCTCCATGAACGCTCCTTTGCGTTGAGTGACAGGGTCAGTGCGAACGCGAGGGCATCACGCGCGACGTGACGCGCGAGAACAGGTCCTGGTACGCGCCCGAGCCGGTGGCCCGGATGATGAGGTCCAGCAGCTTGGCGTCGGGCCCGACGAGCACGCGGGCGTGGCCCTTGCGGACCGCCTCGAGGATGATCTTGGCGGCGCGCTCGGGGGTGGTCTTGGCCAGTTTCGCGTCGAACGTCTTGGCCAGTTCCTGGGCGTCGAGGCCCTCGGCGGCAGTGGAGTTGCGGGCGATACCGGTTTTCACGCCGCCGGGGTGCACCGTGGTGACCTTGACGGGGTGACCGGCCAGCTTCATTTCCTGGCGCAGTGCCTCGGTGAAGCCACGGACGGCGAACTTGGAGGCGTTGTAGGCCGCCTGGCCGGGGACGGCGAACAGGCCGAAGACGCTCGAGACGTTGACGACGTGCCCGTCACCGGAGGCGATCAGGTGCGGCAGGAATTCCTTGGTGCCGTTGACGACGCCCCAGAAGTTGACGTCCATGACGCGTTCGATGTCCTTGAACTGGCTGATCTCCACGTCGCCGGTGAAGGCGATGCCGGCGTTGTTGTAGATCTGGTTGACCTTGCCGAAGTGCTCGGCGACGGCGTCGGCGTACAGCGCGAACGCTTCCCGCTCGGTGACGTTGAGACGGTCGGCCTTGACGGGAGCGCCGATGGCCTTGATCTGGGCCTCGGTGTCGACGAGGCCCTCGGTGTTGACGTCGCTGATCGCCAGCTTGGCGCCCGAGCGGGCGAGTTCGATGGCGAGGGCCTGACCTATACCCGATCCGGCTCCGGTGACGACACAGACTTTCCCGGCGAAGCCCTCCATGAACACTCCCTTGTGATCGATGCACGTGCTGCTAGCGACAGTAGCCGGTACCGCCGGTGTCGGATAGCACCGGGTAGTGGCTGTGAGGCGCGGGTGGTACCCAACGGTACCAAACCGTACCCAACCTGTGAATCATGCGAGGAAATGGCCGGCGCAACCCTATTTTGTCGACTCGCGCGGCCGCTACGGCGACGCTCACTGCACCGTTTCAGCAACCCGACGGCAAGGAGTTGATTCCGATGACAGCATCATGGGGCTTGACCGGACCGCAGTTTCTGGGTGTCTATCTCGTCACCTACCTGCTCGCGCTGGCGCTGATGTACGGCTTCCGGACCGTGTTGACCCACACGGAAATCGATGCGGAAAATCAGCGGCCGCTGCTCGATCCTTACGAGACCGCGTACCTGGCCGGCGGTCCGGGCCGCACCGTCAGCGCGGCGATCGCGAACCTGGCCTTGAGTGACCGGCTGCTGGTTTCCCGCCGCGGTGAGCTCACCGTTCCCGCCGGCGTCGCGCTGATCGACGAGGTGGACGCCGCGGTCGCGGGCGGCATGTCTGCGACGCGCCGCCGGAAAACCGCGATGCGGCGGCTGCGCAAGCACCCGCGCGTCATGGCGATCGGTGACCGGTTGCGCGCCCGGGGGCTGCTTCTCGACGGCGGTTCGACCACCGTGCTGCGCGCCTGTGTGCTGCTGCCGTGCGCGGTATGGGTGGTCGGCCTGCTCCGCTTGCTCAACGGCATCGAGCTGCATCACAAGGTGATCCTGCTGGCCGTTTTCCTCGTGGCCACCGGTCTGTCGACGTTCGGCCTGGTGAAGGCATTTCTCGCCGATGCGGCGCACCGACCGTCCACCGCGGGACAACTCGCGCTGCAAGGCATGAAGAACCGCTATGAGTCCGGCGTGGGCCTGAACGAGCCCTCGACGGATACCGGACGGACCGATGCTCTGCGCCAGGCGCAGGTGGTCGGCGTAGCGTTGCTCGGCTTCGCAGCGCTGACCGATGACGACCTGCGAGCGTCGTTGATCGGCAGCGTCGGTGTCGGCAGCGGCGGCAGTGGTTGTGGCAGCGGCGGCAGTTGTGGCGGTGGCGGTTGTGGCGGCGGTGGCTGTGGCGGTTGCGGCGGGTGCGGCGGATGACCACCGGTGCCGGTGGCCCTGCCGTCGGTATCGGCTGGCGGCCCGAGATCGACCTCACCATCGAGCGACTGCCCGGTGTCGAATTCATGGAGGTGATCGCCGAAGGCATCCGGCCCGACGCCCTGCCGGAGTCTCTGCGGGCGATTCGTGGCCGTGGGATTCCTGTTGTCCCACATGGAATTTCGCTCTCGTTGGGGGGTGCGGAGCGGCCCGATCCGGCGCGGCTGAAGCACCTCGGCGAGTGTGCCGCGGCCTTGGGTGCCCCGCTGGTCAGCGAGCACATCGCTTTCGTGCGCGCCGGCAACCGCGAAGCCGGACATCTCCTGCCGGTACCGCGCAGCCGTGCGGCACTCGACGTCGTCGTGGCCAATGTGGGGATAGCGCGCGATTCGCTGGACGTGCCGCTGGCGCTGGAGCACGTGGCATCCGTCGTGTCCTGGCCCGACGACGAGTTCACCGAGGCGCAGTTTCTGTGCGAGATCATCGAACGCACGGGCGCGCACCTACTACTGGATGTGGCCAACCTCTACACGTCGGCCGTCAACTTCGGCGCCGATCCGTTCGCCGCACTCGACACATTGCCGTTGGAACGGATCGCCTACGTCCATGTCGCCGGGGGAGCCTTGCGCGACGGCGTCTGGCACGACACTCACACCGCCGATGTGGCCGAGCCGATCTTGGAGCTGCTCGCCGAGCTCGCGAGCAGAACGGCATTGCCCGCCGTCATGCTGGAGCGGGACGGCGCCTACCCGGCGCCCAGCGCGCTGGCGACTGAACTCGCCGCCATCAGGTCGGCCGTCGGACGCAGCGGCGGCGGCGACGTCGTTCGGCCCTGGGCCGCGGGGCTGCCGCGGCGATCCGGGCCCCCGACGCCGGAGCCGTCCGACATCACCCGCCGAGCGCTGGCCGACGCCGAGGACTCGCTGCTGCGGGCACTACTAGGCCTGACCGCCCCGCCGCCGGGATTCGACGCCGACCGTGTCGCAGTGGCCGGCGCCGCGTTGGCCCACAAGCGAGCGCACACCCACACGAAAATGGGCTTGCGTGCGAAACTCCGTCGGAAGTTCGCACACAAGCCCACGTTCGGTGATTAAGGAGCGAACGCCTCGTCGATGATGGCCTGCTGCTCGATGGCGTGCACCTTCGAGCTACCCGACGACGGCGCGCTCATGGCCCGGCGTGAGATGCGCTTGATGCCGGTCAGGCGGTCGGGGAGCAGCTCCGGCAGGCTCAGGCCGAACGTCGGCCAGGGTCCCTGGTTGGCCGGCTCTTCCTGCACCCAGAAGTACTGCTGCGTGTTTTCGTACTGGGCCAGCGTCGCTTCGAGGCGCCGCCGGGGCAGCGGGTACAGCTGCTCGATGCGGACGATCGCGATGTCCTCGCGCTTCTCCTTGGCCTTGCGGGCCGCCAGGTCGTAGTACAGCTTGCCGCTGCACAGCAGCACCCGGGTGACCTTCGACCGGTCACCGACGCCTTCTTCGTAGGTCGGCTCTTCGAGCACCGAGCGGAATTTGATCTCGGTGAAGTCCCGGATGTCGCTGACCGCGGCCTTGTTGCGCAGCATGGACTTCGGGGTGAAGACGATCAGCGGCCGGTGGATGCCGTCGAGGCCGTGGCGGCGCAGCAGGTGGAAGTAGTTGGCCGGGGTGGACGGCATGGCGACCGTCATCGAACCCTCGGCGCACACCTGCAGGAACCGCTCGATGCGGCCCGACGTGTGGTCCGGGCCCTGGCCTTCGTGGCCGTGCGGCAGCAGCAGCACGACGTCGGAGAGCTGGCCCCACTTGGCCTCACCGGAGCTGATGAACTCGTCGATGATCGACTGCGCGCCGTTGACGAAGTCACCGAACTGCGCTTCCCACAGCACCATGGCGTCCGGGTTGCCCACCGAGTAGCCGTACTCGAAACCGACTGCGGCGAACTCCGAGAGCGCCGAGTTGTAGATCAGCAGCTTGCCGCCGGTCGGGGTGCCGTCGGTGTTGGTGGCCAGCAGCTGCAGCGGCGTGAACTCCTCGCCCGTGGTGCGGTCGATGAGGACCGCGTGCCGCTGGGTGAACGTGCCGCGCTGGGTGTCCTGGCCGGAGAACCGGATCAGGCGGCCCTCGGCGACCATGGAGCCCAGGGCGAGCAGCTCGCCGAACGCCCAGTCGATCTTGCCCTCGTAGGCCATTTCGCGGCGCTTCTCCAGCACGGGCTTGACGCGCGGGTGCACGTTGAAGCCCTCGGGCACCGCCAGGTGCGCGTCGCCGATGCGGGCCAGCAGCGACTTGTCGACCGCGGTCAGCAGGCGCTGCGGGATGGTCTGGTCGGACTCCACCGATTCGCTGGGCTCGATTTCGTGCTTCTCGAGTTCACGGACTTCGTTGAAGACCCGCTCCAGCTGGCCCTGGTAGTCGCGCAGGGCGTCCTCGGCCTCTTTGATGGAGATGTCACCACGGCCGATGAGGGCTTCGGTGTAGGTCTTGCGGACGCCGCGCTTGGTGTCGATGACGTCGTACATGTACGGCTGGGTCATCGACGGGTCGTCGCCCTCGTTGTGGCCGCGGCGGCGGTAGCACAGCATGTCGATGACGACGTCCTTCTTGAACGCCTCACGGAAGTCGACGGCCAGGCGGGCCACCCAGGCGCAGGCCTCGGGGTCGTCGCCGTTGACGTGGAAGATCGGCGCGCCGATCATCTTGGCGACGTCGGTGCAGTACTCGCTGGAGCGCGAATCCGTTGGCGCCGTGGTGAATCCGATCTGGTTGTTCACCACGATGTGGATGGTGCCGCCGGTGCGGTAGCCCTTGAGCAGTGCGAGGTTCAGCGTCTCGGCCACCACGCCCTGGCCGGCGAACGCGGCGTCGCCGTGCAGCATCATGGGCATGATCGAGAAGCGGCCGTGCGCGTCGCTGTCGTCGTGTTCGTCTCCGACGAGCAGGTCCTGCTTGGCCCGGACCAGGCCCTCCAGGACGGGGTCGACGGCTTCGAGGTGGCTGGGGTTGGCGACCAGCGACACGTCGATCTCGTTATCGCCGAACATCTGCAGGTAGTGGCCGGTCGCACCGAGGTGGTACTTCACGTCGCCGGAGCCGTGTGCGAGAGCCGGGTTTAGGTTGCCCTCGAATTCGCTGAAGATCTTCGAGTACGGCTTGCCGACGATGTTGGCCAGCACGTTGAGGCGGCCGCGGTGCGGCATCCCGATGACCACTTCGTCGAGGTTGTGCTCGGCCGCCTGGTCGATGGCGGCGTCCATCATCGGGATGACGGCCTCCGCGCCTTCCAGCGAGAAGCGCTTCTGTCCAACGTATTTGGTGTGCAGGAAGGTCTCGAAGGCCTCGGCGGCGTTGAGCTTGGACAGGATGTACTTCTGCTCACCGACCGTCGGCTTGTCGTGCTTGACCTCGACGCGCTCCTGCAGCCACTTCTGCTGCTCGGGTTCGAGGATGTGGGTGTACTCGATGGCGGCGTGCCGGCAGTAGGCGTCGCGCAGCACCGACAGCACGTCGCGCAGCTTCATGAACTGCTTGCCGGCGAACCCGTCCACCTTGAACTCGCGGTCCAGGTCCCACAGGGTCAGGCCGTGAGTGTTGACGTCGAGATCGGGGTGGCTGCGGAAGCGGGTCTTGTCCAGCCGCAGTGGGTCGATGTCGGCCATCAGGTGGCCGCGGTTGCGGTAGGCCGCGATCAGCTCGATGATGCGGGCGTTCTTGTGCGCGATCGAGTCCGGGTTGTCGATGCGCCAGCGCACCGGCTCGTAGGGGATGCCGAGTTCGCGGAAGATCTCGTCGAAGAAGGCGTCGTCGAGCAGCAGGCGGTGAACAGT
>Ga0265327_10002218_pt1 | contig 21185 bp, 17 predicted proteins | sample 41621metaG_FD_202089 | JGI IMG/M metagenome (GOLD analysis project Ga0265327, IMG submission 202089) | Rhizosphere microbial communities from Carex aquatilis grown in University of Washington, Seatle, WA, United States - 4-16-21 metaG | ecosystem: Host-associated > Plants > Roots > Rhizosphere...
GACGACGAGCTGGTCGAGGTGACGCCGAAATCGATTCGGCTGCGCAAGGCCATCCTCGACCCCAACGACCGCAAGAAGGCGGAGCGGGCGGCCAAGAACGCGGAATAGTTTTTTGACACAGATGGACACAGATAAACACAGATGAATTGATCCGATATTATTCTCTGTGCCGACTTGGGGGCGGAATAATATTGTAAAAGCGAATCTGTGTTTATCTGTGTCCGTCTGTGTTCGATAAAGCGGCCGCCCGCCATCCGACCCGATCCGTGTTAACCATTCCCCAGCCTTGCCGCGCTAGATTGCTCGGCAACCATTCTCCAGGGGGAATCCGCTTGTCCGAGACCGTCGCCGGCTGGAGGCTTTATCTCGACCGTCGCGTCGCCGCCGTGGCGCTGCTGGGCTTTTCCAGCGGCCTGCCGCTGCTGTTGACCTTCTCGACGCTGTCGGCCTGGCTGAAAAGCGAGGGGATCAGCCGCACCTCGATCGGCCTGTTCGCCCTGGTCGGCACCCCCTACGCCCTCAAATTCCTGTGGTCGCCGGTGATCGACCGGCTGGCGCTGCCGGTGCTCGGGCGCCTGCTGGGCCGGCGCCGTTCCTGGGGGCTGACCATCCAGGCGTTGCTGGCCGCCTGCATCCTGGCGCTGGGCGCCTGCGACCCCACCCGCGACATCGGGCTGATGGCGGCGCTGGCGGTCGGGGTGGCCTTCCTGTCGGCCAGCCAGGACATCGTCATCGACGCCTACCGGGTCGAGATCCTGTCGGCCGAATTGCAGGGGCCGGGCGCCGGCGCGGTGCAGACCGGCTATCGCATCGCCATGCTGGCGGCGGGTGCCGGGGCGCTCTACCTGGCCTCGGCCTTCGGCTGGTTTACCGCCTACGCGGTGATGGCGGCGGGGTTGGCGGTGGGCATGGCGGTGCTGATCCTGCGTCCCGAGCCGGCGGCCAAGGTCTCGGCGGCCACCATCGAGCGCGAACGCCGCGCCGCCGAATTCCTCGGCCATCGCCCCCATCTCAAGGGGGCTCCGGCCGAAATCGCCGCCTGGCTCTACGGCGCGGTGGTCTGTCCCTTCGCCGATTTCATGGCGCGGCGCGGCTGGGTCCTCGTGCTGGTATTCGTCATCGGCTACAAGATGGGCGAGGCGATGGCCGGTGCCATGGCCAACACCCTGTATGTCGAACTGGGCTTTTCGCTCGACGAGATCGCCACCGTCAGCAAGCTGTTCGGCTTCATCGCCACCGTTGCCGGCGGCCTGATCGGCGGCGCCCTGGTGGCGCGGCTGGGGGTGTTCCGCTCGCTGCTGCTGTTCGGGGTGGCCCAGTCGCTCGGCAACCTGTTCTATGTCCTGCAAGCGCTGGCCGGGCACGATGTCCGCGCCCTGGCACTGTGCGTGTTCGTCGAGAACCTGACCGCCGGCATGGCCGGCTCGGCGCTGGTCGCCTATATTTCCGGCCTGTGCAACGTCGCCTACACCGCCACCCAGTACGCCCTGCTGTCGTCGTTGACCGCCGTCGGGCGTACCCTGTTCGCCTCGGCCAGCGGCAAGCTGGCCGATGTGATGGGGTGGCCGTCCTTCTTCCTGTTCACCACCGTGGTCACCCTGCCGGCGCTGTTGCTGCTGGTGTGGATGATGCGCCGGCCGCAACCGGCGACCGCCGGTTGATATTTCGCCGCCGGGGCGACAAATATCGGGGATGGCGGCACGCCCTTGCGCATCGGCGCCGGAGCGGTCATCGTCCGACGACAACAGGGGAAAATCCATGCGGATCGGCGTACCCAAAGAGATCAAGACCCACGAATATCGGGTCGGCCTGACGCCCACCAGCGCCCGCGAAGTCGTCCATCACGGCCATCGGGTGGTGGTCGAGACCGGTGCCGGTGCCGGCATCGGCGCCGCCGACGCCGATTACGAGACGGCCGGCGCCGAGATCGCCGCCACCGCCGCCGATGTGTTCGCCAGCGCCGACATGGTGGTCAAGGTCAAGGAACCGCAGCCGGCCGAGTATTCGCTGCTGCGTCCCGGCCAGATTCTATTCACCTATCTGCACCTCGCTCCCGATCCCGGCCAAACCCGGGCCCTGCTTGATTCGGGCGTCATCGCCATCGCCTACGAGACGGTGACCGACGCCAAGGGCGGCCTGCCGCTGCTGGCGCCGATGTCCGAGGTGGCCGGCCGCATGGCGGTCCAGGTCGGCGCCCATTGCCTGGAAAAGGAGCAGGGTGGCGCCGGCGTGCTGCTGGGCGGCGTGCCCGGCGTGGTCCCCGGACGGGTCACCATCCTTGGCGGCGGTGTGGTCGGCACCAACGCGGCGCGCATCGCGCTCGGCATGGGGGCGCGGGTGACGGTGCTCGACAAGTCGCTGCCGCGCCTCGCCGCCCTCGACGACCTGTTCGGCGGCCAGGTGCGCACCGTCTACGCCACCCTCGATTCGATCGAGACCCATGTGCGCGAGGCCGACCTCGCCATCGGCGCCGTGCTGGTGCCCGGCGCCGCCGCCCCCCGGCTGGTCGGCGCCGAACTGGTGGCCGCCATGCGCAACGGTTCGGTGGTGGTCGACGTCGCCATCGACCAGGGCGGCTGCTTCGCCACGGCGCGCCCGACCACCCACGCCGATCCCACCTACGTGTTCGAGGGCGTGGTCCATTATTGCGTCACCAACATGCCGGGCGCGGTGGCCCGCACCTCGGCCTTCGCGCTCAACAACGCCACCCTGCCCTTCGTCCTCGCCCTGGCCGACAAGGGCTGGCGGGGCGCGCTCGCCGCCGACCCGCATCTGCTGGCCGGCCTCAACATCCACCAGGGCCGCGTCACCTGCGCCGCCGTGGCCCACGATCTCGGCCTGCCGCTGGCGGCGGCCGAGGAAATTCTTCGTTGAACCAGAGGATTCCATGGATATCAGCAAGATCTCGATTGGCCCCAATCCGCCCCACGACATCAACGTCATCATCGAAATCCCGCTGCGCGGCGAGCCGGTGAAGTACGAAATCTGCAAGGAATCGGGCGCCATGTTCGTCGACCGCTTCCTGCATACCGCGATGTTCTATCCGGCCAATTACGGTTTCGTTCCCCACACCCTGTCCGAGGACGGCGATCCGATCGACGTGCTGGTGGTCGGTCGCCAGAGCGTGGCGGTGGGGGCGGTGCTGCGCTCGCGGCCGATCGGCGTGCTGCTGATGGAGGACGAAGGCGGCATGGACGAGAAGATCCTGGCGGTGCCGCATACCAAGTTGCACCCGTTCTACGACGACGTGCAGACCTACCTCGACCTGCCGCAGATCCTGATCCAGCAGATCGAGCACTTCTTCGTCCACTACAAGGATCTGGAAGTGGGCAAGTGGGCCAAGATGATCGGCTGGGGCGGTCCGGAAAAGGCGGTCGAGATCATCGAGCAAGCCATCGCCCGGGCCAACGAGAAGGCGGTTTAGGGTTCGGCGCCGACGGCGGGCGGCCATTGACGTGGCCGCTTCAATGATCGCCGTCCCGCCACAAACATCAACAGAGTCGAGATTTTCATGGGCACCGCAGTCTTTGTCGATCCGCTGAACCTATTTTGGGATCAACACGGAATATATTCTTTATCGGCGGTTCTGCGGCGGGATGGGTTCGACACCCACTACGTCAGTTCGCGCGACCCTTCCGCGCTGCTGAAAAAGGTGCTCGCGCTGAAACCCGACGCGGTGCTGTACTCCGCGTTCTCCACCACCGTTCCCAATGCCATCGCCTTCGATCGCCGCTTGCGGCTGGCGGCGCCCGGGGTGGTTTCGGTGATCGGCGGGCCTGGCGTTACTTACGATCATGGGGCGATCGACGATTCGACCATCGACGCCTATTGCGTCGGCGAGGGCGAAGCGTCGCTTCCCGGTTTCCTCAGAAGCGGCCAGCCCTCCGGCAATATTGTGGCGAGGGGCGCGCGTCCATCGGGTTGCCTGGACGAACTCCTCGATTTGGATTCGCTACCGTTGCCCGATCGTTCGGTGATCTATGCCACCGACAGCCTGCTTGCCAACGCGCCGAACAAGCAGTTTCTCTCGGGACGGGGGTGCCCATACCGCTGTACCTATTGTATGAATCATGCTTTCAATCAAATGTTCAAAGGTCTTGGCAAGATTATTCGGAAGAAGAGTGTCGGCCGCCTGATCGAAGAGGTCAACGGGGTCAAGACACGATATCCGCTTAATACCGTGATCTTCAACGACGATACATTCATTCTCGACCGGAAATGGTTGGACGAGTTTTTTTCCCGCTTCAGGTCCGAGACGGGGGTGGCCTACACCTGCAACATCCGCGCTAATCTGATGACGGACGATATTGCCCGCGGCCTCAAGGAAAGTGGCTGCGCAAACGTCAATTGGAGCATCGAGGCCGGCAACGATCACCTCCGCAACGAGGTGCTCAAGCGGAAGATGTCACGCGAGCAGATTCAGCATGCCGCCGATCTGTTGCATAGACATGCCATTCCTTTCCGCATCGGCAATATCATCGGTCTGCCCGGCGAGTCCGAAGCGATGGCCCGTGAAACGTTGGAAATCAACATGGCGGCCAAGCCGGCGATGGCGTTGGCAAATATCTTTGTCCCATTTCCCGGAGTGGAGTTAACAGAGTATGCGGTGGCGGGAGGATATTACAGCCCTTCCAATATGGTGCCGAAAGACTACTTTACAAAAAGTATTTTGAATTTTGACGAAGACTATAAGCCGTTCATATATAAATTAATGTGCTTATTTCCGGTTTTTTCATCGTGGCCATGGATGTACAAACATGCCGCAATACAGAAGATGCTGTTCAGCTTGCCAAGGGCTGCCCTAAGAATCATCTATGAAGCTATTTATACAACGCGCATGGCGCGCTTCTATTCGGGACGGACGCCGCTGCGCCAAAAGGTTCGCATGGCCATTCGATATCTACGGAACCTGTAGTCCGCCTACCGATCGCGGCACTTCCACACGTCGAAAAAGGTGCGGCTTTCGGCCTTGACGTAATGGCCTTGAAAAGCCGTCCGTACTTCCTCTGGGAAGGCCTCTTGATAGTAGTAGCCCCATAGCCTGAAGGGTTCGCCATCCTTGGGGATCAGCCAGATGCGCGTGTCGCAGCGTTCGAACCGGTGAACGGCCTCGGCCGGGAACGGCATTCCCAGCTTGTGCAGTTCCATGACGATGGCGGCGTCGATCGTAAAAGGATTGCCGCGATAGACTGGCAGATTGCGCCAAGTGTAATAGTGGATGCTGAGTTGGTCGCCGGTGTCGGTGGGGGTGCGGCCGATGCCCATCTGCACCGTCTCGCCGGGGTAATCGTCCATGATCTTCTCGATCTCGGCGACCACGGCGCGGGATTTCTCCCATTCCAACTTCTTAAAAAAGCGACGCTCGCACTGCCAGTCGGTGACGAGCGCGACCAGGACCGCCACCATCAGGCCGGCGCGTTGCCGCGCGGTCGAGCCGCCGGCGGCGAAAGCGCGGCGCAACTGGTCGGCGGCCACGGGCAGGAACGGCATCAGGTAATGGCCGCCGCCGCCGGTCTTGGTCGCCGGATACAGCACCAGAACCATCGCCGCCGCGTAGGTTCCGGCGTACAGCCGCTCACGTAGGGTGGTGGCGGCCAGCGCCCGCCGACCGCCCAACGCCCAGACCAGCAGGGGTGTGGCGTAGAGCGCCAGCAGCTCGGCCATGGCGAGAAGATAGGGCCAGTCGTTCTCCTTCCCCGCCATCGGCCCAAACCAGGCTAGATATTCCTTCAACGGGAACATCGGCAGGGCAAAGGGCGCCAGCGCAACGGCGACGGAGGCGACGCCCATCACCGGAATCCGCCGCCAATGGCCCCAGAAATGGTAGATGGCGAGCGGTGCGAAATAGAGGGCGCCATGAATCTTGATGCCGATTCCGGCGCCGATGGCCACACCGATCAGAATCGTCCGCCCCATGCCCTCGGTGTCGCGCGCCGCCAACAGCGTTGCCGTCGCCACCATCAGGGTTAGCAGCGAATCGGGCCGAATCACCACGGGAAAGGCCAAATGGATGATCAACAGGCCGGTGGTCAAAGCCATCACCCAACCGGTGATGGCCGGGTCCTTGCGGACGATCAGCCAGATCGCCGGCGGCAGCAGCAGGGCCGCCACGGTGGCTGCCGCCTTGCTGGCGCTGACGCCACCGCCGAACAGCGCCAGCGGCCAGGAGTGCCAAAGGAAAGTGAGCGGGCCGTAAAGGTTGGTGATTTGGTCGGGGTCGTCAAAGGGCAGGTAGACCTTGGCCCCGTGGAGCATCCGCCAAGCCATGGCGGACATCACCGCCTCGCCATGATCGACGTAGCCCTGGTAGAGCAGATACGATACCGCCGCCAGGGCGAAGGCGGCGACGGCCAGCAGCGCCAGCCCGTCGCCGACGCGGGCCGCAAGGCGGCCGTTCATCGGCCGGAGCGCCAGGAGGTGATGGCGGGGTCGGGCTTGCCCTCAATGCCGAGGCAGTCGGCGATGATCCAGCGCGGCCGCCCTCGCACCTCCTTGTAGACGCGGGCAACATAAAGGCCGACCAGACCCAGTGCCGCCATCAGGCCGCCCCACAAAGCGAGAATTGCCGCGGCGGCGAAGGCGCCACCCAGCAGCAGCAACGGCGCCATCGCCAAGCCGGCGCAGCCGGCCAAGCCGACGACGTAGATCGGCGTGAACGAGAACGAGGTGACGCCCGAAATCATCGTCTTCACCGCGTTGCGGTGCAGGCCCGAGAATTTGGAATCGCCGTCGTGGCGCGGGTGCCGTTCGTAGGGAACGAAGGTCTGGTTGAAGCCGATCCAAACCGCCAGGCCGCGCAGGTAGGGGTCGTGCTCGGTGAGCGACAGCAGATGGTCGACGACCCGGCGCGACACCAGCTTGAAGTCGCCGGCCTCGATCGGCAGAGAGCCGTTCGAGGTCCAGTTGATCACTTCGTAGGCGCGTCGCGTCATCCACAGGCGCAGCCAATGCTCGCCCATCCTCTGGGTCCGCATGGTGTGGACGACTTCGGCGCCGCCCTTCCACTTCTCGATCAGCGTCGGAATCAATTCCGGCGGGTCCTGTAGGTCGCAATCCATGAAGATCGCCGCGTCGCCGACGCAGGCGGCCAGCCCGGCGAAGACGCATTCCGATGGACCCGAACGCCGCGCCATGGTGATCACCTTGACCCGGGGATCGGCGGCATGGGCGACGCCGAGAATCTCCAGCGAGCGGTCGCAGGAGCGATCGTTGACGAAGATGAATTCGAACTCTTCCGGCCGGTCTTTGCTCATCGCCGATAGACGCTCGAGCAATGCCGGAAGTGTTTCCTCCTCGTTGCGAAACGAGAAGACGATGGAAATCTTATCCGCGGGCATTGCGCGCCATCCACAACCGGAATCCAAGGCGCAGAAATCCTATATCAGCTATGAAAAGTCAACGACGATGCCTTGGTCCCGCTCCCAGCCTTTCGCCGTCGTAGCGCTGGGCCAGGATGGCCCGCCACCAGTTTTCGTTTTCCAGATACCAGCCGATCGTTTCGGCCAGACCTCCGTCGAAATCGTGGCGTGGCCGCCAGCCCAATTCCGCCTCGATCCGGCCGGGATCGATGGCGTAGCGGCGGTCGTGGCCGGGACGGTCGGCGACGAAGGTGATCAGCCGTTCGCGCGGGCCGGCCGGGTCGGGCCTGGCCCGGTCGAGCATCCGGCAGATGGCGGTCACCACCGCCAGGTTGGTGCGTTCGCCGTGACCGCCAATGTTGTAGCTCTCGCCCAGGCGGCCCTTTTCCAGCACTAGCAGCAGGCCATCGGCATGGTCGTCGACATGAAGCCAATCGCGCACCTGCCCGCCGTCGCCGTAGACCGGCAGCGGCCTTCCCTCCAGCGCCCGGATGGTCACCAGCGGGATCAGCTTCTCGGGAAATTGGAAGGGGCCGTAATTGTTCGAGCAATTGCTCAACACCACCGGCAGGCCGAAGGTGTGGCCCCAGGCGCGGACCAGATGGTCGGCGGCGGCCTTGCTGGCGGCGTAGGGCGAATTGGGCTGGTAGCGGCTGGTCTCGCTGAAGCGCCCCTCCTCGCCCAGGCTGCCGAACACCTCGTCGGTCGAGATGTGGTGGAACCGAAAGGTCTCACGCGCTTCGGCCGGTCGGTCGCGGAGGTATCCGGCCGTCGCCTCCAGCAGGGTGAAGGTGCCGACGACGTTGGTTTGGATGAAATCGGCGGGCGCGTCGATCGAGCGGTCGACATGGCTCTCCGCCGCCAGATGCATGATGGAATCGGGCCGATGCGCGGCCAGGATCGCCGCCATTCGCCGGCCGTCGCCGATATCGGCCCGCTCGAAGGCGTAGCGGGGATGGTCGGCGACCGCCGCCAAGGCCTCGGGGCTGGCGGCATAGGTCAGCTTGTCGACGTTGACCACCCGATGCGGCGTTTCGGCCAGGATCTTGCGGATCAGTGCCGAGCCGATGAATCCGGCGCCGCCGGTGATGAGAATGGTCCGCGCCATGGTCTTCCGTGATCCGTCGAAGGCCCCCGACCCTAGCGCGGCCACCGCGTTTTCGCCAGAGCGGCCTGCGTCGGACGCATTGCCCTGCTACCAAAGACCAATTTGCACTTGTGAACTAATCCAGTAAAAAGTCGCGCGCAATCTTAACGCACAAGGTGGAAGCCCTAAGGAACCAGGGTGGGAACGGGAAAATGCTGGAACGGATGAAAATCGCCTCTCGGCTGCTGGTTGGCTTCGGCACGTTGGTGTTGTTGTTGGCCGGATTCTCGGTTTTCACCGCCTGGTCCAACCGCCACGCCGCGGTCACGGTCGCCGACATGCGTGACGCCGGCGGTGCCGCCCTGCTTGACCAGCGCATCGAAAAGCAGCTTTACGTCACCCGCATGTGGGTGTGGTCGGCGCTGGCGACCAACGAGGAGTCGCGCTGGGACAAGGCCCACCAGTCGCTCGACGAGGCGCGCCAGCTGCAAACGACGCTGTTGGAGGCGACCCGCGATGCCGCCCAGCGCGAGCGGGTCGAGACCATCCGACGCTCGCTCGATTCCTACGCGACGGTGCTGGAGCGCTTGCGCGCCTTCAAGGGGCGAAACCAATCCCTCGACAACGAGGATGCCCGGGCGCTGCTGGCCGAGGCCGCCGCCGTCGCCAAGGTAATCGACGGCAATGGCGCCTTGCTGGTCGAGGGCCTCGCCCGCGACAACGCCGAGAAAGAGGCGATCGCCACCGGCTTGATTTCCCGCACCGCCACCCTGGCCATCGTCATCGGCCTGGTCAGCGTGGCGCTCGGCGCTTGGCTCGCCTGGTATGTCGCCCGTTCGATCACCGTGCCGCTGGCCGGCATGGTCGCCGCCACCGGTCGCCTCGGTCGTGGCGAATTGTCGGTGCCGGTGGAAGGCGCGGGGCGGCGGGACGAGTTCGGTCCGCTGGCGACGGCCATGGAAAATTGGCGATCCGGCTTGATCGAGGCCGAAGCGCGCCGCCGCCAGGAGGCCGAGGAGGTGGCCCGGCGCCAAGTCCGCCAGGACCGGATCGATGCCGCCACCCTCAAGTTCGACGCCACCGTCGTCGCCCTGCTTGGCCGCATCAAGGGTTCGGCGGAGCAGCTAAACCTTTCCGCCAACATGCTGTCGGCCAACGCCGAGCAGACCCGCCAACAGAGCGCCACCGTGTCCGCCGCCACCGGTCAGGCGACCGCCAACGTCGAAACGGTGTCCGCCGCCGGAAGCCAGCTGACCGCCTCGATTTACGAGATTTCGCGTCGGGTCGAGCAATCGAGCGCCGTCGTCGGGGCGGCGGCGGAAGAGGCCGGCGAAGCCAACCGCAAGATCGCCGGGCTGGCCGAATCGGTCGAGCGCATCGGCGAGGTGGTCAAACTGATCAACGATATCGCCGCGCAAACCAATCTGCTGGCGCTCAACGCCACCATCGAGGCCGCCCGTGCCGGCGAGGCCGGCAAGGGTTTCGCGGTGGTCGCCCACGAGGTCAAGAACCTGGCGCAGCAGACCGCACGGGCCACCGACGAGATCGGTCAGCAGATCGCCACCATCCAGGGCGAAACCAAGGCGGCGGTCGAATCCATCTCGGGCATTTCCCAGACCGTCGTCCGCATCCGCGAATTGTCGGCCGCCATCGCCGGAGCGGTCGAGGAACAGGGGGCGGCCACCGCCGAGATCACCCGCAACGTCGAAGAGGCGACGGTCGGGACCCGCGAGATCGCCACCAATATCGCCGGAGTTGCCCAAGCCGCCGGCGAGACCGGAGAAATGGCGCAAAACGTGTTCGGCGCCGCCAGCGATCTGCGGGGCGAAAGCACGACGTTGGAGGATGAGGTGCGGCGCTTCCTGGACGAGGTCCGCGCCGCCTAGATGCGCTCGGCCAGCACCCGGGCGATGCGCTCGCCGGCCTTGCCGTCCCAAAGCTCGGGGATGCGGCCGGCCTTGCCGCCGCTGGCCAAGGTGTCTTGGAAGGCGGCGAGAATGGCGGCCGGATCGGTGCCGACCAGGGTGTTGGTGCCCTGGCTGATGGTGATCGGCCGTTCGGTGTTGTCGCGCACCGTCAAGCAGGGAACGCCCAGCGCCGTGGTCTCCTCCTGCAAACCGCCGGAATCCGACACCACCAGACGGGCGGCTTTCATCAGACCCAGCATTTCCAGGTAGCCCTGCGGCGGCAGCAGGCGAATACCGGCCGCCTCCATACCGGCCAACAGCCCGGCGGCCTCCAGCCGGCCGCGGGTGCGAGGGTGGGCGGGGAAGACCACCGGCAGCGCCGCCGCCATTTCGACCAGACAGCCGGCCAGCGCCGACAAGGTCGCCGGATCGTCGACGTTCGACGGCCGATGCAGGGTGACCAGCGCATAGCCGCCGCCAAGGCCTCCGAGGGTACGGGCGGCGGGAACGGCGCGTTCCAGATTGGCCAGCAGGGTGTCGATCATCACGTTGCCGACGAAGAACACCTTGGCGGCGTCGACGCCCTCGGCGGTCAGGTTGGCCAGCGCCTCCCTCTCGGTGGTGAACAGCAGGTCCGACAACTGATCGGTCAGCACCCGGTTGATCTCTTCCGGCATGGTGCGATCGCGACTGCGCAGTCCAGCCTCGACATGCACCACCGTGACGCCCTTCTTGGCCGCCACCAGGGCGCAGGCGATGGTCGAATTGACGTCGCCGACCACCAGCACGGCATCGGGGCGGAGGGCATCCAGTTCGGGCTCGAAGCGGCGCATGATCTCGGCGGTCTGCTGGGCGTGGCTGCCCGAACCGACCTCCAGGTTGACGTCGGGGCGCGGCAGGCCGAGATCGGTGAAGAAGCGGTCGTTCATCGCCGCGTCGTAGTGCTGGCCGGTGTGCAGCAACGGCGCCTTCAGGCCGGCGGCGGTCAAGGCGGCAATCACCGGCCCGATCTTCATGAAGTTGGGGCGCGCCCCGACCACGCACAGAACCGTCTTGGTCAAGGCCGCCCCCCCCTAGAATTTGCGGGTTGCCACCAGCTCGGCCGGCATCCGCGCCAGGCGCAGGTATTGCGCCAGCACATGCATCAACGACTGGTGGGTGTCTTCCACCACCCCGTAATTGTCGGCGGCAACATGCAGGCTGACGTCCGCCAATCGGGCGGCGCGGCCGCCGGCAAAGCCGGTGAGCGCGATGGTGCCCATGCCGTTGGACCTGGCCCATTCCACCGCCCGCACGATGTTTTCGGAATCGCCGGACGAGGAAATGGCGATCAGCACGTCGCCCGGCCGTCCGAACAGGCGCAATTGGCCGGCGAAGCATTCGGCGTATTCGACGTCGTTGGCCAGCGCCGTCAGCATCTCGATGGTTGCCGACAGCGAATGGACCCGGGGGCGCAGGCCGGTGTCGGCGGCGATTCCCTTGGCGTGGTCGCAGACCAGATGGTTGGAGATGGCGGCCGAACCGCCGTTGCCGCAGGCGTAGACATGGGCGTCGGCCGCCACCGCCGCCGCCAGCATCGTCTCCGCCCGCGCCAGTTCGGCGCGGGACACCGTGGCGGCGGCCTTGGCCAGCTCGCCGGCATAGGCGTCGAAGAAGGCGGCGATCGACGGGAACGGCCGCTCGGGGAAGCTCATCGAGGGGTCTCCAAATTCGGGCGAATGACGGTCGGCGCCGCCGCCAGGCTTTCCGGCGTGCCGATATCGATGAAGGCGGCGCCCTGGGCGACGTGGGCGTGGATCGCTCCGGCGGGCAGCCGACCGAGATAATCCCGTTCCAGCGACGGGCCGTCGATGGCGGCCAGCGCCGCCCGGGCGTAAAGGCCGATGCCGCCGTTGATCAGGCCGGGTCCGGTACGGGCGGGATCCTTTTCAGCGAACCGGGCGACGCGGCCGGCGGCGTCGGTCTCGACGCTGCCGTAGCGGGCGATGTCCGGCACCTCGACGCAAAGCAGCGATACCGCCGTCCCCGCCCGCCGATGGGCGGCGAGGAAGGCGCCAAGATCGGCCTCCAGCCAGGTGTCGCCGTTCATCACCAGCACCGGGTCGCTGACCAGCATGGGGGCGGCGAAGCGTAACGCGCCGCCGGTGCCGAGCGGCTCGGGCTCGATCACCGTCACCACCGGAATGGGGAATTGGCGGCGCTCCATATGGGTGATGACCGCTTCGGCCCGATGGCCGAGCGCCAGCACCACCCGTCCGGCGCCCTGGGCCGCCAGGAAATCGACCAGCAGATCGAGGAAAGGGCGGCCGCCGACCGGCGCCAGCACCTTGGGGACCGCGCCCAGCACGCTTTGGATGCGGGTGCCCAAACCCCCAGCCAGCACCACCGCGTCTATGCCGCCCAGCCCGCTCATTTCGGTTCGCGATATCCCCGGAAAGTTCGATGGCGAGTGTTAGCAGAACGGCAGGATGATCCCAAGCGCAAAGCTGCCGTCGCTCGGCCGGTGGGGGCCGGGGGTAGGCGCCGCCGGTGAAATCGGGTATGGAACGGCGATGAAGAAGCCCCTTCCCGACGCCCGCGCCGTCGCCGCCGCCCTGCTCGATTCGGTGCTGCTGCGCCGCCGCCTGCTCGACGAGTCCTTCGATGCCGATCCGGCGGTGGCGGCGCTGGCCGACCGCGACCACGCCTTCGCCCGCCTGCTGGCGGCAACCGCGCTGAGGCGTCTCGGTCAGATCGACGCGCTGATCGACCATTGCCTCGACAAGCGGCTGCCGACCAAGTCCTCGCTCGCCCTCCAGGCGCTGCGGCTGGGAATCTGCCAATTGCTGTTCCTCGACACGCCGCCCCACGCCGCGATCTCGACCAGTGTCGAGATGCTGAAGCACGGTCCGCTCGCCGGCTATGCCGGGTTGGTCAACGCCGTGCTGCGTCGCCTCGACGGCGAGGGCCGCGAGATGGTCGCCCGGCAGGACGCGGCGCGGCTCAACACGCCCGACTGGCTGTGGCTGTCGTGGTGCCGCGCCTACGGCGAGGAAACGGCGCGGGCGATCGCCACCGCCCATCTCAGCGAAGCCCCCACCGACATTACCGTCGCCGGCGATCCCGCCCCCTGGGCCGAGCGGCTGGAGGCCGAACTTCTGCCCACCGGCTCGCTGCGCCGTCGCCTGCCCGGCGACATCACCCGGCTGCCCGGTTTCACCGAGGGCGCTTGGTGGGTGCAGGACGCCGCCGCGGCGCTGCCGGCCCATCTGCTCGGCGACGTGCGCGGCCTTTCCGTTGCCGATCTTTGCGCCGCGCCGGGCGGCAAGGCGCTGCAACTGGCCGCCGCCGGCGCCCGGGTGACGGCGGTTGACCGTTCGGGCAAGCGGCTGGTGCGGCTGGGCCAGAACCTCGCGCGCCTCGGCCTGGCCGCCGAGATCGTCGAGGCCGACGTCACCCAATGGCGGCCCGAGGGGACATTCGACGCCCTGCTGCTCGACGCCCCCTGTTCGGCCACCGGCACGCTCCGGCGCCATCCCGACGGGCTATGGCTGAAAAGCCCGGCGGATGTCGTCAAGCTGTCGGCGCTGCAGGGCCGCCTGCTGGCGGCCGCCGCCGGATTGCTCAAGCCCGGCGGCACCCTGGTCTATTGCGTCTGCTCGCTCGAGCCCGAGGAGGGCGTCGATCGCGTCGAAGCGCTGCTGGCCGCCGGCGCCCCCTTCGTCCGCCGTCCCCTGGCGCCCGAGGAGGTCGGCGGCCTGGCCGAACTGGTGACCGCCGCCGGCGATTTGCGGACCCTGCCCTGCCACCTTGCCGAGCGGGGCGGAATGGATGCATTCTTCGCCGCGCGTCTGACACGAGTACCGGAATGACCCGCCGTTTCGTCCTGGTCGACCGCGACGGCACCGTCAACGTCGAAAAGAACTATCTCTCCGATCCCGATCAGCTCGAGCTGATTCCCGGTACCGCCGCCGCCATCCGCGATCTTCGGGCCGCCGGGCTGGGAATCTGCGTCGTCACCAACCAGTCGGGCATCGCCCGCGGGTACTTCGACCTCGCCCGGTTGGCCCAGGTGCACGAGCGGCTGCGGGGCCTGCTCGCCGCCGAGGGGGCCGAAATCGACGGCGTCTATCTGTGCCCGCATGGCCCCGACGATGATTGCGCCTGCCGCAAGCCGCTGCCGGGGATGATCCTGGAGGCGGTGGCCGAGCACGGTTTCGATCCCGCCCAGGCCTTCGTCGTCGGTGACAAGGAGGCCGATATCGGCATGGGCCGCGCCGCCGGCGCCACCACCTTTCTGGTGCGCACCGGCTATGGCCGCCAGTACGAGGAAAAGGGTATCGCCGCCGACTACGTGGTCGACGACCTCGCCGCCGCCGCCGCGATCATCCTGGGGCTGGTAAAGGCCCCTTGATTCTTTCCCAGCATCCGCCGAAAGTTCCGGCGCCTTTTCCGCAGGTGAGATGAACATGTCCAACACCACCACCATCACGGTCATCGGCCTCGGCTATGTCGGTCTGCCGTTGGCCGTGGCGCTCGCCCGCCACTTCCCCACCGCCGGCTTCGACATCTCGACCGAGCGTGTCGCCGAACTGAGGAAGGGTGTCGACCGTACCGGCGAGGTCGAGCCGGCCAAGCTCCGCGCCAGCACGCTGAAGCTGACCGCCGACACCAAGGACATCGTTGGCCAGAACGTCTACATCGTCACCGTGCCGACCCCGGTCGATCTCGAGAATCGTCCCGATCTGGGGCCGGTGCTGAAGGCCTGCGCCACCGTCGGCAAGGTGATCAAGAAGGGTGCCGTGGTGGTGTTCGAGAGCACCGTCTATCCCGGCGTCACCGAGGACATCTGCGGCCCCGAACTGGAAAAGCATTCCGGCCTCAAATGCGGTGCCGATTTCTTCCTTGGCTATTCGCCGGAACGGATCAATCCCGGCGACCGCGAGCACACGGTCGAATGCATCACCAAGGTGATTTCCGGCCAGGACGCGGCGACCACGGCGCTGCTGTCGCGGGTCTACGGTTCCGTCACCTCGGGCGGCGTCTTTCCCGCCGCCTCGATCCGCGTCGCCGAGGCCGCCAAGGTGATCGAGAACGCCCAGCGCGACATCAACATCGCCTTCGTCAACGAGCTCACCATGATCTTCCAGCGGCTGGGGATCTCGATCTACGACGTGCTCGACGCCTCGGCCACCAAGTGGAATTTCCTCAACTTCAAGCCGGGCCTGGTCGGCGGCCACTGCATCGGCGTCGACCCGTTCTACCTGGCGACCTGCGCGCTCAACAACGGCCATCACCCCGAGATCATCCTGTCGGGGCGGCGCATCAACGACGGCATGGGCCCGTGGATGGCGGCGCGCATCGCCGAGCAGTTGGGGCCGAAGTCGCGGGTGCTGATGCTGGGCCTGACCTTCAAGGAAAACGTCCCCGACCTCAGGAACAGCAAGGTGATCGACCTGATCCGCGGGCTCGAGCAGCGCGGCCACGCGGTCGATGTCCACGATCCCTTCGCCGACCCGGCCGAGGCCGCCCATGAATACGGCGTCACCCTGATGCCGAGCCTTGATGGCGCCGCCGGCTACGATTGCGTCGTCGGCGCGGTGCCGCACGCCGCCTATGTCGGCTTCGAGGGCGAAAGCTTCGAGGCGCTGCTGACGCCGAACGGACTGATCGCCGACGTCAAGGGCATGTGGCGGGGCGTGGCATTGCCGGACGGGTTCCGCCTCTGGCGTTTGTGACTTGCGGATTCTGTTCGTCACCTCCAGCCGCATCGGCGACGCCGTCCTTTCGACCGGCCTGCTGAACCATCTGGCCGAGACCCATCCCGGCGCCCGCTTCACCGTCGCCTGCGGCGCTCCTCCGGCGCCGCTGTTCGAACCGGCGCCCTTCGTCGAGCGGGTGATCCCGATGGTCAAGCGCAAGCGCTCGGGCCATTGGTTCGATCTGTGGCGGCAAACCGCCTCGACCTGGTGGCACATGGTGGTCGACTTGCGCGGCTCGGCGCTCGCCTATGCCGTGCCGACCTTCCATCGCCGGGTGCTGAAATCATCGTGGGAGCCCAAGCACCGATTGCTTCACCTGTCCTCGGCGCTGGGTCTCGACACCCCCTTCTCGCCCAGGCTGTGGAACACTCCGACACAGCTTGCGCGGGCCGCGCAACTGATCCCCGACGGCCCGCCGGTGCTGGCGATCGGCCCGACCGCCAATTGGGGCGGCAAGCGCTGGCCGGCCGACCGCTTCGCCGCCGTGGCGGCGCGGCTCACCGGGCCCGGCGGCGCCCTGGCCGGCGCCAGGGTGGCGGTGTTCGGCGCCGGGTTCGAGCGCGAAATGGCCCAGCCGGTGCTGGAGTCGGTGCCGGCCGAGCGCCGCATCGACGCCATCGGCGGCGTCGATCTGCCCACCGCGCACGCCGCGCTCCAGCGCTGCGCCCTCTATGTCGGCAACGATTCGGCGCTGATGCACATGGCCGCCGCCGCCGGCACGCCGACCTTGGGGCTGTTCGGTCCGTCCTCCGAAATGTTCTACGGTCCCTGGGGCGCCGGTTGCGCTTCGGTGCGCGGCCCGCGCAGCTTCGAGGACATCTGCCACGCGCCGGACTATGATTACCGCAGCCACGACTGCCTGATGATGGACCTGGAGGTCGACAAGGTGGCGGCGGCGGCGGAGGGGTTGATGATCCGACAAGGCGTCAGGTGATGAATCCGATCGCGGACGGGTTGCGGGCACTGGGCCTGAAGGCCGGCGATCATGTGCTCGCCCGCGCCTCGCTGCGCCGCCTCGGCGGTCCCAGGGCGACCCGCGCCGAGGCGTTGATCGCCGCCATCCTCGACGTCGTCGGTCCCGAGGGCACGCTGGCGGCGCTGGCCTTTCATCCGATGGTGCCGTTTCCCGGTTGGCGCAAGCTGGCCCCCGTCGATGCCACCACCCGGCCGTCGAGCGGCTGGTTGGCCGCCGCCCTGGCCGCCCGGCCCGATGCGCGGCGCAGTGCGCATCCCGCTTGCGGCTGGGCGGCGGTGGGGGCGGGGGCCGAACGATTGGTCGCCGGCCATGACGCCGAGGCCGCCTGCTTCCATCCGATCGCCGCCCTTTTGGACATGGACGGCGTGTTGATCAATGTCGGCAACGTTGCCGACAGCCCCGGCTTCTCCACCGTCCACCACGTCCAGGCGCAACTGGGGTTGTCCACCCGCAACCTGCTGGCCGGTCGCATGGGGCTGAGGACGCCGGACGGAATTTTCGTCTGCCGCGATTTCCCCGGTTGTAGCAAGGGCTTCGGCAAGTTCTACGGCGCCTATGTCGCCGCCGGCATCTTGCGGGCCGGCATGGTTGGCGACGCCTATTCGATCCTCGCCCGGGCCCGCGATCTGGTGGCGGTGGAACGGCCGCTGATCGAGGCCGATCCGCGCTACCCGCTATGCGACCACCCCCTTTGCCAGCATTGCCGCGGCCTGGTCACCTATAACAAACGCGATTGGCCGGGCTATTGGCTGCGTCGGGTATTCCGGCGGGGGCGGCGGAAGTGAACCGCGACGCCCACCTCCAGGACGTGGTGCGCCTGTGGCTGGGCCTGCCGGAGGGGGCCGAGGCGCCGGCGCTGCCGGCTCATCTGGCGGCGCTTCTGTTGAGGGACGAGGAGCGCGCCACCCCACATCGCGACCCCTGGGGCTGCTGGGAATTCCCGTTTTCCGACAACCATCATCGCGGCGCCCTGCTGGTGCCCGAGATCGACATCTGGCTGGCGGTCAAGCGGGCCGGTCTGACCGCCGCAGGCGCCGCTCTCGAGCCGCTGTGGCCAGAGGGGAGGCCGTTCGCGCTGGCGGTCAGCCACGACGTCGATGATTTCGGCACCCAGGTCACGCCGCGCCAATGGGCGCGCCAGGCCCTGCTGCGGCTGGGTGCCGGCCAGGGCGCCAAAGGCCGGCTGAAGGCGCTGGCCGAGGGGTTGCCGGCGACCCTGTGGCAGGCGCGGACGGTGCGGTCGGCGCCCGACCTCGGTGCCACACTGGAGAAGCTGCTCGACATCGAGGCCGAGTTCGGCATCGCCGCTTCGTACTTCTTTACCGTCTGGCCGCCTGGGCGCCGCAGTCCCTACGATTGCGTCCCCGCCTTCGACGACCCTTGCGTCTTCCGTGGCCGGCGTACCGCCATCGCCGCGGTGATCCGCGCCGTCGCCGCTTCCGGCCATGATGTCGGCTTGCACGGGAGCTACTGGTCGGCAATCGACGACGGCGCCCTGGCGGCCGAGAAGCGGGCGCTGGAGCGGCTGCTCGGCGCCGCCGTCGTCAGCACCCGCCAGCATTGGCTGCATTGGCGAGTCGACCGGACGCCCCGCCTACAGGACGCCGCCGGCTTCAAGGTCGACGGTACGCTCGGTTTCAATGGCACGGCCGGCTTCCGTGCTGGTACCTCGTTGCCGTTCCCGCTCTGGGATGGCGACCGCCGGCTGGACCTGTTGGCGGTGCCGCTGGCGCTGATGGACACGGCGCTGTTCCGCCCCGGCGCCATGGGCCTCGACCTCGAACTGGCTCGGCGTCTGGTGGAACGGTTGGTCGAGAAGGTGGCGGCGGCGGGTGGCCTGGTGTCGCTGCTGGTCCATCCCAGCCACCTGGCCGACCCCAAAGTCGAAGCGTTGCTGCGCTGGACGCTCGGTCATTGCCTAACGCGCGGCGCCTGGCCGGCCAGTCACGCCGCCATCGCCGCCCATTGGCGGGGGCGGGCGCGGCGGCTCAGCCGACCGCCGTCTCCCTGATCGCCTCGGCCTGGGCGAGGTCGACCGAGACCAGCTGCGAGATGCCGCGTTCGGCCATGGTGACGCCGTACAGGCGGTCCATGCGGGCCATGGTCATGCGGTGGTGGGTGACGATCAGGAAGCGGGTGCCGGTGGTGCCGGCGATGCTGGCGACCATCGAGCAGAAGCGGTCGACGTTGGCGTCGTCCAGTGGCGCGTCGACCTCGTCCAGCACGCAGATCGGCGCCGGATTGGTCATGAACACGGCGAACAGCAGGGCCAGCGCGGTCAACGCCTGCTCGCCGCCCGACAACAGCGACAGCACCTGCAAGCGCTTGCCCGGCGGCGAGGCCATGATTTCCAGCCCGGCTTCCAGCGGGTCGGGCGATTCGGTCAGCGCCAGATGGGCGCGGCCGCCGCCGAACAACTGGACGAACAATTCGCGGAAATGGCGGTCGACCGCCTCGAACGAGGCCAACAGGCGCTCGCGGCCCTCGCGGTTGAGCTCGCCGATGGCCTGGCGCAGCTTGGCGATGGCCTGGATCAGGTCGTCCTTTTCGGCCTGCATCTCGGCCAGCCGTTGCTCCAACTCGGCGACCTCCTGCTCGGCCCTGAGGTTGACCGGGCCGATGGCGTCGCGCTCGCGCGAATAGCGGTCGAGGCGGCGCTGCAATTCCTCCAATTCGGGGCGCTCGGCGTCGGTCAGCCCGGCGGTCTCGCGCAATTGCTCAGGCGTCAGGTCCAGGCGTTCGGCGATGCGCCCGGCGACGTTGCGGCATTGCTGGTCGGCGGCCGACACCGCCGCCTCGCGGCGGATGCGGTCCTCGCGGGCGGTGGCCAGCGCCGCTTCCGCCGCGCGCATCCGCGCATCGACCTCTTGCAGGCGGCTTTCGGCGGCGATCAGCGTCTCGGCGGCCCGGCGGCGGTCGCCCTCGGCGGCGGCGAGGCGGTCGAGAAGCTCGGCCCGGCGGCGGGCGATGGCGTCGGGCTGGTTGACCAGCCGGTCGATCTCGGCGGCCACCGCCTGCTGGCGGTTCTCCAGTTCCAGCACGGCGGCGGCGGCGGCTTCGGCCCGCTTGCGCCAGGATTCGGCCTCGTGGTGGGCGTCCTCCAATCGGCGCTTGCGCTCGCCGACCTCGCGGACGACGCGGTCGAGGGTCGAGCGCGCCTCGACCAGGGCCGAGCGGCGTTCGGCCAGGTCGGCGCGCAGGATGGCGACCCGGCCCTTGCCGGCCTCGGATTCGGGGAAGGCGGCCACCGCCTCCTGGGCCATCAACAGATCGCCCTCGGCCTCCTCCAGGTCGGCCCGCACCGCCTCCTCCTGCTCGGCCAGGGCGGCCAGGCGCGATTCGGCGGCGGCGAAGCGGCTGGCCAGGCGGGTGTGGAGGTCGCGGGCCTTGGCGGTCTCGACCTCGGCCAGCTTGACCGCCTCCTTGGCCCGGCGCTCGTCCTCGGCGGCGGCGGCCACCGCCTCGGCGGCGGCGGCGGCGCGGGCCTCGGCCTCCTCGACCCCCATTTCGGCGTCCTGCAGGCCGGCCTCGATCTCGCGCAGTCGGTTGCGCTGGGCCAGGCGCAAGGCCATCGGGCTGGGGGCGCCGGCGCGGGCCGAATAGCCGTCCCAGCGCAGCAGATCGCCGTCCCTGGTCACCAGCCGCTGGCCGGCGGCCAAGGCCGGGCGCAGGCGCTGGGCGGTGGCGGCGTCGGCGGCGACGCCGACCTGGGCCAGGCGGCGGGCCAGCGCCGCCGGCGCGGTGACGAAGCGGGCCAGCGGCTCGACCCCCTGGGGCAGGGCGGGCGCCGAATCCAGCGGTGGCATCTCGTGCCAGGACAGCGGCGCGTCGTCGTCGAGCGAGGCGGTCAGATCCTCGCCCAGCGCCGCCGCCAGCGCCGGCTCGTAGCCCGACTTGGCGGTTACCGCGTCGAGCACCGGCGCGTGCGCCCCGCCCTTGTGCTGGGACAGCACGGCGATCAGCGCCTCGGCCTCGGCCTTGAGGCGTGAGCGGGCGGTGGCGGCGGCCTGGGCGGCGTCGCGGGCGGCGTCGCGGGCGGCCTGGGCCTGGACCCGGCGGCGGTCGGCATCCTCGGCCGCCAGACGCGATTCCTCGAGATATTCCTGGGCCGATTCC
>Ga0265327_10002219_pt1 | contig 21170 bp, 17 predicted proteins | sample 41621metaG_FD_202089 | JGI IMG/M metagenome (GOLD analysis project Ga0265327, IMG submission 202089) | Rhizosphere microbial communities from Carex aquatilis grown in University of Washington, Seatle, WA, United States - 4-16-21 metaG | ecosystem: Host-associated > Plants > Roots > Rhizosphere...
CGGTGCGACGGCGCACCCGGCGAGCGCATCGGACCTCGTCCCGTCAACTTCTGCATCCACCCCGCTGGTCGTCCCATAAACACCTCCATGATTGAAGGTGTTGCGACGACCGGTTGAATCCGCCCTGACTGCCTTGGTCGGTGTTGAAGATTTCCGGCGTGCCATGCCGCGCAAACGCCTCTTCCAGCGCGTCCAGGCAGAACGCCGTGTCCATGCTGATCGAGACGCGATACGCGAGCACGCGCCGGCTCGCCCAGTCCACCACCGCCGCCAGGTAAACCCAGCCCCTGGCCATCGGGATGTAGGGGTGAGTAGGCCGGGGGAATTTCACCCCCAGCCCCTCGCAGAACCGGACGTGAGCCTCTCGACTCATCCGGCTCCCATCATCCGGCCTTCGGGATACAGCCAAGCGACCAATGCACGAACGCATCCCTGTGGGCATACCCCAGGCGACCCAGGGCCTCCCGCGCTCGCGTCTTGTGGCGAGCCAGTGATTTGTACTTTCGCATCAGCCATCGAACCAGATAGTCGTTCATGTGTTGCCAGACGGCGCGCATCGCGGAGCCGTAGAAGCGGCCGTAGTAGCCTTTCCAGCCTCGCAGAACCGCATTGAACTGCGCCGACAAGTCGGCCAGTTCGCAGTCGCACTTGAGCTGCAGGTGCCAGCTTCGTATCGTCTGCCTCATCGCGCGCAGGGCGTCACGACTGACTGCCGGCGTGAAGTTCACATACACACGGCCATGCTTGTCGACCGACTTGCGTGGCCGGAAGGTATAGCCGACAAACGTGAACTGCACGACCGGATGGTCGCCTCGTCGATTGATGTCCTGGCAATACACGATGTGTGTCTTGCCAGGGTGCAGTTCGAGTCCGCATTGCTGCAGCCGCTCGCCAATCTCGCGCAGCACCAGTTCTGCTTGAGCGAGGCTCATACAGTGCACGACGCCGTCGTCCGCGTAGCGGCAGAACCGCACATTGGGTAGCGTCTTGCTGACCCAGACATCGAACGCGTAGTGCAGGAACAGGTTGGCCAAAATCGGGCTAACGACGCCGCCTTGCGGTGTGCCGCGGGTGCGCGGCGTGAGCGCCCCATCCCCGGATTGCATCGGCGCTGTCAGCCAGCGCTCGATATACAGCAGCACCCAGGGAGTTTGGCAGTGCTTCTTCAACGCCCGTAGCAGCAGCGAGTGGTCGATGTTGGCCGGTTGCGCAAGCCCCTCGAAGCCCGAAGCCATGATCGCCGCACCCGCAACAGTGGGAACCGAGCATGCGCAAACCACCAGCGTCGTCGTCGCTGGCGACTCCGAGACGAGCTCGATGGGCAAGTCGCAGATCTCCAACGAGGCATTCCGCGAGGCCATCGTCAGCTCGATCGAGAAGGCCAAGTCGTTCTCGTCCGTCGTGAAGGCCCCGGGTGGCGACTATCAGCTGGCCGTCACCGTCGTGAGCATGGATCAGCCCTCGTTCGGCCTCACCTTCACCGTGAAGATGGAAGCGGCCTGGTCGCTGAAGAAGGCCGACGGCACGGTTGTCATGCAGGAGTCGATCAAATCTGAAGGCACGGCCACCACGAGCGACGCCTTCGCAGGCGTGGAGCGTCTGCGCAAGGCCAATGAGGCCGCCGCCCGCAACAATATCGCCGCGGCCCTGACCAAGATCGGCCAGCTGAACTTCTGATCGCAGCGGGTCGCCCCGCCACTGTGTCGGTGGCAGCCCCTTGCGCTGAAGGCCTGGCTCCCGCCGGGCCCTCTCTTTCACTCACCGCTGCTTCCAGCGCTTCTCGTCCTCTTCCCGCGCCTTTTCCTGCCGCGCCATCTCGCCCGATAGTTCGACCGCCTTGAGGTAGTCCTGCGCCTTCTGCTGTTGCGCGCGGTCGTACTCGCGCTCCCAGGCTTGCCACTGCGCCGGCGTCCAGCTGATGTGCTGCGCGGCCAGCACCCGCGCCTGGTAGTCGCGGCTCATCTGGTGTTCGCGCTGCAGGTCGGCCTGCCGCTGCGCGCGCATCCTGGCGAAGCCCGCGTTGGTGTTGGCCATGATCTCGTCGCGATGCAGCTTCTGCAGCACGCCCGCGTTGGGCACCGGCTGGCCGGGATGCTGCTCCTTCCACTCGCGTTCCCAGCGCTGCGCTTGCTGCACCTGCGGCGAGAGGCCGTGCTCGCGCTCGTATTTCTCCAGCTGCTCGCGCTGGTCGCGCTCGTAGGGGGTTTCGGCGTGGGCGATGGCGATGCAGAGCGTCGTGGCCAAGAGGGCGAGAAGCGATGAGGGCCGTGCGATGCGAAATTTCATGTCAGGCTCCTGCACAGGATGCAACGCGCAGTCATGCGAGTATGGGTGCTTACCCCGCAGACGAAGAAGCCGCGCTTGAAGAAGGGCACGCCACCCTTCTGGACATCGATTCAACACGCGTGGCGGCCGTGGGTGGCTTCGGCTTTGTCGTTCGTGGGTAGGTCACGATGTACAGGTGCTCGGCTTGAACCTTGTACTCATATTCCCTCTGGGAGCCCACCAGGTCCGGGCGGAGGCTGTGGATCGTCATCGTTGCGGAATAGACGCCCGCGCGTACGACTTGGTAGCTGTACGCGATACGAGCCGCGTCCTTGCGTGCCGGGCAAAGGTTCACGATATTGCGAGCAGCGAATTGCAATATGCAATCACTGGGATTGCCAGATTTTGAGGTTCCGTCCGCAAAGTATTGAATGATCCGCTCGCCCCTCCAGCAGCCCAACAAGTCGCCTCCATCGCCATAGGCGGCTGAGCACGTCAGACCCGGGAGCAGCAGGGGCAGCGTCGCGAGCTTCAAGTTTCAGTCCTCAAGATATTTTGCGAACAAATGCGTTCAGGGCCTTCAGCGAGAGGTCCGGCGCCGCCTGCAACAAGCCATGCGGCGCATCGATTTGTACCACCGCCATGGACGGCAGCATGGCCTGCAGATGTGCCGCCACGGCCTCCGGAACCAGGCAATCCTGCGTCGCCTGCAAGTAGAGGCAAGACACATGAACGCGGGCCAACGGAGCGGAGACGTCGACCGCGATCACTGCTCGTAGTCTTCCTCGAAGCACCGCAGGAGTCACCCGACCCACGGCCCGCGCGAGGGCGCGGCGAAGCGCGCTCGTGGCGAATGGGCCAAGTAGGAAACGACTCAGCACTTCGGAAGGTGTCCACGCAAATGGCAGCAGCGGAAGCAGATGCTTCAGCCCCGCCAGTCCCGGCCGAGGATTGCGGGCGAAGGTGCAGCAAAGCACCAGGCCCTTCAACAGCGGCGGGTTCTCGGCAGCGATCGCAATTGCCACGGGACCGGAGAATGATTCGCCCAGAAGGACATAGGGATCATCGGTGGGCAGAGACTGCCGCACCAGCGTCACGAGCTCGTCGTAGCCGAGCACCTGGTCCGTCGGATAGCGAACGATCTGCGTCCTGAATTCATCGCCGACGGCCTCGACAAAGGGCGCGAACAAGTCGCCCGTTCCATCCATGCCCGGCAGCAGAACAAGCGTCGGCTTTGCGCTGTGGTGGGGCAGCATGCTCAGCTCAACGCAGCGCCGTACTCAAGAGCGACCACGCCGCCACAATCGCAGCCGCCGTGATGAACCAAGCCAACATGCGCTTCGCAATGGCGCCGTAGCGCGCACGCTCCTCCGGGTTGGAGATCCAGTCGCGCGCGAAGGGCTTGTTGCCATGGCCGAGCACAAAGAAATAGACCGGCAGAAAGAAGAACACCGTCAGCGCGACCAGCCAGAGCAGGTCGTGCGACAAGATGGAAATACCGGGCCGTCGGTCAAGCCAGACATCCCAGATGTCGAGCCCGACACCCGACCAGATGCCAGCAAGCACTGCAGTTTTTTGGGAAGCGAGGATCATCCGTGCAGCATACAGACGGCAGCGCCACTTCTTGCACCAGGCGCTGACCGCCCGAGAGGGAAGCCGGAGCCGCCCTCACCTCCCGGCGGGGGTGGCCATCCGGCCTCCGTCCGCCGAAGAGAAGCGTTATCTTTACTTCTGCTTGCGGCGCTTCGCCACCAGGCCCAGCAGGCCGATGCCGGCGACCATCAGCGCGTAGCTGGCGGGTTCGGGCACGACCGAGGTGAGCACGATCAGCTGCGACTTGTCAAAACCCGTAGCCGTGCCGTCCTGCACCTGCTCTGCCACCAGGTAGATGGTGCCGTTCTCGTCGATGGTGGCGCCTTCGATGGCGTTGTGCGGCAGCACGGTGCTCAGGTCGAAACTACTGAGCACATGGCCGCTGCGGTCGGCTTCCAGGAGGACCTTGGAGCCCAGGCTCAGGAAGAGCAGGTTGTCCGCGCCGGCCGTGCCGGCCAGGGAGTTGACCTGCGAGAGCACCACCACATCCGACAGCGTGGAGACGTTCAGCAGCGAGGGGTTGAACAGCTGCGACATGTTGGCCGTGCCGCTCAGGTTGGCGCCGAAAGTCAGCGTGCCGGCCAGGATGTCCTCGGGCACGTCCTGCTTGATGGTCACGAAGCTGCCGCCGTTGCGCGGGTCGTAGCTGATGCCTTCCATGCCGTCGTTGCCGACGTTGGCATTGCTGATCGAGACCGAAGCATTGGCCAGCGCCGCGCTGCCGCCGTTGACATAACTGAACTTGTAAGCGTCATATAGGCGCTCCTCGCCCACCACCAGCACGCCATTGCCGAGGTAGGTCATGCCTTCGGTGTCGTGCTTGCTGCTGCCAGTGCTGGTCCAGTCGAAGTCCATGTGGCCGAGGGTCTGGCCCGTCTTGGAGATTTCGACCACGCCGGTGCCTTCATCGCCGACGAAGAACAGCGTGCCGCGGTCCTTGGCGTAGGCCACGGCCGAGGCTTCCAGGCCGGAGATGCCGCCGCTGGTGCCGTTGAGGACGTCCAGCGCGTAAGTGCCGGTCACCTGGTAGTTGGCCAGGTTGAGCGATTGCGCCTGGGCGGCACAGCAGGCCAGGGCCGCAGCCGCGGCGATGGCCAGTTGCTGGATACGGATGATGAAACGCATCTCAGATCACCTTGCGCTTGCGCGCGAGGAAGCCCACCACACTCAGGCCGGCCAGCAGCAGGGCATAGCTTTCGGGTTCCGGCACGGCGGCGGCGATGCGGCCGGGCGAGCCGATCTCGCTCGCGTCATTGGCAGCGGCGAAGGCGCCGTTCACGCCCACGGCGCTCAGCTGGCTGATGGTGCCGGTGATGCCCGCGGCGTTGTCGAAGGTGGCATAGGGTGCGCTGCCCGGCGAGTTGCCGAAGGAGACGCTGGCCTGCAGCACGCCGGCGGCGTTGTAGATGTTGACGCCGTCACCGCTGGTGGAAAGGCCCACGCCGCCACCGGTGTAGTTGCCGATCTGCAGGCCGGCCGGGGCATTGCTGCCGAACCAGGTGCTCAGGAACGAGGCCGTGGCGGCCGTCTCGGTGAAGATCACCGACTCGCCCGCGCCGATGCTGCTGATGCCGGTCAGCGCAACGGCCGTGCTGAAGCTGGCCGAGCTGTCGTCCATCTTCCAGCCGCCGATGCTGAGGGCGCTGGAGCCGGTGTTGGTCAGCTCGAACCAGTCGGTGGCGTAGGGCGCGTTGCCGCTGCCCCATGCCGAGACTTCGGTGATGCGGACCTGGGCCTGCGCGGCGCCGGCCACCATCAGGGCAGCGCCCAGCAAGGCGAATTGAGTCTTTGCGTTCATCATGATGTCTGCTGTCCTCGAAGGAGTCGTTGGATGAATCCCATCGAGCGCGCACGCGCTTAACGGGCCAACTCAGCAGACTAGTCAGCGGATGCGGCAATATCGTGACAAAAGTCTCAGTTCATGCGGATCGGGGGCCTCACCTTACAGCTCATCCACATCGCAGTGACATCTGCGCCGGCCGATTGCATCGGCGCGATGTTCACGTAGCCCCAGCCCAGGGCCGCATACCAGGCGGCATGCGAGGCGGTGAAGAGGTCCAGGCGCGAGATGCGCCGACGGCGCGCCTGTTCGAGCGCGGCTTCGCACAGTTGCCGGCCGATGCCGCGGCCGCGCCAGGCCGGCGCGACAAAGAGGTTGGAGAGGCACAGGAGCGGCCGCGCCGCTATCGGATCGGCCGTCTCCTCGAGCGTGAACGTGCCGACGGGGACGGCGCGCACGCAGGCCACGAAGCGCAGCGCCGGCCCGGCCAGCAGCCGCGCCTGCACATCATGCAAGGCCTCGCCACGCTGCGCGTACCACTCGCCGTGCAGCCAGGCTGCCACCTGCGCGGCGAGCTGCGGCGCAGCGCACAGATCGAGGATGTCCAGCGGGCCGGCTTCTTCTTCCACGGCGCTAGCGCGCGCTCAGGCGTTCCTGAGCTCTTGCGGGAACTTGCCCCATGCCGTGTTGAACAGGGCCAGCCCCTTCTTGTCGCCGGCCAGGGCCGCCTGCCAGTTGTCGACGAAGGCAGTCTGCAAGCCCTGCTTCATGACCTTGAGGTTGCTGTTGATCGCCACGCCTGGCGGCAGGGCCGCAAGCATCCGGGTCCAGTCGTCCGCCAGCGATTCCAGCGTTTCACAGGCCTCGTACACATCGGCCAGGTACTTGATCTTCTGACTGCGGCGGTCGTTGGCCAGCTTGGGGCTCTGCTGCTCCAGCGCAAGCAGCTGCTGGCGTGCCTGTGCCGCGGTGATCGTGCCGGCGCGAAGGTCGTCCTTGATCTTCTGCGTGTCCTTGCGCTTGTCCTTCTTGTTGGAGGTGAAGAAGGACTTGCTGGCGCGCGCGATCTTGTCGCCCGCGTCGAGCTTGGCGGGCGGCACGGGCGGGGCAGGCAGCTGGGTGTCGCGGTAGAGGGCGTCCACCTGCATGCGGGCCTTGATGAAGGCCGCCCGCTTGATCGCCGCAGGGTTCTGGTTCGGGTCGGCCCCGATCCGGGCCACCACGTCGGCCAGGGTCTTGCGGATGGTCTCCTTGACGGTGGCCGCCTTCTGGTCGTCGAAATCCACGTAGTTGCCGGGCGCGCTGGGCGTGTCGCCTTCGGCGCCGGAGCCTTCGCCCTTGCCGTAGATGCGCAGGTAGATCGCCTCCTCCAGCGTGGCCGACTTGCCCAGCGGGTTGCTGACGTGGAACTGCCACTGGCTCTGGTCCTCGGGCACGTTCAAGGCCCGCATCGGGTTCTTGGAGTTATCCACGCAGACCAGCTCGTTCGCCTTCTTGTCGAAGAGGAAATTGCCACCATTGAACTTGGTCATGATGCGGTCGTCCATGCCAGAGACCAGGTCGGCCGCAGCCAGGCCGGCAAAGGCCTCGATGCCCGCGTCCGATTCGGCAAACTTCTTCAGCTCGCCCTGGCGATCCGTCCGCTCCTTCTCCTCGTCCTGCATCCGGGCCAGGCCCTGCGCCAGCTTGTCGCTCTCGATGTCGTCGAGGATCGCCACCCAATGCTTCTGCTTGGCCGACACGACGTTGTCCTTCAGCCATTGCAGCGCCTGCGCCTTTTCCGCGGGCGTGGCCGCGCCGACCCGCTGCTTGATACCGGCCAGCGTGGCGGCGCCGCTCGAGCGCTCCAGCAGCGTCTGATACACGGAGGTCCAGGCCGCGTCCTTGTCGAACTTATCCTTCTGCGCCAGGAACTCCTCGCGGCGCGCGACGGCCTCGCCGAACCATTTCTTGTTGAGCTTGTCGAGAAAGAAGTTCTCCGGCGCCACGCCGTCGGACAGCTCCGAGATCTGGCCCGAGGAGTTGCCGTCCGGGTTCTTCACCACCAGCGAGTCGCCCAGCTCCTTGGCATGCGAATCGCCTTGCGAGAAGTGCGTGGACAGCGCGGTCTTCTCGGCGTCGGTCAGCAGGCGAACGGCCGGCACGCGCACGCCCTTGAGGCCCAGCTTGCCGATGAATTCGGAGGCGGTGACGTGGTCGGCCGAATCGCCGCTGCCGCCCTTGACCACCAGGGTCTTGCCGCCGAACTCGACAAAGCAGGTCTTCTTGTCCGAGCCGCCCTTGAGCGCGCGCTTCATCACAATGCGCTTCGTGTCCGTCACGTCGATCTGCAGCGGCGACGGCGTGCTGTTGACGATGGTTGAGGTTTGCGTTTGCGTCTGCGGCGGCGGCGGCGGCGGCGAGGTCTGCTGCAGCGTGCCGATCTCGGTGAACAGATGGCGCTTGCGCGCCTGGCGCCTCTTCAGGCCCTGGTCGGGCTGGTAGCCCACCTTCTTGGCCCAGTTCAGGGTCTGGGTGTCGGGGGTGCCGTCCGTCTTGGGGGTGTCCATGGCTTGGCCTCTTGATTGCGGTGAGCGGTTGAAGATCAGGCTTCGAAAGCCGCGGCGATCTCGTCGAGCGCGCCGGCCATCGTGCTGCCGAGGCTGCTCTTGATGCCTAGCGGGTTGCTGTCGGCCGCCTTGATCAGCGCCTCGCTCGTCACCTCGCGCTGATGCGCGCGCAGGAAGGCCAGAGCCTCGTCGGCATTGGCCGCGCGCTCCTCGCCCGTCATCTGGTCGTACTCCTCCAGCGCCTCGTCCACCTCGGCCAGCAGGTCGTTGACGGTCTGCAGCAGGTCATCGGCCATGCGGTTGAGCTCGGCGTCGTCGTACTTGCGCAGGCCGACGATCAAGGCCGTGACCTGGTCAATCACGCTCTCGGAGGCCGCGTCCCAGATGGGCATCAGCGGATGCGCGGGGATCTTGCTGGCCTTGGTCGCTGTGGTGGTCGTGGTGGCGGTCGACGTCGAGCCTGACGTGCTCGCACTTTCGTTCTTCAAGGCCAGCAGCAGCCGGCCGATCTGCATCAGCGCCTCCTTGGCCTGCGGGAACTGATGGTCCTTCAGCTGCGACTGGAAGCCGGCCACCGCGGCCAGCAGTTCCTGCCGGCGCTCGGGGTGGGCGGCAATCGCCTGCTGGATCATCGGCGCGAGCTTAGCCAGCTCTGCCGTCAGGTGCTTGCCTTCGTCATCGGCCGCCGTGGTGGCAGCGCTGGCGCCCGGCAGCAGCTTGGCCAGCGTCTCCAGCGCCTGCAGCGCGGCCTTGTGGTTGTCCTCGGCGGCCTTCGCTTCGGCAAAGGCCGTCAGGGCCTTGATCTTGGGCACGTCGCCGATCAGGTCGCGTAGCGCGGTGTTGATCTGCGGCTTGAGCTCGGCCATGCGGCTCTCGTACAAAGCCTTCTCGGGAGACTCCTCGCCCTCACCTTCCACGCTCTCGACTTCCTCGCCCGCGTCGCCATCCTCGTCCACATCGTGCGGATCGCTGCCGCGCACGCGCACCTTGAATTTCGCGCCCGTCTGCTTGAGCAGCGCCGCCTTGATCAGCTTGGCCAGGTTGGCCACCTTGGCCTCCAGCACGAAGGTGTGGGCGTTGGCCTCCCAGATGCACTCGCCGGCCATGTACTTGACGCCGCTGGAAACACCGAGCTCCTCGATCAGCAGCTTCCTGGACGAAGCGCTAATGGCGCGGCGCGAGACCAGCACCGCCACATCCTTGCCGACCACCGCGATCAACGCTTGCATCACCGCGTCGCCCTTGGGCACGGCGCGCAGCACGGGCAGCATCTTGGTGCTGAGCGCGGCGGGGCCTTCCTCGTCCTCGCTCTCCTGCTGTTCGGCGTGCTGTGAAGCCTTCTTGGCCTCGGTCTCCAGCAGCTTGCGCTGGCCGGTGATCTCCTTGTCGGCGTCGTCCAGGTAACGCGTTAGTTCCTTGTCAGCCTTGTTGGCCGAGCGCAGCTTGCCCGCCTGCTTCTCCACCTCGTCCAGCGCCTTGAGCTGCGCCGCCACGTCCTTGGCCTTGGCCTTGGCGCCGGATTCCAGCGCATCGAGCGCCTTCAGCCAGTCGCGGTCCTCAAACTTCTTGCCCTTGCTGAACTTCTTCCATTCGGCATCGGTCAGGTTCTTCTCACTGCTCATGCTGCGCTCCTTGGATGGGGTGAGGCCGATGTTGTCTTCTTCAGGCCGTTTCTGCTTCGAGCGCTTCCAGCGCCTCGCTGGCCGTTCTGGCCTTGCTCATGGCGCTGTCGTAAAGCGGCTTGATCGTGTCGTCTTCGTCGAGCTGGGCCAACTGCACCTCGCGGATGGTTTCCAGCGCGGTGTTGAAGGCGGCGTCGAGCGCGTCTTCCTTGTTGGCGAGGATGGCCTTGTCCAGCGCGGCGATGCGCTCGTTCAGCTTGGGCGCCACGCGGGCCACGTCGCGTGCCTGGGCGGCGATGTTGTCGCGCAAGACGGCGCGCAGGTGCGCCTCATGGTCGGTCGCCATCTTGAGGAAGGTGGCGCCGACATTGGCCATCTCGTCATGGTCGCTGCCGTCGGCCACCACCGGCGCGTAGGCGCGCAAGCACTTGCACAGCTCGGCCGCCTCGTCCTGCAGGCGCTGCATCTCGTCGGCCTCGATGGCGCCGGTGCCGGCCCGCGTGCCCAGGGCGGAGAGATCGTGCTTGTCCACCTTCTTGAGCTGCTCGGTGATGGCCAGCTCGCCCCGCGGGCTGAGCTTGGGCTCGGCCAGCGTGGCAGCGCGCGAGGCAGCAACCATCCAGCATTCGGTGCTCAGCAGCAGGGGCTTGGGAATCCACTTGGGCGAGACCACGTCCGGGTCGAGCATGGTGCGGTCCTCGGCCAGCAGGGTCTCCAGGTACTTGCGCACCTTGGCGTCGGTGCCGCTGACCTGCAGCGTCTGCTCGTTCAGGCCCAGCTCGCCCAGCAGGTTGCGCGCAATCGGGTCGAGCGGCTTTTTCTCCATGCCGGCCCAGGCGATGGCGTGCATGCCTAACGTTGGGTTCAAGCGCAGCGCCTTCAGGCCCGTGGCGCGGTCGCGCGGGTTGCGCATGGCGGCCAGTGTGGTCGTCCAGGCCTTGGACAGCGCCACCTCGTTGTAGATCATCTCGCTGACCTTGTGAGCGCTCTCGGCCGCGGTGGCCACGGCGCCCATGGTCTTGCCCACGGCCAGGGTGATGGGCTCGGGCACGCTACCCAGCACGGCCGCGGCGATCTGCACGAGCGTGAGCGCGTCCTCGATTGAGCGGAAGGTAATCTGCTCGACCTTGTTGTCGAAGAATCCCTGGATGGTGCTTTGCAGCGGGCTCACCGCGTTCTTGGAGAGCTTCAGGCTCTTCTTGAACTTCTCGCACAGGATGCGGCGCTCGTTGGCCGCTTTCATGGCGACGGCAAACTTCATGATCAGCTTGGCGGCCTTGAGCGGGCCCACGATCTCGCTGACCAGCGTGTCGGTCACCTGCACCGTCACCGCGCCCACGATGGTGGTAGTGCTGCTGCCCAGGCCGGTCAGCACGCCGCCGGCGGCTAGGATCATGTCGGCGATTAGCTTGTCGCGCTGCATCTGCTCGATCAGCTTCTCGATGGACTGCAGCTCGGCCGCCGCCACGCCGCCCTCGTCGATCAGCACCAGCTGGCGCTCGTAGGCGGCCATCTCCTCGTCCGAGGCTTCGAGCTCCTTCATCGCCTCTTCGCCGTCATCGGGGTAGACGGCCTTGGCCGCCAGCGCGCGCTTGGATTCGGGCGACTTGAGTGCGGTCTTGAGCGCCTCGGCATGGCTCTTGATGGCGCTGTCCACGGCCTTGTCCGCCGCAGCAGAGAGCACGCGCAACGCGTCGCCCTGGCTCGTGCTCATCTCGCGCGCGAAGACATCGGCCTTGGCCTCGTTCCTGAAGGCCGCCGCCAGGGCCTTGCCAGCGCCGATGAAGCCCTTGTCGCTGGGGTCCGGCGCAGCATGCGCAAAGGCGGTGACGAAGGCATTGGCAAACGCGCCGATCACGGCCTCACCGCCGACCGGATCTGCCGCGGCAGCCTTGGCCGCATCGGCCACCTTGACCTGCGCGGCGTAGATGCCAGCGAAGGCCTCGCCCACCGCGTCATCGACTTCCTTGCCCAGCACTTCGGCCAGGCGCTGGTCCACCGAACGGGCCAGCGCGCCGAAGGCGCTCTTGAGCACGCCGGCGCTGATGGCCTCCTTCTTTTCCTTGGGCAGCTTGCCCAGCTCGGCGGCAAGCACGCGCTCGGCCAGCGCCACCAGCGGCTCGAAGGCGGTCTTCGGGTCGGCCTTGAGCGCCTTCTGCAGCGTGGCGCCTTGCGCGCCGCCGCTGAAGGCGCGCGCAATCGCCTTGGCCTCGGCGGCCAGGCCGGCGTCCACGCTGCCCTTGAGCACGCGCTCGAAGGCGGCGCCGAACTCGCCGATGATAGTCTGGTCGTCGGGCTTGCTCAGGCTGGCGGCCTCGGCCACTTCCTCGGCGTCCACGGCCGCGGCGTACAGGCCCTTGACGGCCGTGCCGGCACCGGCGCGCACATGGGTGTCGAGCGCGGCCACCAGCTTGGCGTCGATGGCATGCGCCGCCTTGTCGGCCGCGCCCACGTTCTGCGACTCGTGATGGGCGGAGTCGATCGCCTCGGTCAGCTTGGCTGCCTTGTCGCCGGGCAGGGCCAGGCCGGTGATGATCTCCTTGATGTTCTCGATGCCGCTGGTGATGCCTTCCTTGCTGGCCACGAAGTCGCTGTTCTCCTGCAGGCTCATCGCGCCGAGCACAAGTTTGAGCTGGCCGTCTGACAGGCCGAGCTTTTCGGCATAACCCTTGAACTTGACGGCACGCTTGGCCTCGACGATCTTGCTGCGCGCCTCGTCGGGATCGGCGTCCTTGAAGCCGTACTTGCCGGGATTGAGCTGCTCGTCGAAGTTCTTCTCGATCTTGGGCATGCCGGTCTTGGCATCGACCTGCCAGGAGTCCAGCGTCTTGCCCATCGAGTACATGTCGTAGCCCATCTTGCCCACGGCCACGCCGATGCCGAAGCGCCGGCGCTTGGTCTCGCTGTCCAGGCCCGCCTTCTCCATGGCCTTGGTGGGCAGTTGCGATAGCGCCTTGAAACGCGCGCTGACCTTGTCGGTGCCGCTGCCGGCGCCGTAGTACTGGCCCTTGTCGCGGGCGCGCGATTCCTCGCGCTCGTCGCGCTCGTCCTCGTTGGTCTTCTTGTATGCGGCGAAGGTCTCGTCCAGCAGCTGCTGCACCTCGCTGTACTGGTCGATCACGAAGTTCTCGGGCAGCACGCCCTCGCGCACCAACGGCGTGAACAGCTCCTGCGTCAGCGCGGCCTCGAAGGCCTTCTTGCTCTTGTAGAGCGGCTTGCCGTCGCGGCCCTTGGTCTCAAGAATCGCGCGCGCGGCCTCGGCGATGGGGCGCATGGCCTCGCCGACTTTCTTCATGTCTTCCTTCGTCAGGCCCTGGCCTTTGCGCGTGGCCTTGAAGGTGTCCAGCGCATGCTCCTGGCCGTCCTTGGAAAACGAGCTCTTGCCCTGCTTGCCGTCCTTGTCCACCAGGCGCACCTGCATGGCTTCGCGGATGCGGTCCTTCTGGCCGTTGAGCCCAGCCATGGCCTGGTCGAAGGCCGCGCGCTTCTCGGTCTCAGCTTGCGTGAACTGTTCGAGGTCGGCCTGGATGCCGACCACGTCGTTGATGAACTTGAGTTGCTCGGGTTTCATCGTCTCGATTCCTTATGCGCTGGCCAGGGCCTGCAGTTCGATTTCCTTGAGCGTCGTCGAGAGGCCGCTCACGGCCACCGTCACGCTGGCGGAATCGAAGGGGTTGAAGGCGGCATCGCCCAGCTTCATCAGCAGCGGATGGGCCAGGTCGCTGCGCGACTGGCGCATCTGGCGCAGCACGGCCTCGCGCTCGGCCAGCTGTTTGCGCTCCAGCGCGGCGCGCTTGTCCTTCTCGACCTGCGAGCTGTCCTGCATCAGCACGCCGAAGCTGGCGCTGAAGGCATCGGCCGGGAACAGGCCGGCAAGGCTCTCGATCATCTCGGCGGCCTTGGCGGAGTTCTTCTTGACCTGGTCGTCCGGCTCGTCCTTGCCCGAGGCGCGCACGGCCTGCGCCACCTCGCGCAGCGTGGCGGCATAGGCGCGCGTGCGTTCCGTCCACTTGCGCAGCAGCTTGGGCAGGCCGTCCTTGGCTGGGCCCTGCACATTGGTGGAATGCGGCGCTTCGAGCAGGCGCATGGCACTGCGCTGCGCATCGCCCAGCATCTGCCGCGCCTGCGCAAAGTCGGCCTTGACCTTCTTGATGTCGGGCCCGTCCACGCCGCCGATCTCGTGCCAGGTCAGCGTCTTCAGGTAGCTGCTGACGACCTTGCCAGCGCTGCTCACCAGCTGCTCCAGGCCCGAGACCGTGGTGGTGTCGCCGTCCTCGCCCTCCTTGTTGGCCGCCTTGACCTTGGGCAGCGTGACCTCCAGGAACAGCGCCACGTCCTTCTGCCATTGCTGCGAGAGATCCTGCATGGTGCGCACGTTCTGCACCTCGGCCGCGTCGTACTCGCGCAGCTTGGCGCGCGGGTTCTCGTCCTTGAGGATGGCGTCCAGGCGCTTCTGGATTTCTTCGAGGATGGCCTTGGCCTCGGGGATCTTGCCCTGCTGACCCTTGAGCGACTTGGCCTCCTTGATGCGCGCCTCGTACCAGGCCTCGAAGGCGTCGGATTTCTCGGTCACGCGCGTGGCCGTGGCCTTCTTCATCTCGTCGAAGCTGGCGCGCACCTGCGTCTTGATGGTGCGGCACTCGGCCACCGCCACGTCGCGGTCCTTCAGCTCCTGCTCGCCGGCCTCGACCTCCTTGGTCAGCAGCTTGATGCGCAGGACCATGGTCTGCGGCGCGCTGTGCTTGGACTCCACCTCCTCCTCGGCTAGGCGGGTCTGCAGGCGGCGGTTGGTGTCGGGCAGCTTGTCTAGCAGCGCGCCGATGCGCGGCGCCAGCGCCTCCAGCGCTTCCTTGTTCTTCTTGTACTGCTCGGGGCTGGCGTTGATCTGGTCGATCTGCGTCTTGAGTCGGTCCTTCATGCCGTTGGCAATCTCCACCAGCTCGGGATCGTGCATGCCGATCATCAGCTTCACGTCCGTGCTGGCCTGCTCCAGCTCCTTCTTGTAGGTCTTGCTGACCGGCAGATCGCGCAGCGGGATGTCCACGCCCCTCACCAACTGCCCGGTCACGTTGCGCTCCTTGCGGATGCGCCGGGTCTGCTCGGCGTCCCACTTTTCATCGAGCCGCGCGTAGATGTCGCGGTAGTCGCGCACCTTGGCGTTGGCTTGCGCCAGCACGTCGCGCTCCTCGTCGGCGACGTTGATGCCCATGGCCTTGCAGCGTGCGATCAGCTTGCTCATACGCTCGGGCGCAGCGCCGTTGTTGGCCTCGATGCGCTTTTGTTCCAGCGTGCTGAGCTGGGCAACGAGCTTGTTGCCGCGGGTCTTGGTCTGCTCGTCCACCAGCGCGTTCATGGCCTTGATCGCCTTGGTCGCGGCGTTCTCCAGCGTGCCGGCGTCGCCGGCGCTGCTGCGCACTTCGAGCCAGCCTTCCATCAGGGCCTGCAGCTGCTCGCCGACCGAGCGCTCCAACAAGGCCGCCAGCTTCGGGTCCACGTTGGTGAGGCCCTCGACGTAGCTGCGCAGCCGGGTCTCGGCCTGCTGCATCACGGTATTGACCTGGCCGGTGTAGAGCTTCAGCGCCACACCAAATCCCTCGCGCTTGCCCTTGTCCTCGGCCGGGATCTTGCCGGCCGCCAGGCGGCTGCGCAGCTCGGTCTCGGCCTGCGTCAGCGTCATGGCCGTGGTGCCGCTGCCGTCGCTCTTGCTGACGATGAAGGTGCGCGTGTCGAAGGCCTGGATGCTGCCCGGGATGTCGAAGCGCTCGAAGATCTTGAGCACCTCGTCGCTGGTGTCGCGAAGCGCCTGCGCGAAGATGGACACGGCCGGGAAGCCCAAGCTGTTGACGGCCAGCGTGCGGACGCGCAGCACGGCCTCGCGCTTCTTGCCCCAGGCGTCGCCATGGGTGGCGAATTCATCGCTGGCGCCTTGCAGGGTCTGCGCGGCCACCTTGTAGCGGCGAGCGGCCGAGGCCCAGGCGCGGCCCACGCGGTCGGACTCGTCCACCATCTGCAAGGTGAGCCTGGCCGCGCCGTACAAGGACTCCGGCGCCTTGTTGGTGACCATGCCCTGGATCAGCGTGTCGAGCTCAGTGCGCGCATCCTCGGCGGCCTTCTTGTCGGTGGTGAGGCGCCGGGTCTCGCCGTCGATCTGCAGGGCCAGGGCCTTGAGCTTGCTGACCGCCGTAGGAGCATCGCGGCGCCCCAGCTCGGCCAGGGCGGTGGCCTCGCCGTCCAGCGATTCGCGCGCATAGTCGGGCGCCAGGTCGGCCTGCGCCTCCAGCGCCTTCTTCACCAGGTCCAGCGCGTCCACCACGTCCTGGGGCTGGCCCTTCTTCATCAGCGCATCGTGGGCGTTCTTGCCCTGCTGCAGCACCAGCACGTGCTGGGTCAGCTCGGTGCAGGCGGCCTTGTAGCCGCGCCACACGCCGTCCTGGTTGACCATCAGACCGGTGGCGCGGTCGAGCATGTCCTGCAGCGTCTGGACCTGAGCTTCAGCGCCGGGCAGTTGCCGCAGCTGCGCCAGCTCCTTTTCCACCAGCGGCTTGAGCTGCGCCCATTCGCCCATGAAGCCCAGGTCGGCGCTGGCTTCCTTCTCGGCATCCTTGGAGCCCAGTTTGGCGTCGGCCAGGTTCTTCGTCACGTCGGCCAGCTTCTGCGTGGCGGCCACGATCTTCTGTGCGCTGTGTTCGCGTTCGGCCTCTTCGCGCAGGGTCCAGGCGTCTTCCATGTTCTTGGCCGCGGCCTTCAGCGCCGTCTGCACCGTGCTGCCGGGCAGGCGTGCGCCGCGCAGCGCTCCGGCCGTGGCCACCAGCGGCTCCTGCTTGGTGTAGGCCGTGTCGAACTTCTTGATCTCCTTGGCCAGCTCCTGCTCGTTCGAGACGGTGGCCGCCAGCGTGAGGTTGAGCTGGGCCAGCTGCTTGCCGACGGCGATGACGGCGTTCTCGTTCAGGTTGCGCGGGCCGATTGCGTCGTGCAGCTGGCCGGCGTACTGCTTGAACTCGGCGAGGTAGGTGGTGTGCAGGCCGGCATTGAGATCGGCCAGCTTGGCCAGCAGCTTCTCGCACTTGTCGGCGGCGGCCACGATCTGCTCCTTGGCTGCCTTCAGCGGCTTGCTCTTGTCCTTGCGCTTGCCCAGCAGGTCGCGCGCGGTCTTGCACCAGGCGGTGGCTTCGGTGGCGTCTTTGGCGTCGGTCACGATGGGTGTCCTTAACTAGATCGGTTCAAGCCAGGGCGGGCATGTTGATGCGCACGGATTCGAGGGCAGCGCCCAGCGTCTTCTCGACCGAGACCGTCACGCCAAAGGGATTGCTGTCCACATGCTTGACCACCTCGTTGCTGTGCAGCTCGCTGATGTAGTCATCGAGCTGCTGGCGCAAAGCCTTGGTGGCCGGCTGGGCCGGGTCTTCGGCGGCGTTCATGGCCTCGTCCACCAGGTCCTGCAAGGCCTCGGTGGATTCGCGCAGTTCTTCGGCCAGGTCCTCGGCGAGGTCCAGCTCGTCGGGCAGCTGGCCCGGGATGGCCTTGACGAGCGCGGCGATCTGCCCTTCCACCGTGGCCACGGCGGAGCGCAGGCCCAGCAGGCTCTTGCGGTAAGCGACGATGCCGGCACGCGGTTCGCCCGCACCCGTAGGAAGCGCACGCGCCGCTTCCATCATCTTGTCGAGCCGGTCCAGCGCGGCGATGGCCTTGGCGTGGTCGCCGGCTTCGGCCTGCTCGTTGGCATATCCCATCACGGCGCGCAGCTTGGTGGCCTCGGGGTTGCGGGCGGCCAGCAGTTCCAGATAGGCGGGCTCCACTTCGGCAAAGCGGCGGGCGAATTTCGCTTCGGCGCCGCTGTCCTGGCTCTCCCCCTGCGTCTCAGATTCAGGCGCTTCCGCTTCGGGCTTGGCTTCGGGCTTGCCGCTGATGGCCTTGATCAGCGCCTCGGCTTCGTCCAGCAAGGCGTTGGCGCGCTCGTAGTCCATCTTGTTGGCAAACACGCCGGCCTCGCTGGCCTTGAGCTTGATGTCCACGCCCTTCTCGCCGCCCGTGGCCACGGCTGTCTTGATGGCGGGCAGCAGCGCGGCCAGGCGCTTGTTGAACTCGGCCCGCTCGGCATCCACTTCCGGCGCCTTGGCCTCGGGCTTGGCTTGGCCTGTGGACGGCGTGGGCGGAGTCGGCGGCGCGGGCGGCGCACCGCGCACGGCCTCGATCAGTTTCTCGAGGCTGGTGATGCCGGCCAGTGCGGAGACGTACTTGCCGCCCTCGCTCTTCTCGCGCACGAACTCGGCCACGGCGCGCAGCTTGGAGACATCGCCCACGCCATCGCGCAGCAGCTCCAGCACCTGCTTCTCGGCAAAGGGCCACTTCTTCTCGAACTGGATCTTAGCGGCGGCCTCGGGGTCGTCCTTGGGTGCTTCCTTCGGAGCCTCTGCCTTGATCGGCGGCGCCTCGGGCACTTGCTTTCCACCACCGCCCTCCTCACCTTCCGCTTCCAGGCCGTCGTTCTCTTCCGCCGGCTCGCCGTCGTCGTCCAGGTCGCCTTCCTCTTCACCGCGCACGCGCACCTTCAGGCGCAGCTCCACCTGCTTGAGCAGCGCCGCCTTGACCTTCTTAGCCAGGCCCGCAGCCTGGGTTTCCATCACGAAGGTGTAGGCGTTGGCCTCCCAGATACAGACGCCCTTGTGGAACTTGGGTGTGCCGTCCTTGAGGTAGTCGGTCAGCAGCTTGCGCCGCGAAGGCGAGATGGCCTTGCGCGACATCAGCACCGCCACCTCCTTGCCGCCGCGGGCCAGCAGCACCTGCATCTCGTCGCCCTTCTTCACCTGGCGCAGCAGCGGGATCATCTTGCTGGTGAGCAGGACAGGATCGTCTTCCTCGTCGTCGGACTCCTGTCTGGCGGCCTTTTTGAGCTCGAACTCGCTTTCCTTGCGCTGCTTGCCGGCAGACTTGTCCAGCCCGTCGAGCCAGGCCGCCAGCTCCTTGTCGCCCTTGGCCCCCTTGGCGAGCACCGCGGCCTGCTTCTCGATCTCGTCCAGCGCCTCCAACTGCTTCTCGGGGCCCTTGGCCGTTTCGAGCGCGGCCAGGGCCTTGGCCAGCGGCACCTCCTTGAGATCGCGCCCCTTGGAGAAGCGCTTCCATTCAAGCTCGCTGAGGAATTTGTCAGCCATCGCCGGACTCCGCTTAATTCAGCCGTTAGGAGCCGGCGATGATATGCCGCAGCGGTGACGATTGCCGCCGTGAAATCCCCTGAGCGTCGGGGGTCGGGGCGCGCAGCACCCGGCGCTTGCAATGCCTACACTCGACGCGGCAACCACACGACCTGCGAGGAGCCCGTGATGACCATGCGATTGATTCTGGCCCTATGCCTGGGCACCATCTGGACGGCGTGCCCGGCCCAGCAGCCCGCGCCCGCCGAGCCAGCCGGCCACGTCACCGGCGTGGGCGGCGTGTTCTTCAAGGCCAAGGACCCGAAAGCCCTGGCTGCCTGGTACCGCGACGTGCTGGGCCTGCCGGTGCAGCCCTGGGGCGGTGCCGCCTTGCGCTACGACGCGCCCGCGCATCCGCCCAAGCTGGCATGGAACGCCTTCCCCGCCTCGACGAAATACTTCGCCCCGTCGACGGGCGACTTCATGATCAATTACGCGGTCGATGACATGGACGCTATGGTCGCGCGCCTGAGCAAGGCCGGCGTCGAAATCCTGAAGCGCAGCGACGACGACACCTATGGCCGATTCGCATGGATCCTGGACCCGGAGGGGAACAAGGTGGAGTTGTGGGAGCCGAAGCGGGTGGTGGCACCCGTCAGTCAGTAGGCCAGCGAGATACCGTCGACATTCCTCGTCCTTCTCGCGGTATTGGCTCTTGCGGCCATGGCCCCGATCGCCGTCTCGGCATGCATCGGTGGTGTACTCCTCAAACGCTTCCGGGCGGCTTGGCGCGCGCATTGGCGAACGCCAACGCGCGTTGATCCGGACTGCTCGGCGACGCAACAGCTCTGCGCGCTGGAATTCACTGCGTTCACACCAACCTGCCGCCTAACAAGCAGCACGCGAGAACACAAGCGCCGGCCTCCTCAATCCCCGGATCCACTCCCGATACACCCCATGCGCCACGCCGTGCAGCCGAGCCGTTCGCTCGGGCAGGCAGCGCAGCACTTCCGCTTCGGGCTGAACGGCCGGCCCCTGCGCCTGGTCGAACTCATGCCGTGATTCGCGGCACCAGGCGCGCACGCTGTCCTCGGTGACCTCCAGGTGCGATTGAAAGCCCAGGTGCTTGCCCTTCACAAAGCCCTTGTTGAGGCAGTGCATGCCGAACAGGGCGCGCGTGGCCCCGCTGGGAATCTCGAAGGTGTCGTAGTGCCAGTTGAACGTTTCCGCATGCGTCAAGCCGCCAAACAGATGGCGTGCCGCGGGCGTCACCGACAGCCGGCTCCAGCCGATATTGGGCCAGGCGTTGCGCGTCACTCGCGCGCCGAGCGCGCGCGCCAGCAACTGGCCGCCGAAGCAATGCCCCAGCACCGGCACATCCCGTGCAATCGCTTGCTGAACCAGGGCCAGCTCGGCCTCAATCCAGGCCAGCCCGTCGTTGACGCTGCGGTTGCTGCCCAGCACCACTATGCCGCTGTAGTCGCCGGCCAGCCGCGGCAAATCGCCCTGCGAAGCCTGGAACACGACGACGGGGATGCCTTGATGGCGCATGAACTCCGTCAAGTAGCCGGGGCCCTGGCTGGGCTCGTGCTGGAGGATGGCGACCGGATTCATAGGTAGGCAGGGCCGGCATCCTTGGGCCGACCGTTTATTGCGAGGATTCCAATCTAGATTCAAGCGCCTCAGGGCCGTGCAAAGCCTGCGCTGGCGGCCGGAAAGAAAGCATCAAGATCGGACCGAGGGTTCAGCGATCTTGATGCCCGCATGACCCGGCCGCGCCGAGTCTTGATGGGTTTTTGATGCGGAGCTGCTTAGAGTCATTGCATGCCCTGCAGCCTCTGCCAATGAGCGCCGCGGGGCGTCTTCAGATTGGAGAAGTTCTCATCATGCATCGCAGCAAGCACAAGTCAGCCCCTTCGGGACCCAGCAGGCCGCGCAAGCCTTCAATCAGCGCCAGGCTGGCCGCGCCCGGAACCCCGCATCCGCGCGAGGATGTCTGGAGCTCGCGCTACGTCGGCAACGGCTCGGACTGGCTGGACGAATGGACGAGCAAGCCCGGCCGGCGCTGACGGGATCACGGACTGATCGACGTTCGCCCAAGCGGCCCTAGCAGGCTGCTGAAATACCTTCGCGGCGCGACGAGTGCGCGACCGGCAGCCTCGATAATTTGACGACCCGATTTCAACGAGACACATGCGCGGCGCCGACACCTTCACCGAGAGCCTATTCACGA
>Ga0265327_10002220_pt1 | contig 21160 bp, 18 predicted proteins | sample 41621metaG_FD_202089 | JGI IMG/M metagenome (GOLD analysis project Ga0265327, IMG submission 202089) | Rhizosphere microbial communities from Carex aquatilis grown in University of Washington, Seatle, WA, United States - 4-16-21 metaG | ecosystem: Host-associated > Plants > Roots > Rhizosphere...
GGTGAGAGCCGCCTTGGACGCCCGCATCAATCGGCAGTACGGGCGCGAGTTGAGCGTGGACGAGGCGGACGGCGGCCGGTTGGTGGCCGCGCTGTTCTTCTTCAACCACCGTCTCTACCAGCTGACCGGCGTCGCCGCCCCGCCCAACGCCCTGGGCTCCTCCAGCAGCCTGATCCGCTTCCAGCAATCGCTCGAGTTCGTCGGCGCCGGCGGGCAGGGCGGTCCTGGGGGCTTCGGCCCGGGCGGCCCCGGAGGATTTGGCGGCTTCGGCGGCCGGCGCGGACCGGGCTGAAGGCCGAGCGCCTAGTTGTTCTGCGCCACCATGGTCGGCGTCCTGGCCGAGGGGCAGCCTTCGAACATCCCGACCTTGACCACGCTGAGGGTGGCCTGATTGAGGGCGTTCAGGGTCTTCATCGAGGCCGCGCCGGCGCCGGTGAACAGGTCGATGCGGGCGCCCTTGATCGCGCCGCCGACGTCCGAGGCGTACCAGTAGCCGTCGTGAGTCGAGCCGTCTGGCATCTTCAGACCCACGGTCTGCTTGATGAACAGCACGCTGTGACGCGGGAACACCTTGGGGTCGACGGCCACGGTGCGCATCGGCGCCAGCCGGCAGCCGAGGGAATCCTTGCCGCCAACACCGCGCACGCCGGTGTGGTAGAGCGTCGCCCGAAGCTGGGTCTCGACCGCCGTCACCGCCTCGTCCACCGCGTTCCGCGCCTTCTCGATCAGTTCGCCGATCGGATCGGCGGGCTGAGCCTGGGCGGCTTGGACGGGCGTTGCACTGGCTGAGAGCGCCAGGGCGGCGGCGATTCCGGCAATCACTGGGTTTTGCCCACGGTGGCGGCCCGGTCGGCCTGACGAGGAGGGACTCCTAGCCGCCCTTGGGGGCCAAGATCAACCCCGCATGGACCCGTCCGGGACCCGGCGCCTGTTTTGTGAGCTATGGCTCGGCGCCACGCCGGCCCTCGCAGAATCCGCCCCGATCAGGTCAGATGGCGGCAACTTCAGCGGCAGGCGGAGGACCTCGGCATGACCTTGCAGATCTATGGCGACCGCGTCTCGGGCAACTGCCTGAAGGTGAAGTGGACCGCGGACAAGCTCGGGATTCCCTATCGCTGGATCCAGACCGACGTGCGCAAGTCAGAGACCCGGACGCCTGAGTTCCTGGCGATGAATCCTGGAGGCCAGGTGCCGACGGTGGTGCTGGCCGACGGGCGGGTGCTGGCCCAGTCCAACGCCATCATCAGCCACCTGGCCGAGGGTTCGGACCTGATCCCCAAGGACGCCTACGCCCGGGCCAGAATGCTGGAGTGGATGTTCTGGGAGCAGTACAGCCACGAGCCCTACATCGCCGTCGCTCGCTTCCACCGAGCCCTGCTCGGCAAACCGGCAAGCGAGATCGATCCGAAGCTGATGGAGCGCGGAAACGGGGCCCTGACACGTCTGGAGCAGCAGCTGGCCGCCACGGCCTTCCTCGCAGGCGACGCCCTGACCTTGGCCGACGTGGCGCTGGTGGCCTACACGCGCGTCGCCCACGAGGGGGGCTTCGACCTGGCCGTCTATCCCGCCGTTCAGGCCTGGGTGGCGCGGGTGGAGGCGGCGCTGGGCATAGCCGACTGATCGCTGCGCTCGGCTCTTGCGCCTGCAACGGGACTGTCGCACAGGCTTGCTAGCAGCCGAGGTCCCCGAGCGGAGCCTGTCCATGTTCGATTCCCCCCGTCCGTTGTTGGCCCTCCTCGCCCTGGCCGCCGCCGCCGGCGCCGCGAGCCCTGCGCTGGCCTGGGAGGATGTCGGCCATCGGTGGATCGGGACCCTCGGTGTCCAAGCCCTGCCGCCGAGCCTGCCGGCCTTCCTGCGCACGCCCGAGGCGGCGCGAGACGTGGGCGAATGGGCGCGCGAGCCCGACCGGTCGCGAGGCGCCGGCCGCACTCACGATCAGGACCGCGACCCCGGCCACTTCGCCGACATCGATGACGCCGGCAAGCTCTTGGGCGGGCCGACGCTGGACCACATGCCGGTGACGCGCGAGGAGTACGAGAAGCAGCTCCAGGCCGCCGGGACCGACAGCTGGAAAGCCGGATATCTCTATTACAACCTGGTCGAGGGCTGGCAGCAGGTGGTCAAGGACTTCGCCTACTGGCGGGCCGATGCCTATGGCGAGAAGACCTCAACGGACCCGGCGCACAAGGCCTGGCTCAAGGCGGATCGCGAACGGCGCGAGAAACAGCTGATCTTCGACGTGGGCTACTGGGCGCACTTCGTGGGGGATGGCAGCCAGCCCCTGCACGTGACCTACCACTACAACGGCTGGGGCAATTTCCCGAACCCCAAGGGCTACACCACCGAGCGCATCCACGGCCCGTTCGAGGGCGACTTCGTCATCCACAACCTCAAGATCGAGGGCGTGAAGGCCGCGATGCGCGGGCCGGCGTCTTGTCCCGGCGCCTGCGACATCGGCGCCATGTCCGGCGCCTACCTGACCGACACCCACCAGTACGTCGAGACCGTCTATCAGATGTGGAAGGACGGCGAGCTCAAGGACGGCAATGCGAAGGGCGCGAGCTTCGTCACCGCCCGGGTCGCGGACGGCGCCGCCGAGCTGCGCGACATGGTCACCTGGGCCTGGAACGCCTCGGGCAAGATGGTCGTTGGGTATCCGGGCGTTTCCGCGGCCGACGTCGAAGCCGGCAAGGCGGGCGACGCCTATGAACTGCTCTACGGAAACCACTGAACCGTGCCCAAGCCCGCTCCTCTCCAATTCGGCGTCCCTGAACCCGGGATCAAGTATCGCGACCGCCCGGCCGCGTTTGGCATCGCCGAGCGCAGCGGCCAGATCGCCCTGGTCCAGGTGACGCGAGAGAACGGCGCGGCCTATTGCGATCTGCCGGGCGGGGCCATCGAGCCGGGCGAGAGCGAGGGCCGGGCCCTGACCCGCGAGTTCTCCGAGGAGACCGGCCTGATCGTGCGCGGCGACGAGATCCTGGCCCGCGCCGACCAGCTCATGGTCAAGATCGACGGCGAACCGGTGAACAACCGGTCGGTGCTGATGACCGTGTCGATCGAGGGCTACGATCCCTCGATGAAGATCGAGGACGACCACAAGCTGGCGTGGTTCGCTCCGGAGGAAGCCCTGCGGATCGTGCGCCATGACAGCCACGCCTGGGCCATCGCGGTCTGGCTGAGGCGCCGCCAAGCGCTGGCGAAAGGCCAGGCGGCCTAGGTCAGTCCGCCCAGGTCACTTCACGCCGAACTGGATGGGCACCCGAACGAGGGCGCCGTCGACGGCCTGGCCGTCCTCGGTCTGCGGCCGGATCATGAACCAGCGCGACAGTTTGAGCGCCGCCGCCCCGAAGCCGAACTTCGACGGCGTCTCATCCGCCACCTTGCAGTCGCGCACCTCGCCGGCCACCCCCACCGTGCAGAGCAGGACCGCCGAGCCGGCCACGCCGAGGTCGAGGGCGCGATCGGGGTAGGCGTTGGCGAGCTGAGCGCCCGACGGCTTCCTGATCCAGTCGGGGTTCAGGATCACCTTGGGCTTCGGCTTGGGCAGGGTCGGCGGCGCGGGCGCGGCCTCGGCGAAGCCCTGACCGGCGCCCGTCCCGGGCGGGCCGGAGGGAACCTCCAGCGTCGGGCCGGGGTCGAGGCCCAGGATCACCGGGGCCTGGTGGACGCGGATCGGCTCCTTGGCCTGCTGGTGCGGCGGGCGCCGTTTTTCGTGGACGGCCGGGGGAGGTTTCGGCGGCGGGAAGGTCACGGTCTCGATGGTCACCAGCCGGTCGATGGGCAGGGCGGGCGGCTGCATCAGGACAAAGTGCTGGGCGAACAGGTAGAGCCCGACGCAGGCGTGGAGCGCCAGCGACATGGCGATGGCGGTCATGGCCTGGGGCGAGAGTTTCGAGCGCTGGTGACCGGCGGAGAGAAGGGACCCGTAGGCGGGACTGGGGCCGGCTGTTCGAGGGATCATCGGCGACCTCACTACGGCAGCGTCGTTGGGAAACGGCTGACGACGAGGCTGATATTAGATTTGTAATAAGTCAATGCCGCCCGCGGCCCGCTCTACGCTGAATACCTGGATCACCCCGCGACGCTGAAGCGGATCGGGATGCTGACCAGGGCCCCATCGACGGGGCGCCCGTCCTCGGTCTGAGGCCGCATACGGAAGTAGCGCGACAGCTTCAGGGCCGCGGCGCCGAAGCCGAACTCCGACGGTGTTTCCCGCACAACCGCGCACGCCGTCACCTGGCCCGCGGCCGAGACCTTGCACGACAGGGTGGCCGAGCCGGCGAGGCCGAGCTCCAGCGCACGCCCGGGATAGGCGTCGGTCAGCTGGTCGCCCGACGGCTTGGCCAGCCAGGCCGGGTTCTCGATTACCTTCTGCTTCGGAGGCGCGGGCGGCGTCGGCGGTTGAGGCGGCGCTTCGGGGGTGGCCAGGGTGGGTTCTCTGGAGGGCGGAATGTCGAGCGTTTCGGGCGGGGGCAGGCCCAGCACCTCCGTCGAAACGCGCGGATGGACCTCTTCGACCGGCTTCTTGCGCGTCGGGGACTGCTTGGGCGCAGGCGGCGGAGGGTCCAGCACCACGGGGTAGGTCTGGAAGGTGGTCACCGGCCCGTCCGCCGGATTGGCCAGCGACATCAGGGCGAAGCGGTGGGTGTAGAGGGCGACGCCGACGCAGGCGTGGAAGGCGACCGACAGTCCGATCGCCGTCATGGCGGAGCGGGACAGTTTCGGGCGGGGATGGTGCGGGTGGAGCGCTGGGCTATGGCCGGCTGTGCTCAGGATCATCGGGGGCTCCCTGTTGCAGCTTTGTTGCGGGCGCATTTCAGTCGCGCCCTAGGGAGAGGCTGCTCTCGGCCACACAATGTGTCAAGAATGAAATGAAGTTGCAAACAAGCAACCGCCCATGGTCTCCGCCGCGTTCACCACATCTCTCAGCGGCCGGTTAAGGGCGGCGTGCGAGGGTGCGGCCATGGACTCCACCGACGTCATTTCCATGAACGGCCTGACCGCGGCCCAGACCCAACTGCAGGTCTCCGCGTCGAACGTGGCCAACATGGACGACTCGGCGCCCCTGCCGGGCTCCGGGGCGAAAGGACCGGCGCCCTTCGTCCCCACCCGGGTGGAGACGGTGAGCCTCGGCTCGGGCGGCGTGCAGGCCCAGCTCTCGGCGGCCCGGCCGGCCAGCACGCCGGCCTACGAGCCCAGCAGCCCATACGCCGACAGCCACGGCATGGTCGCCAAGCCCAATGTCGATCCCGTGAGCGAGACGGTGCAGATGATGCAGGCCGTGCAGCAGTACCGCGCCTCTGCGGCGATGCTGGACGCCAATAACAAGATGCAGAAGTCGGCGCTGCGAATGCTGGCCTAGCCCTGGGCCGCCGCCGGCGGGAAGCGCAGGCGGCAGGCCACGCCGCGCTGCAGGGCGCTCATGCTGAATTCGCCGTTCAGTTGCGAGGCCATGGTGCGGACGATCTTCAGGCCCAGGCTGCGTTCGGTCTGGGGATCGAATCCGTCCGGCAGGCCCTTGCCGTCGTCGGTCACGGTCAGGACGTAGTGGCCGCCCTCCTGCACCAGCGACACGCTCACGCGCCCGCCGGTCTCCGGCGCGAAACCATGCTCCAGGGCGTTGTTCACGCACTCCAGCAGCACCAGCGACACCGGCGTGGCCTGGTCCTCGTGCAGGGGCTGCTCGCCGCCCTCGATGTCCAGCGCCACGGCCGAGGCCCCGGCGGCGGCGATGGCGTCGGTCAACAGTTCGCTGGCGAACAGGTTGAACGGCGCCCGCTCGCCGCCCGCGCTGTGCAGTCGCCGCTGGATGCGGGCGATCAGGCTGATGCGGCCGGAGGCCTCCGACAGGGCCCGCTTGGCGGCCTTGTCCGACACCGCCTGGCTCTGCAGCAGCAACAGGCCGGAGATGATCTGGATGTTGTTCGACACCCGGTGCTGCAGTTCGCGGTAGAGCACGTCGCGGCTCTCGGCCAGGCGGGCGTAGCGCTCCCGCTCGGCCGCCAGCCGATCGCGCGAGGTCTTGAGCGAGCCGAGCATCCAGTTGGCGCCGGCGAGCAGGATCAGCACCGCCATGGCGGCGGTGAAGGGCGTCTGGGTCGAGGTGACCAGGATTCCGGCTGGGGAATAGGTGCGATAGACCGCCAGGGCCGCCAGAATCGCCACCAGATTGGCCGGTCCCAGCCCGAACAGGAAGCAGGCGAGCAGTGAAGCGGCGAAATAGCCGAGGTACGGATAATGACTACGGAACCATGACGACGAGGTCGTCAGGGCGAAGGCAAGCAGAAACAGTCCGGCGCCCAAGACGTAGTCGAGGGCGCGCCTCAGAACTCTATTCAGCGTCAACGCCCCGTTCCTAGCCGACGCCATGGGCGCCGCAATTTGGTGGATGGGTCAAGCTGGCACTCGACATATAATTCGCGTCACACGGGAAAAATCGAGGACTGGTTCGCGTCAATGCCTGAATCGGGCTGAAATGTCGCAGATGTCGACTCGCCTTCCACCAGGCCTGATCCTCTGCGCCGCGACGGCGGGCGCCGTGCTGGCGATGGCCGGTTGCGGCAAGCCTTCGCCGCCCCCGGAGGGCCCCGCGCCCACCTCCCTGGCCAAGGCCGATCCCCTGATCGAGGCGGTGCAGCCGGAGCCCAAGGTCGTGCGCGTGATCGCCCGCTACAGCCAGCCGGACATCGCCGGCGACTCCATCCGCGCCGCCGCCCGCGTCGCCCGCCAGATCGCCCGGGCGGTGCAGGCCGGGGCCAGGGACCTGCCGCCGGGCGCCGAGGTGATCACTCTTGATCTCTACGGCGTCGACGTGGACAAGTTCGGCAAGCGCACGCCCGGCCGCTTCTTCGAGAGCGACTTCCACGTCGAGGATCTGAAGGCCGTGGACCTCAAGGCCAAGGGGCCGGCGGGCGTGCTCAACGCCGGCTTCGACCTGCGCATCGACCACCCCGGCATCGACCCGATCAACGCCTGGTGCATGCGCTACCCCCACGCCGGCGGCGAGTACTGCAACATGGCGGGGGACTGAGGCGGCGCGGGCAGTCAGGCGCCGTTCAGGGTCGATCCGGCAGGCTTTCCACCATGCCGACGCCTCGCCCCCGCGCGCCGATCGTCCTCGGCGCCGTTCTGCTGGCCCTCGCCTCAACGAGCGCGCTTGCGGCCGGCCGCCATCCGGCGCCGTCCGCCCCGCCGGTGGTCGAGCCGCATCACGACCTCTACGACGGCCAGCCCGCCCCGGCCGCTTCCACGCCCGACCCGCCCGGCTTCCGCCTGACCGTGCCCCTCTGCCGCCGCGCCGAGCAGATGAACGACCCCCTGGCCAAGACCCCCGAGTGCGCCCAGCTGATCGAGGCCGCCAAGACCCAGGCCGAGGCCTGCAAGCAGGCCTTCGAGGACGGCGACGACAAGGCGGTGCTGTCCGAGGGATGCCGGCAAGCAGCGGGGTTTCGGTAGTTCAAAGCGCTGAACCTGGCGGCGATAGGCGCGCCCTCCCCCTCGATGGGGGAGGGTTGGGTGGGGGTGGCGGCTGTAGGCGTCAGGCGAGGGCGCGGAGGCGGTACCGCCTCCATTGTCTATCCTGACGCTGCGGAGCCGCCACCCCCATCCCCGGCCCTTCCCCCATCGAGGGGGAAGGGAGCCGCTAGGGCTTCAAATTCAGCATCTGCCGCATGTCGAAGGCGGCCCAGTCGTTCTGGTCGGGGGCGGAGATGTCCCACACCCGCCAGCCGGAGGGGGTGTCGAGGGCCGGCGCCAGGGTCCAGTCGATCTCGGTCGGCTTGCCGAAATTGAGGAAGCGCGCGACCACCCGCGCCTTGCCGTCCGGCAGCGCCGAGGCCGCCGCCGTCACTGCGCCCGTCACGCTCCAGTTGTCCTGGCCGTAGCGCGGGTCGATCCCCAGGTTCACCGCCCCGGCGCCGCGGATCGGGTCCATCATCTCCTGGCCGATCTCGGGCGCGTAGAGGCGGACCGCCGCATCCGGCGAGGAATCCGCCTCCGGCCCGTACTGCGCCATCACCAGGGCCTCGGCCGATTCCAGCGTCCCCTCGGCGGCGCGGGCGGGCGCGGCGAGCAGCAGCAGGGCGAGGAGGGCGAGGGCGGGCTTCATGCGTCCATCCTATCGCCCAGGATACGCGGCGAAAGCCCGCGCGCCCTCAGACGCACACCTCGCGCCCATCCTCGGGCACGGGAACCGAGGCCATCCGCGCCGGGCTCATCCAATAGACGTCCGAGGCGATGTGGTGCGAGGCGGGAAACACCTGCGCCAAGGCGTCCCACAGCGGCCGGTCGTAGCGCTCCAGGTCCTCGTGGTTCACGACCACCAGCGAGGGCAGGCGCTTGTAGGCCATGTTGGAGTCGAACCAGAACTGCGCCCCCTCGGCCCAGTACTCGTCGACATTGGTCATGATGTAGGACCCGCTCCACAGCCCCGCCGCCTTGGCGTGGGCGTAGGCCGCCTCCACGCGGGCGTAGAGCTTCGGATCGGCCCGCTCGATCGCCCACAGCATCACATGGCCGAACTCGTGAACCAGGATGTTCTCGCCGTAATAGACCGAGCCCGGATAGCCCAGCAGGTTCTCCGTCGCCCCGGTGGTGTAGAGCCCGCCCATGCCGCGCGCGCGGCTGTTCCAGTAGTCGCGGTCGCTCATGGCGGCGATCTTGAGGAAGGCCTGCCGGTCGCAGCCGGTCAGCCGCCGGTCGTCGATCGCCGGCTTCTTCCAGTCGCGCTGCTCGGGCAGGTCGGTGGTGTATTCGTCCACCGCCATCACCCCGACCCGCTCCCCCATGCCGATCAGCGCCCGCCGCAGGTCCGGCCGCTGCGAGGTCATGGTCACCACGATGTCCCGCGCCGCCAGCAGCGCCGCGTCCGGCGTGCGGGCCGAGGTGGTGATGGGGATGCCCTCGGCGTCGAGATACTTGGCGTAGAACGGGTCGAGGTGCAGCGCCGCGGGGGGCGGGGAGATGGCGGCGGGGAGCGGCGGCGCCGGCATGGGGGTGGCGCAGGCGGAAAAGCCCATCAATAGCGCAATGACCGGCGTAATCGGCACTTTCGACGGAATTGTGCGAGCCCCACCTAACCGCATCAGAATGCCCCAGACCAACGGCAATCTTCTCACAACTTGACGATGAGATTTGATCGTGAACCAATCGTCCAAGAAATTGAAAGACGCCAATGATCACGTCGGCAGAAATCGCGCACTATAAGAGCATCGCCGATGCGCGGTTAAAATTCAATTCTATCAATATCATTGTCGGCCCGAACGGCTCCGGCAAGAGTAATATTATCGACGCAATGTATTTTTTACACGACTGCGTTGTCGAGGACATAGACACGGCGGTTACAAAAAGGCACGGAATCGACAGCATACGGCAGTGGTCAAGAACCAGACCCTATAACATTACTATAGAAGTCTCAATAAAGAACGAGCGTGGGCGCGGTCGATATAAATTAGTATTGTCTTCTTCCAAGGGGAATTACAATATTATTGAGGAAACAGGAGAGTGGACAGGCCGGCATCCTCGAGATACGTTCAAAAACGCACCCGAAGTGCCCGTCGATACTACGTATTTTGTCCGAAGGAAGAGCGGGCAAGTGTTCTTCTTCAGTGGCTTTGAGGATGAGGCCTTCAATCGGCCAGCTCGTGTATCATCGGGAGAGCTTTTCGTTAGCACGCTCTCGTCGAGAATCCCGATAGCACCCTACACTTTTCTCCGACCCATAGCAGATGAGATCGCCTCGTTTTCTTCTTATTCCATTTATCCTAATACATTAAGGCGTCCACAAGTCATGTCGAGGGACACCGAATTGGTCGCGGATGGCTCAAATCTCGCGACAATACTGAAAAAAATAAATACGACAGCTAGGTTCAAAAAAAATAAAGACAATCTAATAGCCGCTCTTCGCTACGTTATGCCGATAGCAAGCGACATTTTGGTCAAATCTGCTGGTGGATATTATGTGCCGGTAGTCCGTGTGCAAGAGCATAGCGGCGACATGCACGATTTTAATTTGTCTCAAATCTCGGACGGCACATTGCGGGTCTTGGGTCTGCTAGCAGCTTTTTATCAGCCATTTGCGCCTAGCAAGATTGCGATCGAAGAACCGGAGCAAATGATTCATCCCGGCGCGTTGCCTGTTATCGCGGACGCCGCTAATGAGTTTTGTTCTGGTGAAAAATCGCGGGGAAGCCAAGTATTTATAACCACGCACAGTCCGTCAATGTTGGATATGTTTCAGCCTGAGAATATTATATGGGCGAAATTCAAGCACGGTATAACAGATTGTAGTGCTATATCGAAAAGACAGCTCGAATTGATAGAAAGGCAACTGTTTTCGGCTGGGGAAATCATGTTAAGTGAAGGCTTCTTCGAATGAGAAAAGTTGCACTAATCGTGGAAGGGCACGGTGATCAACATGCAATTCCCACGCTAGTGACCAAAACCGCTCAGGTGTTCGGCGTCACGGCCTTTGCAGCGCATCCTATCCGGGCGGGGGGGCTTCTGCGTCTATTGAGACCCGGTGAATTGGAAAAATACGCTGAAATGGCAGGGAGTCGGCCTGACGCCGACGCGATCGTCTTGGTAGTCGACATAGATGATGGTTGCGCTGCGGAAATGAGCCGTTTGCTCTCCGAGAGATTGGCCCCGATTGCAGAACGGTTCGGCAAGGACTTCGGGATTTGTCTCTGCGTGCGTGAATATGAATCGTGGCTGCTTGAGGAAGTGGAATATATCAGGGAAAATTGCCCCGACTACGAATGGGCCGAGGGATTTGAATGTCAAAACCCCGAAAACATCAGGGGGCGAAAGAGTTATTAGCGAGAGCAATCGGAAGATCTTATCGCGAAACTGTTGATCAACTTGCGTTAACAAGAAAAATCGACCCCGCTCGTTTATATTTAAAGAGTCGAGCGTTTCGGAAGTTTTCTAAAATCGTAACTGGAAAGTCGTACGAAGAGCTAGTCGCTAAGGGTGACGCGGCTTAATCTCCCCTACAACCTCCCCTTCCTAAACCGCTCCTGAGCGTCGGCCCGCGCCTTGGCCCGCTCCCGTTTCACCACTGTCCGGTCCACCGCCTCGCCCTCCGGCGTGGCCATCTCGTTGGCGAATTCCAGGTCGAGCAGCTTCAGCCGCTTGATCTCGTCGCGCAGGCGGGCGGCGGTCTCGAACTCCAGGTCGGCGGCGGCCTTGCGCATGCGGGCCTCCAGGTCGCGCAGGGTGGCCTGGAAGTTGTTGCCGACGAAGGGCCGGGTGTCCTCGGCCACGCCGGCGTTCACCGTCACCCGGTCGCCGCGCTCGTAGGGGCTGTCGAGGATGTCCTTGATGCCGCGTTTCACGCTCTCCGGCGTGATGCCGTGCTCGGCGTTGTAGGCGGCCTGCTTCTCGCGCCGGCGATTGGTTTCGGCGATGGCCCGCTCCATCGAGCCGGTCATCTGGTCGGCGTAGAGGATCACCCGGCCGTCGATGTTCCGCGCGGCCCGTCCGATGGTCTGGATCAGGCTGGTCTCCGAGCGCAGGAAGCCTTCCTTGTCGGCGTCGAGGATCGCCACCAGCCCGCACTCGGGGATGTCCAGGCCCTCGCGCAGCAGGTTGATCCCCACCAGGGCGTCGAAGGCCCCCAGGCGCAGGTCGCGGATGATCTCGATGCGCTCGATGGTGTCGATGTCAGAGTGCATGTAGCGCACGCGCAGGCCCTGCTCGTGCATGTACTCGGTGAGGTCCTCGGCCATCTTCTTGGTCAGCACCGTGACCAGGGTGCGGTAGCCCATCTTGGCCACCTCGCGCACCTCGGCGATCACGTCGTCCACCTGGCTGAAGCCGCCCTTGGTCACCGGGCGGATCTCCACCGGCGGGTCGATCAGGCCGGTGGGGCGGATCACCTGCTCGACGAACACCCCGCCGGACTTGTCCAGCTCCCACTGCGCCGGCGTGGCCGAGACCGCCACCGTCTGCGGCCGCATGGCGTCCCACTCCTCGAACTTGAGCGGGCGGTTGTCCAGGCACGAGGGCAGGCGGAAGCCGTATTCGGCCAGGGTGAACTTTCGGCGGTAGTCGCCTTTGTACATGGCCCCGATCTGCGGGATCGTCTGGTGGCTCTCGTCGACGAACAGCAGGGCGTTGTCCGGGATGTATTCGAAGAAGGTCGGCGGCGGCTCGCCCGGGCGGCGGCCGGTCAGGTAGCGGCTGTAGTTCTCGATGCCGGCGCACGAGCCGGTAGTCTCCAGCATCTCGACGTCGAAGTTGGTGCGCTGCTCCAGCCGCTGGGCCTCCAGCAGCTTACCGTTCTGCACCAGCCACTCGAGCCGCTCCACCAGCTCCGCCTTGATCGAGTTGATCGCCTGCTTCAGCGTCGGCCGCGGCGTCACATAGTGGCTGTTGGCGTAGATCTTGATCTGCGGCAGGTCGGCGGTCTTCTTGCCTGTGAGCGGGTCGAATTCAGAAATCGACTCCACCTCGTCGCCGAACAGGCTCACGCGCCAGGCGCGGTCCTCGTAGTGGGCGGGGAAGATCTCCAATACGTCGCCCTTCCGGCGGAAGCTGCCGCGCTCGAAGGCCTGGTCGTTGCGCTTGTACTGCTGGGCCACCAGGTCCGACATCAGCTGCTTCTCGTTCACCCGGTCGCCGACGGCGAGGGTGAAGGTCATGGCGGTGTAGGTCTCCACCGAGCCGATGCCGTAGATGCACGACACCGAGGCGACCACGATCACGTCGTCGCGCTCCAGGATCGCGCGGGTGGCCGAGTGGCGCATCCGGTCGATCTGCTCGTTTATCGAGGAGTCCTTCTCGATGTAGGTGTCGGTCCGCGGCACATAGGCCTCGGGCTGGTAGTAGTCGTAGTAGCTGACGAAATACTCGACCGCGTTGTCCGGGAAGAAGCTCTTGAACTCGCTGTAGAGCTGGGCGGCCAGGGTCTTGTTGTGCGCCAGGATCAGGGCCGGCCGCTGGGTCTCCTCGATCACCTTGGCCATGGTGAAGGTCTTGCCCGAGCCGGTGACGCCCAGCAGGGTCTGGTCACCGTCGCCACGCACGATGCCTTCGCTGAGCTCCGCGATGGCGGTCGGCTGGTCGCCCGCCGGCTCGTACTCCGACACCAGCTTGAACCGCCGCCCGCCTTCCGACATCGCCGGCCGCGCGGGCCTGTGCGGCGTCCACAGCGCCGGCGCGATGTCGGTCGCGAATTGGGCGGAGACTTCGCTGAAGCCGCCGGTCGACGCTGAAGAACGGGCCATGAGCGGCAAGATAGGGTCCCCGGGCGAGATCGGCCAGGGCTGCGTTTTAGGCCGCGGGCCCGCCCAGACTTGTCAGCAGTCTGTCGGCAGTAGGCGAGGCGCGCAGCGCAAGACAGAGGAGACACAAAGCTCACCAAGCACACCAAGGGAGACGCCGCGCTCTTGGTGCTCTTCTTGGTGAGCTTGGTGTTCTTGGTGGTGACTCTTCGCTTTTCGACGCTTCGCGTCGCGACGGACTGTGCCAATTTCCCCCCATGACTCCCCCCAAGCATCTCGGCCCGCGCCTGAAGCCCTGCGGCCCCGTCGTCGACGTGCGGGCGGCCGAGCATGCGCGGGAGGCCCTGGCCGAGGCGGCAGGTGCAGGCGGCTGGCTCAAGACCCTCGACGAAGCCTGGCCGGCGCTGGAGCCGGTGTTCGCGGCATCGGCGTACCTCGCGGGTCTGGCCCGGCGCAGGCCCGAGCAGCTGCGCGCGATCCTGCAAGGCGAGGCCCAGGCGACGCTGAAGGCCATCCTCCGCGGCGCGGCGGCGCTGCAGGCCGAGGCGGCCGACGCCGAAGCGGTCGGCGCGGGCCTGCGCCGGCTGAAGGCCGAGCTGCACCTGCTCACCGCCCTCTGCGACCTCGGCGGCGTATGGGATCTGGACCAGGTCACCGGCGCCCTCAGCGACTTCGCCGACGCCGCAGTGCGCACGGCGCTCAGATGCGCCGCCGCCCAGGAGGTCGAGCGCGGAAGGCTGACGGCGATCGGCGAGGGCGAACGCGGGCCGGTCCCGGGCCTGTTCGTCGTCGCCATGGGCAAGCACGGCGCCGGCGAGCTCAACTACTCCAGCGACATCGACATCTCGGTGTTCTACGCGCCCGAGCATCTGCCCCTGGCCGAGGGCGCCGAGCCCGAGAAGGTCGCCGTGCGGCTGACCCAGACCGTGGCCTCCCTGCTGCAGGACCGCACGCCGGAGGGCTACGTGTTCCGCGTCGACCTGCGCCTGCGCCCCGACCCGTCATCGACCCCCCTGGCGGTGCCCGTCGACGCGGCCCTCGAGTACTACGAAAGCGTCGGCCAGAACTGGGAGCGGGCGGCCTTCATCAAGGCCCGGCTGGCGGCCGGCGACGCCATCGAGGGCGCGGCCTTCCTCGACGAGATGCAGGCCTTCGTCTGGCGCCGCAACCTCGACTTCGCCGCCATCGCCGACATCCACTCGATCAAGCGCCAGATCCACGTGCACAAGGTCGACGACCGCCTGACGGCCCCCGGCGCCAATCTCAAGCTCGGCCATGGCGGCATCCGCGAGATCGAGTTCTACGTCCAGACCCAGCAGCTGATCCTCGGCGGCCGCAACCCGGCCCTGCGCTGCATCCGCACCGTCGACGCCCTCAAGGCCCTGGCCGCGGCCGGGCACATCGAGGCCGCGACCGCGACGGAGCTGACCGCCGCCTATCTCGAGCTGCGCGCCCTGGAGCATCGGGTGCAGATGCTGCACGACGAGCAGACCCACAAGCTGCCCGAGGCCGACGTCGAGCGGCGCAAGGTGGCGGCGCTTTACGGCGTGCGCTCGCTGAAGGCGCTCGACGCCGAGGTCGGCGCGCTCTTGAAGCGCGTCAACGCCCGCTACGGCGAGCTCTTCCCCGAGGAGGAGAGCCTGTCCTCGTCCTTCGGCAGCCTGGTGTTCACCGGGGTCGAGGACGACCCGGAGACCCTGCAGACCCTGAAGCGCATGGGCTTTTCCAATCCGCACCAGGTCTCCGAGACGATCCGCGCCTGGCATCATGGCCGCATCGGCGCCACCCGCACCGAACGCGGCCGCGAGCTGTTCACCCGCCTCGCGCCGCGCCTGCTGGACGCCCTGCAGGCGAGCGGCGCGCCGGACTCCGCCTTCCTCCGCTTCGGCGACTTCTTCTCCAGCCTGAGCTCCGGCGTGCAGATCCAGTCGATGTTCCTGGCCCAGCCGGCGCTGTTCCGCCTGGTGGTCAACATCCTGGCCTTCGCTCCGGAGCTGGCGCGCACCTTGTCGCGCAATCCGGCGGCGATCGACGCCATGATGGACCGCGGCTTCTACGACGGACTCGACAAGGCCGACCTCGACGCTCTGACGCGGGCCTGCGCCGAGGCCATGGCGGAGGAAGGCTTCGAGGCGGCGATGGGCGCGGTGCGCCGCTCTCATCGCGAACAGGCCTTCCGCATAGGGGTGCAGGTGCTTTCGGGCGCGGCCAGCGCCGCCGACGCCGGGCCCGCCTTCGCCGCCCTGGCAGACGCCTGCATCCGCGCCCTGGCGGCGGCGGCCCTGGCCGAGGCCGAACGGATCGGCGGCAAGTTCCCGGGCGATGTCGCCGTGGTGGCCCTCGGCAAGGCCGGCTCGCGCGAAATGACCGCCGGCTCGGACCTCGACCTGATGACCGTCTACCGCGCCCATGAACCGGGCGCCCTGTCGTCGACCAAGGGCTGGGCGGCGGAGACCTTCTACACGCGCTTCACCCAGAGGCTGGTTTCCGCCCTGTCGGCGCCGACCGCGGAGGGCGGGCTCTACGAGGTCGACATGCGCCTGCGGCCCTCCGGCACCCAGGGGCCGGTGGCGGTGAGCCTGAACGCCTTCGAGGGTTACTACGAGGGCGAGGCGGAGACCTGGGAGTTCCTGGCCCTGACCCGGGCGCGGGTGGTGTGGTCGACCTCGCCGGCCTTCGCCAAGGCCGCGGCCAAGGCGGTTGAGACGGCGCTGCGGCGGCCTCGCGATCCGGCGGTCACGGCCAAGGACGTGAAGGACATGCGGGCCCTGCTGGAAAAGGAGAAGCCGCCCAAGGGCTTCTGGGACCTCAAGCTCAGCCGCGGCGGACTGGTGGACATCGAGTTCGCCGCCCAGCACCTGCAGATCGTCAACGCCTCGGCGGGCGGACCCCTGCGCCAGAACACCGGCGAGGCCCTGGCGGCGATGCGCGCGGCCGGACTGGCGGCGCCCGAGGCGGTCGAACACCTGGAGCGCGCCTTCCGCCTGCAGCAGGATCTGTCCCAGGTGCTCAAGGTCGCCCTGCCCGAAGGCGAGGACCCCTCCCAGGAGCCGGAGCCCCTGCGCGCCCTTCTGGCCAAGGCCGGCCACGAGCCGGACTTCAAGGTCCTGACCGAGACCCTGCGCGAGCGCAAGGCCGCCGCCCGACGGTCGTTCGAGGCCCTGCTGGGCTAGGCGGCCCGCGCCTGGGCGGTCCTGGCCGCCGGCTTGCCTCCGGTCCGGAAGCGGCTGACCAGCCCGGCCAGCTCGTCGGTCTCGCGCGATAGGGCGTGGGTGGCGGCGGTGGACTGCTCGACCATGGCGGCGTTCTGCTGGATCACCTGGTCCAGCTGATTGATGGCGCCGTTGACCCCGTGCAGGGCGGTGGACTGCTCGTGGGCGGCCGTCGAGATGCCCGAGACCAGGACGTTTATCTCGGTCACCTGATCGAGGATGCGGGCCAGGGCCTCGCCGGTGCGGCTCACCAGGTCGACGCCCGCGCCCACCTCGCGGTTGGAGTTCGAGATCAGGGCCTTGATCTCCTTGGCCGCGGCGGCTGAGCGCTGAGCCAGGCCCCGGACTTCCGACGCCACCACCGCGAATCCGCGTCCGGCGTCCCCCGCGCGGGCGGCCTCGACCCCGGCGTTGAGCGCCAGCAGGTTGGTCTGGAAGGCGATCTCGTCGATCACGCCCACGATCTGGCCGATCTCTCCGGACGAGCGCTCGATCGCGCCCATGGCCTCCACGGCTTCGCCGACCACGCGGCTGGAGGTCTCCGCGTCGCCCTTCGCCGAGGCCACCAGGCCGTGCACCGTCGACGCCGTCTCGGCCGACTGCCGCACGGTGGCGGTGATCTCGTCCAGCGCCGCTGCGGTTTCCTCGACGGTGGCGGCCTGGTGCTCGGTCCGCCGCGCGAGGTCGTCGGAGGCGCTGGCGATCTCGCCGACGCCGCCGCGGATCGCGTGCGTATTGCGGTCGATCACGGCCATCGCCGTCTGCAGTTCGCCCATGGCGGCGTTGAAGTCGGCCTGCAGCTGACGGTACTGGCCGGGGAAGGCCTGGTCGAGGCGGAACGACAGGTCGCCCTGCGCCAGCTTGGACAGCCCCGCGCCGAGGTCGGCGACCACGGCTCCGAGCTCCTCCGCCGCCTGGCGGGCGAGCTCTTCGTTCTTCACGCGTTCGACGGCCGCCGCGTCGCGGATCTGCGCCGCCTCGGCTTCGAGCCGCAGTTTCTCGATCGCCGCGTCGCGGAAGTGGATCACCGCCGCCGCCATGTCGCCCAGTTCGTCGCGACGGTCGGCGTTCGGCGGCGCGACGTCGTTGTCGCCGCTGGCCAGACGGCGCATCACGGCGGTCATCTGCGACACCGGATCGGCGATAGAGCGCGACAGCAGCCAGCCCATCAGCGCCGCCGCGGCAAGAGCCGCCACCGCGCCCAGCACCATCCACAGGTTGGCGCCCTGCACCGCCCGCGCCCGCTCGGCCTGATCCGCGCCGGCGGTCTGCAGCGCCGCCTCCCGGATGTCCTTCTGAATTGCGCGGATGGCTGTCAGGCTCTTGACCCCGCTGAGGTCTCCCGCTTCGGCATGGCGGGCGGGATCGGCCATCAGGGTCACCACCTTGTCGCCGACGCGCTCGCGCCAATCGGACATGGCCTCGCGCATCTTGCCCATGCGGGCTTTCTGCTCGGCGCCGTCGGCCTTGGCGTCCATGGCGGCCAGGGTCTTGTCGAAAGCCGCCTCGGATTCGCGGTAGGTCGCCAGAAACTTGGGTTCGCCCTTGATGACGTAGCCGCGCAGGGCGTTGGTCTGCTCCAGCACCTGGGTCAGCAGGCTGTCGGATTGGCCGGCCGCCAGCGCGCTCTCCAGACTCGCCGACGCCGCGCGCTCCATCGTCTTGATGCTGAGGAACACGGCCGCCGATGAGGTGATGAAGCAGGCGGCCAGGAGGGCGAAGGCCAGGTTCAGCTTGCCGGCGATCTTCAGGTTCTTGAGCATGGTTTTTCCGGGGTCGATCGTTCGATTTGCACGGTTGGAGGAGGTGAGGGCGCGGCTCAGAAGTTGAAGCGCACGCCGCCCATCTGGGACAGGACGGCGGTGTTCAGGTAGCCGAAGGCCATGCCCCCGGACGCGGCCGAGTAGTTGAGGCCCGCATAGACGTCGAAGCGCTTGTTGAGCTTGTAGTCGGCCACCAGGGACGCCTCGGTATGCGCGCCCGAGCAGGAGGATGCGCTGCGGTCGGCGCAGCCGTTGCCCTTGTAGCTGTTCTGCACGTTGCGATAGGCCGCGGCGGTCAGGTCGAGCCTGGGGGTGAAGGCGTAGCGCAGCCCGATCCAGTAGAACTGCTGAATCTTGTGGTTGGCGTAGGCCGTGTTGCTGACCGTGCTCAGCTCATAGCCGCCGATGGTGTCGGCGCCCCTGGCGATGGGCCGGGCCGGGTCGGCGAGCTCGATGTGCTCGTATCCGGCGTAGAGTTTGGCGGCCTTCCACCCATAGCGGCCCTGCAGGGTCCAGGCGGTATTGTCCGAGATGGTCCCGGCCAGGGTCCCGGGCGCGGCGGCCGCCTGGGCGGCGGTCAGCGTCGCCGCGGCGACGGCGTCGCTGACGTGAGCATAGGTCGCGTCGACCGACAGGCCGGCGATGTCGGCGCCGACGTCGAACTGGTCCGAGCCGCCCGGGAGGCCGTTCCCGCGCGCGAACTGGTGCAACGCGGCGAAGCGGACAGGGCCGTGCTGCACGGCGTACCTCAGCGCCTGGTCCAGGCGCGCGTCCTCAGTGTCGCCGCCGCCGCCGGCCACGCCGGAATAGCCGACCGGCGAGAAGGCCTGGGCCTGCAGCTGCGGGTCGTACTTTTGCAGGTCGTCGAGGATCAGGCTGTTCTGGCGGCCATAGGTCAGGGTTCCCCAGGCCTTGGACTGCAGCCCGGCCCAGGCGGCGCTCTGAAAGGGCTGGCCGGCGCGGCTGGAGTCGCCGCTCTCGCGCTGCTGGGCGAGGGGCGCGCCGTTGGACAGCACCAGGCTCTTGAGGCCGTCGGCCAGCTGGCCCGAGGTCGGCTGGAACCCGGTCTCCAGCTTGAACACCGCCGATACGCCGCCGCCGATGGGCTCGACCCCCGACACGCCGATCTTCGACTGGCTCAGGCCGTTAGGCGCGAAGGAGGTGACTGGGCGGTTGTTGAACTTCTGCAGCAGGAACGGCAGGCCGGAGGCGTAGGTGGCGCTCAGCGGCGCGCCATGATCGAGGTGGGCGACGCCGATGTCGACCGTTCCATAGAGCGTTACGCCCCACAGTGTGAGGCTGTCCGAGGTAGAAGGCTGAACGACGTTCGCGGAAGATGTCGTCTGCGCCTGCGCGCGTCCTGTATAGGATAGTGAAGCCGCAAAAATGACAGCATAGAGTAAGCAAATATCACGGCGGCGAGCGGGCATATTCATCTTTCGTCCCGGGGGTGACGTTGAGATTAGGGAATTTTTTACGGATAAATACCAAAGTATATATCGCTTGAGGCGCGACTTGGCTTTCGCGTCTAAGACACTCGCTCGCCTTAATCTCGGGTAAACAGAGCGCCACGGCAAGGCGCCGAGGTCGCTGTTCCGCCGCCGGGCGGCGCTGCCGCAACAGCTCAGGGCCGGCCGGAGAGCCTCGCTTCGGCGCCTGGCGGCGTCCGTTCAGCCCCGGCCAGCTCCCCGATGACCGCCAGCAGGCGCTGGGGGTCGATCGGCTTGGCGATCTCGGCGTCCATGCCTGCCGCCCGGTAAGACCTGCACTGCTCTTCCATCACATTGGCGGTCAAGGCGATCACCGGGATCGCGGCGTTGGGCCCGGACGACGCCCGCAACCGGCGGGTGGCTTCGATCCCGTCCATCACCGGCATCTGGATATCCATCAGCACCACGTCGAACGCCTGGTTCTGCAAGGCGTCGAGCGCTTCGGCCCCGTTTTCGGCGAAGGTGACCGCCGCTCCCAGAGGCGACAGCAGAGCCTCGACGATCTTCCGGTTCACCGCATTGTCCTCGGCGACCAGGATACGCAGGTCGGGACGTGGTCCGTCGGGCTCTGAAGAGAGGCCGATTTCCGGTTCGCTGGTCGCCGGCACGACCCGGGCAGGCAGGGTCAGTTCGAAGCTGGAGCCTTGTCCGAGCTCGGAACGAGCGCCGATGCTCCCGCCCATCAGCTGCGCGAGCCTCTGGCTGATGGCCAAGCCCAGACCTGTGCCGCCGAACCGGCGCGCGATCGACGGATCGGCCTGCTCGAAGGCCCCGAACAGGCGCGGCAGCACGTCTGGGTCGATGCCAGGGCCGGTATCGTCCACGGTAATCACCAGCGTGACTTTGTCCGGCCCGGCCGGCTCGGCGCGGACCGCGAGGCCGATCCCGCCGGCCTCGGTGAACTTCACGGCGTTGGACAACAGGTTGAACAGGATCTGGCTGACGCGCGCGGAGTCGATCATCACCCAGCATGGCGTCGCCGGGTCGATCCGCGTCTGGAAGGCGAGGCCCGAGGCCTCGGCCTGGGGCCCCCACAGGTCGGCGCAGCGGCGGACCACGGCGAGCAGGTCTGTTCGCGTGGCGGCGATCTGGAACTTCCCGGCTTCGATCTTGGACAGGTCGAGGATGTCGTTGAGCACGTTCATCAGCACCTCGCCGGCGCTGGCGATCATCTCGACGTAGTCGGCCTGCGCTGGTTCGAGCGGAGTGCGCTTGAGTAGGCCGGCGGCGCCAAGAACCGCGTTCATCGGCGTGCGCACCTCGTGGCTCATGGCGGCCAGGAAATCGCTCTTGGCGCGAGCGGCCCGCTCGGCCTCCCGGCGGTCGGAATCGGATTGCGCCAGGGCCTTCTGGTAGCCCCACCACAGGGCAAGCAGATAGGCGAGGAGGCACAGGCTGCTTGCGGTCACGGTCAGGCCTTCGACCAGCCTCGGGCCGTTCCAGGCGAGAGGCGGCAGGACGATCAG
>Ga0265327_10002221_pt1 | contig 21133 bp, 38 predicted proteins | sample 41621metaG_FD_202089 | JGI IMG/M metagenome (GOLD analysis project Ga0265327, IMG submission 202089) | Rhizosphere microbial communities from Carex aquatilis grown in University of Washington, Seatle, WA, United States - 4-16-21 metaG | ecosystem: Host-associated > Plants > Roots > Rhizosphere...
AGTAAGCAAATCCGCCGCAGTGGCATATCCTAGATCGGTAAAATGTGTAGTGTCAGCGTTGTAATACTGCGACGACTCTACCCCATTTGGACTAAATACTGCGGCAAGGTCAACGACCTTAATCTGTCCTGCCATGTTCAATAATCTCTTATTCTGGGCGTCTATTAATGCCCATGTTCCACCAGAATACATTGGGCTTGTAAATGCAATTACCGTTACGCCCTTTGACTTTGCAACATCAACTGTGTTCAAGAAATCTGCATACATAGCATCAAATACAGCCTGCGTTGCTGGGGCGGTACTGGCGTTGCCGTTTGGAGAGTCTGCGAAAATTGCAAGGTACTCAGGCTGTATGGTATTTATAAGGCTTCTAGCCACCGGCTGTGATTCATTAAGGCGTTGTCCAGATGTGCCAAAGTTTAGGAAATTTCCGTAAATTCCCAATTTTCCAAAGAGTGATGTAAATGCGCGTTGTGGGAACCCACCAATTCCTCCAAGCCCAGACCCAATCCCCGATGTTAATGAATCTCCGACACACAAGCAGGTAATATTAACCTGATTTGCGTAATAGAAAATAAACCCTGTTGGGATAACTGCTCCGCCATATATGTCAAAAATGCCATTAGTGTTAGCCGCTGGATTGGTTACAAAATCCCCGGCAGTTGCATTCCTTGCCGTAACCAGCGAATTCGGAAGATTGTTATTCCCAGAGACGTTCCAACTCGCGTAGCTAGAGTTATCAGAAACACTTGAAAAAGACGTAACTGGGGTAATCAAAGTTAAAACGCGTAACAATGGGTTTGTATATACATTTACGCCATCGTATTTGTCCGTTCTCGCAATGGATGGCAGCGCGATGAAATCACTTAGTATGCTTGTCGGGTTATTTTGCGACGTTGTTGAACCAGCAGAGGCCGCAGCAAGTGTTGCGCTTAAAGACCCGCCGTTAAATGTTACATTTGACCATGTAAGCGTTGATGCGTTGTTACCGCCAGTGTTGTACCCATGCGATGGTGATGCTGCAACTTTTGCCTTTGTAATAGGCATGGTAAATGATGCGTCATAGTTGCAATAAAGCAATTTAATGCCAACAAATGGCCCAAGTGCCGCTTGCTCTGTGTCATAAGTAGTTGCAACAGTAACAGCAGCATTTAATGTGCTGTTTGTATTTACCTTAATCATTCCAGATGGGTTTCCAGCAATTCTATTAGCGCGGTATTTCCTGCCACTCGGCCCCACCAGCCCTGTTACGTTGCCGGAGGCGTCGGTGGCGTAGGTGGCAAGCGGAGTATCGAAAGCAGACCCAACCTTTTGCCTGATGGAGATCGCGCGCTTTGTTACAGCGTCGATCTCTACCTGGATATCGCTTCCATCTACCACGTTGATAGGATTTGCCATGGCTTAATCCTTAGTATGCCTGGGATTGGTTCTTGGCTGCTGCAGTCTTAGCAGCCTCTTGGTCCCACGCTGCTTGTGGGTTACCACCAACGCCTTCGCCAGACAGGGCTGACTTCACTGCCTGCAGCACTTCTTTGATTGATCCGCACTGGACGGTATTACCACCTGGGGCTTCTGAGCTTTCATCTGCATCCGGGGCGGGAGCGCCAGCACCAGGAGCTCCAGGCATAGCGCCAGAAGACGGATTGCCAGAAGATGCATCACCACTCTCCGATGCTTCAGCGTCGTCGGATTCAACTTCGACTGTGTACTGGCCTTGGTCGTCTGGACCAGTGATTTCGATAGTTGCCATGGTGGTTCCTCTAAAAATGAAAAACCCGCAAAAGCGGGTGATTTGGTTGTTTTGCTTAAAAAGTGTGCAACAGAATCAACTCAGGACCGATTTAAGTCGATCGGCCCATACTCTGGTATTAACTAAAATTAATATCCAATGCCGGAATCGAGAACTCCGAAACCGACAGTTGGCAACGCTATTCCTTGCTGTGGCGTAGTCAAAAGCTTGCGAATCTCAGGCTCTTCAACTCTGGCCAAACAATCCATCGCATCATCATGTGCGCCGACAGGAAAGCTCGCGTACTCATTCCTGAACCCGGTCATCACATCTTCCTGGTGACCGGCAGACATTGTCTTCATCAGAGAGTAGGGCATCCACACCCTACCCTGCTGGAATAACGGAACCAGGCGACGGATGCGGTCTTCCTTCTTCATTGCGCCACCGAGCTCAATGATGCGGAACCTATACTGCTGCCGCTCTTGCTCTCCACGAATGTGCTCGATGTCGGCTTGCAATCCGTATTGCTCATAGCCAACAGCTGCAGGCTTGTAGCGTCGAACGAAATCGAAAACGGCTTCCGTGCGGCCCGTGAGGTTGAGTCGATCTCGAATACCATCGAGAACGTAATAGTTTCCATCTGGGCCGCAGCCAACCACCCACATCGATGTGAAGTCTCCGCGTGTCTTGCTCTTGCCAGAGGATGGGTCAACGAGCAGCACGCGGTTGGTTGCACTGGGATGACGCTGCCAGTACAGCAGCCATCCGCTTTGAAACTCTCCTCCACCGATCGGCCTGGGCTCTTGCTGATACAGGGCCGACCATGTGCGAGGCTCTTTCTTTGCGTCCGCAATCATCTGCGGCGTGAACCATTCAGGCCACAGCGGATCACCGACATGGCGGCCAAGTGGATCGTTCTCCATGGCTTCCATCGGAATCTTGATGATCCTGACGCGTTTACCAGACCCTTTCAGGTCATCGATCAAGCGGCCACCGATGTCATCCTCATGCCAACGGGTCATGATCATGATCACTGCAGCGCCAGGCTTCAGACGTGGTGTCAAGTCATCCCGCCACCAGGCCCACTGCTTTTCTCGAATCGTTTCGGAGTCTGCATCCTCGCGATTCTTCAGAGGGTCATCAATGATGGCCAGGTCAGCACGGAATCCAGCGATACCACCGGCAACGCCTACTGCGTAATACTCACCCCCACGCTTCAGAGACCAGCGACCAGCAGACGCATTGTCCTCGCTGATCTCGCTTCCCTTGAAGGTGCGGGTATGCTCACGGCTCATCACCGTGTTGCGAACCTTGCGGCCGAATCGGTCTGCCAATTCCTTGGTGTGCGACGCAGCAATGATGTTCTTGCCCGGGTTACGCCCGAGATACCAAGCCGGGAATACCACGGAGCCATAGCTAGACTTTGCAGAGCCAGGTGGCATCATGACCATCAGGACATCCAGTTCGCCACGCTCTACAGATTCCAGCGCCTCAATCAGAAGCATGTGATGCTTGGCCGGGTCCATGCGCAATTGCATGCGCCCATATGCGGCCAGATCATCATGCGCCTGGAGGTATTCGGCCTCTTCAGCCAACTTGATCAGATCAAGCTCTGTTGCTGCATCGGACATGCTTAATTGCCGATACGTTCTGCGTTCTTCTGTACGCGCGCCATGATTTCAGACAGGCGCTGTGAACGCTGAGATGCATCCATCCGGGCAGCGTCATCATCCTTGGCAACATCCGAAATGTTGTAGGCCTCACGCTCCAGGCCAACCAGCGTCTTCAGTGTTTCTGAAAGCTTCTTCAGGGAGTCAATGCGACCAGCACTACTCATCACCCGGCTCAGTGCCTCGCGCATCTTTCCGATACGCTGCTCTTCTGCCTTCGGGTCCTCGTTCTCTCCCGGGGAGTTAACGAACTCGAACATCTTGTCGATCTCATCCTGGAACTCGGTCATAGACTCCAGCTCATTCAGCATGCTGTGCGCCAACTTGCGATACCGGCTGATGTCCTTGCGGTGCTCACTACGAACCTGTGCAATGCGCTCAGCGTTCGCCTCTACTATCTCTTTCTCGGTAACAGAGAGTGAATTGTTAACCGATGCGTTAACCTCTGCTCTGTTAACCAGCTCATCGGCTTTGAGCTTGATCTTGGCGGTCAGGTCCTTGACCCATCCGTCCTTCTTAGCGCGCTTAGCAATGGCTACGTGGCTTACCCCTGGGTACGCAGCAGCAATCTCACGCAGGGACAGAATCCCGGCTCGGTACTCAATCTCAATGCGCTCCCAATCAGGGGTAATCTTTTCAGTCATTACTCTTCGTCTTTTTCCCAGTCACTATCCAAGAACTGATTCAGGAACAGTGGTGTATCAAGGCCCATGTAGGACCCGGCAATAAAGTCAGCGCGAGGTTCGAGCAGCATCATGGCTAGATCGAATCCTTGGTGGGTTTGAACCATGAGGGCTCATACAGCCCTGTTTGATTCAGCTCCTCGTAATAGATATGCACGCCATCCTTGGTTCGATACCAGCAGCCCTTGTGCGTGCTGCCATCCAATGCGGTGGCGAATGCTTGCCAGTGAAACGGTTGCGCGACCTCTTGAATGTCGCAAGGCGTCGTCGTGATAGTCACGGTGCCTTTGTCGTGTACGTAGTACAGCTCTTTCGGGAGATCGGCCGCGTAGGCGCTGATCGCCATGGGAAGCGCAATCAATGCGAGCACAACTCTCAAAACATACGCGGTCATCATCTTCTCCTTTGTGAATATCAGTGTCTTGCGCCGTGCTGGCGACACAGACCAGCGAGGGTAGCTAAGCCTCGTACAACGGCTATCCCCTTTGAAGAGCTCGTAAGCTGGGGAGTTAGGTACCACCCTGGTGCGCCCGACCGCTTATCCGCAATCCGTTATTCCATAGGGTGGTGTGGGTGGTAATAAGGCTGCACACGACAGTCAAACCACAGGAAGGAGTGGCCCGTGCCGCCGTCATGTGCAGGCTTATTAAATGGGCGGCAGCAAATTAATCACTAGATGCCGTCTCGCTGACGTGCCGCCCATACGGCTTGCGCCTCTCGACCTTTTTACGGGGGCCGATTCCGATCTCTTTCGAGTGGAGAAGCGCAATGCGTATAGACGTAAAAAAAGCCGCTGTTTCAGAAACGCGGCTCTCATAAATAGCGAGCCCCGAATCAGCAGGGCGACTGTCGGGGCTCATGACGGCAAACAGGGATATTGAGGGAGATGCGCGTCAGATAGGTTTTTATCCGATACACACTACCGATGCAATACCGACAGACACCTACATAAACCTACATATCACAAATATTTCGATATCATCTGTAAATTATTTTACACAAGGTGTTGACATCTATCATACGACGTGTAAAATACGACTTAACGAATCACCGCTCTTTAACAAGCAGAAGCAATACCAACCTGGCTTTCAGGTTCCCCGGCAGCAGCAATCATATACAGCGAAGTCGGGACCTGAGAGTGCATCGGAGAGAGTCCTGGCAGTGGGTGCTTGGATAGCGCAGTGACAGCGCGACGGGTACTAAAAATATCCTCTGACTTAGTTCAACTCTAAGCAGGGCTCTCCTCGATGCAATCAAGCATCCCCGCAGATTACGGGTAACAACATCAAGGAGCTCAAACCATGAGTAAGACTCAAAAAGTAGTCGCCATCAACTACGCAAATCTGGTGGACCGCCTCGGCGCTCTCAACGCACAAGTCGCACCTGTGCTTGACGAGATCGCGGAGATCAAAGACACGCTTCGGGCCTCTGGCTATGAGGTGGTAGAGGGTAAGACCTTCCGCGTTACGGTAGGAGAGACCAAGGACAAGACATACACCGACTGGCAGCTGGTTGCCAAGGCCGGGTACATCTCAGCTCCTGTGCTAGAGACCCTGGTTAGCAAGTTCTCTGAAACCAAGCCAGCCCTCGGTGCTGTGCGCTGCAACGCGAAAGTGAGGTAAGACAATGACAACCACTGAAATCAAATGGACACCATACAGCGCCTGTGCCTGTGTCGAAGGCTTCGATGATGAGCAACACGACGAAGACGAGATCCTAAGCGCCTGGCAATACATCAGCGACACGAAGCTCTGGGTTGGCCTGCAAGGTTGGTATGGCAGGTCAGTTAATCAGCTTATTCAGGAGGGATTGATCAATGCCTAAATTCACCATTCCAGTCAGAGATGACGTCACCGAGGTTACATATCACCGCAACCCAACGCCGTCTGAACTTAGACAAGGTTACGGTGCAATTCACTACCGGACTTTTCCGGTGGAGGAATGCACATTACCGGGTCGCATATTGAAATCATGGTTCGTTGCTGATGACGGACTTAGGTATTACCGATAACCACAGCCCATACCGCTTCACGTAGGCAGTATGCACGGTGGCAATCAAGCAACCGGCCGCACCTTACGGCTTACAACAGGAGATCGACATGAACAGCATTATCAAGCATGAACAGCAAATTGAATTGTTTGGCCATATCGCACGGGCTCATAACGTCGTGGCAGAAGATGCAACAGGCCGCATTCGCAACCAGAAGATTTCTATTTTTCGTGAGTATTGGGAAGGTAACGATGAGTACAAGATACTTGCCTTTCTTGGATTCGATGACGAGCACAACAACGGCCACGAAACATTCTCAATCACTGGCACAATCCTGCGCAAAGAGCGTGGAGCATGGAAAACAGAATCAGGAGGTTGTATCCACGAAGACATTGCCAAGCACTTCCCAGAACTTGTGCACCTGATCAAGTGGCACTTAACCAGCACTGACGGTCCGCTGCATTACATCTCAAACACGGTTTACATAGCTGGGAATATAGACTGCAATGGACTGCTTGCTGGTGAGAAGAAGCAGATCATCAATGGCCGCACCAAGCAGCCATGCTGGAAGCAGGTAGCAGTCAATGCTTTCGGTGATGAGATTGATATTTACAAGCTTGCACATAGCACAGTCGACGCTGACGAATGCCCGGCTGACACGCTTACCTTGAAGTGGGTCCCATGGTGCCGTGTAGGTGACGGAAAGGAGCGTGAGCTCGACGCAGCACGCCGCGCAGCTGTATGGCCTGAAGCAACAGACGAGCAGCTCTGCGCTCCGAAGGAAGAACTGACCAAGGCTTTGCGGGATCGTCTGCCTGCACTGCTGGAATCATTCAAGGCAGACATCCTGGCCTGCGGTTTTTTGTGGCCACAACGCAGTGAGCAGAAGGAGGCAGCATGACCGTCAAAACACTACCCGCTGCATGGGCCTCAGCCATTATCAACCTGGACTACTCCGGACTTGAAAAGGATGAGGTTTCTGAGATCAACACCACGCTGCTTGATGAGGGCTTATCTTTCACTGACTGCCTGACCGTAGGCGATGAATACACCGGCCGATTCCATGGCCAGGTTCGAGCTGTGGCTGATTACGTTTTCAAGGAGAGGCGATTATAATGAAAGGATGCCAAGATTGAAAACGAAAGACACCATCTGGATCGAGTTCTTTCTGAAAGAGTCAAAGCTCAGCCGGAAAGAAGCAGCGAAGGCGCTCGACATCCACTACAACACGCTGTGCAATTATGCGAGGGGGGCGCGGGATGATGGAACCCCGGCCCCTACTCCGCGAGTTGTAAAGCTTGCCATGATTGCACTACTCAACTGCAATATCCCAGAAGACCTTTAACCCAGGCCCGGCAACTGCTGGGCCTTTTTATTCTCCCCCGAAAAGCACAACAGAAATGCTGCTACTATTCATATCTTCATGATGAAAGAATTCCTGCTCCACTCTGACTCCATCAACAGAACTGGTTTCATGATTGCCGTATTTTCTAAAATCAATAGGAAGATTCTTGTCTCCAATACGATTTAATACCTCAATCAAATCCATTACTCTCATATATTATCCTTTCAGTACAGACTCTTCCCGGGCATCCCCTTCTCCAGCAAGTCATATGCGCGCTCCAGGCTTGCTTCAAAGTCTCTCATTTTCCAGACCGCAGATGTCAACCCATACGTGATATAGATTGCTAGGTGACAGTTTGGCGGAAGGTCGTCAATCAGGGTGTTCATTGCGCTTGCAGCATAGCTGTCAGCGTCGTACTCAAGATCCTGAATGATCGTGAAACCACTGGTACCGCTTGGCCAGTAATCTGCCGTAGCGGTACCAAGGTCTTGTTCGATTCCATCATTCTTGATGGATCTCTGCCAAATATCCAAATAGTAGGCGAGCCGACTGCGTTCAGGTTTTTTCATGGCGCTCCCGGTCATTGGATATCCTTGGCTTATTTTCCGAAGAAGAACAGATAGTCATCAGCGTCGATCTGCAATGACTGTGTGCTATTGCCTTCTAGGATTTGCACCCAACCAGCATATTCATTGACCTTTGAGTCGTGGTGCTTGATTTTCAGATACGCCTCACTGAGATGTTTCTGGTGCTCATTATTGACCACAATATGAGGGCCACCGCATCCCTGGCTTGTTGAATACTGGCTGGCAATGCTTTCGCTGACTTCAAGGCCATTGGCCCTTACTTCTTCGATGACCTCTTGTTTCTTCTTCTCCCACCAGGACAGGCGCGCTATGTGATGCGCGTGCTTGGATGTCGCTGCGACAGCCAGGTCGGATGCCTTGTAAGAAAACTTCCAATCACTTCTTTGCATGTTTTTCTCCTTTAGTCGACAAGTTGTGCTGCTTTGTGAATATATAAATTGAACCACCTGCGTATCACGTAGCTGCGAATCAACGACAACACCATAAACAGAAGTCCGATGTAGACGTTGTCCATCAGGGTGAACTTCGCCCCGAATGCCGGGTAGATCACCAGCTGACCAGCGAATGAAACCCAGTAGCCAATGAATACATTGATGAATGCTTCTACTAAACTACCGAGGCGGGATTGAGTCATATGCATCCAATGCAGATTTCAACTGCTCGCCAGTTAAGTGTTTGTTAAGCCACTCTACTGGACGGCTATCACCTTCTGGATATGTCTTGCTATACAGCGTAAGCATGCGAAGGTTACACATTGCATGCGCAAGGTGCGGAAGCCCTGACTCTGAGTCATTCGCTTCGCCGCGCTGCCATGCAGCCATATGCCGCATCATGCAAGCAAAAGGAACTGACCAATCCATTCCCTTTGCCCAATTCCACGCAGCATATTTCTGCTTTCCGTATTCCCATACCTTAGCCTCGTCCTCCATGGTGCAAAGTGGGATCAGGCTGAAATCTGGCTTACCTTGGTTATAACGCGCTCCGCTTCCAGGATCGCAACTATTAACGTCTCCCACCATTCCAGAATTTCCGACAATCTCCAGCATTTCTGTTAAAACCCCGAGCGCACTAGCCTGTTGTTTACCAGTCACTTGAAGATCCTCCGTTGATTTCACACACACGAACCGCCACCCTTGGGGTTTCGGAGTAAATTTTTGCTGCTGTCAGCCTGACAACTTGCTTGTCGTCGACGTAGACGATGTTGTTAAGCGCATCTGCCACCAGCTTGAAAATATTGTCTAGGTCGGGTTTTGTAGTCGGGTGGATCGTTCCTTCTGAAGCCTTGGCCTGTTTTTTCTTAGACCAACTGGCAGGGATTGGAACTTCGATAAACAACTCCATCGCAATGGCACCTGTCATCAATTGCTTTCCAACCATCTTGGATGACGCAGCCAAAGCCACTAGGTTTTCATAGGAAGCTGTCTCTGCAGGAGTATAGGTACGGACATGGTTCCCAACACGCTTGAAACGTGGCCTACCCTTTCCTACAGGCACCCCGGGGACGATGAAGTCGATGAGCACGTTATGCTCCAGTGCTACCGAAACCGCCTTCACCGCGCTCTGTTTCAGATATCGACTCGACCACCTCAAATTCGACCTGCTGTATTGGCACAATTTCTGCCTGTGCAATACGATCACCCGCTTTCACATGGAAGGCTCCACGGTGCAGGCCGTCAGATGTCAGTTTCACCATCACCTCACCGCGATAGTCGCTATCGATCTTGCCGACGCAGTTAGCAAGGCGAATCTCTTCCTTGAACCCGTGTCCAGATCGGCTGTAAATGTTCATCACATGCCCAACTGGAACTTCAAAAACAAGACCAGTGCTGAATAGGCCTGGGTCACCGTATTCCACCTTGCCATCATGGATGGACACCAGATCGAAACATGCAGAACCAGGTGTCGCATATTCAGGAACTACGGCATCCTCATGCACCTTCTTGATATTCACTAACAAATTCGTCTTCAATTATTACTCCTCCACTTGATTAAAAATTGCTTCTGCACTTCATCGGTATACGCATCCCCAAAATGCTCACGCCAATGCTTGAGACACAGACGCCGGTATTCCAGGCTTGACTGCAGCATCCAGTTGACCGCCTCTTTGACGGTAGGCTGGTGAAACTTCGTGCTCATACCACCAGTTTTTCAATCGTTTCAGCCAGTACAGAAAGCTCATCCTTTTTGAAAATGCGCCACAGTGATCTGTCACCATGCAAGCCTTGTGGTCCTTGGTGGCACAGCTTGCACAATGGGATAGCCAGGAAATCTGAAGCGCGCTGACTCATCCCCTGACCTTCCCTAATGTGGTGAGCATCACTCGGACCATCCTGTCCACACAGGCCGCATGGCATGGACTTAATGATGGATATATGACGCTTTCCTGCAGCGCTCATACCAACTCCCAGATCCGACCAGATGCATCCTCGTACATGTCGTGGTGCGAATTTACCCATGTCTTGGACTGATCGGCCGGGTCAATCACAAACGGCTGTCCGTTATCAAACTGTCGCGCCAACTTTCCCAGCAATTCTGGGTAAGTGTACGTTTCAGTGACAATTACAGTTTCCTCGATGTCGTCGCACATATACCCATCACGTCTAAAGAATGCCGCAGTTACCAAGATAAAAAGAAAAAGCATCAATACGGCAAGCAGTAGATATTCCATGGCTAGATACTCGAAATGATTGCTAGTAAAAAGACGAGCAAAATTAAACAGAGAACAAAATTCATAAAATGCTCTGCTGACTTGTCTTCAATAACTACTGGCTGTGGTGGTGCTTGCTGAACAGAAGGTGCTGGCTGTGCCACCATGCCGCCATTAGGAACTGCCGTGAACTGGCCATCGGCGTAGTTTCCTACCAGGTAACCTTGCTGGTTCACGACCTGGCCATTGGGGTAGAGCAAGGCGTTTCCTGAGTACGCCCCAGATCCGTTGTAAACCACGGTGCCTGCTGGGTGCATCAGGTTTCCCAGGATCATTCCTGTCACCAAGCCATTGCTATATCCGTAACCCATACCCATTCCGCCCATGGCGTAGGGGTGGCCATATCCTCCGCCGACGTATGTGCGAGTGGTAGTCACACTGCGAGTGACGCTTGGAGAACGAGATACGCTGGAATAAGTGCTTGAAGAGTACGATCGAGATGGTGAGCTGTAGGATCGCGAAGAAGAACTATACGACCGGCCAGATGAAAAGCTGCTGGATCTTCCACCACCGGAGAAACTTCCCTTTGCGAATACTGGAGCACTAAGTGCCAGCATCAATAGCAAAAGTAAACACTTTTTCACAGCGCACCGTCCTTTCTGGACTTCATAAAATTGATGACCGTGGTCGCGTACCAAAGCCTCTTTGTCTTGCGATTTATTAATAAACCACGGCCGTACTTGTCATTATTCGACTTGATGAAATCAGGCTTTGGAAATTTACCTGTCCTGAGCCTCCTTTCAAAGCAAGAACATGATACCCCAATTAGTTTACAAATGTCACTCTTATTGAGCGAACTTTTTGGATTTAATTTGCTGATCTCAGTCAGCCAAGCTGGGATGATCATCGTCATGCTGCGATCCGATCGTCACCTAAATCAACGCCACGCTCAGAGGCGATGAACTTCATGAACTCGATGAACTCGCTGAATTCTTTCTTGCTCATCTTGCTGGTACGCATTCCGAGAATCACCATGCCGCCACCAAGTCCCATCGCTACCCGCTGGGTTTCATTCCGGTACGCAGCAGTCAGCAAATCCTTCCAGTCATCCGCATCCAAGTAGACCATGCTTCCGTTGACGGGCCACTGCAACTGGGCAGCGAAGCATTCAAGCAGCGGCCAAAGTAGGGCATTCTGTTCGAGTGTCCTGCCTACCTCCCCGATCTTTACAACAAATGGGTTTGACTCACTCAACGGCAGCGTGCGCAGGTATGAGATCAAGTGCTCAAGCACTGCGTTGCTGCGCAGAAAAAACTGCTTCTTATTCATCTCCAAATCCCCTGCGCTTTTTCTGCATTGGTACGACATTCTCAAACTGTCCGCTATGGTTTCCGAACCGAGTGTGCTCGCCATCAAAGTGCAGATGAACACGCCCTACCCGGCCGTTACGGTGCTTGCCAATGATGACCTCGGCCGTTCCCTTGTATGGGCTGTCTGGGTTGTAATACTCATCGCGGTAGATGAATGCGATGACGTCTGCATCCTGCTCGATCGATCCAGACTCTCGAAGGTCTGACATCACGGGGCGCTTGTCTGCGCGCTCCTCGACCTTGCGCGACAGTTGCGACAGCGCAATCACAGGAACATCAAGTTCTTTCGCTAACTTCTTCAGACCACGCGAGATTCCAGCGACCTGCTGCTCACGGCTGTCACCAACGCCTTCAAGCAACTGGATGTAGTCGACCATGACAGCAGACAACCCGTACTTGCGTTTGATAGTTCTGGCCTTGGCCATGATGGCGTTGAGAGTGAATGCCTTGTCATCGATCAGCATGTTGAGCGACTTCAGCTTTCCGATTGCATACGGCAGACGGTCCCAGTCCTCGGTGTCCAGCGATCCAGCACGAAGCTTTTCAGACGAAACCCTAGCGGCCCCGGCAATCATCCGGTCCACGATCTGGCCATTGGCCATTTCGCAAGAGAACACCAGAGCAGCAGCATCAGGTGTTTGCATCTCCTGGCAAATCTGAACTGCGAGAGCTGTCTTACCCATAGACGGACGTGCTGCAACAATCACCAAGTCACCCGGTTGGAATCCTCCACCGATAGCACTGTCAAGATCGGTCAATCCAGTTCCGATCAACTTGATCTTGCCTTCGCTGGCTTGCTCAACACGCTCGATACGCTCAAGCAACAGGTCACCAACGAACTGCGGCTCGGATGTCTGAGCCTGTTCAGTGATGGCCATGACAGATGCCTGCGCACGGTTTAGCTTGTCTGCAATGTTTCCAGGATTCTGCAGGTCATCGATGATGCCATTAACGGCAGACATCATGTCGCGAGCCATTCCACGTTCATGTACAACCTCGGCGTAACGCCGGATGTTTACCGCGCTTGAAACTGATGTTGCCAGCTGGTCGAGGTAAACGATCCCGCCGACTGACTTCAGCTTACCAACACGTTCCAACTCATCTGCCACGGTGATTGGATCAACTGCCTTTGACTCAGACATCATCGTTGAAATGGTGGTGAAAATCTCACGATTTCCGTAGTCATAGAACCGTGAAGGCTTCAGCCAGTGAACACTGTCGTAGCTGTCTGGCCAGACCAGCAGTGCTCCAATCACGGATTGCTCGTTTTGAATGCTAAAAAGTTCCATTACCGTCCACCCTTCTCACTTGTCATAGTTTCCCTCAATTACCTTTGCAAAGTTCCCTGCGTTTAATAGCCAGTCGATATTGCACATTGTCCAAACCCCATTTCGTCCAGTAAGAAAATTTGATGACGCAACGTACTTGAAATATCTTTCAAAAAAATCGATGCCGGATTGACGGTCTACTGCATACCGTTTCCCGCTTTTCTTCGTTTCCGTTAGAACCCATGACCACCTGTCCTTCAGAAGCTTTGATCTTTTTGCATTCCAAACGAGCACCTCTGGAAGCATTGGCAAGATGCGCTCATAGAGGCCGATGATTTCCTTGTGAGGGCAAGGAGGAATCTTTCCGTCGTCAGCATTGCTGTCGACATCTGATGCGACAGCATCGGTATTCTTTTCATTCTTAAATTCTTTACATTCTTGTTTAGTGGTTGATTGTTGGTTGTTTGATGGTTGATTGAAAGTTGATTCGCTGGTTGATTGCTGGCTGCTTTCCTGATAAATGTCATAATTAACAATGGTATATAAACTGTATTTGTTGGTTGAAGTCGTGGTTATAATTTCCAGTTTTTCTAATCTGGATATGGAGGTGCGAATTTGCTGTTCTGACTGCTTCAATCGCTTCGCCAGCTCAATCCTTCCGCTGACATACTGACCTCTCTTTACATCAATAATCCCAGTGGTAGTGCCAAGCTTTTTATCCTTGTGAGATGCGTTAAGCAAAAGGAACATAAATAGAGAAAGCGTATTCGGCATCTGGATCAGCCCAGAGTCATCAATCTTTCTCCATACCTTGATATAGCCGCGATGCATTACTTACCTTCAATAGCTTGTTGTGTCCTGATAATCCAGGAAATAAAAAGATCGGCTTGCTCTGGTGTGATGACGATAATGCTGCTTTCATCTGTACCAAATTCACTTGCCTGCTCGATAAAAATAAGCCCATCCTCGTCTCTCACTACGACGCCAAAAGATTGGAATTTAGTACTCACTTCTAAGCCTTTCATCTAGCCGTTATGTAGGACGCTGGCGTGGTATGGTGGGCTAGAATCACCATGCCGGGCTGATCAACCCTGCCAGCGTTTAAATCAATTCTTAAGCGCTGCGATCATGGCTGCGTGCCATGCGTGAACCCTGGCGCACTTCGCCTTCCAGGTTTTTGCATTGCTGATATCAGCTGCAAGCCGCTTGGCTTTATTGAGTTCTTTGCTCATGGCGTCACTCCAATCTTTGCGACAGATCGATATGACCCGATACCCTTCTCAGCCATCGTCACGATAGAGTTGAACTCCTCAAGGCTTAAGGTGACTTCATCCTGAGTGTCATAGGTGAGTCGAAGCCCGGAAGCACAAAGGAACTTCAGTAGCTCATCGAGGCCGATCTTTCCCTGATCATTCTGGAACCTGCTGACCCATGACTTGTCATGTCCGCAAGCCAGGCCAATGTCTGCCTGAGTCGCTTCTGCTATTGCATGCAACAGCGTGGTCTGATTCAACTGGTAAAGGTTGCGTGACGGTTGCACGTTCATCTCCTAATCTGTGCTCATGAACACATCAATGAACAGCTTTGGATTTGACCTTGACCGATTTGTCGGCCTTGAGCGCACCATTGGTCAGGAGCTGCAGTTGCAGCTGCCTAAGTTTGGGTACCCCACGGATCTTCCAATGGTGGATGGCAACAGGGTCAAGGTCGAGCTCTCGCGCAACCGCAGCCTGCGTTTTGTAATGCTTAATGATTTGATCGAATGTCATAGTGTGAAAAATACTAACAATTGTCACTCCTTTCGTCAAGAAATTTCAGTTACAGGAGTAAATTCACATGTGTTATGATTGGTGCGAGACTTACGAGATGGAAATTCATCAAATAAGACTTGAAAGATTAAGGAGCCTAGTGGATCGGTTTAAATCGATCGCGGCGTTTGCCAGGTATTACAACTTGGAAGCTAATTACATCTCGCACCTATTTAATGGCTATAGATCGTTCGGGGAAAGATCTGCCAGGCAAATGGAAAAGAAGATGGGACTTGAGCCTGGGTACTTTGATACTGCGGCTGAGCATCCATTGGATGCATATAAGGAGGTATTCGACAAAGCGAGCCTAGAAGCAAAATCAACAATAATCAACTTCTTAAAAGCGCTGCAGCAAACTCAATCTCCATCAGAGGGTAATGATGATTTCAATCAGAAAACAGGAACCGGACCAATGCAGTAGATGCAGCATCGAAGATGTAAAACTTCTCAGGAAAATAGAGAAGATGACCAACCAGCAAAAAGAAATACTCCGCACATTCATACTACTCAGCACGCCACATACAGCTGACATCCTGCAATTCCCATTACAGAATAAATAAGTACCAAAACAGATCGTACCGCAAAGGTACGATTGTCTTTGAATAAAATAAGTGACATTTGATATTGCTTTGTTCAGTGACTTTTGTTACGATTATTCCCATCACATTTGTAAACGTGATCGACAGTAAAGATCCCGAGTGGATCATGGCTCCTGGGTTGGAATCTCACATAACACCGTGAGGCGCGGAACGGCATAGCACGCAGCACGCTACCACAGGATAAAGCCTACCGGCTGCATAGGGCAAAAGATTGGAGACGACATGGAAGCATTAAAGAATTTCGCGGCATGCGTTGTTGTTGCCTTGCTATTACTTGTTGTCTGCGGGGCACTAGATAAGCACGACTCTCAGGTATGCGTGGGCACGTTTCAAACAAAGTATGGCGACACCGTCCAGTTTTCTGGAAAGGTCGCAGAAGTAACACCAGATTAGGAGATTGAGATGGAACAGGAAAAAGTGACGGCAATGCTTGCCGGATTGAAAAAGCTTCGGGAGCCATTCCCCGATCATCAAATCAGCCACCTGCCAAAACCAACCAAGCGCCAGACGGACTTGGTAAAAGAAAACGTCAGCAATGGCATTCGCTGCGGGAAGTGCGGAGCCTGGCACCACAAGGATGTAGTTCACATTGAATACGTGGGACATGCAGCGCTGACAGACCGCCTACTTGATGCAGATCCAACATGGAACTATGAGTTTATTTCTGTTGGTACTGATGGGCTTCCAGTGCTGGATAAGGATGGCGGATTGTGGATCAAGCTCACCGTCTGTGGGGTCACCAGATATGGATATGGTGACGCGCAAGACAAGACCGGACCAGATGCAAGTAAGGAGCGTATTGGAGATGCACTGCGTAATGCAGCAATGCGTTTCGGAGCAGCGCTTGAACTTTGGCATAAGGGCGTACTGCATCTGGACACAGAGCCACCTGAAGACAAAGGTGGGGAGACTGCTCCACCTGAGTACCTGAGCGATGCAGATTTCACCGCAATTTCCAAGCACAAATCTAAGGTGGCTAATGGATCAAAGTCACCAAACGATCTGATCGCATGGGTTGAGGCAAAGGGAAAACTTCTGACAGAAGACCAGAAGGTTGAAATTGCAAGCTGGGCCATCACAATACAAGGAGTTTGACATGGAAAGAATCTTACATAACCTGAAGCAAGACACTCCAGAATGGCTTGCCTTCCGAGCTGAACATGATGGAGCCAGCGAACTATCTGCAGCAATCGGAATTTCTCCGCATACCAAGCGCAACGAGCTTCTGAAGATCAAGAAAACTGGTGTCAGCAAAGAGTTCAGCGACTTTGTGCAGAAGAACATCCTGGACAAGGGTCATGCAGTCGAGGCTAAGGCTCGCGTTTTAGTTGAGGTGATACTTGGAGAAGACCTATCGCCAGTAACTATGTCTTACGGCCGCCTAAGCGCATCCTGCGATGGCCTGACGTTTGACGGCACCATCGCCTGGGAAAACAAGCAATACAACGCTGAGCACTTCCGCCAGGTACAGGCTGGACAGGTTCCTGAAATCCATGTCCCCCAGTGCCAGCAGATCCTGTATGTGACAGGCGCAGAGCGTTTGTTCTTCACGATCTCGGATGGAACTTATGCTGCAACGGTTGGCGTGTGGGTGTACCCAGATCAGGGAAACTTCGACTACATCGACTCGGTATGGGCTCAGTTCAACAAGGACCTAGATGCTTTTATTGTGGAAGAAGCCAAGGCGGAATCTCAGGTTGAGGTTGTACGCGACTTGCCGCTTGCCACAATACAGGCAAAGGGTGAGCTCCTTTCATCCAACCTGGAAGACATCACGCCACACTTTGACAAGTTTTTGAAAGAGGCAAAAAAGGATCTGAACACAGATGATGATTTTGCAATTGCAGAAGCAGAATCAAAAGTTGGTCGCGATACAGCCAAGCGCTGCCGCTTAACTGCCAAAGCTGTCATCGATCAGATTGCAACAGTCAGTGAAGCAGTACGCATTCTGGAAGACTATGCCGCGAAGTTTGATGCATTGGCATTGTTGCAAGAGAAGGCCGTAAGACAGCAGAAGGAAGCGCTGAAGGCATCAGCAAAGCTGGAGCGCGAGAAGAAGTACAACGCTCACATCTCCGTGTTAGCTGAGCAGTTGCACCCTATTCCACTCAACATCAGTGCTGCAGAAAAGCCAGACTTTATCGCCGCCATGGCAAACCAGCGCAAGTTGTCGAGCATCAACAACAACCTAGACACCGAGCTTTCCAGGGCGATCATTGCTGCCGATGCGGTGACTGCTGAAATCAAGCGTAAGAAGGATCTGTTTGACGCGCTGGCAGACAAGCATGCCTTCCTGTTCAACGACCTTGACAGCATCGTCTACAAGCCTGAAGACGACTTCATCTTGATTGTAAAAACGCGTATCAGTGACTTCACTCATGAGCAGCTGAAGAAGAAGCAGGAAGAAGAGCAACGCATCAACGCATTGAATACCACCGTGGATGCTCTGTCACAATCCAGCAAAGGGGATGGTGGTGCGGCACCGTTGAACCCTGCTCTAGTTGCAGTTCTGCAAGAGGCAGTAGTCGATAATCAGGATGAGATTTCAACATTCCTGAAGAGCCGTAATTTCGGCAAAGAAGAAACCAAGATCCGCTCGATCCTGGTCGAGTTTATCAAACATCAAGTGGCATTTAACCTGAAGAAGGCAGCGTAATCATGGCGAGTTTAAATAAAGCAATGTTCATAGGCAACCTGGGCCGCGATCCAGAAATCCGCTACATGCCATCCGGCGAGGCCATGGCGAACTTCTCCATCGCTTGCACGGACTCATTCAAGGATAAGTCCGGCGAGAAGCAGGAACGCACCGAATGGGTGCGAATAATCATGTTCGGGAAGCAGGCAGAAATTGCTGGCGAATACCTGAAGAAGGGTGCCCCAGTGTATATCGAAGGCCGTCTGCAAACACGCAAGTGGCAGAACAAGGAAGGCGTCGACCAGTACACCACAGAAGTCGTGGCGGATCGCATGCAAATGCTAGGCGGCCGTCAGTCTGGAACTGACCGTGATGCTGGAGAAGGACATGAGAGAAGCTCTGCTCCTGCTAAAGCTCCAGCCCAGGCTCCGTCTGGGTTCGATGATTTTGAAGACGATATCCCGTTCTGAGATATACCAGACATGAGCGGAGAAATGATCTCATCGAAAGAGGTAGCGGGGCTTCTTGGAGTAAGTGCCAGGTATGTCACAGAGAAGCTTCGCCACCGACAAGGGTTCCCGGTTCCAACTCAGCTCTACCCGAGAGGTGAGTTCAAGTGGAAACGGGATGAGGTGGAAAAATTCAGGGAATCAAGGTTGGTCAGTATCTGGAGAAAGTAACCAGGTATAGGGATAAGGGGATGAAACATGGGCAAGAAACGTAAGACAACACGGCAAGCGCGGCCACCAATGATCGTGATGCGCGAGATCTACAACAAGGATCTGGAGACGAAGGAACTGGTAGCCGTGCGCGCATTCCAGTGGGGAGCTGCGACAAAGACTCACTACGACCTTCTGCTTGATCTTGCCAATATGCTGCTGGTCGCAGGCCATACAGCCAAGGAACGTGAGTATGCCATCAAGTATGCAGACGACATTGCTATACCTGTACTTAGGTCCATCAAAACTAGGTATGACAGGACGGGTGGGAAGCTTGGTGTAAGTGCTGCAGAGCTGCATGTATTGCTTGTCCTTGTTGAATTCAGCAAACAGTTCTGGGCCCGTTGCCCGATAGAACTGTACAAGCAATGCGTTGAAGAGCTCACAGCTTTTTACTGCAGCCTCAAGGATGACAATCTTATCGAGTTTAAGGTAGCGGCATGACAGACGACGAAAAACTTGCTCAGCGCGTCACCGAGTACCTTGACGCTAACCCTCTGGCTACCCGCCGAGAGATCATGGCGAAGTGCCATACAAGCACAAAGAAATGCCTGAAGCTTGTTGATCTTGGACTCCTTCAGAAGTTTCCTAAGCCCATGCCATTGAAAGCATCAGCCAAGATGGCAGCGCGGATATCACCATGGAAGGATTTTAAGTTGCCTGGTTCTCCAATTACAGGGAGGACGAGATGACCCTACACGCAGTTGAATACGAGCTACACGGCATCAAGTTCGGCATCACGATTGAGGGCAGCGCACAAGAGGCTCACTCACATTGTTGGAGATTGGGGATGACGTATTTGGGTCCTGTTGTGCATCAGGAAAATGGAGAATTGAAATGACCGAATACACCAAAGAAGAAGCCGTTGCGATGCTTACGAAAGTGGCAACGCCAGACGACAACCTACTTAGCCACGGATGCAGTATCCATCACGATACGCTACACGCCCTAGTCAACCTAGCAGCCAAGCGTGCTAGGGAGGCCGATGAGAAGCGGCTGCCCGAAGTTTTATTTGACGGCACACGTGTTTGGGAAGAATGTCGGCCAGAGGTTTCAACAAGCCAAGTTTCAAAGGTGCTTGATGTTGTTGTCAGGCTGGCGAGAAAAGATATTCGTACAACCATAGAGGAATCGAAATCATGAGCAACGAATATATTCCGATAGTTCCAAAAAGTAGGTTGTTAGAAATCATCCGTGGGTATGTTTCGTCCCACTCAGCCAGCACGACTAGACCTGATATGAACTCTGAGCGCCGGCTGCTTGAACTGTGCGAAACCATTGTCGATGAAGCGCAGGCAAGGCTTCATCTATGGGAACTGGAAAGGAAAGCGAAATCATGAGCAACGAATTTGGACCAAGGCCATCATCAAGAGGAACAGTGAAGCTTGCATTCTACTTATCGGTAGCTGCATTCGCATTTTCTATTGTGGAACTATTCTTTCTGTGGAGGATTTTGAAGTGAGCAACGACATTGTTACCGAGTTGAGAGCAAGAGCAGGACAAGGGAGATTCAATCTTGAAGCGGCAGAAACTATTGAATCACTCCGCCAGCAACTTGCAGCGGCAGAGGAGAAGAGTAGATCCTTTGAGCAAGAGTGCAAAGACACTGACGCACTACTTGAAATCATCGGTATAGGCCAATCTGGTAGGACTGATGGCGGCTTTGTGAATATCGGAAAGGTGAAGGCATACCAGCAGGAAACGCTAGACTCCCTTGCGGAAAGCCAGCGGTTTGGCGCTGCCCAACTAGAAGCAGCCAAGGGGCAAGGTGAGCCGGTGTATATGTTCAGGCGCCGAGGTTTGGACAAGTGGAATTGGTGCTCTTGTGATAAGGATAGATTCATGGAACTTAAGGACAATCCAAACTTGTTTGATGTGCGAATCTGTTCAGACAGACCCTCACCATCAACCGAAAAGGTGAGCCAAGAGCCGGTGGCCGAGTACATTGGCGACCACGACTCTCACTACGGGATGATTAAGTACCTCGTTCACCAAGGCGACGTAATGAAGGCTGGCGACAAACTCTACACCACCCAGCCCACTGCCGCCCTCATTCGTGAACTGGCTATCAGGGAGTGCATTA
>Ga0265327_10002222_pt1 | contig 21132 bp, 21 predicted proteins | sample 41621metaG_FD_202089 | JGI IMG/M metagenome (GOLD analysis project Ga0265327, IMG submission 202089) | Rhizosphere microbial communities from Carex aquatilis grown in University of Washington, Seatle, WA, United States - 4-16-21 metaG | ecosystem: Host-associated > Plants > Roots > Rhizosphere...
CGCCCCGTCACGCAACTGAGCGTGGGCCAGCAACAGCGGGTCGCGGCGGCGCGCGCGCTGATCGGCCGCCCGGAAATCGTCATCGCCGACGAGCCGACTTCCGCGCTCGATGCCGAGCGTCAGCTTGCCTTTCTCGAATTGTTGTCGCGCGAATGCGTAGAGGCGAATGCGACGTTGCTGTTCGTTAGTCATGACCGCAGGCTTGCCTCGGGTTTCACGCGCGAGATCGCGTTGCCGTCGCTCAATCGCGCGCAAGCTGAACGGGAGGTCGCATGAAGCTGCATCCGGCTGTAGGTGCGAATTCATTCGCACACCACTGGCTAGACGTGCAAATGAATTCGCACCTACACTTCGCGCAACCGGGGCTTGTGAAATGAAATATCTGCTCGCTCTCGCCATACGCAGCGCTTGGAACCGGAAATTAACTTTGGGACTTACGCTGATGTCCATCGCGCTGAGTGTCGCGCTGCTGGTCGGCGTCGAGCGCGTGCGCCAGGACGCGCAGGACAGTTTCGAGCAATCGGTATCGGGCACCGATCTGGTGATAGGCGCGCGCACCAGCCCGGTGCAGTTGATGCTGTACGCGGTGTTTCACCTCGGCGACGCCACCAACAATATCCACTGGCAAACGTATCAGGACATCGCAGCGAACCCGGCGGTGGCGTGGGCTATTCCGGTTTCCATGGGCGATTCGCATCACGGTTTTCCGGTGGTGGGCACCACGCAAGATTATTTCGAACACTTTCATTACGGCGAAGCGCAGGCGCTGACCTTCAGCGGCGGCAAGCCGTTCGCCGGACTGTTCGATGCTGTCATCGGCGCGGAAGTCGCCGACCATCTCGGCTACCATGTCGGCGACAAGATCACCCTCTCGCACGGCATGGGCGACATCGGTCTGAGCGAACACGCCGACAAGCCGTTCAGCGTGAGCGGCATCCTCGCGCGCACCGGCACGCCGGTCGACCGCACCGTGTATGTCGGCTTGCCGGCCATCGAGGCCATCCATCTCGACTGGCAGGGCGGCGCAAAAATTCCGGGTTTCAATATCCCCGCCGAATACGCCAGCAAGTTCGATCTCACGCCCAAGGAAGTCACCGCGATTCTGGTCGGTCTGAAGAGTCGCGCCGGGGTGTTCAAGATGCAGCGCACCGTCAACGAGTACCGCGCGGAGCCTCTGCTCGCGGTGTTGCCGGGCGTGGCGCTCGACCAGTTGTGGCAGGTCGTCGGCGTCGCCGAACGCGCGCTGCTCGCGGTGTCCGGTATGGTTGTGGTGGTCGGGCTGTGCGGCTTGGTGGCGGTGATACTCGCCAGCCTCAACGAGCGCCGCCGCGAGCTGGCGATCCTGCGTTCGGTCGGCGCGCGCCCGCTGGACGTGTTCCTGTTGCTGAGCGCAGAAGGGCTGTTCATCACTTTGTCCGGCACCTTGCTCGGCATGCTCTTGCTCACCGCGCTGAGCGCCATGTTTGCCCCGCTGATCCAGTCGCACTACGGCCTGATGATAGCCCCGAAATTTGTTTCGATCGACGAGCTCGGGCTGCTGGCCAGCGTGATGGGCGTCAGCCTGCTGGCGAGTCTGGCACCGGGATATGGCGCGTATAAATTATCGCTGGCGGACGGTTTGACGCCGCGCATTTAAGGAGATTTTACTCATGAAAATTTTGTCCACCGCGTTGTTGCTTCTCATGAGTCTGCTTGCCGGAAGCGCGTTGGCACTCGACGGCAAACAAGCCGACTACAAGGTCGGCGACCGCTTGCCGCAACACGCCGCTGCGGCCAAATCATCGTACAAGGAAATCACTTGGGACGACCTCATGCCCAAGGACTGGGACCCGATGAGCGAGTTCAAGAAAATTGATTTCAGCAAGATGAAAGACTCCGATCCGCGCGCGCAGGAGGCGTTGCAGAAGTTGCGCGAATCGTGGAATAGCGCGCCCATCGAACCTTCCATGGACGGCACTCGCGTGCGCATTCCCGGCTTCATCGTGCCGCTCGAAGTGGCTAAGCACCAGATAACGGAATTTTTGCTGGTGCCTTATTTCGGCGGCTGCATCCACGTCCCGCCGCCGCCCGCCAACCAGATCATTCACGTGTTTTCCGCCAAGCCCTTGAAGAAGGGCATGCAGAGCATGGACGCGGTGTGGATCAGCGGCGAACTGAAGACGCTGCCGTCCACCACCGACATGGGCAGCGCCAGCTACCGGATGAACGCGGAGGTCGTTGAGCTATACAAGAAATAAATCGCTTGTAAGCTAACGGCTAATCCGAATTAACTTTTCGATTCTTCGTCATGCCGCTGACCACCTTGGTTAACCCCGTTGCCATAACGCGGCACGCCCCATTGCTCCGAATTGACAGCGCATCTTGAGTGGATGTGCCATGTCTTGTGATGCGGCGATGAGGTAGCATTATTAATGCGCCACATGTAGCGTCGCGTCGCGTCGCTGGCAAGATTGACCGATTCGGTTTTCGCAGGTAGGATTGCCGCCTTTCGTCGTTCATAGAGACTGCCAAACTGATGTCGATACGCCGCAAACTGGTTGCTGGGAATTGGAAAATGTGCGGGGCGTTGGCTCAGAACGAGGCCTTACTGAACGCGGTGTCGGCTGGTATGGCGCAACTATCTGGCGTGGACTGCGCGGTGTGTGTGCCGTTTCCCTATTTGGCTCAGGCGCAGCAATTGCTGACTGGCACAGCCGTGAGCTGGGGCGCGCAGGATGTGCATCAGTTGGATACAGGCGCTTACACTGGCGAAGTGTCGGCTGCGATGCTGCGCGATTTCGGTTGTCGCTACGTGCTCGTCGGGCATTCCGAACGGCGTGCCCTGTATGGCGAGAGCAGCAGTCTGGTGGCGGAAAAATTTGCTGCGGCACAGAAGGCTGGGTTGATACCCATTCTGTGTGTTGGGGAAACTCTGGGTCAACGCGAGAGCGGAGTGACCGAGGCGGTGGTGGCAGAGCAACTGGATGCGGTGCTTGTGTCGTTGGGCGCGCAGTCCTTGCGCAACGCCATCGTGGCATACGAACCGGTGTGGGCTATCGGCACCGGCAAGACGGCATCGCCCGAACAGGCGCAGGCGGTACATGCGTTTATTCGCGGGCGCGTGGCCTCACATGATGGGCAAGTTGCCGAAGGCTTGTGTATACTCTACGGCGGCAGCGTCAAGGCCGCCAACGCGGCGCAGTTGTTCGCCATGGCAGACATTGATGGCGGACTGGTCGGCGGGGCGTCGCTAGTGGCCGATGAGTTTCTGGCGATTTGCCGGGCAGGACAAAATTAATTAATTCTGGAGTAGTGCGTGGAAACTTTGGTTTGGGTAGTACATTTATTGACGGCGGTGGTGCTGGTCGGTTTGGTGTTGATGCAGCATGGCAAAGGCGCGGACATGGGTGCTTCATTCGGTTCCGGCTCTGCGGGTAGCCTGTTCGGATCGAGCGGTTCCGCCAACTTTCTGAGCCGTAGCACGGCGGTGGCGGCGACGATATTTTTCATCACCAGCATGACGTTGACATATATGTCGTCCAACCCTTCGCAGCAGCAAGGCGTGATGGACAGGCAAGGCGCAACTCAACCGGTTCAGGCTGCGCCAGCGCCGGCGAGTAGCGACACGGATAATTCAAAGTCGAAGGAAATTCCGAAATAATTTTGCAGTAGCATCGCGGTTGTGGTGGAATTGGTAGACACGCAAGCTTGAGGTGCTTGTGCCCGCAAGGGCGTGGGAGTTCGAGTCTCCCCATCCGCACCAAATACAAGCCGGGGCTGACAAGACGGGTAGGTCGGCTCAAGGTCAAATAAAAATAATCTGGCAAATGCATTGATCGAGAATGCGTTTATCTGCGCTTGATTTCTAAGGCGCTGAACGGGGGAGAGTTCAGATGTTGGAGAATTATTTTCCAGTGCTGTTGTTCATTGCCGTGGGGCTGGGCGTGGGCGTGGCACCGATGGTGCTGGGTCGTTTGTTAGGCCCACATCGGCCCGATAGCGCCAAGCTGTCGCCTTACGAGTGCGGCTTCGAGGCTTTCGAGGATGCGCGCATGAAATTCGACGTGCGCTATTATCTCGTCGCCATCCTGTTTATTCTGTTCGATCTGGAAATCGCGTTCCTGTTTCCCTGGGCGGTCGTGCTCAAAGAAATCGGCACCTTCGGTTTTGTCTCCATGCTGATCTTTCTCGCCGTCCTGACGGTGGGCTTTATCTATGAGTGGATGAAAGGGGCCTTGGAATGGGAATAGAAGGCCTGCTCGAAAAGGGCTTTGTCACCACCACGGCGGATACGGTGATCAACTATGCGCGTACCGGTTCGCTGTGGCCGATGACTTTCGGTCTCGCCTGTTGCGCGGTGGAGATGATGCATGCGGCGCTGCCGCGTTACGACTTGGATCGTTTCGGTGCGGGCGCTTTCCGCCCCAGTCCGCGCCAGTCCGACGTGATGATTGTGGCCGGTACGCTGTGCAATAAAATGGCTCCCGCGCTGCGCAAAGTGTACGACCAGATGGCCGAGCCGCGCTGGGTGATTTCCATGGGTTCCTGCGCCAACGGCGGCGGCTACTACCATTATTCCTATTCTGTAGTGCGCGGCTGTGATCGCATCGTGCCGGTGGATGTATACGTGCCGGGCTGCCCGCCGACCGCCGAAGCATTGCTGTACGGCGTCATCCAGTTGCAGAATAGAATCAAACGAACCAACACGATTGCGCGCGGATAGATATGGCTGCCGATCTAAATACTTTGCAAGAAAATCTTACGCGCCTGCTCGACGGCAAGGTGGTGAGTTTGTCCAATCGCCTGCACGAGTTGACGCTGGTGATCCGTGCCGCCGACCTGCTGGAAGTGATGACTCGTTTGCGCGACGACGCGGGCTTGCGCTTCGAGCAGTTGATCGATTTGTGCGGAGTGGACTACTCCGCTTACGGCAGCGACATTTCCGAGGGCGGTGCCTATTTCAAGTCCGATGAAACGACGGCGACTTTCCCTTCCCGCTTTGCGGTTGTCTATCACCTGCTGTCGGTCACGCACAATGCGCGCGTGCGCGTGCGCGTGTTCGCCGAAGACGATGCGCTGCCGATGCTGGATACGGTGACCGGAATTTGGCCTTCTGCCAACTGGTACGAGCGCGAGGCGTTCGACATGTACGGGATTATTTTTACTGGACACGCCGACCTGCGCCGCATCCTCACCGACTACGGTTTTGTCGGCAATCCGTTCCGCAAGGATTTCCCCTTGTCTGGACAAGTCGAAATGCGTTACGACCCCGAGCAGCAACGCGTCATATATCAGCCAGTGACGGTGGAGCCGCGCGAGGTTACGCCGCGCATCGTTCGTGAAGAACATTACGGCAGGAAATAGCATGGCTGAAATAAAAAATTACACCATCAACTTTGGCCCGCAGCATCCGGCTGCGCACGGCGTATTGCGTCTGGTGCTGGAGCTAGACGGCGAAGTGGTCGAGCGCGCAGATCCGCACATCGGCCTGCTGCATCGCGGCACAGAGAAGCTGGCCGAACACAAGACGTTCCTGCAATGCGTGCCGTACATGGATCGTTTGGACTACGTGTCCATGATGGTCAACGAACACGCCTATGTGATGGCTATCGAGAAGTTGGTGGGCATCGAAGTGCCGATACGCGCGCAATACATTCGCGTGATGTTCGACGAGATTACGCGCCTGCTGAATCACCTGTTGTGGTTGGGCGCATCCGGCATCGACTTGGGCGCGATGACCATGTTCTTCTACACCTTCCGCGAGCGCGAAGATTTGGTGGACTGCTACGAGGCGGTGTCCGGCGCGCGTATGCACGCGTCCTACTACCGTCCGGGCGGTGTTTATCGCGACCTGCCGGATACCATGCCGCAATGCTTGCCGAGCAAGGTACGCAGCGCGGCTTCGGTCAAGAAAATCAACGAGAATCGTCAGGGTTCCTTGCTGGATTATCTGGAAGATTTCACCAACCGTTTCCCCAAGCATGTGGACGAATACGAAACCCTGCTGACCGACAACCGTATCTGGAAACAGCGCACTGTCGGCATCGGTGTGGTGACTCCGGAACGCGCGCTGGCGCTGGGCTTTACTGGCCCCATGCTGCGCGGCTCGGGCATCGCTTGGGACTTGCGCAAGAAGCAGCCGTACGAAGTCTACGACCGTCTAGATTTCGATATTCCAGTCGGCACCGAAGGCGATTGCTATGACCGTTATCTGGTGCGCATCGAAGAAATGCGGCAAAGCAACCACATCATCAAGCAATGCATCGCCTGGTTGCGCAACAACCCCGGCCCGGTGATGGCAGAGAATCATAAAGTGGCACCGCCCAAACGCGAGGCGATGAAAGAAAATATGGAGGAGTTGATCCACCATTTCAAACTGTTCACCGAAGGCATGCATGTGCCGGAAGGCGAGGCCTACGCTGCCGTCGAACACCCTAAGGGCGAGTTCGGTATTTACTTGGCTTCCGATGGTGCCAACAAACCTTATCGCATGAAAATACGCGCGCCGGGCTTCGCCCATTTGTCGTCACTGGATGAAATGTCGCGCGGCCACATGCTCGCCGACGTGGTGGCGATTATCGGTACGCAAGACATCGTATTTGGAGAGGTTGACCGCTGATGTTATCTCAACAAGTTCAAGCTCAGACAGATAAAGAGCTGAAGAAATATCCGGCAGATCAGAAGCAATCTGCGGTGATGGCCGCGTTGCGTTTTGTGCAGGATGAAAAAGGCTGGATCGAAAGTTCCGACATGAAAGATGTCGCGGACTATCTGGGCATGCCGCAAATGGCGGTGTACGAAGTGGCGACCTTCTACCACATGTACAACCTCAAGCCCATGGGCAAGCACACCTTGACGGTATGCACCAATTTGTCCTGTACGCTTTGTGGCGCGCTGGATACGGTCAAATATATTGAAACAAAATTGGGCATCGGCATCGGCGAAGTAACCGCAGACGGAAAATTCGGCCTGCGTGAAGGCGAGTGCATGGGCGCGTGCATCGATGCGCCGCTGCTGACCTTGAACAATAAAAAAATCTGTGGCCGTATGACCGCAGAAAAAATCGATCAATTATTGGCGGAGCTGGATAAGTCATGAGCGGCCCGGTTATTTTTACGACATTAGGTTTCGACCAGCCGTGGACGCTGGAGAACTACCTCAAGGTGGGCGGCTATCAGGCTTTGCGCAAAATTCTTGCGGAGAAAATTACCCCTGATGCGATCATTGCTGAGGTCAAGACTTCCGTGTTGCGCGGGCGCGGCGGCGCGGGTTTCCCCACCGGCTTGAAGTGGAGCTTCATGCCGAAGAATTATGTCGGCGACAAATACATCGTGTGCAACACCGATGAGGGCGAGCCGGGCACCTGCAAGGATTGGGACATATTGCGCTTTAACCCGCATGCGCTGATCGAGGGCATGGCGATTGCCGCTTACACCATGAGCGTGAAGGTCGGTTACAACTACGTACACGGCGAAATCTTCGAGGCCTACGAGCGCATGGAAGCAGCCTGCGAGGAAGCACGTGCGGCGGGCTATTTGGGCAAAAATATTCTCGGCTCCGACTTCGAGTTCGACCTGCACAACCATCTGGGTTTTGGCGCTTACGTCTGCGGCGAAGAAACCGCGCTGCTCGAATCCATCGAAGGCAAGAAAGGCCAGCCGCGCTTCAAGCCACCGTTCCCGGCCAGCTTCGGCCTGTACGGCAAGCCGACCACGATCAACAATACCGAGACCTTCGCCAGCATCCCCTACATCATCCGCGAAGGCGGGCAAAAGTTCTTCGAGTTGGGCCGACCCAACAGCGGTGGCACCAAGCTGTTCTCCGTCTCCGGTCACGTCAATAATCCCGGCAACTTTGAAGTGCCGATGGGCACGCCATTCAGGAAATTGCTTGAAATGGCCGGTGGCGTGCGCAACGGCCACAAACTGAAAGCGGTGATCCCCGGCGGTTCGTCCATGCCCGTGTTGCCCGGCGACATCATGATGGAAGTAGACATGGATTACGACTCGCTGCAAAAGGCGGGTTCCTATCTGGGCAGCGGCGCGGTGATCGTGATGGACGAGACCGTGTGCATGGTCAGGGCGCTGGAGCGACTGTCTTATTTCTACCACGAAGAATCCTGCGGCCAGTGTACGCCGTGCCGCGAAGGCACAGGCTGGCTGTACCGCATCGTGCATCGTATCGAGCACGGGCAAGGTCGTCCGGAAGACTTGGATCTTCTGCTGGATCTGTGTGACAACATCGCCGGGCGCACCATCTGCGCGTTGGGTGATGCCGCCGCGTGGCCGGTACAGGGCATGCTCAAACATTATCGCAGTGAGTTCGAGCACCACATCGAACACAAGAAGTGCATGGTGTGACGGATATGATCAATCTCGAAATCGATGGCAAATCAGTAGCGGTAGAGAGCGGTTGCACCGTGATCGAAGCGGCGCGCCAAGCGGGCATTTACATTCCGCATTTCTGCTACCACAAGAAATTATCCATTGCCGCCAACTGCCGCATGTGTCTAGTACAAGTGGAGAAAGTGCCCAAGCCATTACCTGCTTGCGCCACCACCGTGAGCGAAGGCATGAAGGTCTTTACCGCTTCCGAGATGGCGGTGAAGGCGCAGAACGGCGTGATGGAATTTCTGCTGATTAACCACCCGCTGGATTGCCCGATCTGCGATCAGGGCGGCGAATGCGAATTGCAGGATCAGGCCGTGGGCTATGGCGGCAATGCCTCGCGTTTCCACGAAGAAAAACGTGTCGTGGTAGCCAAAGATATCGGCCCGCTGGTGTCCGCCGAAGAAATGTCGCGCTGCATCAACTGCACGCGCTGCGTGCGCTTCAGTCAGGAAATCGCCGGTGAGATGGAGCTGGGGCAAGCTTTCCGCAGCGAACACGCCGAGATCATGACGTTCGTGAACGGCACGGTGAATTCGGAGTTGTCCGGCAATATGATAGACCTGTGTCCGGTGGGCGCGCTGACCAGCAAGCCGTTCCGCTACACTGCGCGCAACTGGGAGCTGTCGCGGCGCAAATCTGTCAGCCCGCACGATGGCTTGGGTTCCAGCCTCGCGGTGCAGATCAAGAACAACCGCGTGATGCGCGTGCTGCCCATCGCCAACGAAGATATCAACGAATGCTGGTTGTCAGACAAAGACAGGTTCAGCTACGAAGGATTGAACTCCAATGAGCGCCTGACCAAGCCGATGCTCAAGCGGGACGGCAAGTGGCAGGAAGTGGAATGGCAAGCTGCGCTGGAATTCGTGGCGAACGGCTTGCGTCAGATCAGCAGCGGCGCGGGCGCGGAACAAATCGGCGCGCTGGCGACGCCGCATTCCACGCTGGAAGAACTTTATTTGCTGCAAAAAATGTTGCGCGGCATCGGCAGCCACAACGTGGATTTCCGTTTGCGCCAGTCCGATTTTTCCGCCGACGGCAAGCAAGCCGGTGCTCCTTGGCTGGGCATGTCCGTCACCGATCTGGGCAAGGCTGACCGCATCCTGATCGTGGGCAGCTTCCTGCGTAAAGATCATCCACTGCTGGCACAACGCATCCGTCAGGCAGTGAAAAAAGGCGCGCAGGCCAGCATTATTCATTCATCCGATGACGACTTGCTGATGAATGTGGCGCACAAGATTATTGTTGCGCCGGATGCAATGGTCGAGGCGCTGGCGCAGGTGGCACAAGGCGTTGCCGCGAAACAGAGCGAAGGCATTGCGGGCAGCCTGTTGAGCGGCGAACGCGTCGCTATCGTACTCGGCAATTTTGCGCAGCAGCATCCGCAGGCCGCGCAGTTGCAGATGCTTGCGCAGCAAATCGCTGCCGTGACCAACGGCAAATTCGGCTTCCTCGGCGAAGCCGCAAACAGCGTGGGCGGCTATCTGGCGCAAGCTACTCCCGGCACGCAAGGGCTGAATGCCACCGCGATGCTGGCCGCACCGCGCAAGGCGTACGTGTTGCTCAACACCGAACCGGAACTGGATTGCGCCAACCCGCAACAGGCGCTGGCCGCGATGCAAGCCGCCGATCTGGTGGTGGCACTATCCGCCTATAAGCATCACGCGCTGGAATATGCCGACGTGCTGCTGCCGATTGCGCCGTTCAGCGAAACCTCCGGCACTTTCGTCAGCACCGAAGGTCGCGCGCAAAGCTTCAAGGGTGCAGTCAAACCGCACGGCGAAGCACGCCCCGCATGGAAAGTATTGCGCGTGCTGGGCAATCTGCTCAACGTGGCCAACTTCGATTACGACAGCAGCGAAGCCGTGCGCGACGAAGCGCTGGCCGGTGTGGATGTCGCAAGCAAATTGAACAACAATCTGCAAGGCGTGGAAGTACAAATCGCATCTGTTGGCAACGGCGGATTGCAACGCGTGGCCGATGTGCCGATCTACGCGACCGACGCCGTGGTGCGCCGCGCAAGCGCGCTGCAAAAGACCCGCGATGCCGCCACGCCATGCGTGCAGATGAACAGCGCAGAATTGCAGAAAATAGGCGCGCAGTCTGGCGATAAAGTGAAGGTCAGCCAAGGGCAGGGCAGTGCGATTCTGCTCGCAGCAGCGGATGACAAGTTGCCTGCGGGCGTGGCGCGTGTGGCCGCAGGCCATGCAGCCACGGCGGCATTGGGCGCGATGTTCGGAACGATGACGGTGGAGCGCGCATGATGGAATTACTGCAAACCGTAGAACAGATGGGATCTAGTCTGCTCGGCCCGCTCTGGCTGCCGCTGTGGACGCTGATCAAGATCGTGGTCATCGTCGCACCCATCATGGGCGGCGTGGCTTACCTGACCCTGGCCGAACGCAAAATTCTGGGCTTCATGCAAGTGCGCCCCGGCCCCAATCGCGTGGGTTACTGGGGACTGTTGCAGCCGGTGGCAGACGGCATCAAGCTGCTGCTGAAGGAAGTTATTATCCCGAGTAGTTCCAACAAATTCCTGTTCGTTGCTGCGCCCGTACTGGCGCTGGCTCCTGCATTGGCGGCATGGGCGGTGGTGCCATTTGGCGATGGCATGGAACTGGCGAACGTGAACGCGGGATTGCTGTATATTTTGGCGATGACCTCGCTCGGTGTGTACGGCATCATCATCGCGGGTTGGGCGTCTAACTCAAAATATGCTTTTCTCGGTGCCTTGCGCTCCGCCGCGCAGATCGTGTCCTACGAACTGGCCATGGGCTTCGCGCTGGTGTGTGTGTTGCTGGCGGCGCAGAGCATGAACCTTGGCGACATCGTGCGCGGGCAGTCGCACCATCACAGTCTGCTAGGCTGGTACTTCATTCCGCTGTTCCCGATGTTCGTGGTGTATTTCATTGCGGGCGTGGCCGAAACCAATCGCGCGCCGTTCGATCTGGCGGAAGACGAAGCGACGATTGTTGCGGGTTTCCACACCGAATATTCCGGTATGGGTTTCGCGCTGTTCTTCCTGGCCGAATACGCCAACATGATCCTGATCGCGGCACTGGCCTCGGTGATGTTTCTCGGCGGTTGGTTGCCACCTCTGGACATCGCGCCGTTGAACATGATACCGGGGCTGTTCTGGATGCTGGGCAAGATGTCGTTCATGCTGTTCCTGTTCCTGTGGTTCCGTGCGACCTTCCCGCGTTATCGCTACGACCAGTTGATGCGCTTGGGTTGGAAAGTGTTTATCCCGCTGACACTGGTGTGGGTAGTGGTAACCGCCGCGTGGATGCAGACGCCGTTGTGGCTGTGGTAAGAGGCCAAGGATAGAACATGGAAAAAGTTATAAATTTCTTCAAGAGTTTCCTGCTGCTCGAATTGCTCAAGGGCATGGCGGTGACCGGGCGCTATTTTTTCGCGCCGCACATTACCGTCGAGTACCCGGAAGAGAAGACGCCGCAGAGTTTTCGTTTTCGCGGCCTGCACGCGCAGCGCCGTTACGCCAGCGGGGAAGAGCGCTGTATCGGCTGCAAGCTGTGCGAGGCGGTTTGTCCGGCGCTGGCGATCAATATCGAAGTTGCGGAACGCGCCGATGGCACGCGCCGCACCACGCGCTATGACATCGATTTGACCAAGTGCATCTTCTGCGGCTTCTGCGAAGAATCCTGCCCGGTGGATGCAATTGTCGAAACGCGTATCTACGAGTATCACGGCGAGAAGCGCGGCGACCTGTATTACACCAAGTCCATGCTGCTGGCGGTGGGCGACAAGCATGAAGCGCAGATTGCCGCAGATCGCGCGGCAGATGCGAAATACCGTTAAGGGTTGAAAAGATGATCAGCTTTGAAACAATAGTCTTTTACCTGTTCGCCGCCGTGTCGGTGTTCGCGGGCGTGCGCGTGATCACCGCGCGCAACCCGGTGCACGCGGCGCTGTTTCTGGTGCTGGCATTTTGCAGCATGGCCGGTATCTGGTTGCTGCTGGAAGCGGAGTTCCTCGCCATTACGCTGGTGCTGGTCTACGTCGGTGCGGTGATGGTGCTATTTTTATTTGTGGTGATGATGCTGGACATCGATCTGGTGCAGTTGCGCGAAGGTTTCTGGCGCTGGTTCCCGTTCGGCGTGGCTTTGGCGGCAGTGATGGTGGGCGAGATGGTGTGGGTGCTGGGCAGCCGCCAGACCACGGAGACGGCGGGCGCAATTCACCACGCCGCGAATTACAGCAACACCAAAGAACTCGGTCGCTTGATCTACACCGATTACGTGTATCCGTTCGAATTGGCCGCCGTACTGCTGCTGATCGCCATCGTGGCCGCTATTGCGCTCACCTTGCGCCGCCGCAAAGATGCCAAGTCGCAGGTCGTGTCGCATCAGATCGCAGTCAAGCGCGCCGACCGCATCCGTCTGGTGAAAGTGCCGTCCGAGCCGAAAGTCGGCGCGGCTAAATCGGAATAAATGGAGACGAGCATGTTGAACCTGAGCCTGTCGCATTACCTGATCCTCGGCGCGGTGTTGTTCGCCATCAGCGTGGTGGGAATATTTCTGAACCGCAAGAACGTGATCGTGCTGCTGATGGCCATCGAACTAATGCTGCTGGCGGTGAACACCAATTTCATCGCTTTCTCGCATTACCTGAACGATGCCGCCGGGCAGGTATTCGTGTTCTTCATCCTTACCGTGGCCGCTGCTGAAGCGGCGATCGGTCTGGCGATCTTGATCGTGCTGTTCCGTAATCTGCGCACCATCAACGTCGATGACATCGGCAGTCTGAAAGGTTAAGGACGCTTATGAGCAATATGCAAAATCTGTATTTGCTGGTTCCCTTGGCTCCCTTGCTGGGTGCCATTGCGGCTGGACTGTTCGGCAAGGTGCTGGGCCGCACTTGGTCGCATCGCATCACTATTCTGCTGGTGGCGGTGTCGTTCTTTGCTTCCTTGCGTATCTATTTCGATGTGCTTGACGGTCACATTTTCAGCGGCCCCGTGTACCAATGGTTGACCACGGGCGGCGTCAGTCTGGAAGTCGGTTTCCTGATCGACCGCTTGACTGTGTTGATGATGCTGGTGGTGACTTTCGTGTCGCTGATGGTACACATCTACACCATCGGCTACATGGAAGAAGATCCCGGCTATCAGCGCTTCTTCAGCTACATCTCGCTGTTCACTTTTTCCATGTTGATGCTGGTGATGGCCAACAACTTCATGCAATTGTTCTTTGGTTGGGAAGCGGTGGGTCTGGTGTCCTATCTGTTGATCGGTTTCTGGTACACGCGTGAAACGGCGATCTACGCCAACCTCAAGGCCTTCTTGGTCAACCGCGTAGGTGACTTGGGCTTCCTGCTCGGCATCGGACTGGTGCTGATGGTATTCGGCACACTGGATTACGCCGCCGTGTTCGCCAACGCGGCGAGCCACGTCAACGACATCGCGCCAGTTCCTGGCGTATCGTGGAATATGTTGACCGCGATCTGCATCCTGCTGTTCATCGGCGCGATGGGCAAATCGGCGCAGTTCCCCTTGCACGTGTGGCTGCCCGATTCGATGGAAGGCCCGACTCCGATCTCCGCACTGATTCACGCCGCGACCATGGTGACTGCCGGTATTTTCATGGTGGCGCGCATGTCGCCGCTGTTCGAGCTGTCCGATACCGCGCTGTCCTTCGTCATGATCATCGGCGCGATCACCGCGCTGTTCATGGGTTTCCTCGGCATTATTCAGAACGACATCAAACGCGTGGTAGCGTATTCCACGCTGTCGCAACTGGGCTACATGACGGTGGCGCTGGGCGCATCGGCCTACTCGGTGGCGGTGTTCCACCTGATGACGCACGCCTTCTTCAAGGCGCTGCTGTTCCTCGCTGCGGGTTCGGTCATCATCGCCATGCATCACGATCAAGACATCCGCAACATGGGCGGTCTGCGCAAGTACATGCCGATCACCTGGATCACTTCCCTGATCGGTTCGCTGGCTCTGATCGGCACGCCGTTCATGTCCGGCTTCTACTCCAAGGACAGCATCATTGAAGCGGTGGAATATTCACATCTGGCAGGCTCCGGTTTCGCTTATGTCGCCGTGCTGGCGGGCGTGTTTGTCACCGCGTTCTATTCTTTCCGCATGTACTTCCTCGTGTTCCACGGCGAGGAGCGTTTCGGCAAAGCCCATCATGACGAGCATGCTCCCGCAGCACATCACGATGCACACGCGGATGCTGACGATCACCACCATGACGACCATGCGACTCATGAAGAGCATCACGGTTTAGCACCGGGTCAGAAGCCGCACGAGACACCGTGGGTAGTCACCGTGCCGCTGATTCTGCTGGCGATCCCGTCGGTGGCGATCGGCTTTTTTACCATCGACCCGATCGTGTACGGCGACTACTTCCGCGATGCGATTTACATCGGTCAGGAGCATCATGCGCTCGCCGAGATGAGCGAAGAATTCCACGGGCCGGTGATGATGGCCTTGCACTCGCTGTTCTCGGTGCCGTTCTTGTTTGCGCTGGCTGGCGTCGGGTTGTCCTGGTTCTTCTACATGAAACGCCCTGACATTCCCGAGGCGATCAAACACAAATTCAGCGGCATCTACACCCTGCTGGACAATAAATATTATTTCGACCGGTTTAACGATTGGTTCTTTGCGGGCGGTGCACGCGGTGCGAGCGGTTTTCTGTGGAAATTCGGCGATGTGAAATTGATCGACGGCATGATGGTGAACGGTACGGCACGGTTGGTCGGCATGCTCTCCGGCTTGGTGCGCAAGTTCCAGACCGGCTACATCTACCACTATGCGTTCTCCATGATTATCGGCGTGTTCGTGTTGCTGTCGATACGTGAATTGATTTAAAGGTGTAGGTCGGGCTCTGCGTGTGTTGTTGGGGCTTCAGCCCCTTACAACCACGGCGTACCCCTTGCGGGTGATGCCCACCAAAGTGAAGCGTCGGGCAACGCCCGACCTACAAAGAGGAAAGAAGAATGATTCTTGGAATGCCCGTGTTAAGTGTGGTCATCTGGTTGCCGATTGTTTTCGGCATCCTGGTGCTGGCCACCGGTGATGACCGCAATGCGCCGCTGGCGCGCGTCATTGCTTTGGTCGGCGCGGTGCTCGGTTTTCTGGTGTCTATCCCGCTGTATACCGGCTTCGATAGCAGCACCAGCGTGATGCAATTCGGCGAATTGCATAGCTGGATTCCCCGTTTCAATATTCACTATCACTTGGGGGTGGACGGCATCTCCATGCTGTTCGTGTTGCTCAACAGTTTCTTCACACCGCTGGTGGTGATTGCCGGGTGGAAAGTGATCGAGAAGCGCGTGGCGCAATACATGGCTGCCTTCCTCGTCATGTCCGGCCTAGTCAATGGCGTGTTTGCTTCGCTCGATGCGGTGCTGTTCTATGTGTTCTGGGAAGCCATGCTGATCCCGATGTTCATCATCATCGGCGTGTGGGGCGGCCCCAACCGCGTGTATGCGGCGGTCAAGTTCTTCCTCTACACTTTGCTCGGTTCACTGTTGATGCTGGTGGCCTTGCTCTACCTCTACCTCCAGTCCGGCGGCAGCTTCGAGATCCTCGACTACCACCGCATGGCGATTCCGATGACCGCGCAGATACTGGTGTTCATCGCCTTCTTCATGGCGTTCTCGGTGAAGGTGCCAATGTTCCCCGTACACACTTGGTTGCCGGATGCACACGTGGAAGCACCTACTGGTGGCTCGGTAGTGCTGGCCGCGATCATGCTGAAAGTCGGCGCGTACGGCTTCATCCGTTTCTCCATGCCGATTGCGCCGGATGCCAGCCACTATCTTTCGGGAGCGATGATCGCGCTGTCGCTGATCGCGGTGGTGTACATCGGGCTGGTGGCATTGACCCAGACCGACATGAAAAAACTGGTGGCGTATTCCTCGATTTCGCACATGGGTTTCGTCACGCTGGGCTTCTTCATTTTCAACACCTACGGCGTAGAAGGCGCGCTGATGCAGATGATCTCGCACGGCTTCGTCTCCGGCGCCTTATTCCTGTGTATCGGTGTGCTGTATGACCGCGTGCATTCGCGCAACATCGCCGACTACGGCGGCGTGGCCAACACCATGCCGGTGTTTGCGGCCTTCTTCATGCTGTTCGCCATGGCCAACAGCGGCCTGCCCGGCACCAGCGGCTTCGTCGGCGAATTCATGGTCATCATGGGCGCGGTCAAGGCCAACTTCTGGTACGCCTTCCTCGCTGCTTCCACGCTGATCTTCGGCGCGGCCTACACGCTGTGGATGTACAAGCGCGTGATCTTCGGTGCGGTGGCCAACCACCATGTTGCCGAATTGACCGACATCACCGCGCGCGAAAAACTGGTGTTTATCATCCTGGCGCTGTGCGTGCTGGGCATGGGTCTGTACCCGCTGCCGTTCGCCGAAATCATGCACGTGTCGGTGAGCGACTTCTTGGTACACGTCGCGCGTTCGAAATTGTAATTGCACAACCGTTCCCTCCCCTTCAAGGGGAGGGGCTAGCCCCCGCAAGGGGGAGGCCGTGGCTGTAAGCCGCTGAAGCGGCAACAGCCACGCACGGTGGGGATGGGGGTGAGCTGTTCGAACCCATCCCCCTCCCAGCCTCCCCCTTGAAGGGGGAGGAGTAGAAACTAAAAGTTGAGGGAAATATGAGTTATTTATCCACCCTGTTGCCCGCCTATGCAGAGATATTCCTGCTGGTGATGGTGAGCGCGATCCTGATCGTGGATCAGTTTGTCACCGACCCGAACAAGAACGTCACCTATGTGCTGACCATGCTAACCCTGCTCGGTTGTGCGCTGATTACCGTATTTCTGAGGCAGCCCGGCGTGGTGCATCTGTTTCATAACATGTATGTGAACGATCTGATGTCCGATATGCTGAAGCTGTACAGTTATATCGCCGTGGCCATGATGCTGGTGTATTCGCGCAGCTACCTGCTGGCGCGCGGGCTGTTTACCGGCGAGTTTCTGGCGCTGACGTTATTTTCGTTGCTCGGCATGATGGTGATGATTTCCGCCAGCAACTTCGTTACGCTCTACATGGGGTTGGAAATTTTATCGCTCAGCCTGTACGCGATGGTCGCGCTGCAACGCGATTCCGCCACCGCCACCGAGGCTGCAATGAAATATTTCATCCTCGGCGCATTGGCTTCCGGCCTGCTGCTGTACGGCATGTCCATGCTCTATGGCGCGACCGGCTCGCTCGACGTGAACGTTATTTCGGATGCGATCACGCACGGCGTGCCCAACAAACAGTTGCTGACCTTTGGTCTGGTGTTCATCGTCGCCGGACTGGCGTTCAAGCTGGGCGCGGTACCGTTCCATATGTGGGTGCCGGACGTGTATCACGGCGCGCCCACCGCGATGACCATGCTGATCGGCACCGCGCCGAAACTGGCCGCTTTTGCCTTCGTCATGCGCCTCTTGGTGGAAGCCCTGCAGCCCTTGATGGTGCATTGGTCGGGCATGCTGGCGATCCTCGCCGTGCTGTCGATGGCGGTAGGCAACATCAGCGCTATCGCGCAGACCAATTTGAAACGCATGCTGGCCTACTCCACCATCGCGCACATGGGCTTCATGCTGCTCGGCATACTGAGCGGCGACATCGACGGTTACAGCGCCGCCATGTTCTATGCCGTGATCTACGTGCTGATGAGCTTGGGCGGGTTCGGCATGATCATGCTGTTGTCTAGGGCAGGTTTCGAAGCCGACAAGCTGGACGACTTCAAAGGCCTCAACCAGCGCAGCCCGTGGCTCGCCTTCATCATGTTGCTGCTGATGTTCTCCATGGCCGGCGTGCCGCCCACCGTGGGCTTCTATGCCAAGTTCTCGGTGCTCAGCGCGGCGGTGAACAGCGGACACATCCCGCTGGTCGTGATCGCCGTACTGTTCTCGCTGATCGGCGCGTTCTACTATTTGCGCATCGTCAAGCTGATGTATTTCGATGCCCCGGAGAGCCACGTGCAGATCATCGTGCCGCCGGACAGCAACATTCTCATCTCGTTCAACGGTCTCGCCGTATTGCTGCTGGGTATCCTGCCGGGCAACCTGATGGCGGTATGCGCGGTGTCGGTGCAGCAGTCGCTGTTGTTGCATTAACGCTCCTCGCTTTGCGTCTGCATAAAACGAAAACTCCCGCCGCGTGCGGGAGTTTTTCGTGAGGGTTCTTGCCGACTCCGGACATGTCCCGTTTCTTTGCTGCCGAAAATTTCTTGCTTTCTGTCAGATGAGCCATTATCGTTGACGCGCGCTCGGGATAGCCAAAGACAGATTTCGGTGTGTTGTGTGTGTTTGCAGATTCGAGCGATGCGGCCATGCTGGGCCGGTCTTTGCGTCAGGACTCTTGCAGGAAAGGGGTGTCGCACATGGAAAGCATGGAAAAGTTTGCTCCGTTGTTGAAGTGCGGCACGGAGGCGGAGTGGTTCGATATGCTGCTCAAATTCGGCATCGAATACGGCTACGAGAAGACGCTGCTGGCGCTTGTGCCGGATCGCTATTCCTTGCACGAGGGCGCTTTTGTGCGCAGCAATTATCCCGCGCAATGGCGCAAAACGTACGACAGCGCAAAGCTGTTCAATATCGACCCCGTGGTGATCCATTGCATCAAACACTCGACGCCGCTGATATGGGAGCCCGGATTATTTTCCGGCAAGCTACAGAAGGCGATGTATGAAGAGGCGTGCGGCTATGGCATACGCGCCGGAGTCACTCTGCCATTTCATGGAGCCAGAGGTGAGCTGGGCATCCTTTGTTTTGTGAACGATAGTCCCCCGGATACGCGCTATCGGAATGAGGCCTTGCACAAGCTTCCGCTGCTATCGCTGTTGCGCGATTTCGCCTTCGATGCCGCGCACGAGTATGCCCAGGCCCACGCGCGGGCGGAGCCAATTCCTGCGGTTACGCGGCGTGAACTGGAGTGTCTCAAGTGGTATGCCTCGGGCATGAATTCCTGGGAAATCAGCCTGATATTGCACTGCTCGCAACGCACCGTAAATTTTCATCTCGGCAACGCCCGCCGCAAGTTTGGCGCCACCTCCAGCCGACAGGCCGTGGTCAAGGCGATACGCATGGGGGTAATCCCGGCCGCGTAGCCGGGGGGCGCTTCCCGTTTGCGCGCTTACTGCGCCGCGCGTTCCGCTGCCTGCACCGTGTTCGCTACCAGCATGGTGATGGTCATCGGGCCGACGCCGCCGGGAACGGGGGTGATCCAGCCCGCGACTTCCTTGGCGGAATCGAAGTCCACGTCGCCGCACAGCTTGCCGTTTTCCATGCGGTTGATGCCCACGTCGATCACTGCGGCGCCCGGCTTGATCATGTCGCCGGTGATCATCTTCGCCTTGCCGGTCGCCACCACCAGAATGTCGGCGTCGCGGGTAAATTTTGCGAGGTCGACGGTGCGCGAGGTGCAGATGGTCACGGTGGCATTCTTTTGCAGCAGCATCAGCGCCATCGGTTTGCCGACGATGTTGCTGCGCCCGACCACTACAGCGTGTTTGCCTTCGATGCTGACGCCACACTTTTCCAGCAGCTTCATCGCGCCGTAAGGCGTGCAGGGCGGCAACTGAGTGTTGCCGATAACCAGCGCGCCGACATTCATCGGATGGAAACCGTCCACATCTTTTTCCGGGCTGATAGCCTTCAGCACTTTGTCGCTGTCGATGTGCTTGGGCACCGGCAACTGCACCAGAATGCCGTGTATTTTTGGGTTGGCATTCAGCGCGGCGATTTCTTCCAGCAGCATTGCCTCGGTGGTATCCGCAGACAGCACGATGTGTTCGGAATGCAATCCCAGCTCGGCGCAGGCCTTCACCTTGTTGGCGACGTAGACCTTGGAAGCGGGGTCTTCGCCGACGATGATCACCGCAAGGCCGGGCGTAACGCCGCGCGCTTTCAACGCGTCGGCGCGCACTTTCCATTCGGCGCGAACTTCCTGGGCGATGGCCTTGCCATCAATGATGCGTGCTGTCATGGTGTTTCCTTCCGTGAGGGTTATACGGTAATTCAGAACTGAGGCTTGTCCGGCGAATTATGGTAGTTGTCGACACCGGACATGATCTCGGCGCAGGCTTCTTCGATACCGTACCAGCCGTCTATTTTTACCCATTTGTTGGGTTCCAAATCCTTGTAGTGTTCGAAGAAATGGGAAATTTGCTTGAGGATGATGGGCGGCAACTCGGTGTGGCTCTTCAGTCCGCGATACAGGGTGGAGAGCTTGTCCACCGGCACGGCCAGCACCTTGGCGTCCATGCCCGCTTCGTCTTCCATCTTGAGCACGGCGAGCGGGCGGCAGCGCACCACCACACCGGTATTCAGCGGCACCGGCGTGATTACCAGCACGTCCACCGGGTCGCCGTCGGCGGACAGCGTGTGCGGGATGTAGCCGTAATTGCACGGGTAATGCATCGCGGTGTTCATGAAACGGTCGACGAAAATCGCGCCGGATTCCTTGTCCACTTCATATTTCACCGGCTCCCCATGCATGGGGATTTCGATGATTACGTTGAAGTCGTTGGGCAAATCTTTTCCGGATGGGACGTTATTCAAACTCATTATGCGCAAGCCTCAGGGGTATTGGGAAAGGCGCGAATTTTAGCATTGGTGGGCGTGAAATGGGAGGCTGATGTGGGTTGGCTGCAACGGGTTAATCGGTCACGCTGTGCGTCCAATAGCGCAGATGCGTTCTGCGGTAGCGTTCCACCCGAAAGTTCTCAACATCCATGTCCACCACAATCGCGCCATCTTCATCCGAGCGCAACAACTCGCTGCCCGCCGCG
>Ga0265327_10002223_pt1 | contig 21119 bp, 18 predicted proteins | sample 41621metaG_FD_202089 | JGI IMG/M metagenome (GOLD analysis project Ga0265327, IMG submission 202089) | Rhizosphere microbial communities from Carex aquatilis grown in University of Washington, Seatle, WA, United States - 4-16-21 metaG | ecosystem: Host-associated > Plants > Roots > Rhizosphere...
CCGTGCTGCGGTTACGATCATTCCTCCGGCGGTGGTGGCGGCGGCAACGCCTCGGCGGGCCAGCAGGGCGAGGCCGGGAGCCTGTTTGTCGGTTTCGGGCCGAACGGCGCCGGCGGCCTCGGCGGCGGGGCTAGCCTGCAAACGGGGATTCTTCACGGCGGCGGCGGCGGCGCGGGCGGAGTCTGGGGTACCGACTACTATGGCTACACGGCCGGCGGCGCCGGCGGCGCGGGCGGCGGCGCGGTGCTGTTCGAAACCCCTGGCAACATCACTATCGGCGCTCTGGGATCGGTCACGGCCAATGGCGACCGGGGGTTTGACCCGAATGGCGGCACCGGCGGCGCCGGCGGGGGCGGCGCGGGCGGCGATATCTGGTTCGACGCCGGACAGACCTGGACCAACTACGGCGTGATCAGCGCCACCGGGGGCGCGGGCGGCCATGGCGCGGTGTTCGACCCGGTCACCAACAAACTCACCTCGGTCAGCGACGGCGGCTTCGGCGCGGGCGGCCAGATCCTGATTGACCCGCAGGCGATCTACAATTTCGGCCTGATCGACCTGTCCGACGGCGGCGGCGGCGACGGCCTCGGCGGTCACCTGACCCTGGTGGCGCCGCTGATCGTCAACCAAGGCGCGATCCAGGGCGTGGCGGTGAGCCCGACGCCCGAGCCCGGGACCTGGGCCCTGATGCTCCTGGGGGTCGGCGCGGCGGGCGCGGCCCTGCGGCGGCGGCGAATTGTCTTGGCCCTTTAGCGAGGCCGCGGTCGCTGGCGCTGGTCTGAGACTGGCGGAAGCGTACTAGACGGCGGCGGCGGCCTGGCGGCGGCGAAGCATCGCGCCCGTCAGTCCGAGACCTAGGATCATCAGCGCCCATACTCCCGGCTCCGGCGTGGGGGCGCCGACGGTGAAGAACAGGTCGGTGCGCAGATCGTTGCGGCCGGTCGTTGGCACGCCATTGTCCGCGCCGGAGACGAAGCTGTCGAAGATCAGTTGCGCCTCGTACTGGTGGCCGGACTGGAAGATCCCCGAGCCGACGGCCCATGCGCTACGGGTGTTGTCGCCGAAATCGCTGTAGACCGTGCTTCCGCCGGTGAGGTCGAAGATCGACAGGAAATTCTGGCCGCCCGCGCCCGCATCCGGCGTGAAGACGCCGGTATCGATCGTCACCCCTTGGCCGGCCGTGAGGCTGTTGAGGGCCGTGAAGCTGGAGGCGTTGAATGTCGGCGTCGAAATGTCGGCGTAGAGATCATCCGGCAGGAGGACGTTCACCGCATTATCCGGATTGGCGCTGGTGCTGTCGGTCGCCGTCAGGGTGTAGACTGTGCTGGTCGGGAACATGGCGTCCATGTCCGCCTTGGACATGTAGCCGGTCTGATACTGGCCGCCGGTGCTGCCGCAGCAGTCGTAGGCGAAGCCGTTGAACGGCAGGGTGGTCGAATTGTACGACAGGCTGCCCCCGTCGAACGCGCCCGAGGCGTAGAACACCCGACCGAAGAAGAAGGCGTTGTCGCCGCCATTCACCGCCGCGACCGCACCGGCGGCGCTGGTCTGCGTGTATTCGAGATTCTTTCCCAGGTCGGCAAATGTGACCTGGGCGTGGGCGGAGGCCGACGCGATGGACGCCGAGGCCAAGACGGCGACGGCAAGCCCGAAACGGATTGATTTGATCATTCCTCGCCCCCCAAGGGCGCGATCCCGCACAGCGCGGGATTTCGCGAAGCCGCTTGAACTCCAACGCTTAATGGACTGTCGCCGGCCATCGACCGGGTGGTACCGGGAGGCGCGCGGTTAACGGGATTAACCTAGCCCAGGCTCCCGCTCAGGGCAAGCCGGGCGAGGACACCGAACCGCGGACTTTGCGCGGGCGGCCAAATCCTCGTTGACCCGCAGTCGATCTACAACTCCGGCCTGCTCGACCTGTCCGACGGCGGGCGGCGACGGGCGTCGCGCCTAGGCCGCGGCGCGAACCGAGCCTCTGGTCAGGTGCAACTCGAGCGGGCTGCGGAAGGTCGTCGAGGGCATCCAGGGCGGATCGATGTCGACCCGCTTGAACTCCGGGATCGCGGTGAGCAGTTCCTCGAAGGCAATGCGCGTCGCCAGCTTGGCGATGGCCGTGCCCAGGCAGGCGTGCACGCTGCCGCCGAAGCCCAGATGGCCGCTCGGCCGGCGTCCGATGTCGTAGACGTCGGGGTTGTCCCATCGCCGTTCGTCGCGATTGGCCGATCCATAGGCCAGACACACGAAGTCGCCGGCCTTCATCACCTGGCCGTGCAGGGGCGTGTCGACCGTGAGGCAGCGGCGAAACCGCTGGGCCGAGGTGTTGAAGCGAAGCGACTCCTCGATCGCGTCCGGGATCAGGCTGGGATCGGCGACGCAGGCCTGGCGCGCGTCGGCGAAGGTCGCCAAGTTCAGGCCGAACATGGCCGTGAATCCGCCCAGCGACTCGATGCCCGCCATGATCAGGGTGGTGGTCGTGAGCAGGACCTCGCGTTCCTCCAGTCGGTCGCCGTCGATCTCGGCGATGCTGAACTGCGAGATCAGGTCGTCGGTAGGATTGGCCCGGCGCTCGGCGATGACGGCGGCGGCGTAGGCGCGCACCCATTCGAAGGCGGCGATGTGTTGCGGCCCCTTCTGGCGGGTCACCGGATCGGTCTGGACCATCAGGACCGCCTGGTCCCGCACCTTTTCGTCGTCGCCCGGGGGAAGGCCCAGCAGGCGGAACAGAACCTTCGGCGCCACCTTGGCGGTGAAGTCGGCCACCAGGTCGAATTGTTTCCGGTCCCGAAACGCCGCGATCGCCTCCTGGGCCTCCGCGCGAATGTGATCCTCCAGGTGCTCCAGGTTCCGGCGGGCGAAGGCGTGCTGAATCAGGCCGCGCAGCCTGTTGTGCCGGGGCGGGTCGGTGGTCCCCAGGGTCGCCCCCGCCCGGTTGGGAAGTTCGTCCATCAGATTGCCCTGGGCCGACGAGAATGTGCGCCAGTCGTTGAGCGCGGCCACGATGTCGTCATGGCGGGTCAGCACCCACATGCGGGCGTCCTCGCTCCAGAAGCACGGCGCCTCGTTTCGCAGGGCGCGGTAGATGGGGAACGGATCGGCGTCCATCGCCGGGGAATAGGGATCGAACCGGACCACGACGGGGCCCTCCACTCTCATCTGCACGCCGGTCGACCGTTCTACGGGCCGCCGCCGCCGGCCTTGATCGGGATCAATCGGCGGGTGCAGGACCCGGTCTTGCCCTGCGCCCCGGCCGGGATAGTCTCGCCGCCAAACGACACCTCGGGGGAAACGTCATGGCGCATCGAACGCGGCTCATCGCGGCGCTGGCTCTTGCGGGCCTGCTGGCGACACCGGCCCTGGCCCAGAAGGCGGCTTCCAAGAGCGCCGTCACCGCCGGCGCCTTCCACGTCGAGCGCCCCACTCTGATCTCGCTGGGGTTCGACTGGCGCATCGCCGGCGACGACAACCGCACCGCCAAGGTCGAGGTCGCGTACCGCAAGAAGGGCGACAGCGCCCGGAAGACGGGCATGCCGCTGATGCGGTCTCAGAACGAAGTGGTCGGCATGGCCCCGGGCCCCGGCGGGCCTGACAGCGAGGGTCGCTATCCGCTGTTCAAGTACCAGGTCGCCAACATGTTCTCGGGCTCGATCTTCAACCTGGAACCCGGCGCCGAATACGAGTGCCGCTTCACCCTCACCGACCCCGACGGCGTCTCCGGCAAGGCGGTGCAGACGGTGACGGTGCGCACGCGCCCCGAGCCCAGGCCGGCCGAGGGCGGGCGGACGTTCCACGTCTATCCGGTCGACTGGAAAGGGCCCAAGCAGCAGCCGGCCTTCACCGGCCTGATGTCGGCCTACTACATGGGCACGGCCCACTTCGACTACGAGAACGCCTTTCCGGCGCGGGTGCAGCCGGGCGATGTGATCCTGGTGCACGCCGGCGTCTATCTCGGTGACCGACACCACTACCTCAACCAGCAGCCGCACGAGGGCTACAACGCCCTCGGCAACTACTTCGACGGCACCTACTACCTCACCCAGAGCGGCACGGCCGACAAGCCGATCGTGATCAAGGGCGCGGGCGACGGCGAGGTGGTGTTCGACGGCGACGGGGCGCAGACGCTCTTCAACCTGATGGGCGCCAACTACAACTACTTCGAGGGGATCACCGTCCGGAACACCAACGTCGCGTTCCTGCTGGGGATCAAGGGCATCGCCGGCGCCTCGGGCTTCACCCTGAAGCACTCGAAAGTGACCGACGTGGGCCGGGTGGTGCAGGACGACTGGTCGGGTTCAAAGGACTTCACCATCACCGACAATGTGATGAACGGCCGCCACGACCCGGACCTGATGATGGGCTGGAACGGCCCCCTGTGGAACCGGTTCGCCGACTTCCCGGAGGTGCTGAATTCGGAATACGCCGTGAAGGTCTACGGCCAGGGCCACGTGGTGGCGTTCAACCTCGTCACCAACTGGCACGACGGCATCGACGTGGCCACCTACGGCACGCCCGACGGGGCGCCGGACGACATCGCCGACCGCTTCCCGGAGTCGATCGATTTCTACGGCAACGACGTTTCCAACATGGGCGACAACTGCTTCGAGAGCGACGGCGGCGGGCGCAATATCCGCATCTTCGCCAACCGCTGCTTCAACTCGGCGCACCAGGCGCTGAGCGTGCAGCCGATGTTCGGCGGGCCGGTCTATTTCATGCGCAACCTGGTCTACAACCAGCCCACGACCTCGCTGAAATACATCGAGGGCTCGTCCGGCATCGTGACGCTTAACAACACCGTCGTCGGCGAGGGCAAGGCCGGGCCGTCGTCCAACGAGACCTACCGCAACAACCTGTTCCTGGCCCAAGGCGCGGCCGAGCCGGTGTTCTCGGTCGACACCTACACCCCCTGGTCGAGCGCCGACTACGACGGCTACCGGCCCAATCCGGGCGCCGCCACCGCCTTCGAGTGGGGAACCTCGCCGCCCGGCCCGATCGACTATGCCAAGATCCCGCCGGTGAAGAAGTTTCCCACCCTCAAGGCCTATAGCGACGCCACCGGCCAGGACGCGCATTCGGTGCTGGTCGACTACGACGTGTTCGTGAAAGCGCGCATGCCGGATCGGGGCGACCTGCGCCGGGTCTACAAGGCCGCCGACTTCGACTTCCGCCTGAAGCCCGGCTCGGCGGCGGTCGACGCCGGGGTCGTGATCCCCAACATCACCGACGGCTACTCCGGCAAGGCGCCGGACCTGGGCGCCTATGAGGTCGGCGCGCCCATGCCGCAGTACGGGCCAAGGCCTTAAGACAGCCCCGCCAGCTCCGCCTTCTGCTTCTTCGTCAGCCCCGCGCACACCAGCGCATAAGAGCTCGCCACCAGCCGCTCCACCTCCTCGGGCGGAACGTCGGCGTCCAGCGCCACGCGCATCCAATTGCGGCTGAGGTGGGTGCGATGGTCGCCGACGCCTGCGTACTGTTCGCGCAGGATTTCGCCCAGGACGGGGTCATGCTTCAGGATCACCGCCTGGGCGCCCTTGATGTTCAATATGGCGAAGATCTTGTCCTTCACCTTGAACATGACGGCCGGCGGCGGCCGCCCGTGCGGCATGGGCACCGGCACGGCCTCGGATCCCGGATAGGTCTCCAGGACCGCCTTCAGCGCCAGGGTTTCGGCCCGCAGCTCCATCAAGTCTCAGTTCTCGGCCGACAGCTGAACCAGCTGCCGATACGCGTCGTCCGTGAAAAGCCCGCCGTCGTAGACTACGGTCAGGCGGGTGATCTGGCCCTGCTTGTCGAGCTCGATGGCCGTGTTGCCGCGCCGCTGGGGAAAGCCCTGGGCCGCATGCCATTCGTAGCCGCCGCCGAGATCGCCGCCAACCACATGGGCCACGCTGGCCGATCCGCCGTAGGGCAGTTTGGCGAGGGAACGCGTCAGATAGCGCTCGATCGCGAGCCGGCCGAGCACCTGGCCGTGCAGCGCCATGTCCTCATAGGCCGCGTCCAGGCTGAACAGGCTCGCCGCGGCCTTGGCGTCGCCCGCCGAGAAGGCGGCCTGCAGCTTCTTCGCCGTGTCGGCAATGCGCCCCGTGGCGTTGCCGATATTGTCGTGGAAATCGGTGGGATAGGTCGCCGCGATGGCCGTCTTGCGGGTCGACGAGCGGCCGTCCCAGTAGTCCATCCAGCGAACGATGCGGCCCTGGTCGTCGAAGCTGACGGCGCCGAGGATGCGCAGCTCCTTGCCGAACAGCTCGGGGGTGTCCTCAAAATAGACCAGGGCGCTGTGGCGGTCGCCCAGGATGCGCAGCGGATAGGACAGCGCCTCAGGCTTCATCTTCGGCATCAGGTTGGTGAAGATGGTGTTCAGGGCGGCCCAGTTCGGCCAGCTGTTGCCCGAGCTGGCGTCGATGTAGAGCACGCTGTCGCCCGGGGCGAAGTGGGTCATCATGTCGGCCGGCTTGTGCGCGCTCTTGGCGACGAAGAAGGCCTTCAGCACCTTCACCGCCTCTGGCGTGGCGTGGGAGGTGTCGGTGACGTCCGGATAGGGGAGCGTCTCCGCCGAGGCGGCCGACAGCCCCAGCGCCAGCATCGCCGCGCCGATGGCCAGATTCCGGGCGGCTGGGCGCTTGATCATCCGCTTCCTCCAGCGCCCGATCCTTGCCGGCGCAACTATTCGGAGGGACCGTACGGCCAACGACCGGCGGTATACAAGACCGTTCAGGCGGCGGCGGCGAAGGCGTCCGCGCGGATGTCGGCGAGCCTGGCGCCGGCCAGAAACAGGGTCTTGCGCAGGCGCTCCACCAGGGGCCCGTCGCCGCACAGGAAGATGCCCGCACTCTTCAGCGCCGGATCGGCCTTGACCGTCGCGATCAGGTCCTCGCCGCGGTCCATCAGGCACGGGCGATAGACGAAGTTGGCATGGCGCGCCGCAAGCTGGCGCAACTCGTCCTCCAGGTAGAGGCCCGCCGCGTTCAGGGCCCCGTGGTAGAGGGTGATCGGCCCCTGGTGGCCCCGGGCGAGGGCGTCGTGCAGCACGCCCCATAGCGGCGCCAGCCCAGTGCCCGCCCCCGCCAGGATCAGCGGCTGGTCCGGCGCAACACCGTCGTAGGTGCAGCCGCCGGAGGGCCCGCTGACGGTCAGCCGGTCGCCGGGCGAGGTCGCGTCCTTCAGCCGCCCGCTCATGCGCCCGCCCGGCAGCATTCGCACGTGCAGCTCCACCAGCGGGCCCTGTTCCGGCGTCGAGGCGATCGAATAGCTGCGCACCAGCCCATCGTGGGTGATCAGGCGCAGGAACTGGCCCGGCCGCCAGGCGAAGGCGGCGAGCGGCCTCAGGCGCACGCGCAGCACCGTCTCGGACAGAGGATCGAGCGAGTGCACTTCGGTCTCCACCCGCTGATGCGCATGGCCGGCCCGGGCCACGGTCATGTCGCCTTCCGGCGTGCACACGCACGGCATGAACAGTCCCTGGGCGACCTGGGCCGCGCTCAGGCCCTGCTGGGCGCGCTTGGTCGGCGCGCCCCCGGTGACCTGCATCAGGCAGCTCTGACACACGCCCGCGCGGCAGGAGGTCTCGACCGCCACGCCGTCCGCCTCGAGCCCGGCCAGGACAGTCTGGCCGGGCTGAAGGGCGATACTGCGACCCTCAAACGTAATCACCCCTTGACCGGCTCCCGGTTCAGCACGTCGTCGCGCACGGAGTTGGCCAGGGCCCCGACCTCGGCGATGTCGTTGGCGTCGGCCCCCAGCTCGGTCAGGGTGCCGGCGAGGAGTTCGACCACGGCGTCGAAGTGATCGTCGTTGAGGCCCTGGGCGACCAGATGGGCGTGGCCCTTGCGCATATCGAGGCCCGTGTAGTGGGCCGGCCCGCCGGTGACCATGGTCAGGAAGGCCTTCTGCTTGGCCGCCTGCCGGTCCATATCGACGTCTTCGAAAAAGCGGCTGATGCGGTCGTCGGTCAGCACCTTGCGATAGAAGATGTCGACCGCTGCTTCCATCGCCGGCGCGCCGCCGAGCCGTTCGTACAATGATGCCATATGCCGTCCCTTTGAAGTTGGCGTTAAAAGATATATTTCCAGTACATCTTTAGTGGCGGACGGCTGTCGCAAGTTTGATCCAGATCAGATTCCCGATCGGGCGCGTCGATCGTGCAGCCGCTTAACAGGGCGAGGCAAAAGGTGTTCTTGTGGCGTCATGCGAGCCGGACAAACCGGCCGTCGGGAGGACTCGCGATGATCACCCACAAGCTGCGCCTGATGGCCCTGGCGGCGACCGCGACCGGCGCGGCCCTGGCCCTGCACCCGGCGGCGGCCAAGGCCGACGAAGCGGCCTGCGCCAGCCTCACCACCGCCAGTCTGCTCGCCGACACCACCATCACCTCGGCCGCCATGGTCACCGGCGATCCGGCCAAGAACACCTCCTCCTACTGCGAGGTGAAGGGCGAGATCTCGCCGACGCCCAAGTCGCACATCGGCGTCGTCTTCCGCCTGCCGGAAAACTGGAACGGCCGGGTGCTGGGCATCGGCGGCGGCGGCTGGCAGGGCGACACCTCCCTGCGCAACGCCCAGAACGGCCTGAACCGCGGCTACGCCACCCTGCAGACCAACGCCGGTCACGATCCCAAGACCGGGCCGGACGGCCGCGCCAACGCCTTCGACTCCAGCTGGGCCGCCGAGCCGGAGGCCGTCACCGACTTCGCCTATCGCGCCATTCACCTGACCTCGGTGGTCGGCAAGCAGGTGGCGACCCGTTACTACGGCAAGCCGCTGCAGCTGGCGGTGTTCCAGGGCTGCTCGACGGGCGGGCGCATGGCCCTGATGGAGGCGCATCGCTTCCCCGACGACTACAACGCCATCGTCGCGGGCGCGCCGGTGTTCAACCTGCAGGTCCAGACCGCGGGCCTGGTGAAGGGCCGTCTGTTCACCAGCGACAAGACCGCGTTCGACGACGCCCAGGTCAAGCTGGCGGCGAGCGCCGTGCTCGACGCCTGCGACACGCTCGACGGCGTCAAGGACGGCCTGATCAGCGATCCGCGCGCCTGCAAGTGGGATCCGGGCGCCATCCAGTGCAAGGCGGGCGAGCCGGCCTCGGACGCTTGCCTGACCGCCGACCAGGTCGGCGCCCTGCGGCGGGCCTACGCCGGCGTGCGCGCTGCGGACGGCAAGATGGCGGTCTACGGCCTGTCGCGCGGCGGCGAGACCGGCTGGAGCACCTTCGTGGCCGTGCGGCCCCGGGCGGCGGCGGCCGCTCCGGCTCCGGCGCCTGCGGCGCCGGCCGGCAATCCGCTGAACGCCTACATCTACGGCGACGCCAACTTCGACGAGGCCAAGTTCAACCCGGTGACCGACACCGCCAAGGTGCGCTCCAGCGCCTTCGCCAAGGACTACGAGTCCGACGATCCGGACATCCGGGCGTTCCTGGGCAAGGGCGGCAAGCTGCTCCTGTGGCATGGCCTGTCCGACCCCGGCCCCAGCCCCTATGCGACCATCGACTACTACACGGCGGTCAAGACCACGGCGGGGGCCAATTCGGCGGTGCGCCTGTTCGCGGCGCCGGGCGTGGGCCACTGCGGCGGCGGCACGGGCGCGGCCAGCTTCGACACCCTGGCGGCCATGGACGACTGGATCGCCACGAGCAAGGCGCCGGAGGTGATCCCCGCCTCCAACCCGCAGAAGAACTTCACCCGGCCCCTGTGCGCCTGGCCCGCCCTTCCCTTCTACAAGGGCGAAGGCGACCCCAACGCCGCGGCCAGCTTCTCGTGCCGCAGCACGGCGGCGGTGCGTTCGGCGAGCAACTAGCTTCGCATAGCGTTTGAAGGAGCTTTCCGGCGTCCGGCGGCGCCGGATTGCTGCACTGCAAGATAGGCTGCCGTCATCGATGGAGGTGACGGCATGTCCTACCGCTCCCGGATATTGGCGGCTGCGACCGTGCTGGCCGCGCTGGCGGCCGGCTCCGCGCATGCGGAGGAGAAGGGTCTGTCGGGCCTTTGGCTCCTGACCCACCACGACCGCAGCAAGACCGAGCAGGACGAGGGCATCGCCGGCATCCTGCCGCGGCCCGATCCTCCGCTCACCGCCAAGGCCCGCGACAGCCTCAAGACACTGCAGGCCGCCACCCGCGTCATGGCCAAGCAGCGCTGCCTGCCGGTGGGCATGCCGCGCATGATGGTCAACGAACTGCCGTTCGAGATCGTCGAGAGCCCCGAGCGCATCGCCATCATCGGCGAGCAGGCCGAGTTGGCCCGCACCATCTACCTGAACAGCGACGACAGCGCGTCGGAGGGCCAGCCGACCTGGAACGGCGTGTCCTACGGCAAGTGGGTCAACGGCGAACTGGTGGTTCAGGTGAGCGCCCTGAACGACAAGGTCGCCCACATCCTCGGCGGGCCGGCCGGGCCCAACGCCACCCACATCGAGGAGCGCTACAAGGTGGTGGACGGCGGCAAGGGCCTGACCATCACCTTCACCTTCAGCGATCCGCAGCTGCTGACCAAGCCCTACAGCATCACCTACCACTACGACCGGCAGCCGCCGGGCTCCCAGCGCTGGGAATACATCTGCGACGTCGACGACCCGCAGTGGAGCACCGCCCTGGGCTACGACCCCAAGACCGGCAATTCCATCGCCCCTCCCAGCAAATGAGGCCAACCATGCTCAAGACCTGTCTGGCGGCCGGAGCCCTGGTTTCGGCCATTGTCCTGGCCGGCCCCGCCGGCGCTCACCACGCCTTCAACATGTACGACAACACCAAGTATCTGAAGCTCACCGGCACGGTGAAGACCTACCGCTGGGCCAACCCCCACACCATGATCGATTTCATCGTCGCGGGCGCCGACGGCGCGATGCAGGATTGGACCGCCGAGTGCAGCCCGATCAACATGATCGGCCGCAAAGGGTGGCGCGCCGATTCCCTCAAGCCCGGCGACAAGATCGACTTCGTCATCCACCCCAACCGCGAGGGCGTGCAGTACGGACTGCTGGTCACCGCGACCAAATCCGACGGAACGGTTCTCAAGGATAAGGATTGACGGGCCAGTCGAACGCTGGTCGCCCGAGAATCTTCGCGCGCCGGCCTCCAGCAGACTCAACCTGGGCGAGCAGCACGGCTCAGCTTAACGGTGGTCACCCCGAGCAAACCGTGGGGCGCAGGATCTTCTTAAGTGTCGCTGTCGCAGATTTTACTTGCCCGTCCCGTTTTGGGAGGGTCTGTTTCGCCCCTTCGGGAGTCCGGGACGGACGTATCCTTTCGCCGCAGGGGCATATTTGCGGTTTGCAAGCAGGTCCGTCTTGAGTACGGGGGAGTAATGCAGGAGTTCGATCCGCGCCGGCCGGCGGCAATCCGCCTTGGCCCGCCCTTGGCCGCCGCCTTTGGCGGCCTGGCCGTCGCCATCCTCGGCTGGCAGGCGCTGCATCACGACTCCGCTCCGTCCAACCGCGCCACTGTCGACACCAGCGGCCTCGCCGCGCTGCAGAAGCAGGCGCTGGCCCAGGCTCAGGCTGGTGCGTCGGCCCCGGTCAGCATGATCATCAAGGTGGCCCCGGGCGAGACGCTCGAGGCGGCCGTGCGCCGCACCGGCGTTGGCAAGGATGAGGCCCAGCAGGCCGTGTCCATGCTCGGCAAAGCCTTCGACACCGTGAACATCAAGGCCGGCCTGGCCTTCCAGGCCAATATCGCCAAGCCGCTCGGCCAACAGGGCTCGGCCAAGCTGGTGGGCCTGTCGCTGCGCACCGGCCCCGCCGCCGAGGTCCAGCTGTCGCGCGCCGTGAACGGCGCCCTGCAGCTGCACAAGCTGGAAGAGAAGATCGTCGATCAGACCATGGTGGCCTCCGGCCGCATGGAAGGGTCGCTGTACGCCTCCGCCCAGAAGGCCGGCGTCTCGCCGGAACTGACGGCCCAGGTGGCCAAGCTGTTCCAGCACAAGCTCGACTTCAGCCGCGACATCCAGCCCGGCGATCGCTTCGCCATGGTGTTCGACCGCAAGGTCACGCCCTCGGGCCGCACCGTGTCCACCGGCGACGTGCTGTTCGCCGAGATCCAGGCCAAGGGCGGCGCCACGCGCCTGTACCGCTTCAAGGGTCCGGGCATGACCGAGGCCCAGTACTTCGACGAGCTGGGCAAGAACATCCGCTCGATGCTGCTGCGCACCCCCCTCGACACCGTGCGCATCACCTCGTCCTTCGGCATGCGCGAGCACCCGATCCTGGGCTTCACCCGCATGCATGCCGGCATCGACTTCGGCGCTCCGCAGGGCACGCCGGTCTACGCCGCGGGCGACGGCGTGGTCGAGAAGGCCGGCTGGGCGGGCGGCTACGGCCGCTGGCTGCAGATCAAGCATGGCAACGGCTACGAGACCGGCTACGGCCACCTGTCGCGCTGGGCGGTCAAGCAGGGCCAGCACGTGCATCAGGGCCAGGTGGTGGCCTATGTCGGGTCCACGGGCCTGTCGACCGGCCCGCACCTGCACTACGAGATCATGATCGGCGGCCAGAAGGTGAACCCGTCGAAGTTCAAGGCCCCGCCCAGCATCGCCCTGGCCGGCCAGGCCATGGCCGCGTTCAAGGCCGAGAAGGCGCGCATCGACACCATGGTCGGCCAGAAGCTGGCCCAGGCCGCGCCGGGCCGTCCCGGGGCCTGACCTCCCGAACTGGACACTGCTGCCCAAAAACCACGCATCTGCGACAGATGCGTCCGGACAAGCTTTCGTGACTTCCTCCGGGGGCTTTGGCTTCCTAACTTCTGAGTCGTCGTCAACGCATCGAAAGGAGGTGATCCAGTGTCTCATAGTTTCATCCGCAATACGGATACCGTGACCTGGACCTCCGCTTACGGGGTCCCCGCCTAAGAGCTTGCTCGGCAAGGTCGCGGGGCCGTTCTGCGGTCCTGACTATGGAAAGGCCGCCCCCGACAACGGGGCGGCCTTTCGCATTTCAGGCGGCTAGGACCGCCTTAACCCGTCCCCTCCATCCTACGGACCCATGTTCGTCGCCCGTCCGACGCTGAAGCTGCTCGCGCCGCTCGCCGCCCTGGTGCTGATCCTGTTCGGCCTGGTGACCGGCGCGGCGCCCGAGCGTGCGCCGCCGAAGTCCGGGCCGACCGATCTGGGGCTCTACGCCTATGCGGCCGCCGAGGCCGCCCATCCCTCGACCTACTACCCACGCGTGATCGCCGAGCAGCGCCGCGAGGGCTATGAGCTGAAGCCGTTCGTGACGGTGCGCCCGCCCACCCTGTCGTTCTTGCTGGCCGCCCTTGGCTCCGAGGCGGCGCGCCGCGCGGCCTTGGCGGCCCTGGCGGCCGGCTCGCTCGTCCTGTGGTGGCTGCAGCTCGGCCGCGAGGGCGTCCCCCTCGTTCCCCGCGCCCTCGACCTGATCGCCCTGGCCACTGGCGGGCTGACCGCCCTCGCCGCGCAGGCGCCCTACATGCACGAGGTGTGGGCGGGTGTATTGATATCCGCCTCCCTGGCCGCACGCCGGGCGGACGCCTTCCGCCTCAGCGTCGCCCTGGGCCTCGCCGCCGCCCTGATCCGTGAACTGGCGGCGCCCTATCTGCTGGTGATGCTGGCGCTGGCGCTGCTCGGCCGCCATCGACGGGAAGCCGCCGCCTGGGGTCTGGCGCTCGGCCTGTTCGCCGCCGCCCTCGCCGTCCATGCCCACATGGTCGACAGCCTGGTCCTGCCCTCCGATCACCGCGGCGCGGGCTGGGTGAAGCTGTCCGGCTGGCCGTTCGTACTGCACGCCAGCCAGTGGAACGCGGTGCTGGCCGCCGGCCCGGCCTGGTTGACCGTGGTCTGCGTCCCCGTCGCCCTGGCCGGAGCGGCCGCCTGGACCAGCCCTCTGGGCCGCCGCGTGGCGGCCGTGCTGCTGAGCTTCGTCCTCGCCTTCGCCGTGATCGGCCGGCCGGAGAACTTCTACTGGGGCCTGCTGGTCGCCCCGCTCCTGCCGCTGGGGTTCGCCCGGGCCTTCCGCGCGCGGGTCTGGAGCCCCTCCGCGCGGGCTCAGGAAGGTCTGATCTCCGCCTAGGTCGCTGTCGCCCAGTGGCTCCGACCCGGCTCGCCCCTCAGGTGAGTCAGATACCGCCTCGCAAGCCGCCGTATTATTGTTAGGGCGGACTGATCGGCTGCGGCGGGGGCTGGCAAGATGATCAAGCGCAAACGGACGGGCCTGGCTTGGCTCGCAGCGGCAGGAGCCGTTCTGGCGGCGGCGGGGCCGGCCCTGGCGGACACGTGCCCGGGGACAACGCCCGTCGGGCCGACCGGAACCACCGTTCCCGCGCCGCAGGGCATGCCCGCCAACTGCACCACCGCGTTCGGCAACGGCTCGGTGAGCTACGCGGGCAAGGCGACCGGATACACCTACGACTCCTACACCGGCAGCACTCTGATCTACGACCAGCAGGGCGAGTTGATCGGCGAGAGCTATTCCGGCGGCGCCACCGTGTTCTTCAAGCCCGCCGGCTCGGCCCTGACCAGCGTAACCGATCCGCTCGGGCACACGACGACCTTCACCTATGACTCCGGTCACTCGGTCATCGGCGCGACCGACGCTCAGGGCCACACCACCACCTACAGCTACGATTCCGGCGAGCGGGTCACCGGGGCCACCGACAGCGCGGGCCTGACCAGCAGCTACAGCTATGACGCGACAGGCCGGATGGTCACGTCGACGGACGGCTCGGGCGCGCCCTCGACCTACACCTACGACCCCACGGGTCGGGTGGTCGGCTCGACCACCTCGGGGCTGGTCACCACCTACGACTATGTGGGTATCCAGCTGCAGGAGATCGACGGCCCCGGCGGGCAGGTCACCACCTACACCTACGACGCCATGGGCCGCGTGGTCAGCGAGGTCGAGTCGGGCCCGCTGAACGACACCACCACCTACATCTACGACGCCCTGGGCAGGGAGGTCTCGCAGACCGACAGCCTGAGCGGCATGACCAGCTATACCTACGACTCGCTCGGCCGCGTCATTTCGACCACCGACGAGCTGGGTCACGTCACCACCGAGACCTGGAACAGCGACGGTGAAGTGCAGTCGCTGACGGATCCGCTGGGACGGACGACGACCTACCAGTACGACGCGGTGGGCCGGCTGGTGCAGGAGGTCAATTCTCAAGGGCCGGTCTTCACCTACGAATACCGGCCGGGCGGGATTCCCGAGCCCCGGACCTGGACCATGCTGCTCCTGGGCGTCGCAGGCCTTGGAGCCTGGCTGCGGCGCGGCCAGGCCCGCGGGCGCGTCGCCGCGTAGAGCTGCTTGGGCATGCATGAGCGCTTGGCCGGCGCGGCTGTCGCCCAAGCGTCACAAACCCGGCCTATCCGAGGGGCATGACCACCCCTTCTTCCGTTCAGGCCGCAGAGCGCTCCGGTCTCATCTGGGGTTTCGACTTCGCGGACGGCTCGGCCACGCCCGTCTACAGGGCCGAGGCCCCTGCGCCCGACGCGACAGGCCTGCGCTGGCTGCACCTGAACCTGTCGGATCAACGGGTGCAGCGCTGGATCGCCGGGTGCGAGGCGCTGCCCGCCAGCCTCCGCGACGGCCTGCTGGAGCCGCATGCCCGGCCGCACGCCCTGTTCTTCGAGGACGACGCCCTGTTGGTCCTGCCTGATATCGAGCGGGAGTTCGACGAGGGCGAGCCGCGCCTGGGCATGATGCGCATCGCCCTTCTGCCCGGACTGATCATCACCGCACGGCTGCACCCTCTCCGCTCGGCGGACGTGGTGCGCGAGCGCATACAGGGCGGCGCGGCCCCCGCGACGCCTGCCGCGGCGCTGGAGCTGGTTCTGCTGTGCGTGGCCGAGACTGTGCGCCGCATCGTGGCGGAAGCCGAGTCCACCGTGCAGAGGATCGAGGACCAGCTGCTTGATTCCGGCCGCACGCCTGACGCCCGGGCCTTCGTCACCCTGAGGTCGCTGATGGTGCGCACCCACCGCCTGCTGACCGGGGCGCGGGCGGTGCTGCGCGACGTGACCGAGGAAGGCGATCTGGCCGCGGCCTTCGAACCTGTGGTGGAAAAGGCGGGCCGCCGCTTCGCCGCGCTCGATGGCGACCTTTTGACCGTGCAAAGCCAGCTGCGCATGGTCCGCGAGGAGATCGACCTGCAGGCCACCCAGCGCACCAACCAGAACCTCTATATCCTGTCGATCCTGTCGGCCCTGATGCTGCCGGCGACCCTGGTCACCGGCTATTTCGGCATGAACACCGGCGGCCTGCCCTGGCAGCAGCACCCGGTGGGCACGACCTTCGCCACCGCGGTGGCCATCGGCGCCTCGGCCGCGGTCTATCTCGCTCTGCGGCTGGCGGGGTTCATGCGGCGCTGAACCCTACTTGAAGAGATCCAGAGGCACCGCGTCGCCCATGGCGGTGTAGCCGGCGTCGGAGCCGTGCAAGTGGTCGGCGGCGCCCAAGCCTTCCTTCATGGCGGTTGGCTTGGCCGGATCGGCCAGGGCGGCGGCGAAGTCGATGAAGCCGTCCCACTCCTTGGAGGTGCGAATCCAGGTGTTGATCCGTTCGCGCACCGCCTCGCCGGCGGGAGACCAGTAGGAGGCGCCTTCATAGGGCGTGATGGCGCCCCCGTAGATCTTCACTCCCCTGGCGTGGGCGCGGGCGATCAGCTGGCGATAGGCGGCCTGCATGGCCTCGAAACTGGGCGGATTGGGGTTGGGGCGGGCGCCGGGGCGCGGCGGGCCGTAGCCGATGCCGAGGTCGTTGACGCCCAGCAGGACGATCACGTGGCTGACGCCGCTGACGCTCAGCACGTCGCGGTCGAAACGGGCGGGGCCGCTCTGGCCGGCGCCGTCGGCCAGGAGCTGGTTGCCGCTGATGCCCTGGTTGACCACGCCCCACTTGCCGGGGGCGGCGGCGTTGAGGCGCTCGGCCAGGCGATCGGGCCAGCGACGGTTGGCGTCGTTGGTCGAGACGGCGCCGTCGGTGATGGAATCGCCGAACGCCACCACGGTCCGCGCCGGCGCGAGGGCTTCGACGCCCGACAGGAAGGCGCGGCTGATGAAGGTGCTCTTGGTCGGGAAGGCCGCGGCCCCGGCGTAGTCGCCGCGGTCCGAGACGAATCCGGTCTGGACCGCCAGCTGGTGGCAGGTGCAGGGGCCGGTGTCGGCCGGGAAGTAGATGCTCACGGCGAGCGAGGTCAGCGGCTTCACGTCCATGGCGATCGGATCGCTGAGCATGGGCGCTTCCGCCGGGATCAGGGTCGATTTCGAGCCCGAGAAGGTCACCACGTGATCGGAGCCCGGCACGATGGCGCCGTCCGGCCCGGCCGAGAGCGCCACGTGCACCTCGCCGACCTCCAGGGGCTTCGAGCCGTATTCGTTGGTGAGGCGCAGGCGCACCTGGGCGCCGCCGCCGTTGACCCGCACGACCTGGCGCACGGTCTGATTGTCGAAGCTGGGGCTGAGGGTGGCGAAGCCCGACGCCACCAGCGTCGGCGGCAGGGGCGAAGCGCCCCACACCCCGACCCAGCTCGCCGGCTGGGACGGCTGCGAGCTGGCCGCGCCCGACAGCGCCATGGCCACAAGCGCGCCGAGCGTCAAAATCCGCCTGACCCGGAATCCCATCGTCCCACCCCGATTTGCCTGCGCCTGCCCGGCGTCTGGCGTGGGACTTTAGGTCAAGCGCCTGCCGCGTCTACTCCCGCCGTGCGTTTATCGTTAGGTAGTGCCGCAGGAAGGAGACACCGGCCATGCCCCGCCCCATCATCAACCTCGACGAGTTGGACTACGTGCGCTGGTCGAGTCGCTTCTCCCAGCCGCAGCAGCCGCCCGAGGGCTACGGCGCCGACGTGGCGGACGTGGGCAGGCGCATCGGGGCGCGCAAGCTCGGCTACAACGTCACCGTCATCGATCCCGGCAAGGCGGCCTATCCGGCCCACGCCCATCGCCTCAACGAGGAGATGTTCCTGGTGCTGGAGGGCGAGGGCGAACTCAGGGTCGGCGACGAGCGCTATCCGGTGCGCGGCGGCGATGTCGTCGCCTGCCCGCCCGGCGGCCCGGAGACGGCGCACCAACTCCGGAACACCGGGCCGGGCCCGCTGAAGGTGTTCAGCGTGTCCACCTTCGAGGCGGCGGACATCATCGAATACCCGGACAGCGGCAAGATCGCCTACGGCGTGATGTCCACGGGCCCGGACGGCAAGCCGCAGCTGAAGCGCGGGCTGGCGCGAGCGGACGAGCAGCCCGGCTACTGGGACGGGGAATAGCCCGCGCCTAGTGGACCGCGGCCGGCTCGGCGGCGACGTCACTGGCCCCGGCGGCGGCGTCCGATTCTTCGCGCCACTCGTCGTCAGCGCTCACAGCCTCGGTCTCGGCGTCCAGGTCACAGCACGCCACCGTCCCGGCCAAGCCGCCCAGACAGAGAAGCAGGAGGCGCTGAGTCATGGCCCGTCCTCACTTGGATGCCCTTGCGATTCAACGCCAATAACGGCGTTCGCGGACATCAAGTCTTCGTGTGGATGCGGTGCGGGAAACGCCCGGCCGAAAGAGAGCCTTGCGCCGTAGCCACTACAGCAGTAGTATCCCCTACGAATGTAGGAGAAAAGCCGTGGCTTCGGCCAAACTCAGCAAACTCGAACTTAAGATCATGGAAGCCCTCTGGACCCACGGCCCCGCCGCCGTGCGTGAGGTGCAGGAACAGTTCCCCGAGGAGAACCGGCCCGCCTACACCACCGTTCAGACCATGCTCTACCGCCTCGAGGCGAAGAAGGTCGTGCGGCGCACCAAGAAGATCGGCAACGCCCACATCTTCGAGGCGACGATCAGCCGGGACGCCGCTCAGCGCCGGCTGGTCGACGACTTCATCGGCCTGTTCGGCGGCCAGGCGCAGCCGGTGATGGCGCACCTGATTCAGACCGGCCGGCTGACTATCGACGACGTTCGCGAGGCCGAGCGCCTCATTCAGGAGCTGGATCAGAAGAGGAAGCGGTGATGATCCCCGGCGTTCTCGACCATCTTTGGCAGTCGACTCTCCTGGCGCTGGGCGTCGCGGCCCTGGCCTTTGCGTTCCGGCGCGCCGCAGCCTCGGTCCGCTACGGCCTCTGGCTCACCGCTTCCGTGAAGTTCCTGGTTCCTTTCGCCGCCCTGGCGGCGCTGGGCCGTTATCTGGCGCCCGCGGGCCTTCCCCCTGCCCGCGCGGGGCCAGAGGCGGTTCTTATCGAGACGGCGGCACAGCCGTTCTCCCAGGCCTCCCTGCAGGCGGCGCCCTTCATCGACAATCCCCCGACCGCGCCGGCGCACGCCGCGGCGCCTCTAGTCCAGGCGGGGCCTCACGTCGATGCGCGCCTGATCCTGGCGGCCCTTCTGGCCCTGTGGGCGATCGGCGGCTTGGTCGTGCTCGTCCGCTGGTCGATCCGATGGGCCAGGGTTCATGCAGTGGTGCGCTCCGCGAGGCCCCTGCCCTGGCCGGCGCCGATGCCGGTCCTGGCCTCCGACTCGCTGATGGAGCCGGGCCTGGTCGGGCTGTGGCGCCCGGTGCTGGTGGTGCCCGAAACCTTGCCGGAGCGGCTGACCCGCTCCGAGGTCGACGCCATCGTCGAACACGAAGCCACGCACCTGCGGCGCAGGGACAACCTCACCGCCGCCCTGCACATGCTGGTCGAGGCCCTGTTCTGGTTCCACCCGCTGGTCTGGTGGATCGGGGCCCGTCTGATCGAGGAGCGCGAGCGCGCCTGCGACGAGGCGGTGATCAAGGCCGGGCACGACCGCTCCGCCTACGCTCGCAGCCTGGTCGAAAGCTGCCGGCTCTATCTGCAGTCGCCCCTGAGCTGCGTGGCCGGCGCTTCCGGCTCGGACCTGAAGTCGCGTGTCGTATCCATCATGACGGCTCCCCTTGCCTCTCCCCTGTCCCGATCCAGGAAGGCGCTGCTGCTGGCCGCCGGATCTTTCGCCTTCGCCACCCCGGTCGCCGCGGGCCTGCTGATCTCGCCGGAGCAGCGCGACGCCGTCGCCCACACCGTCGTCGCGGCCTCCATCGCCGTGCCGGCCCACCCCTTCGACCCGTTCTCCGCCAGCGCGGCGGCCGACCGGGGCGAGGCGGCCAGGGCCGTCGCCCTGGCGCGAGCCGAGGCCGTCCTGCCGCCCGCCCCCGCCATCGCGGGGAACACCGCCGCGCCCATCGTTGTGGCGCAGAACGTCGTCGCGCCCCCGCCGATCCGGATCGCCTCGGCCAGCGCCTCCACGCCGCTCGCAAGCGCGGCTTCGGCTGCGGCCTCCGCGGCCGCGCCGGCAGACGTTCGGGCCCAGGCCGACAGCTTCGTGGAGTCCTACGCCGCGTTCACCAAGTCCCACGCCACCGCGCGCTGGACCGGCCCGGTCTGCGTCCGCGTCGTGGGCCTGCAGCCCCAGCAGGCCGCCGCCGTCAAAGCGCGGGTGGAAGAGGTCGGCATGGAGGCCGGGATTCCCCAGCCGGCGGGCGGCCCCCCCGTGGTCACCGGGTCCCGGATTGCGGGAGGCCGGAGCGCCTTCGGCCCCTCTACCGGGAACGATTGCGCGCGTAACGGCGCCTCGAATATCGAGATCGGGTTCACCGACAATCCCCAGGCCATGCTCGACGGCGTGATGAAGCGCGGCACCCAGGCCCTGGGCGACTCCACCAGCCCGACCAGGGGCGTGAAGACCGCCACCCTGCCGATCCAGGCCTGGTACATGACCAACGGCGTGACCTTCGCCCGGAACGGCGCGAACGGCGCGAGGAGCCTGAAGGTCGACGTCGTCTATCAGAACCCGCCTGGCTCGACCTTCAGCGACCTAGCCCCCCAGACGGGCGGCGGCTCGGGCTACGGCGACGGCGCTTTCTGCTGCGAAATGGACTTCGGCGCTTCGGGCGGAGCAGGCCCGTCCACCAGGGCCTTCCACAACATCTTCGTGATCGTCGACGTCCGGCAAACCGACGGCAAGGTTCTCGGCCTGATCTCCGACTATGTGGCTATGCTGGCGCTGTCCCAGCCCCGCAACCTCGGCCAGTGCAACGCCCTGCCCAGCGTGACCGACCTGTTCGCCAACTGCCCCGGCCGCAGCCCGCCCGACGGTCTCACCCCGGCGGACGCTGCCTTCCTGACCGCCCTCTACGGGGGCGACGCGGCGGGCTCCAACTCGGTGACCGAGACCGCCATCGCCAAGCGCATGGCGGCCA
>Ga0265327_10002224_pt1 | contig 21112 bp, 22 predicted proteins | sample 41621metaG_FD_202089 | JGI IMG/M metagenome (GOLD analysis project Ga0265327, IMG submission 202089) | Rhizosphere microbial communities from Carex aquatilis grown in University of Washington, Seatle, WA, United States - 4-16-21 metaG | ecosystem: Host-associated > Plants > Roots > Rhizosphere...
CACGCCTTGCAAGTCGAGCGAACCGCGCACGATGTGATAGCGCACACCGGGCAAGTCCTTGACACGACCGCCGCGGACCAGCACGACGCTGTGTTCCTGCAGGTTGTGGCCTTCGCCGCCGATGTAGGAGATGACTTCGAAGCCGTTCGTGAGGCGCACCTTGGCGACCTTGCGCAGCGCCGAGTTCGGCTTCTTGGGGGTCGTGGTGTAGACCCGGGTGCAGACACCGCGACGCTGCGGCGAGTTCTGCATGGCAGGGCTCTTCGAATTGATCTTCTCGACCGTTCGACCCTGACGCACCAGTTGATTGATGGTTGGCATGTGTGAATAAATCCCAAAAATCTACCGCCGAAGTCCTTTTCGTGACGTGGCGCCCGCTGGCCTCAACGAATGGAAAGGCTGGTTGGCACCACAAAGGGGCAGGTAGACGACAAAGACGTGAAACCCTTCGGTTTTTTCCGAAAAGCCCGCGAGTATAGCACCCGGGTCCGGCCCTGCACAGCCCGCTACCGTGTCGAGCCAGGCGTGACCCCTACTTGATCCAGAGCCGCACCGCGTCCCAGGCCCGGCCGACGGTGCCAGCCTGCGGCACCGCGTCGAGCGCCAGCAGCGGCACCTCGTTGAGCAGCTGCTCGCCCAGTGTGATCTTCAGCGAACCGACCGGCTGCAGCCGGGCGAAGGGCGCGACCAGGGGATCGGGCCGCACGACCTGTGTCTTGATCCGGCCGGCGGCACCGGCCGGCACCGCCACCACGATGGGCTCGGGCCGGCCGAGCCGAAGGGTGGGCTCCCTGCCCTTCCAGACTGGCGGCGTGGCCACCGCCTGGTTCGCATCGAACAGCCGCACGTCGTCGTACGCGGTATAGCCCCAGTTGAGCAGCCGCTGCGCCTCGTTGGCGCGGATGCTGTCGCTGGCGCTGCCCAGCACCACCGCCACCAGGCGCCGGCCGCCGGCCAGGTTAGGGAATTCGCGCCTGGCGGTGACGATCGTGCAGAAGCCGGCGGCGTCGGTGTGGGAGGTCTTGAGCCCGTCCACCGTCGGGTCGCGGAACAGCAGCGTGTTGCGGTTGGTGTCGTTGGTCGACGGCGTGCCGGGAAAGCGGTACTTCTTGATCGCGTAGTAGCGGATGTATTCGGGGAAGTCGCGCACGAGCCGGGTCGCCAGGATGCCCAGGTCGCGCGCGGTGCTCAGGTGCCCCGGCTCGGGCAGGCCCTCGGGGTTCTTGAAGACGGTGTTCTTCATGCCGAGCGCCTTGGCCTGCAGGTTCATGAGTTCCACGAAGTGCTCGACCGTGCCGCCCACGCCCTCGGCCAGCACGATGCTTGCATCGTTGCCCGACTGCACGACCATGCCCTTGATGAGGTCCTCGACCGGCACCTGCATCTTCGGATCGATGAACATCCGCGAGCCGTCCATCTTCCAGGCGCGCACGCTGACCGGCAGAGCCTGGCCGAGGGTGAGCTTGCCGGCGCGCAGCGCGTCGAACACCAGGTAGGCCGACATCAGCTTGGTGAGGGAGCCGGGCTCGACGGGGCTGTCGATGTCCTTCTGCGCCAGCATCTGGTTGGCCGTCACGTCGAACAGCAGGAAGGAGCGGGCAGCGATCTCGGGCGGGACCGCGACCTGCGCGCCGGCGCCGAGGCAGATCAAGGACGCGATGGCCGCGACCGCCAGCGTGCGCAGCGCTTCGACGACACGATTCATGGGAGATTCGAAAGGCGAGGAACTAGCCCGCGCGCAGATGGCGGGTGACGAGGCTCTTGAGCAGTGGCAATTGCCCATGGAAGAAATGGCCGCCCCCCGGCACGACGGTGACCGGAAGCGACTGCGGCCGCGCCCAGTCCATCACCGAAGCCAGCGGCACCGTGTCGTCCTGCTCGCCATGCACGACCAGCGCGCGCTCGTGCGATTCGGGCGGCAGGGCGGCGACCGGGAAACGCGAGGCCGCGGTGCCGACCAGCACCAGCTGACGGATGTCGCGCCCGGCCCAGAGCCTGTCGATGACCTGGCTCGCCACGAAGGCACCGAAGGAGAAGCCGGCGATGGCGATCTGGCCTTCGGGCGCGACCTGCGCCACCACCGCCTGCATGTCCTCGGATTCGGCTCGGCCCTCGTCGTATTCGCCCTCGGAGGCGCCGACGCCGCGAAAGTTGAAGCGCACCGCGGTCCAGCCGCAGGCTACGAAGGCGCGCGCCAGGGTCTGCACCACCTTGTTGTCCATGGTGCCGCCGAAGAGCGGATGCGGATGGGCGATGACCGCCACGCCGCGCGCCGGCGCATCCGCTGAGGCGGCGTCGCGCAGCGCCTCGATCGGGCCGGCGCCGCCGCGCAGTTGGAGCTTTTCGGTGCTCGAATTCATGAGGCGTACGGGCTCAGCGGCCCACGTCGGGCGGCAGCAGCAGCCGATCGACCACGACGCCTCGGCCGAGGTGCGAGTCGACGATCTCGTCGATGTCCGACTTGTCGACGAAGGTGTACCAGACGGCCTCGGGGTAGACCACCGCCACCGGGCCGCCGGCGCAGCGATCGAGGCAGCCGGCCTTGTTGACCCGCACCTTGCCGACGCCGGCCAGGCCCGCTTCCTTGACCCTGGACTTGCAGTGATCGAAGCCGGCCTGGGCATCGTGCCTGGAGCAGGAGTCCTCGCCGTTCTTGCGCTCGTTGAGGCAGAAGAAGATGTGCCGGCCGTAATAGCCTGTCGGCGCGGCATTGCTGGAACTGGACATCGCGCCATTCTAGGTAGCCAGGCCGCCGCTCGCCTGCCGCTGCCGGATGGCCCGCCGTTCGGCTCAGGACTCCCGCGACCGGCGCGACAGTACGCCGATCACCCAGACCAGCGTCGCGAAGGGCCAGATCCAGCCCAGCCATTGCGCCAGCCCGTGGAAGCGAATGAAGCGGCCCTGCTCCCAGGTGGCCAGGGTCTGGGCGAAATAGGCGCTGGCGGGCGCCTGGTTCAGCAGGCTCAGGTGCACCACCTGGGCGATCAGCAGCAGCGCCGCGCAGAGCCGCCGCGGCAGCCCGAGCAGCAGGACGCCGACGAACAGCGCCGCCGCGATGCCGACCTGCACCGGCAGGCTCAGCCAGGCCCAGGCATGGTCGGGGCCGTAGCTCAGGGCCGCCGAGAGCGCCGAGACCACCACGCCGATCGCCAGCGTCAGCAGCAGCAGGATGGCCCGGCGCACCACGGTGCGGGTGACCATGAAGACCAGCAGGCAGGGCACCAGCGCGCCCAGCATCACGCAAAGCAACTCGACGCCGGGCACCAGGGGCTCCAGCTCGAACTGCCGCACCGGCAGCCAGTCGATGAAGGGCGTGTCGGTGAGCCAGTCGGCGATGCCGGCCTCGAGCCGCTCGAACACCTGCCCGAGGCCGAAGCTCACCGCCGCAGGCGGCAGCAGCGCGACCGGCCACAGGGCCAGCAGCACCAGGCCGCCGCGCGATTCGGCGACGAACCAGTTGTAGCGGGTGCGGTGCCAGTGCGCCACGACGCCGAAGCGTTCGAGCCCCGCCGCTGTTGCCGCGCCGAGCAGCGTGCCCAGGATGTTGAAGCCGAGGTCGACATTGGATGCGACCCGCACCGGCAGGTAGCTCTGCAGCGTCTCCATGGCGAAGGAGATCAGCGCGCCGGCGGTCGTCGCGCGCAGCACCGCGCCCAGCGCGCCCACGTCCGGACGGCCGCGCAGCAGCGCGATCGCCGCGAGGAAGCCGAAGGGCATGTAGCCCACGATGTTGATCGCGATGTCGAAGCCGGTCCAATACTTGGGCCATGGCGCCGCGATGTAGGCCCAGGGCGCGATGCCCTGGTCGCGCCAGCCGGTGAAGGGATAGAGGCTTGCATAGACGATCAGCGCCGCATAGGCGAGCACCAGCGGCAGCGCGACCGTCTTGTGCAGGACCTGGCCGCGCAATCGGTGCTGGGCTGGGGGCCGGGGCGAAGGGTCCACGGACTTCAGAAGGGCTTCACAACCACCAGCACCACGATCGCGAGCAGCAACAGTACCGGCAGCTCGTTGAACCAGCGATAGAAGCCATCGCCGCGCCGGTTGCCGCCGGCTTCGAAGCGGCGCAGCAGCACGCCGCAGCCGTGGTGGTAGCCGATCACCACCAGCACCAGCGCCAGCTTGGCATGCAGCCATCCATTGCCCGGGCCGAGGCCGAGGCCGATGCCGTAGCCCAGCCACAGCCAGAGCCCGAAGGCCAGGGCCGGCACGGCCAGCAGGGTGGTGAAGCGATAGAGCTTGCGCGCCATCAGCAGCAGACGGTCGCGCTCGGCGATCGAGTCGGGCGCCACCATTGCCAGGTTCACGAAGATGCGCGGCAGATAGAAAAGACCCGCGAACCAGCTCGCAATGAAGACGATATGAAGCGATTTGACCCAAAGCATGGGCGGCAGTTTAGTGGCCGCCCCTGACCCCGATCGGACGCCGGCAATTGGTGCAGTGCAAAAAAAAGCCCGGCGTCAAAACGCCGGGCTGGGAAGCCCTTTTGCTGTCACACATCAAGGCACCCGCTCAGGGAGGAAAAGCGGGGAGCGGCAAGCCGCCCGGTGCAGAATTTAACAAACGCAAAACAACCTATCAAGCAAGGATGGGTGCTTTTTGCTCAATTGCCGGAATACACCTAATACCATTAGCCTCATTTCCGCGGTTATTGCTGGTATCAGAGCCACATGAAATGCGCCGCGGCCTTTGCACTGTTGCGCTTAAGGCACAATTTTCGCCATGACCCTCCATGCCGCCTTTCCCGCCGGCCGGCCACGCCGGCTTCGTCGCGATGCATTCACCCGCAATCTGGTGCGTGAGCACCTGCTCACTCCCAGCGACCTGATCTACCCGGTTTTCGTGCAGGAAGGCGAAAAGCGGCGCGATGCGGTGCCCTCGATGCCGGGCGTCGAGCGCCTGAGCCTCGACCAGCTGCTGCCGGTGGCCGAGGAATGCGTGGCGCTGGGCATCCCGGTGATGGCCCTCTTCCCGGTGATCGAGGCGAGCCTGAAGACCCCGGCCGGCGACGAGGCCTGCAACCCGGACGGACTCATCCCGCGCGTGGTGGCGGCGCTCAAGTCCCGTTTCCCGGAGCTGGGCGTGATGACCGACGTGGCGCTGGACCCCTACACCAGCCACGGCCAGGACGGCCTGCTCGACGACACCGGCTACATCCTCAACGACGCCACCGTCGAGGTGCTGGTGAAGCAGGCGCTGGCCCAGTCGCGCGCCGGCGTCGACATCGTGGCGCCGAGCGACATGATGGACGGGCGCATCGGCGCGATCCGCCAGGCGCTCGAAGCGCGCGGCGACATCCACACGCGGATCATGGCCTACAGCGCCAAGTACGCGAGCGCCTTCTACGGCCCCTTCCGCGACGCGGTCGGCTCGGCCGCGAACCTCGGCAAGAGCGACAAGAAGGTCTACCAGATGGACCCCGGCAACAGCGACGAGGCGCTGCGCGAGGTGGCGATCGACATCGCCGAAGGCGCCGACATGGTGATGGTCAAGCCCGGCATGCCCTACCTCGACATCGTGCGCCGGGTGAAGGACGAGTTCCGCGTGCCGACCTTTGCCTACCAGGTGAGCGGCGAATACGCGATGCTGAAGGCCGCCGCGCAGAACGGCTGGCTCGACCACGACGCGGTCATGCTCGAAAGCCTGCTGGCATTCAAGCGCGCCGGCGCCGATGGGGTGCTGACCTACTTCGCGCTCGATGCGGCGCGGCTGCTGCGCCGGCGCGGCTGATTCATGCGCATCTTCAAGATCGACGGCAAGCAGGTCAGCGAGCATGCCGCGCTGGCGCCGATGGCAGCACCGGGCGCTTGCGACCAGGGCTATCTCTGGCTCTCGCTGACGCGCGACGAATTCCGCGACTCGCTGGCGCAGGTGCAGCAGGTGCTGCACACGCTTTGCTACTCGCAGCTGGTCGACCTGCATGTGAGCGACCTGCTCAACGACCAGTTGCCCTCGCGTTACGACTACACCTCGCAATACGACCTGCTGGTGTTCAGGCGCCTGGCCGCGAGCGAGGAAGCGCCGACGCACCCGGTCCCCGCCGCCGCGCGCAGCGGGCCACCGGTGCTGCGCCGCCTGGATACGCGCCCGGTCGGCTTCGCGGTGTTCGACCGGGTGCTCCTGTCAGTGCATCCGGAAGACGGCGCGGTGCGCGATGCCTTCGCCTCGAAGCTGCTGGCCGCCGCCAGCAGCACCGACGAGCGCGGCCGTCCGGCGCAGCCTGCCTTCGATGCACGCGCCGTCTCGACCCGCCTGCCCGCCAGCCCGGCCGACCTGATGCTGCGCGTGATCAACCAGATCGTCGACGCCTACCTGGCGCTGCGCCGCGAGCTGACCCGCGAGCTCGACCACTGGCAGGCCGAGCTGATCGATCCGCACAGCCGCTTCACCAACTGGGGCGCGCTGATGGATGCGCGTCAGTCGCTGTCGCGTCTCGACGAGATCTGCGAGGACCAGCGCGCCTGCATCCAGGACTGGATCGATTCGCTGGAGACGCTGCCGCCTGCGGCTGGTCCGGCCGACGCGCGAGAGCGCGAACTGGTCATGGTGCGCAGCCGCGACGTGCTCGAGCACATCGAGCGGGTGGTGCACCACGTGCGCCGGCTGGAGCAGAACGCCGAGACCGCGGTTCAGATGCATTTCAGCGTGCAGGGCCACCGGGCCAACGACATCATGCGGGTGCTCACCGTGCTGACGGCGGTGTTCCTGCCGCTGAACCTGATCGCCGGCATCTTCGGCATGAACTTCGAATTCATTCCGCTGGTGCACAAGGCCGACGGTTTCTGGATCGCGATGGGCTCGATGGGCGCGATCGCCATCGCGCTGACCGCGATCTTCTGGCGCAAGCGCTACCTGGCCCGCACCCGCTGAAGCGGCCGGCTGCGCCGAAAGCGGCGCGCCAAAGAAAAAGGCCTGGCGATGGGCCAGGCCTTGTTTCGAGCCGGAGACAGGCGATTTACTTGGCTGCCTGCACCCGCGTCTGGGCGGGGTTGTTCATCGTGGAGATCACGCGGCTGTTGACCCGCGAACCGCCGACGACGTTCTGGTCCGGCGCGCTGGCGGTGGCGACCGCCTGGGCATGCACCGCGGCGGAATCGGCCACCGGCGTGAAGGCTTCGGCGCCGCGCGAGCCGCGGGTCACGTTCTGATCAGGTGCCGATGCGGCCTTCACCGCCTCGGCCGCCACGTCGGCGCGGTTCTTGGCCGACACGGCCGGCTGCACACCCTGGTAGGTCTCGGCCTGCGCGCCGGTGACGGCGAGCACGGACAGGGCGGCAGCGGCGAGGATGTAGGAGGTCTTCATTGGGTTTCCTTCGGGTCGATGGAGGGTTTGCATCAGGCCGGCGGTGGCTGGCCTGTGCAGCGAGTTTCCATTCGAAAAACCAAGGGAAAACACCAAGAAAGGAGACGCGATGTTTCCCTTCCCGAAACAATCCAACGCGCGCGATCGGCGCAGCGATCAGGCCAGGTGCTTCGCGAAGAAGGCCAGTGCGCGCTCCTTCGCGAGCTTGGCCGCTTCCGCGTTGTACGAGCCGCGCTGGTCGCAGTTGAAGCCGTGGCCGCAGTCGTAGATGTGGACCTCGACTTCCGGATGCGCCTTCTTGAAGCTGTCGATGCTGTCGAGCGGGATCCAGTGGTCCTGGTTGCCGAACTGCGCGAGCACCGGCACCTTGGGCTTGAGCGCGGTTTCCTCGGGCGTCGTCATGCCGCCGCCGTAGTAAGGCGCCGCGGCGGACAGGCCCGACACCTTCGCGGCGGCGCGCCAGGTCAGCAGGCCGCCCCAGCAGTAGCCCACGATGCCAACCTTGCCGGCCTTCGATGCGTAGTCGACCGCGGCCTGCAGGTCCTGCAGCACGCCGGGCGCCGGCAGCGCCTCGACGGCGGTCTTCAGCGCGAAGCCGGCATTCATGTCGGCCTCGGTGTAGCCCAGCTCGACGCCCTGCTTCACGCGGTGGAAGGTCGCCGGCGCCACGGCGAGGTAGCCCTCGGCCGCATAGCCGTCGGCCACTGCGCGGATGTGCGAGTTGACGCCGAAGATCTCCTGCACGACGACGATGGCGCCCTTGGGCTTGCCGGCGGGCTCGGCCACGTAGGCCGGGAAGCTGAAGCCGTCTTTGGCGGTGAGTTCGATTGTTTGACCCATGGTCATGCTCCTGTGGTGGTTGGGTGGGATGGCCGTTGCAGCTCGCGTCCGAGGTAGTCGAGCCGGTCCTGGCCCCAGAAGATCTCGCCGTCGACGATGTAGCTGGGAGCGCCGAAGACCTTGGCGTCGATCGCCTGCTGGGTGTAGTCCTCGTAGCGCTCCTGGACCGCCTGGCTCTGCGACTGGTCGACGCGCCGGATGTCCAGGCCGCATTCTGCGCCCAGGGCGTCGAGCACCTTCGGGTCGGCGATGTTGCGCTCCTCGGCCCACACGGCCCTGAATATCGCGCTGCAGAGGCGCATCGCGGCGCCGGTGCCGTCGTGGATATCGACCGCGATGATCAGCTTGGCGGCGTCGTCGCTGGCTACCGGGAAAAATTTCGGCTTCGGGATCAGCGCTATCTCGAGGTGCTTCGAGATGCGCGCCAGGTCGACCAGCCTGTAGGCCTGGCGCTGCGGCGCGCGCTTGCCCAGCGGCAGGCCGCCGGAGACCGGGAACACCGCATTGAAATCGATGGGCCGGACCCTTACCGTGGCGCCGGTGCCGCGCAGCAGTTCGGTGAAGCGCGCGTGGCCCAGGTAGGTCCAGGGACTCTGGGGCGTGAAGTAGTAGTCGACGGTACGGCTCACGAGCGTCTCCTCGATGATGTAATCACAGCGACGGGTTTTAACTGAGGCACGGCTTCCGTGCAGGAGGTGGGATTTGAACCAGGTTCTCTTGATCACCGGCGGCAGCCGCGGCATCGGCGCCGCCACCGCCCTCCAGGCCGCGCGCAACGGCTATGCGGTCGCCGTCAACTACGCCAGCCAGTCGCTGGCCGCCGACGAGGTGGTTCGCACCATCCGCGCCGGCGGCGGCAACGCGATCACGGTGCAGGCAGACGTCGGCGACGAGGCCCAGGTCATGGCGATGTTCGAGAAGGTCGATGCCAAGCTCGGCCGCATCGACGCTCTGGTCAACAACGCCGGCGTGGTCGACATGCAGGCCCGGGTCGACGAGATGTCGGTGGCGCGTCTGGAGCGCATGCTGCGCATCAATGTCGTCGGCAGCTTCGTCTGCGCGCGCGAGGCGGTGCGCCGCATGAGCACGCGCCACGGCGGTCGCGGCGGCGTGATCGTCAACCTGTCGAGCGCGGCGGCCCGGCTCGGCTCGCCGGGCCAGTACGTCGACTACGCGGCGAGCAAGGGCGCGATCGACGTCTTCACGATGGGGCTGGCCAAGGAGGTCGGCGACGAGGGCATCCGGGTCAACGCGGTGCGGCCCGGGCTGATCGACACCGACATCCATGCCTCGGGCGGCCTGCCCGACCGTGCCGCGCAGCTGGCACCCACGGTGCCGATGAAGCGCACCGGCAGCGCCGAGGAAGTGGCGGCCGCGATCATCTGGCTGCTGTCGCCTGCCTCGAGCTACACCACCGGCTCGGTGATCGACGTGACGGGCGGGCGCTAGCGTGCCGACTCACGACACGAACGCAGCCAAGCGCGGGGCACGCTGATGGCCCCGGCAATGGACCTGGTCAAGCCGCTGATCACGCTCCTGGCCATCGTGAACCCGCTGGCGATCGTGCCCTTCTTCATCCACTACACGCAGGGCGCCACCGCGCTGCAGCGGCGGCGCACGGCCTGGGTGTCGGCCTTCAGCGCCTTCATCGTGATCGCCTTCAGCGCGCTGCTGGGGCTGCGGCTGCTGGCCTTCTTCGGCATCTCGATCGCCAGCTTCCAGGTCGGCGGCGGCATGCTGCTGCTGATGAGCTCGCTGAGCATGCTGAACGCGCAGCCGGCCGAGTCGAAGACCAACAAGGACGAGATCCGCGCGACCGAGGTCAAGGCCTCGCTGGGCGACTCGATCGCGGTGGTGCCGCTGACGATTCCGCTGCTGACCGGGCCGGCCAGCATCTCCACCATGGTCATCTATGCCCAGAAGACCCAGCATGTGTGGGAACTGGCGGTGCTGGTGGGCTATGGCGCGGTGATCGGCCTGGCGACGGGCCTCACCTTCTCGCTGGCGCAGCCGATCTCGCGGGCCCTCGGCAAGACCGGCATCAACGTCATGACCCGGCTCATGGGCCTGATCCTGGCGGCGCTGGCGATCGAGCTGATGGCCGAGGGCCTGGGCACGATCTTCCCGGTGCTGCGCCACGCTTGATCGGCCCTTCGACACGCCCGGCGGCGCTTCGGCTCAGCCCTTGGCGCGCGGCAGCAGCTCGACGATGCGATGGCGCAGCTCGCCGTTCTCGATCAGCAATTCCGCCGCCGAGACCGGCAGGCTGAAGCGGCGCGGCCCGGCGCTGCCGGGATTGATGCAGAGCACCGGCCCGCGCTGCATGGCCAGCGGCTTGTGCGAATGGCCCGAGACCACCACCGCCGGAGCGGGGTCGGCGCTGCCGGCGGCCGGCAGCACCCACTGCGCGAGGTCGTGCAGCGCAAAAAGCCGCACGCCGCCCAGCTCGATGCTCGCCGTCTCGGGCAGTTCGGCGGCCCAGGGGCCGATGTCGTTGTTGCCGCGCACTGCGGTGAGTGGCGCGATGGCGGCCAGCGTCTCCAGGATGCGCGCATCGCCGATGTCGCCGCCGTGGACGATGTGGTCGCAGCCCTGCAGGAAGGCCAGCGCCTCGGGGCGCAGCAGGCCGTGCGTGTCGGAGATCAGGCCGATGCGCATCGGCAGCTCATTTCGGCTGCTGGTCGACCCAGGCCACGATCTCGGCCACCAGCGCATCGCTGGCTGCGATCAACGCCTTGACCCCGCCGGGCGCGTCGGCACTCGGTGCCGGCCGCTGCACCGCGAACACCCGCTGCGCCAGCACCTTGTCGCCGCTGGCGCCGTTGCGGGTCAGCGTGGCGCTGGCGCGGATCAGGCCGACGCTGCTGCCAGGCGCGTCGAAGACCTGGCTGAATTCCTCCAGCGAGACGCGCAGCACGTCGGGCTGCCGGCCGGTGGCGCGGGCCATGGTGGCGCTCTCGTCGGAGCCCAGCACGGTATGGCCCTCGGCCAGGCCATCGCGCAGCCGCTGGCGCAGCAGCTGGGCCGGGGCCAGGCTCCAGCGGGATTGCGCGTAGGGCCGCAGCTCGTTGCCGTCGGCGTAGACCAGGCGGTAGAGCATCTGGGTGCCGTCGAGCCGCGGATTGGCGTCGACGTCGCCCAGCGCGATCGGCGGCAGCGGCGCAGTGGGCGCTGCCGCCGCCGGCGCGGACTTCATCGCGCCGGGGCCGAAGTCGAAGAGCGCGGCGCGCGCCGGCTTGTCCGGCAATGCGCCGCAGCCCGCCGCCAGCAGGGCGGCCGCGATGGCGCCGACCCGGGCCAGTCGAGGCCAGGTATTCATCAGGACGCTTTCAGTCATTTGCATGCCCTCAGGGACGCGCCGCCGCGGGCGCCGAGAAGCCGGGCTCGCCCGGACCCGCCGCGGCGCCGCCGTTGCCGAACAGCAGCGATTGCGGGTTGTCGTTGATGTTGTCGGCCGCGCGTCCGACCCGGCGCACCGCGCGCGCGGTGTCGTCGGCCACACGGTTGAGCCGCGGCAGCGTGGAGCTGTTGACCGAATCGACCGCGACCGCCAGCGACCGGGTGCCCTCGCTGAGCCGCTGCATCGGGCCGTCCGGCGCGTTCAGGCGAGTCACGGTCGCGTTGAGGTTGTTCGACACCTTCGACACGTTGGCGGCCGCGGTCTTGACGTTGACCATCGCATCCTTGGTGCGGTCGATCAGCGGCGGCAGCCCCTTGAGCGCCGGATTCAGGCCGTTCTTGATCGTGTTGTCGAGCGAGCGCGTGAGCGTGTTGGCGCTTGCCGCGGCCAGCGAGATGTTCTCGAGCGCGTCGGCGATGCGCCGCTGGTTGTCGTCGCCGAGCATGGTGTTGACGCGCTTGGTGACCTCTTCGACCCGGCTCAGGATGACCTCGCCGCGGTCCTGCAGCTGCGCCAGCAGCGAGGGCTTGAGCGGGATGCGCGGCGGGTTGTCGTTGTCGGGCACCAGCGCCACCTTCGACTCGCCCTTGTCGTCCAACGCGATGAAGGCCAGGCCGGTCACGCCCTGGTAGCTCAGGGTGGCGAAGGTCGAGGTCGTCAGCGGCACCCGCTCGTCGACCGAGATGCGCACCCGCACGTTGCCCTTGATCTTCGGGTCGAAGTCGATCGACACGACCCTGCCGACCGCGATGCCCCGGTAGCGCACCATCGCCTGCGGCTGCAGCCCGCTGACCGCCTCGCCGGTCGACAGCTCGTAGATGTTGCGCACCGTGTCGTCGCGCGTCAGCCAGACCACCAGCGCGATCAGCACGGCCACCAGGCCGAGCACGAAGGCGCCGGCGGCAATCGCATGGGACTTGTTTTCCATGGCAGCTACCTTTCAGTTCTGTGCGTCCGGGCGGCTTCGAGATCGCCGGGCGCGGTGTTCGCGGCGACGCCTTCGTGCAGCGCTTCCATGGCGCGCTGGCCGCGGCCGCCCAGGAAATATTCGTGGATGAAGGGATGCGGATAGGCGATCACGTCGCGGGCCGTGCCGGCCACGATCACCCGCTGGTCGGCCAGCACCGCGATGCGGCTGCTCAGGTCGAAGAGCGTGTCGAGGTCGTGCGTGACCATCACCACCGTCAGGCCCAGCTCGCGATGCAGGCCGCGCAGCAGGTCGCAGAAGCCGTCGGCGCTCTCGGGGTCGAGGCCGGCGGTGGGCTCGTCGAGCAGCAGCAGCGGCGGATCCATGATCAGCGCGCGCGCCAGCGCCACCCGCTTGATCATGCCGCCCGACAGGTCGGACGGGCTCTTGCCGGCCTGCTGGGGCGTCAGCCCCACCATCTGCAGCTTGACCAGCGCCGCATCGCGGATCAGGTCGGCGGGCAGCAGCTTGAGCTCGCGCAGCGGGAAGGCGATGTTGTCGAGCACGCTGAAGGCCGAGAACAGCGCGCCGTGCTGGAACAGCATGCCGACGTTGGCCGCGCCCATCGCGCCGAGCTGGCCGGGCGGGCGGCCCAGCACCCGCACCTCGCCCCGGCTCGGATGCTCCAGGCCGAGGATCTGGCGCAGCAGCACGGTCTTGCCGGTGCCCGATCCGCCGACCAGCGACAGCACCTCGCCGCGGCGGATGCTGAGGTCGAGGTCGCGGTGCACCACCTGCTCGCCCTCGGGCGACTTGAAGACGGTCCAGAGCTTGCGGATCTGCACCACCTCGGGCGAGTCGTCTGGGGCGTGGTTCATCATCATCGTCAAAAGCGGAATCCGATGCCCCTGAACAGCACCGCGAAGAGCGCGTCGACCAGGATCACGATGGTGATCGAGGTCACGACCGACGAGGTGGTGCCGCGCCCGAGGCTCTCGGTATTGGGCTTGACCTTCATGCCGAAGTAGCAGCCGATCAGCGCGATAAGGATGCCGAACACCGCCGACTTCGACATCGCCAGCCAGAGGTTCGACATCGGCACCGCGCGCGGCAGGGCCGACAGGAAATAGGCGGGCGAGATGTCGAGCGCCAGGTCGGCCGCGATCATGCCTCCGAACAGCGCCGCCATCGAGGTCCACATGCTGATCAGCGGCATCGCGATCGCCAGCGCCAGCACGCGCGGCATGACCAGGCGGAAGCCGTGCGGGATGCCCATCACCCGCATCGCGTCGAGCTCGTCGGTGACCCGCATCACGCCGATCTGCGCGGTGATGGCCGAGCCCGAGCGGCCGGCGATCAGCACCGCAGCGAGCACCGGCCCCAGCTCGCGGATCAGCGACAGGCCGAGGATGTTGACGATGAAGGTCTCGGCGCCGTACTGGCGCAGCTGCTGCGAAGTGAGGTAGGCCAGCACCACCCCGATCAGCAGGCCGACCAGCGCGGTGATCGGCAGCGCGGTGGTGCCGAACTGGTAGAGCTGGCCCGAGAAGTCGCGCCAGGGTGCGCGATGCGGCGCCTTCAGCAGCCTGCCGATGTCGAGCACCAGCTGGCCGATCAGGGCCAGGAAGTCGCGCGCGACGAACATCATGCGCGGGCCGTTGTGGATGAAGGCGCGCACGCGGTCGGACCAGGTGACGCGCGGCTCGGGCGGCGGCGAGCAGGTGTATTGCGCCACCTGGTCGAGCACTGCCTTGTGCTGCGAATCCATCTCGAGGCGCGCCGGCCAGGCCTGGCGCCAGTGGTTCCACAGCAGCTGCGCGCCGATGTGGTCGAGCTGCTCGATCGGGCGCAGGTCCCAGGGCCGGTCGTCGTTGGGCGGCACCATCTTCAACTGCTCGGTGAGCGACTTCCAGGCTTGCGGCGCGGCCATCGCCAGCGCGGTCCAGCGGCCGCTTGCCACGCCCCATTGGCTGCCACCCTGTTCGCGTTCGTCGACGCGCGGCTGCGAGCGCTCTGCGTCGGGCGCGTCGGCGGTCGGCGGCAGATCGGTCGGCATGGAGGATTGGAGAGGGTCCGGCGGCGAATGACGCAGCATCGTAACCGCCGACCGAGGACGCCCTGCCCGCATTCCGGCCCGCTTCGGCGTAGGCGCGGGCGCAGTCCGCGCCCGTTTGCCACAATCCGCGGGAGCGCCGGATCCGCACGCCACCACTTCCAGAGACAAGCAAGAACGAATGACCGACACCACCTTCGACTACATCGTGATCGGCGGCGGCACCGCCGGCGCATTGATGTGCAACCGCCTGACCCGCGACGCCCGCAAGCGCACCCTGCTGATCGAGGCCGGCCGCAAGGACGACTACCACTGGATCCACATCCCGGTCGGCTACCTCTACTGCATCGGCAACCCGCGCACCGACTGGCTCTACAACACCGAGCCGGACGCCGGCCTCAACGGCCGCAGCCTGCGCTATCCGCGCGGCAAGACGCTGGGCGGCTCGTCGTCGATCAACGGAATGATCTACATGCGCGGCCAGTCGCGCGACTACGACCAGTGGGCCGCGATCACCGGCGACGACGACTGGCGCTGGGACAAGGTGCTGCCGGCCTTCAAGCAGCACGAGGACTACTACCTGGGCGCCGACGATCTGCACGGCGCCGGCGGCGAATGGCGGGTCGAGAAGCAGCGGCTGCGCTGGGACATCCTCGATGCCTTCGCTCTGGCGGCGCAGCAGGCCGGGATTCCGCACAGCAGCGACTTCAACCGCGGCAGCAACGAAGGCGTGGGCTATTTCCAGGTCAACCAGAAGAACGGCTGGCGCTGGAACACCGCCAAGGCCTTCCTGCGGCCGACCTGCTATGGCCGGCCCAATTTCGAGATGTGGGTCAACGCGCAGGTCGCCAGGCTGGTCTTCGAGACCCAGCCCGACGGTTCGCGGCGCTGCACCGGCGTGGAGGTGTGGGACGGCCGCGAGATGGTCACCGCCCGGGCCACCCGCGAGGTGGTGCTGTGCGGCGGCAGCATCGGCTCGCCGCAGCTGCTGCAGCTGTCGGGCATCGGGCCGTCCGATCTGCTGCGGCAGCACGGGCTCGATGTGCTGGTCGATGCGCCCGGCGTCGGCGCCAACCTGCAGGACCACCTGCAGATCCGCGCGGTCTACAAGATCAAGGACGCGCCGACCCTCAACGTGCTGGCCTCCTCGCTTTACGGCAAGGCGAGGATCGGCCTGGAATACCTCTGGAAACGCAGCGGCCCGATGAGCATGGCGCCGTCGCAGCTCGGCGCATTCACCCGCAGCTCGCCCGAGCATGCCTGGCCGAACCTCGAATACCACGTGCAGCCGCTGTCGCTCGACGCCTTCGGCGAGCCGCTGCACAGCTTCCCGGCCTTTACCGCCAGCGTCTGCAACCTGAACCCGACCAGCCGCGGCAGCGTGCGCATCAAGAGCCCGAAGTTCGGCGACGCGCCGGCCATCGCGCCCAACTACCTCAGCACCGACGAGGACCGCAAGGTCGCCGCCGATTCGCTGCGGGTCACGCGGCGCATCGCATCGCAGCCGGCACTGGCCCGCTACAGCCCCGAGGAATGGAAGCCCGGCCCGCAATACCAGACCGACGAGGAACTGGCCCGGCTCGCCGGCGACATCGCCACCACCATCTTCCATCCGGTGGGCACCACCCGCATGGGCGCCGATGGCGACCCGATGGCGGTGCTCGATTCGCGCCTCCGCGTGCGCGGCGTGCAAGGCCTCCGGGTGGTCGATGCGGGGGCGATGCCGACCATCACCAGCGGCAACACCAACAGCCCGACGCTGATGATGGCCGAGAAGGCGGCGGCCTGGATGAAGGAAGAGGCCGCCAGGCGATAGATCGCCAGATGTTTCTGTTTGTATCGGAGCATCGCAATGTGGCGGGTAATCCCCGATGCACTGGCACGGTGCGCGGAATTAAAGTATCGGCACTCGCAACCGGGCCAGCCCGCAGCGCGGGGGACCGAGGAGACAATTCCAGAGAAGCAAGAACAATCCAAGACAAAAGGCATCCGTTCGAGATGCCGTTTTTTTGAACAAGACGCCGCTGGTCGGCGTCTTTTTTTTTGGATTGCCAATCTGCGCAGGCGCTCAGTGCCGCCGGCGAATCGCTCGCGTCACCTTTCGGTGCGCTTCGACATCAGCGTATCGACGCTCACCCCGAACGGATGGCCCCGAGGCGGGCCACCTTGCCTCTCCTACGGTGCCGATGCGGCGGAGATGCCCGCGGCCGGCCACGGGATCTCGCTCGCCACCAGCGGCTTGCCGATCGGCGCCGAGGCCTTGCCGGCCTGGATGCCGGCCATGTCCTGCTCGTTGGGATACTGGTTCATCAGCCAGTAGTCGAACACCCGGCGCGCGATCGGCGCCGCCACGCCGGCGCCCCATCCCGCGTTCTCGACGATGAGCGCCACCGCGATCTTCGGATCGTTGACCGGCGCAAAGGCCTCGAACAGCGCATGGTCGCGCTGGTGCTCTTCCAGGGCCTTGGCGTTGTACTTGGTGTTGGCGGCCATGCTCACCGCCTGCGCGGTGCCGGTCTTGCCCGCCGCCTGGTAGCCAGCGCCGGCGAAGGCGGCGCGCCCGGTGCCGGCGTTGATCACGGCCACCATGCCGTCGCGCACCACGTTGAGGTTCTGCTGCGAATAGCCCAGGTTGACGGCCGGCGGCTGCGGGATCGGCGTCACCAGGCCGGTGACGGTGTCGCGCGTCGCCAGCGCCAGGTGCGGCTTGTGCTTGATGCCGCCGCTGGCCACGATCGACACCGCCTGCGACAGCTGCAGCATGGTGAAGGCGTTGTAGCCCTGGCCGATGCCCAGCGAGATGGTCTCGCCCGCATACCACTTCTGCTGCTCGGGCCGCTTGTAGGTCTTGCGCTTCCATTCGGTGCTGGGCAGCACGCCGCGCACCTCGCCGCCGATGTCGATGCCGGTGATCTGGCCGAAGCCCAGCGGCGCCATCTGGTCGTGGATCAGGTCCACGCCCATCTCGTTGGCCAGCGAATAGAAATAGATGTTGCTCGACAGCTGGATCGCGCGGCGCATGTCCACGTTGCCCATCGCGCCCTCGGGGCTACCGAAGCGGTGGCCGCCGAAGTTGAAGAAGCCGGGGTCGTTGACCAACACGTTGGGGCCGCGCTTGCCGGTGTTCAGGCCCGCCAGCGCCATGAAGGGCTTGTAGGTCGAGCCGGGCGGGTAGGTGCCGCGCAGCGCGCGGTTCAACAGCGGCTTGTCGATCGACTCGTTGTATTCCTTCCAGCTCTCGGCATCGATGCCCTCGACGAAGAGGTTCGGGTCGAAGGTGGGCTTGCTGACGAAGGCCAGGATCTCGCCAGTGCGCGGATCGAAGGCGACCAGGGCCCCTCGCCGATCGCCGAACAGGTCCTCGACCATCTTCTGCAGCTTGATGTCGATCGACAGCATCACCGTGTTGCCGGGCGTCGCCGGATGGCCGTCGAGCCGGCGCACCGCGCGGCCGCCGGCCGAGGTCTCCATCTGCTCGACGCCGGTCTGGCCGTGCAGGGTCTTCTCGTAGCTCTGCTCGATGCCCAGCTTGCCGATGTATTCGGTGCCCTTGTAGTTGGCGTAGTCCTCGTCGTCCCAATCCTCCATGGCCGCCTTCTCGGCCTGGTTGATGCGGCCGATGTAGCCCAGCACATGGCTGGCCAGTTCGCCGTTGGGGTAGTTGCGGAACAGCCGCGCCTTGATCTCGACGCCCGGGAAGCGATAGCGCTGGGCCGCGAAGCGGGCGACTTCCTCGTCGGTCAGCCGGGTGCGGATCGGCACCGAGTCGAAGCTGCGGGAGTCCTCGCGCAGCCGCTTGAAGCGCTTGCGGTCGCGCGGCGTGATCTCGATCACCTCGGCCAGGTTGTCGATGGTCGAGTCGATGTCCAGCGCCTTGGACGGCGTGATCTCCAGCGTGTAGGCCGAGTAGTTGGAGGCCAGCACGATGCCGTTGCGGTCGAGGATCAGGCCGCGGTTCGGCACCACCGGCACGATCGCGGTGCGGTTGCTCTCGGCCTGTTCGGCCAGATCCTCGTGGCGCACCACCTGCAGGTAGCTCAGGCGCGCGCCCAGCAGGCCGAAGGCCACCAGAACGACCAGCCCGACGACCACCACCCGCCGCTTGAAGCGGGCGATGTCGGCGACGACGTTGCGGATCTCGGTCATGGGTGTCGGACGGGGTCGGCTGGGGGACTTGAACGGGGGTCTGAACGCCGGGTCGGCAGGACTCAGAGTGGCCGATTGGCGTCAGGTTCCGGGGTCCGGCGCTGCGGCGCGAGCAGCACCAGGCTCGCCAGCGGCCAGAGCGCGGCTTCGATCAGCGGCGCGGCCAGCAGGCTCCAGCCGGGGAAGGCGCCCCCGCCGATCATGCGTATCGCCAGCTCGATCAGGTGGGACACGGCGAAGAGCGGCAGCAATTGCAAGGCCTGCGAAAGCACCGGATACCAGAGCAGGCGCCGGTGGATCATGGTCGCGAAGAAAGCCAGCGTGGTGTAGGAGAGCGCATGCTGGCCCAGCATCGCGGCCTGGTGCACGTCCATCAGCAGGCCGAAGACGAAGGCCGCGCCGATGCCCACCCGGGTCGGCTGGTGCACGCTCCAGAAGACGATCACCAGCGCCAGCAGGTCGGGCGTCCAGGCGGCGCGGCCAAGCGGCACCATGTTGACCAGCAGCGCGACCGTCAGGCTGCTCCATATGAACAGCGGGCTGACGGGGAGCAGGAGCTGCTGCTGGCCGGGGCGCATGATCATCGGGCCGGCCCTGCCTTCTTGTCGGCGGCTGCCGCGGCGGCCTTGGCATCGGGCTTGGCGGCGGCCTTGGGGTCCGCTTTGAGGTCGGCCTTCAGCTCGGGCTTGGCATCCGGCTTGGCATCCGCTTTCGGATCTACCTTGGCATCGGCGGCCTTGCCGTCGGCCTTCTTGTTGTCGCCCTTCTTGTCGCCCTTCCGGGCCGCGGCCTTGGCATCCGCCTTCGCGTCCGCCTTGGCATCGGCCTTGGCGTCGGCCTTTTCCTTCTTCGACGTGCCGGCGTTCGAAGCGGCGGCGGGCGCAGGCTGGTTGGCCGGCGGCGCCAGCACCAGCACATAGCGGGCGGAGGACACCTCGGCCACCGGCGAACAGTGGATGCGGGCGAAGGCCGAGTCGGCCCGGCGGTCGATGCGATCGATGGTTGCGACCGGCAGGCCCGGCGGATAGACGCCATCGACGCCGCTGGTGGTCAGCTGGTCGCCTTCCTGCACATCCGAGTTGGCCTGCATGAAGCGCAGCTCGAGGCCGCCGCCGTGTGCGGTCGGGTCGCCGAAGGCCACGCTGCGGGCGCCGGTGCGCACGTTCTGCACCGGGATCGCCAAGTCGCGGTCGACGACCAGGGTCACCTCGCTGGTGAAGGGCTGCACCTGCGTGACCTGCCCGAGCACGCCGTGTTCGTCGATCACCGGGGAGCCGGGCGCGATGCCGTTGTTCAGGCCCTGGTCGATGACCACCTTGCGGGTGTAGGGGTCGGCGGTGTCGTAGAGCACCTCGGCGGCGCGCCCGGGGGTGGACGTGGTCTGGCGCAGGTCGAGCAGCGCGCGCAGCCTGGCGTTGTCCTTGGCCAGGGTGTCGGCCTGGCTGGCCCGCTCGGATTGGAGGGCCAGCGCGCGCCGGGCCTCGGATTCCTTGGTCTGGGCGGTCTTCAGGTCCTCGAAGTAGCGCTCGCCCAGGCCCACCAGCTGCACCGGCTTGAGCGCCAGCCACTGCACCGGGTAGAGCACCGCGCCGATGCCCAGCCGGATCGGCTGGACGATGTTGAATCGCGCGTCGGCGACCATCAGGAACAGCGCCAGCGCGCTGAAGAAGATCAGCTTGCTGAGCGCCGATGGCCCCTGGTTGAAGAGGGGCGGCGCGGTGCGATCGAGCGTACCGAGCGGCATGGTGGTGACGGACTGCTGTCTTGAATGGAAAAAGCCGGCCGTGCGCTCAAGCGACGGCCGGCCTGGTGCGCACCAGACGCATTATTCGCTCGTGAAGATGCTTCCGAGTCGATCCATGCGTTCGAGGGCTATTCCGCAGCCTCGCACCACGCAAGTCAGTGGGTCTTCCGCAACAAGCACCGGCAGGCCGGTCTCCTCGGCCAGCAGCCGGTCGAGGTCGCGCAGCAGGGCGCCGCCGCCGGTCAGCATCATGCCGCGCTCGGCGATGTCGGCGCCGAGTTCGGGCGGGGTCTGCTCGAGCGCGTTCTTGACCGCCGAGACGATGTTGTTCAATGGGTCGGTCAGGGCTTCCAGCACCTCGTTGCTGCTGATGGTGAAGCTGCGCGGCACGCCCTCGCTGAGGTTGCGGCCCTTGACTTCCATTTCCTTGACCTCGGAGCCCGGAAAGGCCGAGCCGATGTTCTTCTTGATGACCTCGGCGGTCGGCTCGCCGATCAGCATGCCGTAGTTGCGCCGGATGTAGTTGATGATGGCCTCGTCGAAGCGGTCGCCGCCGACGCGCACGCTGCCCTTGTAGACCATGCCGCCGAGCGAGATCACGCCGACCTCGGTGGTGCCGCCGCCGATGTCGACCACCATCGAGCCGCTGGCTTCGGACACCGGCAGGCCGGCGCCGATGGCCGCGGCCATGGGTTCCTCGATCAGGTAGACCGAGGTGG
>Ga0265327_10002225_pt1 | contig 21110 bp, 18 predicted proteins | sample 41621metaG_FD_202089 | JGI IMG/M metagenome (GOLD analysis project Ga0265327, IMG submission 202089) | Rhizosphere microbial communities from Carex aquatilis grown in University of Washington, Seatle, WA, United States - 4-16-21 metaG | ecosystem: Host-associated > Plants > Roots > Rhizosphere...
GCGGCTTCGGGCGTCGCGACGAACCGCGTGCCGAGAGCCGCCGCCGAGGCGCCCAGCATGAGAGCCGCCGCCACGCCCCGCCCGTCGGCGATGCCGCCGGCCGCCACCACGGGCGTCGGCCCGACCGTGTCGACGATGCTGGGGATGAGCGCCATCGTCGCGATCTCGCCCCGCACGTGCCCCCCGGCTTCCCATCCCTGGGCGAGGATGACGTCGGCCCCGACGCGGACGGCGTGCTGCGCCTCCTCGACGGTGCCGACCGACTGCATCAGCCGCACGCCGGCGCGGTGGATCGCATCGACATGCGCGGCCGGGTCGCCCCAGAACAGAGAGATGACGGGCGCCTTCTCCTCAAGGCAGACCTGGAGCCGCTCCTCCTGCGGCCATTCGAGCAGAAGGTTCACGCCGAAAGGGCGGTCGGTGAGTTCGCGAACGCGCCGGAGCACGCGCCGGACATCGTCCGGCTGGGGCAGGAAGCTCACCGAGATCATGCCGAGCCCGCCGGCGTTCGATACCGCCGCGGCAAGCTCCGGCGACGCGGCGGTACCGACCGGCGCATTCGCGATCGGCAGATCGACGCCGAGAAGCCGGCAGAACGCAGTCTCAAGCATAGGTGTGCCTTTCGTCGGGTTGCGAGAGGCTGCCGCCGACGCTGCCGATCTCCCCGGCATCGCCGCGTGGCGAGCCGGCGGCGCTTGCTGCTTCAAGCCGCAGCCAGCCGTCGAGACCGACCGCCGTCGGATCGCCGTCGGCAAGCGAGGCGATATCGGCGACCGATTCCGTCGAACCCGCTCCGACGATCCAGCAGCGTTCGATCGCCGCCCGCTCCTCCGGATGTTCCGCGCCGTATTCGCCGAGTCGCACGGCAAGGTCCCGCGATGCGACGAGGCTCTTGCACGCACTTGTGCGCAGCGTCTCGAAAAAGGCGGCTGCATTGGCCTCCGGTGCGGGCAGGACGATCGTGCCGCCGCAGAGCAGGGGCGCAAGGCATCCGAAAACGAGTGCGGCCGGCCCGCAGAAGGATGCTCCAGCGCATATCGGCCACGGCGCGCTCGTCAATTCCTCGGCGGCGCGCATCACCTCGCTTCCGCTCACGCCGACGGCGCGGGACGCGTCGCCGCTTTCGAAGAAGACGACGGCGGGAGAACCGGGAGCCGCTGCCGGCCCCGCCGCCTGTTCCTCCCGCTCGGCCAGAGCGGCGTCGGGAACGCGCTCTGCCGAGTCGAGGAAATCCAGCCATCCGCCGGGAAGAACCCGCTCGAAACGCGGCTGCCGCCCATGCGTGAACACGCCGCGCAGGCCCGGAAGCTGCGGGCGGACCGATTTCACCATCGCCGGATACTGGCGGCCTTTGAAGAATGCACGGATGACAAGGCAGCTCACCCCCGTCCGCTCGATCGCCGACCTCGCCTGTTCCGCCTCCCATTCCGGGTCGAAGTGGACGGTGACCGCGCCGATGCGCAGGGCGGCACATTGGACGGCGATCGATTCCAACGTGTTCGGCGACCAGATTCCGATGCGGTCGCCGGGTTGGACGCCGTGCGCCATTAACGCCTTTGCTACGACAGTGCTCTGATCGCAAAGCTCGCGGTGGCTCACGCCTTGCCCGCCGCTGACGACCGCCGGACGATCCCCATGTCGAGACGCTGCCTCCCGGAGCAGCCGTCCCAGCGGGCTCGGTGCCGCCATATCCATGCTGTCCATCACGCCGATCGCTCAGCGCGCCGGATCGTAACGCCGACCGTCCAGCGGGACCGGGATCAGGTCCGCCGCCACCCGCCCGGCCCTGGTCCGATCGGCGGCGAGATCGTCGTACGCATTGTCCCAGAACTTCATGAACATCTGCTCGGCCTCGAGATAACCGACCGCAAGGCTGGGAATGTTTTCCGGCGTCGCGAGCCGCTCGATGAATTCCCGTGTCCTTTCGCCGTGCATCTGATCGGCCTCGCTGGCGTGAATGTCCCAATATGCCCAGTCGAGATCCTCCCGGCGCCGAACTATTTCCTCGTTCTTGATGAGATAGTGATGGACGGCTTCGAGGTAGACTTGGCACAGGCACTCCGCCCCCATGCCGCGCAGACCGACTCCGTACATGTAGTCGCCGAGCATCAGCTTGTGCCGAAATGCCTCCAGAAGCGCGAGATTGTTCGGATCGGCGTTCCCTTCGAGATCGTCGGGCGCAACGCCGAGGCCCATGAGGAAGCGGTCGAACATCGCCGGATGCGTCTGCGACGGGTCGCCCATCCCGAGTTCCTCGATCAGGCATTCGGCAAGGTGCGACCGGAGCGAGCTTGGAGGCAATTTGTAGATCAGGATCGCAAGATCGCCGGTGTAGTAGGACGTAAACCATCGGTACTGAAGCAGGATATAGCGTAATCTATCGAGGCTAGCATGCTGAAGGCTCTGAATGTTCTTGTCGACCAGATGCTTCGCGGTCGATCGGGCGGCATCCGCCAGGCGCCAGAACTCCGATATCGTCGTCGGCAATTTGCGATGCGTGGTCTCAAGCATTTCTGCTCCTTCGCTCCTTCAGAAGGAATCGTCAAGCGGCATACCGACCCGACGGCGATGCGCATATCGAAAAGTATTCATCAGTCCTCGGCGTGGTCGACGAATACAAGCACGAGGCTATCACTTATGTCAGCTGCTTGAACTAGTCAGTTCTGATAGCAGGCAGCGATTGGCCGACGGACCGATCTATTGTGAGCAGTGCAGGCTAGTCAATGCGGTTCGCTCCGGGAGCTGTGTCTTGCTTGATGATGGGGCCGGATAGTGAAGATCGATCTTCCGGATACACCGCAGTAGTCGCGCGCCGGCAAGCCTGACCAAGAAACACCTCACCATACCTGATGTAGCCTACGTTGCCGGGGGCTTAGTCCGGACTTCTCACGGGGAGCAGCGCTGTGTTTCACGTCGTGAGAAAATCCGGGTTCGGCGCGGCTCTCGCTGAACCTGTGCTTCGTCTCTCGTTGGATTTCCGGTCCGGGCTGGCACCAGATGAAACCCCGTTCCGCCAAGAACCTGTTGCCGTCAGCGTAAGCTCCGCTTCGCTTCGCGAGGAGCCGCCGCGTCGCGATAGCGCTTCCCGTGCGGATGAGCTGATCGTGATTACCCGAGTATTCCCGATTTGAATCCTCGGGCTACGGCATGAGGTATGTTCGAGGCGTCCATTTTTCTTATGATGCTTCTAATATGTATCCGTACCGTGCATAAGCTTATTTCTAAAATCATTGCAATTTCCGGCCCGGATTTGCCGAGCGAGAGCCACTCCAATACTTCACGCTCTCTGCACGACAGTGGCTCCACGGCTATGGCCTTGCTGCCATTTGGGCGGGCCGGCGACACCTTTCGCATCAATTCCGATCCGACTTCCACGCCGACAGCGACCGTAGGTACGCGTCGACAGTCTATGGATTCCTGTCCAATTTTCTCCCATGTCTCCATATTTTTGCTTCCTTCGACGTGCGGATCCCGACGATTTCGACCAGAATTTTGGAGCGATATCGGCAAAGCGATGGCCGCAGCCATAAGCTCCTTTTAACACTGTAAAGATGTACTATCAATTTATAAACTAGAGTACTCAGTGTAATATTTTTGGCGCATTCCATCTGCCGCCGGACGTAAGACATCGAACCGCGACGCCGGTTGCCGCGGCGATCCGGCTTGCTTGCGAGTCATCGCAGGCGTATACGGGAACATACGTCCGCATAGCGCTCATCGCACGGGGCTTGGCTGCGCGTCTGCGAAAATCGAAGGGAAGCAGGTGATATCGCGGCAACCACGATGAGAATCGCGGATATGATGTTGGCGGCGCTTACCTCGGTTGTCTGGGGTTTGTCGTTCGTCGCCACAAAGTATGGCATCATCGGCTTCTCCGCCCCGCAGCTCACGGCGCTTCGATTCCTGATCGCGTGTCTTCCGGTCTTCGTGGTGCCGCGGCCGAAGATTCCGTGGTCATCGATCGTGCTGATCGGCCTGACGCTGTTCGCCGGTCAGTTCCTTTTGCTCTTCTTCGCCTATGCGCAGGGATTGCCTCCCGGCGTCGCGTCGGTGAGTCAGCAGATGCAGGTCTTTCTGACCGTCCTGCTTGCCGCGGTGTTCCTCCGGGACATCCCCAGCCTGCGGCAATGCACCGGCATGGCGATAGCGTTTGCCGGCCTTGTCTTGATCGGTCTCACGGCCGGAGCGGATCTGAAGCTGACCGCACTCGCGCTTGCGCTCGCCGGCGCGCTGAGCTGGGCGATCGGAAATGTTCTTGTCAAGCGCGCCTCCGGCTGCGCGCTGTTCCCGCTGGTGGTGTGGTGCAGCCTCATTCCGCCACTGCCGGCCCTCGCCATTTCCAGCATCTCCGACGAGCGTTCGCTTCTCGCGGCGGTCGCCGCCGCACCGTGGACGAGTATCGCGGCGGCCGTCTACCTGGGAACGGCGGCGACGATCTTCGGCTATGCTACCTGGGGAAGGCTGCTGCAACGGTACCCCACCGCCGTCGTGGCGCCGTTCGCGCTGCTGTCGCCGTGCACGGGGATCGTGGCGTCCGCCCTGATCTTCGGCGAGGTGTTCAGCCCGTTGCGCTATGTCGGCGCGGCGCTCATTCTCGCCGGCCTCGCGGTCGTCGTCTTCCCCGGACGGCGCGGCGGCGAAACCAGCAGCAGCCCCGCGCCTGCGGCGGAATGATGGGGGTGACCGGGGCAAGGTGCGCGCCGCGGTCGGCCGGAACGACGCGGCGAGATCGGACGGGCAGGGCAGGACCGGTTCAGTGCCGCACGGCGCCGCGTCCGGCCCCTCGCGCCCGTCACCTTGACCCGAACCTCGCGTCGCCGTACGTGCTCAACGCAAAGGGGCAGCCGCTCTCGTCGGCTTTCCCGAACGCCTGTTCGCCGGGGATCGTGCTCAGAAGCTTGTAGTAGTCCCACGGCCCCTTGCTCTCGCCCGGCGCCTTGACTTCGAACAGGTAGATGTCGTGCGCCATGCTGCCGTTCCGCAGCACCGTGCCGCCGCGGCCGAAGACGTCGTCGACGGGAAGCTCGTGCAGCTTCCTGGAGACGGCTTCGGTCTCGTCCGTGCCGGCCACCTGGATGGCCTTCAGGTATTGCAGCACCGCGGAATAAGTCCCGGCCTGGATCATGTTCGGCATGCGGCCGGTCCGCTCCATGAACCGCTTGCCGAAGGCGCGGCTATTGCCGTCGAGATCCCAGTAGTAGCTCTCGGTCAGCACGATGCCCTGTGCCGCCTTGAGCCCGAGGCCGTGCACCTCGGCGAGCGTGAAGAGCAGTGCCGCGAGCCGCTGTCCGCCCTGGACGATGCCGAATTCGGCGGCAACCTTGATCGCATTGGATGTGTCGAGGCCGGCATTGGCCAAGCCGATCACCTTCGCCTTCGATGCCTGGGCCTGGAGCAGGTATGAGGAGAAATCGTCGGTGCTCAGCGGGTGCCGGATCGCGCCGAGCACCTTGCCGCCTTTCGACTTGACGTAGCGCGTGGCTTCCTCCTCGAGGGAATAGCCGAAGGAGTAATCGGCGGTCAGGAAGAACCACGTGTCGCCGCCCGTCTCGACGAGCGCGGCCCCCGTGCTGAGCGAGAGGGCGCGCGTATCGTAGGCCCAATGGAAGCCGTACGGGGAACACTGCTTGCCGGTCAGCTCGGTCGTGCCGGCGCCGGTCACGATGTCGATCTTCTTCCGGTCCTTGGACAGTTGCTGGACGGCGAGCGCGACCGATGAGGTCGTCAGCTCCATGATCGCGTCGACCTTGTCCGTGTCGTACCAGTTGCGGGCGATGGTCGAGCCGATGTCCGGCTTGTTCTGATGGTCGGCGGTGACGATCTCGATCGGTGCGCCGAGCACCTTCCCGCCGAAATCGGCGGCGGCCATCCGCGCCGCTTCTACGGACCATTTCCCTCCATAGTCCGCATACAACCCCGACTGGTCATTCAGGATCCCGATCTTCACGACGCCGTCGGAAACCTGGGCGAACGCGGCCGACGACATGATCGACAGCGCACAGGCGGCAGCGAAATGCCTCATCGTCGTCGCTCCTGCAAAAGACAGTTCAACGGGGCACAGGCCACGGTCAGCGGCGGTGCCGGTCCGTCATGAAAAATCGGCGTCCAGGACGACGCGATACCGCGCGTTGCCCGAACGAAGATGCGCGATCGCGTCGTTCACCCGGCTCATCGGGAAGTGCTCGACATGCGGGGCGATCCGGTGCCGCGCGACGAATCCGAGCATGGTGGCGAGGACGCCCGGCGAGCCTGTCGACGATCCCGAAATGCTGCGCTGCCACGCGATCAGGTGCGGCCGCACGATGATCGGCACGGGTTCGGTGGTGACGCCGACGATATGCAGCCGTCCCTTGGGCGCGAGCGTCTCCAGCACCGCGCCCCAGTCGAGCGGCGCACGGACGGTCGAGATGAGGAAGTCGATGCTGCCGGCGCTCTTTTTCATCGCGCCAGCGTCGGTGCTCGACACGACGCGGTGAGCGCCGAGCGCCTTCGCCTCGTCATGTTTCGCGGCGCTCGAGGTGAAGGCGGTGACCTCGCAGCCCCAGGCCCGGGCGAATTGCAGGGCGAGATGACCGAGCCCGCCGATCCCGATCACTCCGACACGGTCGGTCGGCCTCACGCCGTTCAGAAGGAACGGATTGAACACGGTCAGGCCGCCGCACATCAAAGGACCGCTGACGGCCGGATCGAGCTGCTCCGGCAGCGGAATGCTCCACATCCAATGCGCCCGCAGACGGTCGGCGAAGCCGCCATGGCGGCCGACGATGGTGGGCTGACGCTGCGCACAGAGATTCTGCTCCCCGCGGATGCAGGGATGGCAGTGGGTACAACTACCGGCATACCAACCCACGCCGACCCGCTGCCCGATGCTCAGGCCTTTGGCATTGTCGCCGAGCGCGGTGATGCGGCCGACGACCTCGTGGCCGGGGACGATCGGATAGGTTGTCGGCGACCATTCGCTGCCGATGAACGCGAGATCGGAATAACAGACGCCGCAATGCTCGACGCTTATCTCCACCTCTTCTGCGCCCAGGAGACCCGGATCGTATTCGTAAGGTTCGAGTGGACCGCCGGTCCGCTGTGCCGCCCACGCTCGGATCGTGCTGTTCATCGAACCTCCCTTGCCGTCGGGGAACGCTGTTGCTGTCGAGGGATTTATGTTAGCCGTGACACGGCAAATTGCACACCGCCGCGCCTCAATGGCTCGGCGATGTTTTCTTTCGAAGCGAGCTGCGGTGCCTCAATTTAGTGTACGGAACCGGCCCGCAAGACTGAATAGTCAGTATTGATAATGTAGCCGCTTTGGCGATCAGTTTATGGTGCTGGCCAGCGATGCGAAGCCGCTGGGGCAAGGACCGAACACATGGATACAATCGAAAAGGACTATGCGGCTGATGCTGCTTTCCTGTCGCTTGATTTCAGAAGGCAAGTGATTGACGACAAGGCGTCGGTCGACGACCTTGCGGTTCTATATGGCCTCGTCGTCGCCGGACGAGTCTCTCCCGGCGCGGTGGCGACGGTACGGCGGATCGCCGATCTGGTCGCCGAGGGCGCAGTATCGGCCGAGGATTGGAACCGGCTGCATCAGCTCTGGTATCGCTGGAAAGTGCCGTTGGGCGCGGCGCCGTTGAGCTGGTGGTATCTCTTCTGCCTCGCATTGCGCCGGCAGGCCGACGGCGATGCAAAAGCCGCCTGGGACCTGCTCGAAGACTGGGTCGAGCGTATCGAAGGCGCCGACCTGGGCGAGCGCATCGCCGTCTATTCTGCGCTCACCGGCCTGTCCGCCGACCGCGGGGTCGTCGCCGTTCTGGACGACGAGGTCAGCCTCGCCGGGTTCGTCACGGCCGCGCTGCACGGCCTGCCGCTCCTCGGCCTCTGGTCCGAGGACGAGCGTACGTCGCTTGCCGAGGCCGGCGTGAAGCTCGTGCCCACGGCCGAGGCCGGGGGTGATAGCGGCGGCGTGCTGTCGCGGTCGGCGCGCGGCCTCGCCGGCCTGCGCACGCTCTGTCTCGGCCGCCGTCCGCAACTCGGCGGGCTGTCGGAGGACACAAGGCGGTTCTGGGCCGACATGACGCCGGAAGACCGCACCTTCGTCCTGATCCACCTCGAGCAGAAGCTGGCCTGCCTGGAGATCGTCCGCGTCAGCTACGGCAACGCGCTGATCGACAATCTTGGGATTGCCCAGGTGCTGAGCGACTGCCGCAAGCGGCCGCCTTCCGACTGGACGCCGCTGCAGCTGCGGATCGCGGCGCTCGCCTGGACGTGGCAGGAAGCCGGCTTCATCATCCAGGAACTGAACCAGGCGGAAATCAGCCTGCCGACGCTTCGCGTCTTCATGGAGCGGCGCGTCGCGGAATACGAGCGGATTACCGGCGACACCCTGCCGACCGGCCTGCACCTGATGGATCTGGCGCGGCAGTTCGCCAAGCTGCGCATGAAGGTGGAGCGCACGCACCAGCGCTGCATCTACTTCGACGGCGGCAACTGGGAACGCCGCGAGTTCATCGTCACCAAGGCGGCCTGCCACGACGCGCAGGTGCTGCCGCCCAGTATCGTCGCCTTCATGCGCGAGCGCTTCGGCGTGGCGATGCCGACGCCGGCCGATGCCGGGAGTCCCGCCGCGATATGGAAGCTCTATCTCGGCGCGTTGTTGTCCGACGGGCAGCGGCCGAACGCGCCGACGGAGCTGATGATCGCACTGGCGGAATGGGCGGCGAACACCGACGATCTGCCGGTCGACTATGCGATCTTCGACGTACCCATGGGGATCAAGCTCGACCGGCCCTGGGAAATGGAGATCGACGAGATCTTCTGCTACACGGCGACGCGCGCCGGGTTCGAGCCGCGCCAAGCCGGCGTCCCGCTCAACCCGATCGGCATCCGCAACGCGATCGGTCAGCGGATGCGCTACAACGCGATCAAGAAAGCGCAGAACTACGCGCTGATCAAACGCACGACGCCGCAGTCGTTCCTGTTGCCGGACATATCGGTCGCCGAGGACGCCCATCATGGCGGGCACTACGCTTCGGGCATCCGGCACGCCTGCCGGATCCCGATGGCGATCCATTACGACGGCAGCGAATGGAAGGGCATCGCCGACGTCCGGCTGAGCCGCGCCGACTATGCCGACGCGAACCGGTTCCGTGAGCCGGAGCTGGTGATTGCTACCCGGTATGGGATCTGGGCGAAGGCGATCGCCGACGAGACCTATGCACGCGGCCTCCTGTTCGAGCGCTCGTATTGCAGCAATCTCGACGACGGCCGGGACATCGCCGCCAAACTGGGGAGAGCTTGATGTCGGTTCAAATGCAAGACGCCGTCCGTTCCGAAGCCAATCCCGGCGGCAAGCCCGGCCCCGCGACGATCGAGCGGTGCCTGGTCGACGGGAAGGAGTTCATCCGCATCGAACTCGACGGACGGACGCTACTCGTTCCGCCGACCTGTCCGCACCGCGGGTCGCCGATGTCGGAGGCTTCGATCGTCGGCGAGTTCCTGGTCTGCAAGCGGCACGGCGCGACGTTCGATCTTCGCACCGGCGCCTGGGTCCGGGGACCGAAGTGCGGCGACATCAACCTCATGGTGGTGACCGACGACGGCGTCCGCACCGCGGCAAGCACGGCGACGGACGCATAACGGCAGCAGCAGCAAGCGGCGCCGGGGCAACCGCAAGGCCGCGGGCTCCGGCGCCGCAATCCAGATCGGCGATGGACGACAGGGGAGCACGAGATTATGCCGTTCGTGATTACTGAACCTTGCATCGGCGTGAAGGACGGGGCGTGCGCGAAGGCATGCCCGGTCGACTGCATCGAGGGCCGGCCGGAAGACCCGATGCTCTACATCGACCCGGAGCGCTGCATCGATTGCGACGTGTGCGCCACCGTCTGTCCGGTCGATGCCGTCTTTCAGGACGACCGGGTTCCGGAAAAATGGCGTCACTACGCAGAGATCAATAAGAACTACTTCGCCAAGGCCCCCGCCGACGCATAGGCGCGGCGAGCAGTGGTCCGGAGGGGCGACCATCGATGCCGCGCGACATCGTTCCGACGGTCTGCCCGCACGATTGTCCGAGCAGTTGCGCGATCGAGGTCGAGCGGATCGATGATCATACCATCGGCCGCGTCCGCGGACGGGAAGGCCACCCCTACACCGCGGGCGTCGTCTGCAACAAGGTCAGCCGCTACGCCGAACGCCAGCATCATCCGGGCCGACTGACGACACCGCTGCGCCGGGTCGGCGAAAAGGGTGGCGGCTCGTCGGCCTTCAGGCCGATATCCTGGGACGATGCGCTCGACATCGTCGCCGACGCTTTTCAGCGCGCGGCGCGGCGGTTCGGCAGCGAAACCGTATGGCCGCACTACTACGCCGGCGCGATGGGGCTGGTGTCGCGCGACGGCATCAACCGCCTGCGCCACGCGATGCGCTACTCGCGCCAGCATTCGACGATCTGCAACATGCTGTCCGAGACGGGGTGGATTGCCGGGGTCGGCGACCATTGGGGCGCCGACGCGCGCGAGATCCCGCTCGCGGACCTCGTGATCATGTGGGGCGGCAACCCGGTCGCCACGCAGGTCAACGTGATGACGCACATAACGCGGGCCCGCAAGGAGTGGGGCGCGCCCTTCGTCGTCGTCGACCCGTACGGCACGCCGACCGCCAAGGTCGCCGACATCCATCTCGCGCCGCGGCCGGGCACCGACGGCGCGCTCGCCTGCGGCGTGATGCACGTCCTGTTCAAGGAAGGCTACGCCGATTGGGACTACATGCGCCGCTACACCGATGCGCCGGACGAGCTGGCGGCGCATCTCGAAAGCCGCGATCCGGCCTGGGCAGCGTCGATCTGCGGCGTGCCGGAGACGGCGATCGTCGAGTTCGCGCGCCTCTACGGCCGGACGAAGCGCAGCTTCCTGCGCATCGGCTACGGCCTGTCGCGGTCGCGCAACGGCGCGGCGCAGATGTTCGCCGTAAGCTGCCTGCCGGCGGTGACCGGCGCCTGGCAATATCGCGGCGGTGGCGCGCTCTATGCCGATCGAGTCGCCTATCTCAGGCTCGACCGTACACTCATCGAAGGGTTCGACATCGTCGATCCACGGACGCGCATCCTCGACCAGTCGCGCATCGGCCCCGTCCTCACCGGGGACAGGCAGGATCTCGGCGACGGGCCGCCGGTGACCGCGCTTCTCGTTCAGAACACCAACCCGATGGTTGTCGCGCCGGACTCGAACAAGGTGCGCGCGGGGTTCGCCCGCGACGATCTGTTCGTCTGCGTGCACGAGCAGTTCATGACCGAGACGGCGGAGATGGCCGACATCGTGCTGCCTGCGGCCAGCTTTCTCGAACACGACGACATGTACGCCGCCGCCGGCCACACTTTCCTTCAGGTGACGCGGAAGGTGCTGGAATCTCCCGGCGAGGCGAAGCCGAACCATTTCGTGATCTGCGAACTGGCGAAGCGGCTCGGCGCCGAGCATCCCGGCTTCGCAATGACAGAGTGGGAGATCATCGACCGCGTGCTCGCCGCTTCCGGTCTCCCCGACGCGGCGACGATCTACGATCAGGGCGGTTATGATCTGGCCCCGCCGTTCGAGCACGCGCATTTCCTCGACGGCTTCGGGCACCGGGACAAGCGCTTTCACTTCAAGGCCCAATGGGCGGCGATCGGCCCCAACCATGCCGCGCTTCCCGCATTCCCCGACCATGTCGCGATCATCGACGATGCGGACGCCGCACACCCGTTCCGTCTGGTGACGGCCCCGGCGCGGTCCTTCCTCAACACCACCTTCAACAACGTGCCGTCGAGCGTCGGCCGCGAAGGCCGGCCGACCGCGCTCGTTCACCCGGACGATCTCCTGGCGCTGGGGCTCGACGGAGGCGCGCGGGTGCGTCTCGGCAATCGCCTCGGCACGGTGGTGCTGCATGCTCGCGCCTCGGGCGGTCAGCAGCGCGGCGTCGTCGTCGTCGAGGGGATCTGGCCCAATCATGCCTTCGAGGAGGGTATCGGCATCAACGGGCTGGTCAGCGCGGATGCCGGACTGCCCAACGGCGGAGCCGTCTTCCACGACACCGCGGTGTGGATCCGTCCGGCATAGAAGCGCCGCGCCGGAAGCGGCGATGCCCGCCATCGGGGTAGTCAGTATTGATAGTACGGCGAGATACTTGCCGTTGGCATGATGAGGCAATGCAATCGGTGGAGCGGTCACATGACTGAACTGGCTCTCTCATCCAGCGACAATGTTGCAGACCTTGCATCCATTCGGATGCGGGCGGGAACATTGGCGGTCCGCGATGCGCTCCCCTCGGACGTCGATGCATTTTTGAAATACTGGCACTACAGCGGCGACAAGATCATCAATTTCCTTCGCATCGACCGGGCAAAGCTGGGCACTCCGGAGGACACGCGCCGGCGGTTCTTCAGCATGATCCGGAATCCGGAGATGGTGGATCAACCGAGCGTCGTGTTCACGTTGACGCTGAACGGCGAGGTGATCGGCTACACCAACGTCAATCGCCACGGTCCGGACGACAACTATCCGCATTTTCATACCTACCTGCACACCCACCGCGATACGGTGCGATCCGCAGTCAAGACGCCGAAGGGTCGCGACGGCGCAAGAACCGGCGCCGGCATCGCCGCAGCGCTGGTCGGTCCGGTCATCGGCGTGTTCTTCGATCACTTTCCGATGCGTCGCATCGTCCTGCAGACCCGCGTGACCAGCATCGGGATCAATCGTACGCTCGACCGGTATTTGCCGCCCGACGAAACGAAATTCATCGAAGTCCCGGACGGGATCGCCAGCACGGGCGAGTTCCACATGCGCTATGTCTATCGCAAGGACGTTTCATGGATGATCGAACGCGCGCACGTCTTGGCGAACGGGGGATAGTGCGCGGGCTGCCGCCCTAAACCTGCGCCATCGCCGCCACCTTCCGTCGCTTCCGATCGATCAGCCGCCCGACGGCGATCGCCCAGTTGGCGACCGCGATCGCAAGCGTCGCCAGCAGCATCGTGCCGATGCCGAGTGTCACGATCGTCCTGCCGGCGATCATCGGGAAGCCGAAAATGCCGATGAAATATGAGAGGCTGAACAGCAGGAGGGATTGCGGCGCATCCTGCGGCGGCGCTTCGTTCGCCGCAAGGACGTTGATGATCGGGTACGTCAGCCCGTAGCCGCCCCCGAGCACCGCCGCGGCAAGCAGGTAGGTTGCGGGACTGTCGACGACGGTAAGGAACAACAGGATCGACAACGCGATCATGCCCGTAAGGACGCTGGCGGAAACGAGCGGGTCGCGCTTGCCGACGACACCAGCCATCGACAGCCGGGATAAGATCGCGGCGCTCATGAAGCCGACGAAGAACAGCGAATAATCGAGCTGCCGCTGCGCGGCATACGATGTCTGAAAGCTGGACAGGCCGCCGAAGATGCAGGCGCCGAGCCCTACCATGGCAATCGAGAAGGCCGCCCTGGAGCGGAGCACGCGCAGCGTCGCGTTGACGGAGATTTTGCAGACGGGAACCGAACCGCCGGCCGCCAGACGGCGCGAATGGGCCTGCGCATCCCACGAGAGGAGGAGCAAGGTGCCGAACCCGACGGTCGCGGCCGCGATGTAGAACGCGGATTCGATCGGCAAGCCGAACCCGATGCAGGCACGGCCGATCAACGGCCCGGAGCCGATGCCGGACATCGTGCTCCCGGTGAGCAGGGTGAAATATCTGATGCGGTGTGCAGGCTCTACCGTCATGGCGACGATCAGGGGCACGAGCGTGTAGAATATGCCCCAGCCGATGCCGAACATCAGGGCGCTCGCCAGCATGACGACGCCGATATCGGCCGTCGCGGCGAACCCGATGCAGGCGAGGCACAGGAGAGCCCCGGCGGCGGCAACCGATCGCGCGGCGCCGATCCGATCGATGACATGCCCCGACAGCACGATCGCGACGATCGAACTGACCGTCGCTGCCGAAATGACGGTGCCGGCGTCGGCGTCGTTGCCGCCGCGCGACGCGATCAGCAGCGAGAGGAGAAAGGTCGCCCCGTAGGAGATCGCATAGAGATAGGAGGCGAGATAGATGCGTCCGAGTCGATAATCGGGTATTGCCGAAGCCGTTCCGTCCCTGCTGCTGCTGCTCACGCGATGCCTCCTGGAAGTCGCGGCGCGACGAGGTGATCGGCCGCCGACAGCCTGTCCGGCCGGAGCCGATGGGGATCGTCTTTGGTCGCTGTGCCTGCGCGGCGGCAGGGACTCAGGATTGCCGCGGCAATGCTGCCGTCAAAATTCACAGGCCGCCGGTAAGCCATGCATGATAGCATTTATAGCAGCCACCGATCCTCGATAAACAACAGGGTATACCCGAATGAGTACGAACGACGATGTCCGGATCCGGCCGGTCGAGCCCGCGGATTTCGACGCGTGGATGCCGCTTTGGCGCGGGTATCAGATGTTCTACGAAGTCGATATCGCACCCGAGACGTCGCGCGTGACCTGGGACCGCTTTCTCGATCCGCGAGAGCCGATGTCCGCCGCTCTCGCCTTTGCCGGCGACGAGGCAATCGGCCTCGTGCACTGGATCATGCACCGTTCCTGCTGGACGGTCGGGGATTATTGCTATCTACAGGATCTGTTCGTCGACAAATCGATGCGAGGGAAACGTATCGGTCGCCAGCTGATCGAATATGTTTATGAGGCGGCAGCCGCCGCCAAGTGCTCGCGCGTATGGTGGCTGACGCAGGAGAGCAATGCCACGGCAAGATTGCTCTACGACCGGATCGCGGACCGCTCCGGCTTTATTCAATACCGCAAAATACTGACGTGACTATTGCCGTCCGATCGCGCGGCGGATGCCCGCGCGCGACCGGCCGCCGCCATCGGCCCGTGGCGGAACGACGGCGCGGCGTCGATCTGCTGACCGCACGCCTTGGGGAATAATTGCGCCGGGTGTCGCCGCCTTGCGACGCCCAGCGCTCCCGCTACGCGATGTCGCGGATCGCGATAGGGTGCTCCCTGGCGGACTGCGCTGGCCATCGCCTCGCGCTGGCGCGGACGGCGGGGCATTCTCCAGGCAGTCCGACGTTGCATCGAGCCCGCCTCGATTGATGCCGGGGCACGCCACATCAATGCCACGCGCGGCTGCCGCACGCGTGCGTTAAGGATTGCGCCGGTTGCGGGTTTGGATCCTTCCTAAGGCGAGTGAGCGTGCGTGCGATGTGGGTATTATCCGATTGGCGGCGATGGTCCCGGGCCGAGCGCCTGTTCGCCGGGCTGGTCGGCGCACTCCTGACCGTCTTGATCGGCGTCTGCGTCGGTTGAGGCCGCGGCGGTTCGGTCGAGGCCGCGGCGGCCGATCACGGCGCGCGGCGATGCGGCGGCTGCGTCGCCTGATCGACCGCCTCGGCGACCGCCTGCCACCATGTCACCGCGCCGCCGTCGCGGGAGCGCGTCGCGACGATGATCCTATCGTGGACGATCGTGCCCGCTTCCATCCCGTGCCGGAAGACCAGCCTGAGTCCGGCCGCGCGGGCATCGTCGTCGGCGGCACCGCCGTGCTGCATGCTCGTAACGGGAGAGATGGTCCACATCGTGCCGTCCTCCTCCATGCTCGCTGGCGTCTCTGGAACGCAGCTACAATACGACGGTCGGGACGGCCTGCATGTGGCGCCGTTCACACCGGTTGCGATTTCATCCGGCGGCGCCTGTCGGCACCGGTGGGTCGGCCCGCGAAGCCGCGGGAGGGCGCCCGACCGGAAAATACAGGTCACGGCGAGATGCAGGAAGGCCCGTCGGCATCGGAACCGGCGCAGGCGAGGACTATCGCGCGTCACTTTCGGGCAATCGGCATCTCGCCGAAAGGCGCCGATTGTCAGGGGTATCCGATCGGCGTTATCTTGTCCCCAACGAGTCGCGGCAGGCGGCCCGCATTCGGTATGGGAGGGAATCATGGACGGCGCCGACGTCCTGCGTCAGCAACAGCACGACGAGAGCGTGATCGATCACGTCGCCAAATCGTTCGGTAGCAGCCGTCCGACGCGCGGGGCGAAGCGCTTTGCCCCGGAAAACGCGGACGCGTTCTACCGTCAGATCACCAAGCAATGGACGGGGTCGATCGAGCAGTGACGCCTTAAAGCCTGCTGAGACAGGCTCGTAGCTGCTGCGGCCGCTGCACGCGCGGTGGAGGCAAAGACCGCCGATATCCGCCGCAAATGGGAACGGGCACGCTTCTGGCGTGCCCGTTCCCGCATCCGGGACATGCACGCCGATACGGAACGGCGCTGCCTAACGCGTTGCGAGGGTGTGACGCGCTTAACACAATCTTTACGCGAGAGCCGCTAGACCTCGGCATATGCCGTTCGATGACCACCATCTCTGGGCCGCCGCCCATGCCCTCTTCGCCGAGCATCAGCTTTACGCCGCGGTCGTTGCCGGGGAATGCGCCCGTCAGGCGATGCTCGCCGACGATGCGGAGCGCGAAGCATACTGGCTCGCCGTCTGCGACCGGGCGCACGAGCTGTCGCGCTCGCGGAGTACGGCCAAGTCGGGTCTGAACTGAAACCGATCCGAACCGGCGCGGCGGTAGCGGCATCGCTGCCGCGGCTTTGTCCGCTGGCCCTTACCGTATCTCGACCCGGCCGACATCGTTGACGCTGACCGGCCGTCCGGCGTCGAGCCGGTGCGCCGCGCCGGCAGGCGGGCTGTTGCCGCCGCGGTTGACGTTGGCGATGCGGTTCCCGGCGAGCGTCACGTCGTCGGCTGCGTTCAGGAAGATCCCGGAGACGGCGCAGCCGTCGATCTCGTTGCGCTCGATCCTGATCGCACGGTTCCCGCGCGCATAGGGCAGGCCGAGCGCCGGCGCCTCCTGTTCCATTCCGACTGCGATCGCCCCCGGCGCGTAGGAACTTGGCTGCGTCAGCGCCGGGTCGGTGCACGAGCCGGTGATGCGGTTGCCGCGCACCGTCACGTCCTCGACCCAGCCGGCCTCGCGCCAGCGGGCGTATTCCGGGCCGAGCACGATCGCGTTCATCCGCACCCGCTCGAAGCGGTTGTCCTCGATCAGCCCGTGCGAGGCGTCGATGCGCAGACCCCGCGCGCGGTGGTCGTGGAACAGGTTGCCGCGGATCGTGTAGCCGGGCGCGGCGAGGGCAGGGAGATCGGCCCAGGCGCCGGCGCGCAGCCCGGCGAGGTCGCCCGCCAGCGTGACGCGGTAGAAGATCGGCCGCGCCTGCCCGCCGCCGCCGAGCGACGGCCACGCCGCCGCGAGGTCGGCATCGGCGATGCCGGCCGGCCGGTCGATCGGCTCGTAGCGGATAAGCGCCGCGCTGCCGAGCACGGCGAAGCTGCCGGGCGTGAGCAGCCGGACCGGGTCGCCCGCCGTCAGCAGGTCGCCGACATGGTCGCCGCCGGGGCGGACGGTGACGAACCGGCGCTGTCCCTCGACGGCAAGCACCGGGAGCATCGGTCCGTGCAGGTTGATGCCGTCGTCGCCCTGGAAGCTGAATTCCGAGCCCTCGACGATCGGCCCCCGCCGCGCCGTCGCGTAATGCAGCCCGTCCGCGTTGACCGAAAGCAGCCGGTCGGCCGCGGCTCCGGGCGGGCGCGGGCCGCGGACCAGCCGGAAGCGGAAGTAATTCTCGCCGCGGACATCGTGCGCGATGATCGCGGCGCCCGGCGAGGCCCTGATTTCGACATCCTCGATCCTTGTGTCGGCGGCCAGATCGCCGATCCGGATTGCCGGGACGGTGCGGACGTTGAGCACGACTCGGTCGCCGGCCGCGACGCCGCGCAAGCCGGCGGCCGACGCCATCGTCAGCCGCCCGTTCCGCCCGCCGGCATCGACGTCGATCCGCCGCGGGTAGAGGTCGGGCACGCCGTCCTTCCAGCGTGCGGCCGGGCCGGCGTCGAAGACATAGGCATGGGTCAGGGGCTGGTCGCGCCACAAGCTCGGATACCCATCGTCGAGCGCGAAGCGCAGCGAGGCGCCGTCCGGCGACACGGCGGTGACGCGTCCCTGGGTAAAGGGGAGCGGATCGTAGTCGATCGCGAAGCCGCGCAGCGTCACCCGCTCGCTCCCGCTGCCGACAAGGATCGCCGGCTCGCGGATCGAGGAGAAGACGAGAACCGTCGCGCCCGCACCGTCGATCGTAAGGCCGTGTGCGCCTTTCACCGTTACCGCAGCCGCCCCACCGGCGACCGCGGGCGCCGCGACCCGCCACGTGCCGGACGGCAGGCGCAGCTCGTGACCGCCTTCCCGCAGTGTCCGGTCGACGATCGCCTGAAGATCGAGAGGCTGTCCGATATCGGCCGCACCGGCATCGGCGGCCAGCCAGAGAATGGCGCCGGCAGCGAGGCCGCCGAGCAGGCGCGGCAACCGTCCGCGACCTAGCGCGGATTGCGCTTCGGATCGGAAACGTCCGAGGCGCGGTAGGGGAGCCCGGCGCGATGCAAGGTTTCCCGTTCCAAACTCGATCGCAATTCGCCTTGGATAACCGCAGGAAACCCGCATCCGACGCTCTCCGCTGCCGCGCGCGGACGATATGTCCCGCCGGCTAAGCGACGGTGAACGGCGGCGAGCCGGCGCGAAGAAATCGGTCGGCTGTTTCGGTCACCCGGCGGCCGGCAACAGGCGCCGTGACTTTCCTCGCGCAATGATGCATGAATAAAGAAGTTCTCCTACCTGAAGTTCAAAGATGCGTATTTCTCGCCCCCGCCGCATCGCCGTCGTCGCGCCGGCCGCTGCCCTCTCGCTTCTTGCCGGCTCCGCCATCGCGCAGCAGCAGCAGGCGCCGGATCGCATCGGCGTCGCCAGCGCGGTCAACCCGAGCACGACCGGGCAGCCGCCCGATCAGGCACAGCGCGTCCTGCTGATCGGCAACGACGTCGTCTACGACGAGACGATCCGCACCCAGGCGGACGGACAGGCGCAGGTCCTGTTCCTCGACAAGTCGGCCTTCAGCGTCGGGCCGAGCGCCGAGGTGGTGATCGACCGCTTCGTCTACGACCGCGAGCGCGGCACCGGCGAGTTGCTGGCGAGCGCCGGCAAGGGCCTGTTCCGTTTCGTCGGCGGCGCGCTGAGCAAGGGGCCGGACGCAGTCAAGATCAAGATTCCGACGGCGACGATCGGCGTGCGCGGCGGCGTCGCGCTGGTCGACGTGGCCCAGAGCAGCTCCACGGTCGTGTTCCTGTACGGCATGGCGGTGACGGTTCAGGGAAGCGGCGGTTCTTCGCAGCGGCTCGTCCGGCCGGGCTACGCGGTGACGGTCGGATCGGATGGCAAGGTCAGCGAGCCGTTCCCGGTGCCGCAAGCCACTTTGCAGAGCCTGTTGGCGCGGCTCGATGGGCGACCGGGCGGCGACGGCGGCGCCGTCGAGGTGCCGACTGAGACGACGATCCTCGCCAGCGGCTATCCCGTCGTGAACTCGCAGGACATCCGGCAGGCGTACGGCGATGCCTACCGGCTGCGCCGGGTGCCGGTACCGCCGCCGACCGATCCGGCGAGCCCGCCGGCTCTGGGCGAAGTGCATACCGCGACGATCTCGACGGCAACGCAGCAGAGTTCGCCGCCGACGACGCCGCCGCCGGTCGATCCGTTCGCCGATCTGCGCGCCTACCTCATCGCATCGGGCATACTCGACAGCGCGAGCCTGATCCCGACCGACGCGGTGACGGCGATAACGCAGATGCCGCTGAGCGGCCGGGCGAGCTATTCCGGCAGCTATGCCGCCGCCGTGGATCAGGGTGGTACGCGCTCGATCATCACAGGCGGCTTCCAGCAGACCTGGAACTTCGGCACCAGCTCCGGTTCGGGTGTGATTGTGCTCCGGAACTTTGTCGGCAATACCCTCTCCGGCACTATCTCGACCGGTTCCGGGGCGCTCAACAGCTTCACCGGCACGCTCAGCGGCGGCGGCCTGACCGGAACGATCCGCGGCAATTTCTACAATTACTTCAGCTCGTTCAACGCCGCGCAGACGGCGGGAACCTTCAATCTCCGCGGAAACGGGCTATTGAGCACGGGCAATTTCCGCGCGCTCCAGCCGCTTTAGGCTCATAGGGCGCGCGCTCCGCGCGCGTCCCGGAACGACCTCATGGGCGCGGGTGCGCGTTGCGCGGCAGCGCCATCGGCGCTGCTCCGCCGGCCAGCGCCCGATGAACTCTCCGCGCCGATTCCCGTTGTCAGATGGCAGATCCACCAACGGCGACGAGCGGCGTGCATGAGCAGCGACGATGGCCGACCCTCCACCGTGCTTGTGGTCGAGGACGATCCCGATATCCGCAAGATGGTCGACGAGTGCCTCACCACCATGGGGTACGAAACGGTACTCGCGGCGAGCGGCAACGAGGCGCTGCGGATCATCGAGAGCGATCCGACGATCGACCTGATGCTGACAGACGTCATGATGCCGGGAATCAGCGGGATCACGCTGGCGAAGCGGGTCATGCAGATGCGGCCCGCCATCCGCATCCTGCTGACCTCGGCCTATATGGACGATAATGTCCCGCCGGAGGATCTGCCGCTGCTGCGCAAGCCGTTCCGGTTCGAGGATCTGGAGAACGCCGTCGTGGCGACGTGGGCGGCCGGGAACTGGCGCGACACGCCGATCGCGTGAGGCAAGCTGCCGGCTACCCGCCGGCGAGGATTTGCGCCGCCGCCGCAGTCGCCTTCTCGAAGCCTGCCCAGGGGTCGGACGTCAGTGCGGCGAGCCGGGACGGGAGCGTCGCGACCGTGAAGGCGGCCGGATCGAGCCCTGCCTCGACCTCGTGCCATGATACCGGTGTCGCCACCGTCGCGCCGGGGCGCGTCCGCGTCGAGTAGGGCGCGACAGCGGTCGCCCCCCGCCCATTGCGCAGGTAGTCGATAAAGATGCGGCCGCGCCGCGCACGCTTCGTCAGGATGGAGGTGAAGCGCTGGGGCGCGGCCGCCGCGAAGGCCTCCGCGACGTGTTTTGCGAACGCCTTCGCGTCGTCCCAGCCGACGCCGACGGAGCCGAGCGGGACGGCGAGGTGGAGACCTTTGCCGCCGGTGGTCTTCGGGAAGCTTTCGAGCCCGATCCCGGCAAGCGAGGCGCGGAGCTGCAACGCGGCCTCGACCACGCGCTCCCAGCCGACCGTCTCGTCCGGGTCGA
>Ga0265327_10002226_pt1 | contig 21110 bp, 12 predicted proteins | sample 41621metaG_FD_202089 | JGI IMG/M metagenome (GOLD analysis project Ga0265327, IMG submission 202089) | Rhizosphere microbial communities from Carex aquatilis grown in University of Washington, Seatle, WA, United States - 4-16-21 metaG | ecosystem: Host-associated > Plants > Roots > Rhizosphere...
CCTAATCTGCGTCACCGGCCACCGCCGTGAAAACTTCGGCGACGGCTTCGAGCGCATCTGCCAGGCGCTGAAAACCCTAAGCGAACGCCCCGACGTGCAAGTCGTCTACCCCGTCCACCTCAACCCCTCGGTGCAGGAGCCAGTCCGGCGCGTGCTCGGCGCGGCGGCGAACGTCCATCTGATCGCCCCGCTGGATTACCTGCCGTTCGTCTACCTGATGAGCCGCGCCCACCTGCTCATCACCGACTCCGGCGGCGTCCAGGAAGAAGCCCCCTCGCTGGGCAAACCGGTGCTGGTGATGCGCGACACCACCGAGCGCCCCGAGGCGGTGGACGCCGGCACGGTCAAGCTGGTGGGCACCGACACGCAAAAAATTGTCGCCGAGGCCAGCCGCCTGCTCGACGAGCCGGGCGCCTACGAATCCATGGCCCGCGCCCACAACCCTTACGGCGACGGCCTGGCCAGCCGCCGCATCGTCGACATTCTCCGTCGTCCCATCCAACCCTAGAAAAGCGAACGCCCCGTGTTTGAAACAATTTCAATGATCGGCCTAGGCTACATCGGCCTGCCCACCGCCACTTTGTTCGCCTCGCGCAAGAAGACTGTGATCGGCGTGGACGTGGTGCCGCAAGTGGTGGACACCATCAACCAAGGTCGCATCCACATCGTCGAGCCCGAACTCGACCGGCTGGTACACGCCGCCGTCAAGGAAGGCTATTTGCGCGCCACACTGAGCCCCGAGCCGGCCGACGCCTTCCTGGTGGCGGTGCCGACGCCGTTCAAGGACGGCCACCAGCCCGACCTGCGCTATGTGGAAGCGGCGGCCAAGGCCATCGCCCCGGTGCTGCGCCCCGGCAACCTGGTGATCCTGGAGTCCACCTCGCCGGTGGGCAGCACCGAACTGCTGGCCGGCTGGATGGCGCAGGCGCGGCCCGACCTCAGCTTCCCGCAAACCGCAGGCGAAAACGCCGACGTGCAAGTGGCCTACTGTCCCGAACGGGTGCTGCCCGGCCGAGTGCTGCACGAGCTGGTCAGCAACGACCGCGTCATCGGCGGGCTCACGTCCAAAGCCAGCGCGATGGCGGTGGCGCTGTACAAGACCTTCGTCGAGGGCGATTGCGTCGTCACCGACGCCCGCACCGCCGAGCTGTGCAAGCTCACCGAAAACAGCTTCCGCGACGTCAACGTCGCCTTCGCCAACGAATTGTCGATAGTCTCCGACAAGCTCGGCGTCAATGTCTGGGAGCTGATCGCGCTGGCCAACCGGCATCCGCGCGTCAACATTCTGCAACCCGGCGCCGGCGTGGGCGGCCATTGCATCGCGGTGGACCCTTGGTTCATCGTCGACAGCGCGCCTGCGGAGGCCCGCCTGATCCGCACCGCGCGCGAGGTCAACGACGGCAAGCCCGGCTGGGTGGTCGGCAAGGTCAAAGCGGCCATCACCGACGCGCTCGCCGCCAAGCCCGGCCAGCCGTTCGCCGACGTGACCGTGGCTTGCCTCGGACTGGCTTTCAAGCCCGACATCGACGACCTGCGCGAAAGCCCGGCAGTCGGCATCTGCGCCGAACTGGCGGCGCTAGGCGGCAAGGTCTTGGCGGTCGAGCCGCACATCGGCAAACTGCCCAGTAAACTGGCCGCCGCCGGGGTGCGGCTGGCCTCGCTGGAAGAGGCGCTGGCCGAAGCACAGGTGGTGTGCGTGCTAGTCCGCCACAGCGCGTTCATCCAGGCGAAGGACAAGATCGCCGCGACCGGCCGCGCCGTCGATGCCGTCGGCCTGCTAGGCTAGACGATGGCAAACGAAACCATCGAACTGCTCGCCCAAGAATTCGATGTCGGCACCGCCTTCGTCGATGCCATCCTAGTCAAAACCAACACCGCCGAATTCGCGCAGGACGCGCCCGGCAGAGACAAATTTGTCGCGGCGGCGGGCGACAAGTGGAAATATATTTCCTATGCGTTGAGCACCAACCAGCGGGCTGAAAGGACTTTGGCGCGGATGCTCTCGCTGGACCGGCCTACCACGCAGGGCAAGGCGCTGGATGTCGGCTGCGGCTACGGAGGGTTTCTCAATGCCTTTGGCAAGCTCGGCTTTCAACCGTTCGGCGTCGAAGTCGATGCCCATTTAGCGGCGCTGGCAAAACTCAACACCAAAGACGCCCCGTTCGAGAGCACCCTCGTCGTCGGCGACATGTTCGCAGGCAAGGCGACGCTGACCGGCTTCGACTTGATCACGGTCAACGATGTCATCGAGCACCTGCCCGACCCGCTCGGCGCGTTCAAGCGCTTGTCCGAGGCGTTGAATCCGGGGGGCGTGCTGGCCATCTACGCGCCCAACGGGAATTCCGTCTTCAACGTCGCCGCCGACCCCCACCACAAGGTTTGCGGGTCGTCATACATGCCCCGCTCGCTTGCCAAAGGCTATGTCCAAGCCTACCTGAAATCACCCAGCTATAGCCTAGGCGAATACGTCAGCCTGCAAACATTCCAGGATTTGGCGCAACGCCACGGCTTGACGTTCAAATACCTGCCGACCGACTGGGGGGAAACCCCCGAACAGGCCAGAGGGTACTTGAAAGACCTGGTCGATAAGTTTGCCGCGCTCAACTTGGAAAACGTCAATGACTCCATTGTTGAACGGGAGATACAAAGGCATTTATGGGCTTATATTGAAGCTTATGCCGGCGCGGCCAAAGAATCGCTGTCCGGCGCCGGTTACATGAGTTTCAAAGAATACTACATCAGCCGGGCCTGGACGATCACTTGCAAGAAAGGCGCTTGACATGAAAAAGCTGGTGTTGAAACTCGACGACATCGGACGGGACTCCAACACCCCGGTGTTTGACACGGTGGCCTGGGCGCTGCTCAAAAAAATACCGGTCTCGATAGGCTGCATCGGCGCCGGCCTGGCGGCCATGCCGCGCCATGTTGTCGAGATCATCAAACTCGGCTGCGCCGCCGGGCTGGTCGAGTTGTGGAACCATGGCCAGCAGCACATCCGCTACGACCAAGCCACGGCCGACGCCGCGCGGCGCGATTTGGTCAGAGGCCACGAGGAAATCGCCGCCAAATTCGGCGTCGCGCCGGTCGGCTTCGGCTTTCCGTTCAACAAGCTGTCCGAGGAATCGCTGCGGGTCGTGAAAACCGAGTACCCGGATTATTATGTTTTTGAAACGGATTTCAACGACTACATCCTGCTGTCCCCGGAATATAACGCGTTCGCCGACGGCCAGCCGCGCTTCGAGTATTTCCGCAACCGGGTGCCGGGCAAAGGCGCGGCCACCGCCAACATCCTGTTCCAGGCGCACCCGCCGCGCTGGACGGATCAAGGCTTTGCGGAATTCACCCGCTGCGTGGAGCATTTGATCGCGAGCGAGGGCTATGTGTGCATCACCGGCCAAGAGGCGATGGCGCTGGCGCCGCCCGGCGCCCCGGCTTCCGCGCGGCAGTCCGCGCTCGGCAAGGTGGCTGACAAAAAGCAGGCTATCGCGGACGTGTGGGAAAGGCAAAGCGCGGAATACCAAAAAACCCTGTCAAATTTCAATTCCTATTTTTTCCGGCGCTTCCTGGACGACTGCGAAAAAAATTATTTGCAAACCGCCGCCATGCTGTTTCCGTTTTCCCCCAAGCGCATATTGGACTTTGGCTGCGGCCTGGGCAACTGGTCGCTGCCGTTTTGGTTCGCAGGGGATTGCGAGCAGATCATTTTAAACGACATCAACCCGACGATAGTCGCCGCGTTAAACGATGGCTTGCCCAGCGGCGAAGGCGCCACGGTGGACGGCAGAAACTTGCTGCACACCGCATCCGGCCAGCCGCCCGAGGTCGATTTTCTCGTTTCCGCCAACACCTTCAACTATATCGACCCCATCGACTTCTTTAGCTTTGCGCAACAGTGCGTCGCCCCCGGCGGCCGGCTGCTGTTGATGGTGCAGACCGGGGCGTTCAACCAGTACCGCTACCGGATCGCCTGCAACCGCAAAGACCGTTCGCTAGGCGCGGAGGTTTTGGCCAGCGACTTGTCGATGCTCGTGCGCAGGCAGGGGGCGCTGTTTCCGGGCGATGTCCGCCATGTTTTCTCGCGCGAGGAAATTGCCAAGCTTTCGGTGATGTTCGACTTCAACTGCATGGCCGGGTTTGTGCCGACCGGCGAGCACTTTGAGGAAGGCCAAAGCGTCTATGAATGCTATGTGTTTAAAAAAGCCGCCGGGCTAGGCCATTCGATCAGCGGCCGGCCCGACTGGCTAAAAGAGTGCTTGCAATCCATGCGCCGGTCTTTCGGGGCCAGGGCGCTGGAGGCGGCGGGCATCCCCTGCGATTTCACCTCCCGCTATCCCGGCTACGACAAGCCATGGGAATGGCCCGACGAAGTCGGCCAGCAAGACCGCGCCGCCTTCGCTTATTTTAAAAACGCCATCGCCAAGCTCAAAGCGGGCCAGCCGATACAACCGCCTGCCGCCGACGCCGCGCCCCAGGGCGCGGGCCTGGTGAATTTTCAAAAGCGCCTGAACCGGCTCGCGGAATTGCTGGCCGGCTAGTATGAGCAACGCGCCCCGTCGGACTGGCGCTTGCGGAGCCGCCGTCTGATGGCAGACCCAGGCCAGCGCCCGATGTCCTTCATCTCCTTCGATGTCGAAGCCTTGCCCGGCAGAGCCAGCCGCGACCCTGTCGACCGGCTGGTCTGGGGCCGGGTCGGCGGCGGAGAGTTTGGCATCGGCCGCATCAGCGGCATCTTGAAGCAGCACGGCATCAAGGGCAATTTCTTGATCGACTTCGCCTCGTGCCTGCTTTACGGCGACCGGGCGGTCGGCGAAATCGCCGACTACCTGCTTGCCGAAGGCCACGAGGTGCATGTCCACCTGCATTCGGAATGGATGGTGCGCAAATGGGGCCTGCAAAGCAGGCGCTGGAGCGCCACGGTCGGCATGGACCAAATTGACGGCCCCTTGAGCGAGGCGCTATTGGAATATGCGGCCCTCAAATACCAGTCGCTGGTGGGTCTCGAACCGGCGCTGTTCCGGGCCGGCGCGTTCCGCTTCAATGCCGCCACGCTGGCGGCGGCGGAACGCGCCGGCTTCAAAGTGTGCAGCAACTTCAACAGCGAGCGGCATGCGGCCAGTTGGAGCAGCACCGACCCGGCGGCGATAAACAACGAGCCTTTCCGCTGGAGCGACAAGCTAGTCGAGCTGCCCGTGGACTTTGCCCCGGAGCCGCTTTCCCATGACTGGGGCATCTACGAGGGATTCTTTTGCCGCGTCCACGACCGCAAAAAAATCAAGACCTTCAACTTGACCCTGCATTCCTGGTCCTTGCTGCGGCTCGGCGAGAAGGGTCATTTCGACGACTACGCCCCGGCCCACGAAGAACGGCTGCACCAAATCTGCGAACACTTGCAAGCCTGTACGAGGCCGCTGGGCTACGGCGACTTCATCGCCTGCGGCATGGCCATTCCGGCGTTAAGCGACTGCCGCTGCAATTTGATGCCGGGGCCTATGGACAGCGCCGCCGCGCAATGCCCGGCCTGCCGCGCCGTCTATGCGACAGAGGCGTTTCCCGGCGGCCTTTGTCCTAGCTGCGGGGCCACAGGCCAGCCGTGGAACCCCGGCCGCTAGGCCGCCTTAGGCCAAGCTATCCGCCTCCGATCAAGTCAATTTCGCGCCGCACGGTCTGCTCAAACCCGCATTGCCGCCTCACCCGCTGCGCCGCGGCCTTGGAAAGCCGCAAAAAATCGTCCGGATTTTTATAAAGGTATTCGATGGCGTCGGCCAGCGCTTTCGGGTCTTCCGGCGGCACGACCAAGCCGCAGTGCCTGTCCACGAACTCGGGGATGGCCGCCACCTGGGTGGTGACGGGCACCAGGCCTGAGGCCATGGCTTCGTCGCGGGACACGCCCTGGGTATCCATGCGCGAGGGCACCAGCAGCACGCCATGCAGGCCATGGTATTCGGCTATTTGCGGGTGGTTGAGAAAGCGCCGTTCGATGGTAACGTTGGCAAAGGCGCGCAAAGGCGCGACAGTGTCCTCGAAAAGCTCGCCGTCCCCGACCAGGGTGAAGCTGAGTTCCTTGAAAAAAGGGCGGGCCGACAATTCGACAATGGCGGCGGCCGTCAAATCGTTGGCGTACACCCGCTTCGCATAGGGCCTGATGGACAGAATCCGCAGCCGATCCTCCGCCCGCTTCTGCCGATATTGGAAAATGTCGCTGTCGATATAGTTGCTGATCACCTCGACTTGGCTATCGGGCATTTGCAGCCCCAAGTCCGTCGCGGCCTCATTTTTCAAATACTCCGAGACAAACACTAGCCGCAAATTCGGGTGCGGCGTCTGCAATATCGACCGCCAAAGCGCCGCCCGCTTGTCGCTGAGTTTTTTCTGCCGCGCCACTTCCTCCGCCTTCATGCCCGCGAACTCGAATGCCCGCCGCGGCCACAGCTGGATCTCCGCGCCATGCACCCACACGGTGACATGCACCGTGTCGATGTGCCGCCGCAGCACGTTCCACATGTTTTCGTCGAGCAAATGCGCCAACACCTGCCGGAAGCGGCCGCCGCTTAACGTGTCTTCGAGCAATTGAGCGTCGCCGGTGGCAACGTCGATGCCCTCAAACTCCCGGTAGGTCTGCCCCGCTTCGGCGGCGGAGGCGATGCGGAAAACCTCGACCGGCAGGGCGTTCGCCTTGTAGGCGCGCAAGCGGCTGTGCAGGAAGGCGTAGCGGTAGAGGTCGTCGTAGGCGGGATATTGCTTGGTCAGCACCAGGCAGGGGGAGCGCCCGACAATGGCGGCGGGGCGCTGGCCGCGGGAACCCAAGATCAGGCGGCGGATGCTCGCCTCGCCCGTGCCCTGCACGCGCAGGCCAAAACGGATATTTTCGCAATGCTCGGGAATGGCCAGAAGATTTTCGCCGCCGGCCGGGCTCATGCCGTGGGCGATTTTCTGGCCTTGCGCGTCCTGAAACTCGAACACGGTCTTGAAGTCGCAATCAGCCTGGCATTCCAGGCGGAACGCGCTGTTCAACAACAAATTCATCTCCGCGCGGGGAAAGGCTTTGCGCGTATACAAATAGGCGTGCTCTTCGGCGGGCAAGCGCGAACCCAGGCGCAGCACGCCGCCTTCGAGGGCAAGGGCGACCCTGCCCGCCGCCGCCGTTTTGGGCAGCAAGGCGGCCAATTGCGCCGCGTCAAACTGTGGTAGCCCGCCGCCGTCGGCGCCCAGCACGACGGCGCCGCCTTCCATGGCTTCCGCCGCCGCCGCCAGATCCCCGGCAAACGACACGCCCTGCTCGGCGCATGGCATGTCGCCGGTGATGTGCCGCAGCATGGCCGGGTCCGCCGCGCCGCCGCCACGGCAGTAATTGAATTCGTCGATGGCCAGCATGTCAGCCAGCGCCACCGTCGCGGCGTCGCCTTGCTGCAACCAGCCGGCCAGCGCCTCCGCGCTAACGCTGGCGGCGCGGGCCAAGGCGGCGCGGGCCGCCAGCGCGGCGGCGGGACGATACTGGCGGCCATCGCCGACCAGCCCGCAACCCTCGCCCTGGATCTCATAATAAGCCGCCTTGCCAAAAGCCTCGGCGTCGCTATAGCTGGCCGCCAGGGCCAGGTCGCCAAGATAATGCGGGCCATAATGGTCGGCGGCGCTGAACAAGCCCAGCCATTCGGCCTCGGCGGCCAGGGCCTCCAGGCAAAGAGCAGGGTCGGTGAAAACCGCGACTTCGCCGCCCGGCGCTACAGCGGCCGGCTCGAAAGCGCCGGACGCCAACAGGCAAAGGCGCTTGCGCGGGTAACGCTGCCGCTCGAACTGGGCAAGCAGCCGCGCTTGTTCGACGGCATCGCGCGCCACGGCCAGAATGGCGATCTGTGGCAATGGCGGGGCCGCATAGGCGACGCCGGACAGCTTGGCGCGGATATAGGCCAGCCGATGGCCATAGGTGTGCTCGGCCATGACCTTGCGCAAGCCCAGCAGCCGCCACTTGCGGTAGCTCGCCTCGTCCGCGCAGATCGTGCCGAAGCGCCGGGCAAGCTGGGCGCTATCGTCGGAGCAGACGACCAAATCGCCAAACAGCAAGCGAACCCCCCGGGAAAAGTTGCTCACCACGAGGGTGTTGGAAGCCATCAACTCGAACACCCGCCGCGCAAACATGGTTTGCGACTGTTTGATCGTGTTCATGTTAATGCCGTAGCGGTAACCCTTGTAGGCGCGGCTGATTTCCTCGAAAGGCAGGCGGCCCAAAATCATCGGCGCGTAGCGCTCCGGAAAGGCGTAGTGGGGATGCGCGTTGCCATAGTTGCGATCATAAATATCGACAGGCTTGAACGCCTGCATGGCCTCGATCAGCGCGGCAAAGTCGCGTTGCCGCTCAGGGTAGCGCAGGTAATAGGAGCCTGCGAAGTTAAGCGCGTCTTTGCGCTCGTAGAGCTCGATGGGATTGTGGGTTTTCGGCTGGGCCGCAAAGGGCAGCAGGTAAACCCGGCCATGGCCGAGCTGGCGCTTGTATTTCGGGATACAATCAATATCCGTGGTGAACACATAATCGACTTGCTGGGCGACGGGCACGAAAGTGGCGAAATGGACGGGGTCTTCCTTGTTCCAGAACAGCGACGGCACCCGGCGGGCCTTGCACCAGGTGACGGCCGCCAGGAGTTCCGGGGCGGCATTGCTGATCTTGGTTTGCCATAAGTCGTCCAGCCCTTTCCAGGCGGACTCGATGAACAACAAGTCGGGCTGGAAAGATTCGAGTTGGCCGCGCCAGTTTCCAGGGTGCAGTTGGAGCAGTTCGCACTCGGGGTCGTAAGAGTGGAACGTGAACTCGTCCATGACGGCGGCGACGCGCAAGCGCCGGCCGTCCACGCGGCGCAGCCTGGGGCACGGATCGTGCGGCCCGTCCGCCTTGGCCGGGGCATTGGCCGGGGCAGCCAGGCGCTTGAACGCCTGGACAATCGGCGCGACCACCTCGGCCTTGTCCGGGCCAGCCTCATCGGGCAGCAGTTCGATTTTTGCGGCGTCCACCCCACGCCTGTCCAACTCGCCCCGCAGAAGGGCGTCCGACGCGAACACACGCGCCGCCGCTTTGGCGATGGCGGTTTCCATGTCCATGCCGCGCTTGAAGCCGGCGCTGCCGTGCCAGGCAGGCTCCGCCGACGCGCGGGCGACTTCCGCAAAGCCACGCAGCTCGTAGAAAAACGGCAAGCCGAGTTCGTGCGCGGCTAGCGCGGCCGGCAAGGCGTTTTCCCAAGCGGACGCGGCCATGACCACGCAAGGCTTAAACACGCGCAACGCAGTCTTCAACGCCTCGGCGGCGGCCAGGCAAGCAGGCGGAGAGCCGTCCGCCGATCCAGGCTCGCACAACTGCAAATAACGCACCCCGTCAATGTCGTGGGGCAAGGTGCGACCATCATAATCGGCCTGGCTCCATGGGCCGCCTGAAAGATCCATCACCACCACGGAATGGCCATGCCGCACCAATGCCGCCGCCACGCCGTGGGTGCGCGCGGCGTCACCGCCGGAAGAATACGGATAAGAATGAGCGGCCACATAGGCAATACAGCCGGGTAGCCGCCATAAGGCGGCGGGCGGCGCGGCCAAGCGCTCAAGGCTTGCGAGCAATTCTTTCATAGGGCTGATTGGCAACCAATAGTGATAGCGTCGTTATTGATATTAAGCATTTTAAATCAATTAGTTGCTAATTATTTAAGGGCATGCCGAGGGGGTCGGAAAAACACAACCCGCCGCAAGTGCAAGCGGATGCCAGCCACAAAACAATATCTATTTTTAATAAATACTCTTTCATTCTATCAATAGTTCGTGGCAAACTGAAACCGATTCGGCAACGGCCCATTCCCGGGCCATCAAGCGGCCTGCCTCAGCAAACGTCGCCGGCCTGCGTCATCATAGCCCTTGAAGAGGCGCAACAATGAAACTTGCAATCATCGCATGGCTGGCTGGCTTGCAGCCTCTGCGCCCGCACACGGGACGGCCAACCTCCCGCGGACGGCGGCGCACCCCCTGCGCCGCCTGATGACCGCATGCGTTCGTACTGGCTAAATCGCTTCCAGGTAGATTGCGCGGCGGGGCAATACCGGTTTCGCGACCGGCTGCTGCCCGCCGCCCGCCGCCTGCCGGCCGAGGCGTTTGCCGGCCTGCATGGCCTGGAACGGGAGCTCGCCTATTTCCGCCTAGGCTTCATGTCGCCGCGCCTGCCCGCGTTTCCGCAGGCCGTGGCCGACCGCCCGCGCAACGCGCAAGACGCCTGCTTCTGGCAGTTCCCCTGCCGCACCGAAGGCGCCGCCGACGAGGCCCACGCGGGCCTGGGCGCAGTGCCGCTGCAAGACGGCGAGCTGCACTGCTACCTCGGGCTGCCGTGGGCCACCTTCATCGACAAAAAGCAAATCGACGACACCGCCGTGCGCGTGGCGCGGACACGCCTGTCAGGCCTGCGCCATGCGCTGGGCCGACTGGGGGCCGGCTTGCGCGTCCACACCGTGTGCCAGCACGTCTACTGGCGCAAGCTGGCCCCGGCCTGGGCAGCCATCGGCGTGACTGACGTGTGGGCCTCGCATGCGCCAGCGGAAAGCGCCGCGCAGTCGGCGGCCTGGCCTTTCAAACTGCACCCATGGGCGCTGTTTGCAGTGAACGTCGAAGATCCGCAGCGGCGCGCCGGGCTGGTGGCAGGCAAAGATCCGGCGCACAAGCAACACCTCGCCTCCTTCATTGGCGCGCACGCCGGGCACTATCTGTCGGACGCGCGGCTGCGGCTGCGCGCACTGGCCGACGCGCCCGGCTTTGTCGTGCGCGTCAACGAGAAATGGCATTTCGAGGATGTCGTCTATCGCCACCAAGTAGCCGGCGCACCCCTGGCCGACACTTACCGGATCGACGATTCGGTGGCCGAATATAACCGCGTGCTGTCGGAGTCGGTGTTCGCGCTCTGCCCGGCCGGTGCCGGGCCTAACACCCTGCGCCTATGGGAGGCCCTGGCCGTGGGCGCGGTGCCGGTGCTGCTGGGGCCTGCGCCACGCTTGCCGCAAGGCGGCTCGCTGGAACCCATCGACTGGGAGCGCATCGTCGTGCGCGTGGCAGACGGGCAGATCAGCGCCTTGCCGACCATCCTGCGCGGCATCCCCCCGGACGAAATCAGGCGCAGGCAACGGATGGGCATGGAGGCCTACGCCAAGACGCGGCAACAGCGCTGCTTTTAGGCGGGCCGCGCGAACGCGCAAATGCCGCAGGGCTTCCCGAAGGGCTCAGGACGCCCTGTCACGCTTCATACGGAATCGGAATTTCCCCTGCCAGGTTTATAGTGGCAATCCGAGCCGGCGGGCAGGAAATTGAAGCAGACCCGCAAGCGTTACAGTGGCGAAGAAAAAGTGGCCTTGCTGCGCCGCCCCTCGGGCGCTCAAGGCATCGCGCGAAAACAGGCCTGAGCGGTTTATCCGCGAGTTACATAATCTGCCCGGAGTTGGCAATTAGACGGAAGTTTGACAACAAAAGAGGGATAGTTCATAATATTTTTTTGGGGGTTTAGGATGGTAGATTCCGGCACTCCGGCCACGCGCTTTCCAGCCAATGGCGGTCGCATAACCATCGGCTTATGACTAGATTTCCACGCCTGCGGGCTTAATTCGCCCGCAGCGGGAAGCGGCTGCCAGCCAACCCATTTGTTGCAGCCTCAGAAAACCTAATATACAGCGAAAGTTATTTGTGGAACGCATTGGTATTTGGAGAAATCATGACTGAAGAAGTTTGGCCTTCCGGGCCAGCCGCAGGCATTCAAGAAGCATTATTGGCGCACGATTTTGAAAGCCTGGCCAAGGCCATAGGCGATAAGCACCTAGAAGACTGCGGATTTTCCGACGAAATCATTCAGTCGCCTTGCCTGGAAGACTACGCGAAATGGTGGCTGGATCAGCGGGAATTCGCCAAAGCCGTGGCTGTGTACAAATTTGTCAGCGGTAAAAGACACCTCACTTATTTACATTTTTACCAATACGCCCTTGTCGTCATCGGGCAAAGAGAAGAAGCACTCAGCATCTGCCTGGAAGCGATCAATGAAAACCGCGCCGCCGTCGGCACATATTGGAACGCCGCCAACCTGTGCATGGACGTCGGCCGCCACCGAGACGCCAAACAGCTCTACTTGCAAGCCAAGAAAATGGGGGGCGACAAAAGCTTTAATATTGACGAGAAGCTTCAGATTGTCAATAACCTAGTAGGCTTTTATGAGCTGTGGAACAACATAAAGAATTCCCGTTTCTCGCTTGACGCCGCGGCGACCGATACCGTTGCCCAACTGGAATTTAGCGACCTTCTGCGCCTCGCCACGGGAGGCGATAAAAATTATTCTGTGGAACTCATTGACTGGAACGACAAAAATTGCCAGATTGGCGATTTCGCCAACCGTGCGGCGGTGGCGGCCGGTCGCGCCTTTCAGTCCAACTACATGGACGAGATGATTTACCAATACCAGTACGAGGCCATCAAAACCGGGGCGATGTCTTATCTATGCCCAAAGACTGGCGCGGTCGTACAGTCGGATATTTCCATTTACATAGACGACCCGGTCGCCATCGCGTATTTTTTCAACACGGAAGCGCCATTCTTCTTGATCGTCGAGTCAGTGTCCGGGGAACGGTACGGGCTATACTTCCCACTCGACGAAGCCTTTATAGGTTTCAATACCGGAAGGCTTAGAATAACCGTCTGCTACCGATTGAAGCATATTTTGACAACCAAATGGGCTATATTCAAAGAATATTTCGAGAAAAAACACAAAACCGCCATTATCAGTAATATATTAAACCACTGGGGCCACACGCTGCTGAACGAATATCCCAGCTTGGAATGTCTGTTTGAACACGGGCTTCTCCATCGAGCGATCCCAATCGTGTCAGGCATGGATGGATACATTACCATAAGAGATATTTTTAACATTGACTTTGAACACGAGGCCCAGCTTGCCACTGACGAGGCTGTCACCGACTATGTCGCATGCAATAACCTATTCGTCGTCAGGCCGACGAACGGCAAATACCGGTTGCCTTTGAATTTGCGCAGGCGCTTGCTGGAAAGCTGCAACCGCCTATACGGGGAAGATGTTCGGCGGCGCTTCAACAAGGCGGACTACGGCTTTGTCGCCTGGATTGAGATTCGCTCCAATGACCGCATCTGCCTAAACCAGGATGAACTGGCCTGCGAAGTGGTGAAGCACTTGGAAGCGAAAAATATGGGCCGTGTCGCTATTTTTATCGCCGGCTGGTCAAAAAAGCTTGTCGGCGACCGGGACTCGGATATCCGTATGATCCAAAGAGACTTGGAAGTTGCGGAAAAAATCGCCCAGGAAATCTCAACGTTCTCGAACGCGGCGTGTTTTAACGTGATTGGCTGCACCATCTACGAGAAAGTGACTTGGGCTCAATTTGCGGATGTCCATGTCTGTGTCTTGGGCACGGGGGAATGCTTCTCATACTTGGTCAACAAGCCATTAATTGTGCATGCCAACAGCGGATGGTATCCCGGAATACACCGGACAACTTCGAATATTGACATACCGCCCGAAGTCAGATATGTCGTTGGCAAAGAATTTATTGAGGATACTGATTCCCAGCATTATCACATTGGCAACTACGCGTGCAAGCCGGCGGGTGTGCTCCAGCAACTGGATAAAGTCATCGCCAATCGGGGCATTGCCAGGATTCAAGACATACTGCTGGAAAATGATTTCGCACACCTAGCCAAAGCGATTGGCGACACCCGCCTTGAAGACTGTCAATTTTCCGACGCCACCATCGCCTCGCCCTGCTTGGAAGATTACGCGAAGTGGTTGCTGGATCAGCAGGAATTTGGCAAAGCGGCGGATGTGTATAAGTTTATCAGTAGCAAAAGACCTGTCAGCCATCTGCATTTTTACCAATATGCCCTTGTGCGTAACGGGCAACAACAGGAAGCCATCGAAGTTTGCCTGGAAGCGATCAATGAAAACCGCGCCAACGTCGGCACTTATTGGAATGTCGCCAATTTGTACATGGGTTTGGGCCGCCACGAGGAGGCCAAGCGCTTCTATCTGCAAGCCCAGGGCAAACCGGGAGCCGAGAATTTTGCCATCGCCGCGAAACTGCGGCTTGCCGATAGTTTTTTAGGTCTTCGCGACAATGAAATTTCAAGTTTTTTCGAACTTTGGAATAAAATAAAATCCTCGAATTTCTCGCTTGCCGCCGAGGCGGCACCTCAAGTCGATTATTCGCACCTACGGAACCTTGCCGACAACGGCGACAAGCGGTTTTCTGTGGACATAGTGGACTGGAATGACAAGAATTGCCCGATTGGCGATTTCGCCAGCCGCGACGCGGTGGACGCCGGCCTCGCTTTCCAGGCGGACTATGTCGATGAGTTGATGCACACTTACCAATACGAAGCGATCAAAACCGGCGCGATGTCGTACCGCTGCCCGCAAACCGGGGAGGTGTTACATTCCAATGTTTCAATATACATTGACCACCCTGTTTCCATCGCTTATTTTTTCAATGGCAAAACGCCTTTCTTTTTGCTTGTTGAGCCGATATCCGGGCTACGGAATGGGCTATATTTTCCGCTCGAAGAAGTGTTTGTGTGCTTCAACCTAAACAGAAGCAGCACATTAGTGTGCTTAAAGTTGAAATATAACTTAACCAGCAAGTGGCCGACATTTAAAAATTACTTTGAAAACAGCAACAGGACAGCCCTCATAAGCAATGTTTTAAACCATTGGGGGCACACCATTTTAAACGAATACCCGAGCCTGGATTACCTCTTTGATGCCGGACTGTTGAATAGCGCGACCACCGTTGTGTCAGGCGTGGATGGCTATATCAATATCAAGGACGTCTTCAATATTGATTTTGCCAACGCGATCCAGCTTGCCGACGGTGCCGCCATCACCGACTATGTGGCCGACAACAATTTATTTATCGTCAGGCCGACGAATGGCCCATACCGCTTGCCGTCGAGCCTTCGCAGGCGACTGTTAGAGTGCAGCGACCGCCTGCGCGGAGAAGACGTCCGCCGACACTTCAAGCAAGCGGATTTTGGCTTTGCCGTCTGGATCGAGGTTCGCTCCAACGACCGGATTTGCCTAAACCAGGTGGAGGTGGCTTGCGAAATCGTGCGGCACTTGGATGCGCAGAATCTGGGACGGATCGCTGTTTTCATCGCCGGCTGGTCAAAAAAACTGGTTGCCGACCGCCCGTTTGACATGCTCATGATCGAGCGGGATTCCGAAATTGCCGGAAAAATCGCCGAAGGCGTCGCGGCATTCTCGGATGCGGCCTGTTTCAACATCATTGGCCGCACAATCTACGAAAAAATACTTTGGGCCGAATTGGCGGATGTCCACGTCTGCGTCGTCGGCACGGGAATCGTTTTCGCGTATTTAAGCGGCAAGCCCTTGGTGTTGCATGGCAACGCTGGCTGGTATCCCGAGATAAATACACCAGTTGCCGCCGACATACCGGTTGAATTAATGTACGTCGTTGACAAGGAATTCATCGAAGATCGTGACGACCGGCATTATCATCTTGGCAACTACGAGTGCAAACCGGCCGGGGTGCTCAAGCAACTCGACGCCGTCCTTGCCAAACGGGAGGCGCTAACATGAAGGCTGTACTATTAGCGGGCGGCTTGGGAACGCGGCTCAGCGAAGAAACCACGACGCGCCCGAAGCCGATGGTGGAGATTGGCGGCAAGCCAATCCTATGGCATATCATGAAAATCTACTCGGCGCACGGCATCAACGATTTTATCATTTGCTGCGGCTACAAAGGCTATATCGTCAAAGAGTATTTCGCCAATTACTTTTTGCATACCTCGGACGTGACTTTCGACGTGGTCAACAACTCCATGGAAGTGCATCAGCGCCACGCCGAGCCTTGGAAGGTGACGCTCGTGGACACGGGTGAGGACACGATGACGGGCGGGCGTTTAAAGCGCGTCGCCAGTTACTTGGAAGGCGAAGAAGCGTTTTGCTTTACCTACGGCGACGGCGTGGCCAGCCTCGACATCAGCGCCGAAATCGCTTTCCACCGCAGCCATGGCAAATGGGCGACCGTCGCCGCCGTGCAGCCGTCGGGCCGTTACGGCGCGCTGGTCATGGACGGCCAGCAAGTGTCCGGCTTCATGGAGAAGCCGCGCGGCGACGGCGGGCTGATCAACGGCGGTTTTTTTGTGCTGTCGCCGAAGTGCCTGGATCTGATTGACGGCGACGATTCAAGCTGGGAGGGCGGGCCGCTGTCCACGCTTGCCGAGACCGGGCAATTGATGGCCTTCCCGCATGATGGTTTTTGGCAGCCGATGGACACTTTGCGCGAAAAAAACCTGCTGGAAGAGCTTTGGGCCTCGGGCAAAGCGCCTTGGAAGGCTTGGGCATGAACCTGTTCGCAGACGTTTACCAAGGGCGGAAAGTCCTGCTGACCGGCCATAGCGGTTTCAAGGGAAGCTGGCTGGCGCTGTGGCTGCGACAGTTGGGTGCGCAGGTCACAGGCGTCGCCTTGCCGCCTGAGACCTCGCCTTCGCACTGGGATTTGCTGCGCTTGGAGATGGACAGCCGCTACGCCGACATCCGCGACTTTGACGCGCTGCGGGCGGTGTTCGCGGAAATCCAGCCGGAGGCCGTGTTTCATCTGGCCGCGCAGCCTTTGGTGAGGCGCTCCTATGCCGACCCGCTCAACACCTGGAGCAGCAACGTCACCGGCACGGCGAATGTGCTGGAAGCCTGCCGGCAGACCGCCAGCGTCCGTGCCATCGTCGCGGTCACCACCGACAAATGCTACGAAAACCAGGAATGGCCGTGGGGCTACCGGGAAAACGACCGGCTGGGCGGCCACGACCCTTACAGCGCCAGCAAAGCCGGCGCGGAGTTGGTGGCGCAAAGCTACCGGCTGGCCTTTTTCAACCAGGCTGGCTCGCCTTTGCTGGCCACCGCCCGCGCCGGCAATGTCATCGGCGGCGGCGACTGGTCGGAAGACCGGCTGATTCCCGACCTGGTGCGTGCCGTGGCGCGGGGCGAATCGCTGGAAATCCGCTCGCCGCGCGCGACTCGGCCCTGGCAGCATGTGCTGGAGTCGCTGTCCGGTTATCTGCTGCTCGGCCAACACCTGCTGGAAGGCAAGCCGGGCTTTGCGGAAGCGTGGAATTTCGGCCCGGACGATGCCGGCAACCAGCCGGTCGAGCAGGTGCTGCGGCGCTTGCGGCAGACGTGGCCGGATATGCGTTGGCATGTGGCCACGGCTCCGCAGCCGCACGAGGCTGGCCTGTTGCACCTCGACAGCACCAAGGCGCGGCATCGCCTAGGCTGGCTTCCGGTCTGGAGCCTGGAAGAAAGCCTGGCCGCGACCGCCGACTGGTATCGCCGCCATTTGGAAAACCAGACGCTGGCCAGCCGGGAGCAACTGGCGCTGTACATCGAAACCGCCCGGCACAAAAAATTGGACTGGACGCTTTGACATGGACATCGTCGAAACCCCGATTGCCGGACTCAGCATCGTCAAGACCACGCCGTTCCAAGACGCGCGCGGCGCCTTTGCGCGTTTTTTCTGCGCCAACGAGTTAGCGGCGGTGCTGGGCGGCCGACAGATTGTGCAGATCAACCATTCCCGCACCGACGCGGCCGGCGCGGTCCGCGGCTTGCACTACCAGCAGCCGCCGCATGCGGAAATGAAGCTGATCCGCTGCCTGAAAGGCCGGGTATGGGACGTGGCCGTCGATTTGCGGCGCGGCTCCGCGACGTTTTTGCGCTGGCATGCGCTGGAGCTTAACCCCGGCAACGCGCTGATGCTGGTCATCCCCGAAGGCTGCGCCCATGGTTTCCAGGTGCTGGAGCCCGGCTCGGAATTGCTTTATCTGCACACGGCGGCCTACGCGCCCGCTGCCGAAGGGGGCGTCCGTTATGACGACCCCAGGTTGGGCGTCGCCTGGCCTTTACCCGCCGCCGACCTGTCCGCCCGCGACCGGCAGCACCCATTGCTCCTTGAGGATTTCCAAGGCATCACCTTATGAACTGCCGCCATTGCCATTCGCCGCTAGAACACGTTTTCCTCGACTTAGGCTTCGCCCCGCCGTCCAACGCCTATCTGGCCGCAGCCGAACTGAAGGCGCCGGAGCTTTACTTCCCGCTCAAATTGTATGTCTGCGGCCAATGCTGGCTGGTGCAGACGGAGGACTATGCGCGGGCCGACGAGTTGTTCAGCCATGATTACGCCTACTTCTCTTCAGTTTCGCAAAGCTGGCTAGACCACGCGGCGCGCTATGCGGACATGATCGCCGACCGGCTCGGACTAGGGCCTGACAGCTTTGTCATCGAAGTGGCCGCCAACGACGGCTATTTGCTGAAAAATTTCGTCGCCGCCGGCGTCCCCTGCCTAGGCATAGAGCCCACCGCCAGCACGGCGGCGGCAGCGGAAGCCCTCGGCATCCCGGTGCTGCGCGAATTCTTCGGCCAAGCGCTGGCGCAGCGGCTGGCGGCGGAAGGCCGGCAGGCGGATTTGATTTTGGGCAACAACGTCTACGCGCATGTACCCGACATCAACGACTTCACCATTGGGCTGAAAACGGCGTTGAAGCCGGCCGGCACGGTCACGCTGGAATTCCCCCACTTGCTGCGGCTAATCGAAAACAAGCAGTTCGACACGGTTTATCACGAGCATTTCTCCTACCTGTCGCTGCACACGGTCAGCCGCATTTTCCAAAACGCGGGCCTGCGCGTATGGGATGTGGAAGAACTGCCCACCCACGGCGGCAGCCTCAGAGTGTACGGCTGCCACGCCGGCGACGCCCGTCCCGACCGCGCGACGGTCGCCGCGCTGATCGCCGAGGAAGCGCGGCGCGGCCTGCGCCAGGTCGCCACCTACAGCGCTTTCCAAGCCCAGGCCGACCGGGTCAAAGACGATTTACTGGCCTTTTTGATCGAGCAAAAACGGGCCGGCAAGCGGGTCGCCGCCTACGGGGCCGCCGCCAAAGGCAACACCTTGCTCAACTACGCCGGCGTCAAGCCCGACCTGCTGCCTTATGTCTGCGACGCGGCGCCGTCCAAGCAGGGCAAATTCCTGCCCGGCTCGCATATTCCGATTGCGCATCCCGACGCGCTAAAGGCGCGCAAGCCGGATGTGGTCTTGATTTTGCCCTGGAATATCCAGGCCGAGATAAGCTCGCAAATGGCGCGCGTCCGGGAATGGGGAGGGGTGTTCGCGGTGGCGGTGCCAAACATGAAAATACTCGATTAAAGGAGTACCGGTGAACGTTGCGGTGTGTAAGAATTGCGGAGCCACCGCCGTCAGGCGCTATTTTCATCTGCGGAATTCGCCGTTGCTGCAGAATGTTTTGAGCGACCGCCAAGAAGCGGCGCTCAAGATGGAGCGACTCGATTGTGATTTCCTGCTGTGCCCGGACTGCGGCTTGTTGTATAATAACGACTATCGCAAAGTCTTGTACAGCGACACCTATGACAACGATCAGACATACTCCGGCGTCTATCAAACACACCTCGGCGAGGTGTCCCGGCACATAGCGGAAAACTTGCGCCCCGGAGGCTCGGTTTTAGAGATCGGCTGCGGCAACGGCGCGGTCTTGGCCCATTTAGCGGCGGTAGGGTTTTCAGACTTGGCGGGCTTCGACCCCGCGCATGCCGACGACACCCCTTACATCCACAAGGCGTATTGGCGGAAATCCTCCAAACGCTACGACTGCGTCATCCTCCGCCATGTGCTGGAAGGCATTGACGACTTTAAGCGCTTCTTGTCCGACGTGACCGAGTCCATCGCGGAGACCGGCTTCCTCTACCTAGAAGTCACGAATGCGCGAGTATTGGTCGAACATTCCGCCACCGCCACGCTTTACCATGAATGTCGCCAGTATTTTTGCGAGTATTCGGCGGCTTTCGCACTGAGGCAGAATGGCTTTTTCATCCACCACGCCAAACATTTGATGGGCGGGCAAATCCTGGGCATCATCGCCCGGCGGGTGCGGCAACCGAGCGCCAAGCCGGCGCGCTTGGAAAAACTTGGCAATTATAAAAAAATACACATTTGGGGGATGTCCGGCCGTTCCATCCATTTTCTGACCCATCATTCCATCGGCGAGGACATAATCCACTACGGCGTCGATATCAACCCAGGCAAGCAGGGTAAATACATACCGATCACCGGGCAGAAAATCATTTCCCCGGCCGCGTGCGTCGCCCTCCAGCCGGATTGCATAATCCTGTTGAACGCCAACTACCTGGAGGAAGTGCGCAAGCTGCTCCCATACCCGGTGGACATATTGACCGAGGAGGATCTTTACTGTGCGCTATAACATTCAAAGGCTCCGCACCGGACGATAAACGATGACCCGAATCCACTACACCAAGCCTTCCATCACCGAGCTTGAAATCCGCTATGCCGCCGACGCGGCGGCCCATGGCTGGGGCGAGCGCTGCTATGAATACATCGCCCGCTTTGAGACGGCGTTCAAGGCTCACCTGGGCGTGCGCCACGCCATCGCCACCGCCAGCTGCACCGGCGCCTTGCACATGGGGCTGGCCGCGCTGGGCGTGGGGCCGGGCGACGAGGTCATCCTGGCGGACACCAACTGGATCGCCTCCGCCGCACCCGTCACCTACCTGGGCGCGAAACCGGTGTTCGTCGATGTCCTGCCCGATAGCTGGTGCATCGACTCGGCGCTGGCCGAAGCCGCCATCACCCCGCGCACCAAGGCCATCATCGCCGTGCATCTTTACGGCAACCTGTGCGAGATGGATCAGTTGCTGGCGGTCGGCGAGCGCCACGGCATCCCGGTCATTGAGGACGCCGCTGAGGCTGTCGGCTCGGTGTATCATGGCAAGCGGGCCGGCAGCCTGGGCAAATTCGGCACGTTCTCGTTCCACGGCACCAAAACACTCACCACGGGCGAAGGCGGCATGTTCGTCACCGACGACGACGCGCTGTACGAAACCGTGCTGACTTTGTCCAACCACGGCCGCGCCCGCGGCCAGGTCAAGCAGTTTTGGCCCGACGCGGTGGGCTTCAAGTACAAAATGTCCAACATCCAGGCCGCGATTGGCTGCGGCCAGATGGAGCGGATCGATGCGCTGATCGACCGCAAGCGGGCGATATTCC